>Ga0208497_1000550_pt1 | contig 16881 bp, 49 predicted proteins | sample CryBogCBE25Aug07_FD_184555 | JGI IMG/M metagenome (GOLD analysis project Ga0208497, IMG submission 184555) | Freshwater microbial communities from Crystal Bog, Wisconsin, USA - CBE25Aug07 (SPAdes) | ecosystem: Environmental > Aquatic > Freshwater > Lake | place: Crystal Bog, Wisconsin, USA...
GTTCTCTGCTGGGCATAGCTTCAATGATAGCTGTAGCTTCCTCTAGTGTAACTGTGACAAACAGTTTACTGCGGGGAATAGGGTTCTGAACTGCATCATAAATTCCACTCATCTTTCGCTCCTTTTGTGTTTACGATAGTCTAATTATAGCGCCATAAGCATAGATTGTCAACAGGATGCCATTAACCGCGATGAGCGCAGGGTCTTTCATCCTAATCGCCGCGATTAACCACAGCACCGCACCCGTGTTGAAGCTGTATACATTCCAGGGATCAATGCCCTCAGCTGTGAGCAAAGCACCACCCACGGTGAATGCTGTGCCCAACCATTTTAAAATATTAAGAAACATCAAACTGCCTTCATCATAATAGTACGTTTCACAAAGCCTGTAGTATCCTTCTTAGCCCGGCCCTTAGCCTTCAAGCCAATAATGCCTACAGCAGGATCCAAAAAGCGCAGGTCATCTTCGTCCGCGCTGTATACACCCTCTGGGATCCGATCGTACACTACAGTCACGTTCATACCCGCACTCAGTGCCCTAGCAACATCTGCATCGTTGCCATCCGCCGCAGAGAACGTCAAGTGATAGTTGGGCAAGTGAGCTGTCTTACGTCCAAGCACCTTAGTATAGTCATAGAACTGTACAGTAGGGAACTTTTCAATAATGCCGTACTTCTCCCAGCTCAAATCACTAGTGCCATTTAAGCGGAACACTGGCTTTAAACCCAGCCGTTTAGCTTGCCTAATGCCCTTATTAATGTCCTGCTCTAACGCTAGCATAAAAGCATCGCGCTGTTCAAAGAACATTTTAGTCTTACGTATACGTGCCCGCTGTATAACGTTAGTCGTCTCACCCCGGCGGAACATACCACCGCGTCCTGCTGTATTAAGACAAGCGTCTGTACAACCTTTAGTCCGCTTGGGGCATACTTCTCGGCCTGACAAGTCTGCGGGCGCAAGATGCAAGATAAAGCTCAAATAGCCTTTTGCTGTGCCCTTTTGGATTTTGGGATTTGCTGTTGAAAGTAACTGCATAAGTTTCGCTCCTTATTTGCTGTTGATGTTAGTATTATAGCACTCTCTGCCCTAGCTGTCAATACCCGTTCAAAGATACTGGTCATTCAGTTCAGGTTCAAACTGTTTCACAAGCTCGCGCTCATAAGCATACGCCTCTGCTCGCCCGCGTATGACGTCTATAACTGTGTGCTCCCATCCGTCCCAATTGCCCGCATTAATGTACTCATAAAGCACCCAAGCACGGTTCTCGTGTCGAGCTCTGCTTATATGCTTACGCCAACGCTCTTTAACAGCCTTAATTATAGTGGTTTTTCCCTTGCGAGTCAAGCCTATATAAGTCTGCCCATTGTGCGTGGCCGCATATATGACAAAATTGGAGTCTGATCTAGCTGTTCTTTTTACCATACCATAATTATAGCATTATGAGCGGGACTTGTCAATACCCCGACACGACGAAAGGTTATTGACAGCGTGGCAAAATCTGCTATAATAGTAGCATAGTTTCGAACTGCTACTACAGGGGATGGACGTGGACTGCGGGCACGGTTTCTATAGGCTTACATAAATGGGAAATGACGACACATTTTGTCATCGTGTCGTCGATGAAAACCCGGTTGACAAAACGGGTTTTGGGCTGGAACCGCCGGCCCCCCACATTCAATTAAATTGGCGCAGGTTCCCCGGGAAACGATATGTAAAAATATTGAGTTGGTGGAGGAGTAATTATGAAATCACTAGCCAGATCCTGCTCATCACCGGCAAACACATCAAAGTCACATTGACGACTGCCAGTTTTGAATACATTAATAACGCCACGATGATCTACACATATATGACTAGTGTGTGTAGTAAATCTAATAATAGCTTTTGTAGTTAACATACAAGTCCTCCTTGTGACTATAAAGTATTTAACACGGTCTTTAAAAGAGTAGGGGATAATGGTTAGGACTCTTAGACACCGTCCCAGAATCGCTCGAGCAGCAGAGTGAGATTATATTATATACAGAGTAAATTTACTCGGGTATTACAGAAAAATTTACTTTGTTATTCCAGATCTATCGTGTGGCATAGTGTAATAAAGTGTGAAATAGATCTCCCCAACTTGCGTATAGAGTCAACGAGTGTGGTTGACAAGACGAAAAAGTGTCAAAAAGTGTGATAAAGTGCAATAAAGTGTGACAGGTTCGGGCTTTCGGTTCAATTAGTGTCCTGGGGATGGTCGGGTTAAGGTAGATAGAATTCGAATGGTGGTGGGACAGACAGGCTATGCTAAAATGGTTACTCCCATTGTCTCCCTCACACACATATAGCAGCGGGGTCTTTAGGATATTCACTCATAACGCTTGCATAACCTTCCCCTCCTACACTATAATTAACCATAGACGCATATATGCACACAAATTTACACATTAAGGTCTAGCCTCCCAATAAGGATTAGGGCAGTTCTCTTACTGTGTATAACGTATATATGACTCTATAGCAGCGGGGTCTTTGGCGTTTATGCACCACAGTATCTAGCCACGCAGAATATGCCATAGCGTACAGCATAGTAGTCAGCTGTTAGAATGTATCCGGCCCAGAACGCTAGAACCAGTATGGCTGTCAAGTATAGCGCATCCAAAAGATCACTGTCACGGCTACTGTTAGTATTACGCTTACGTAGCAGCGGGGTCTTTGGCTTTGGTGTTTGCTTTAGTGTATTAGCTTCTTTTACCCAATCAGTCATAGTGTTGTTACCAATGTCTTAGTGTATACACCAGTTGGCACAATGAACTCACTATAGTCAGTGTGCCCACTAGTGTTACAAACCAAAAGGGCGCAGGGTGTTGATCCATCAGCTGTTTGAGTCTAGTCATTCGACTGGTTCTTTTGGCCAATTCTTGTGTGTATGCCACTTCCTGCTCTGTGGTTAATTTACTGTTTGCTCTTGCTTTACTCATTATAATCAATTCCTTTTTGTGTGTATAGCTCACTGACACGGGCATCCAAACGGGCCCAGACGATGTTATCCATCAGGTTCTTTTCAGTGACTATAGTGGCTAGAAAACCCATAGCCCAAACTATCCTTTGTTCACGTGTGTACTCTGGATGCAGAGCGGCCGCGTGTGCCAGCACATAGTCAACAATAGTTGTGGGTTTCATAGTGTAAGTATTTACACTTGCACTAGGGAATTATAATAGCTTAAAATGCCGTACGGTTATATGTAGTGCCCGCTTCCCTGGGCTGTTCACAGTAATAGTCCTTGCGGCTCCGCACGTAGTTGACACCATCGCAGTCGTTTTGTGTAATGGCGGATGCCGCGTGATCACTGATTGATTTACCCGTTGTTATCAAAGTGGCGGTGGATACTACGGTATACGCACAGCCGTTTAACGTGAGTACGAGGGCGATGATGCACCATTTCATCTGTCAATAATCAACCAAATAACAATTATAATGATGCAGACAATAGGCGTCCAATCCCTCCAGGTCATTTTGGAGTTATCGGGTATTCTAGGAGGTGTGGGTCTTAGTGTCATAATTACTGTAATATTAACACAGTCCATAGCCCAAGTCAAGTCCGGATCGTATACGGGCTTGACGTAGGCGAGCCAAAGGCGTTTCTTCTATGATTTTGAGTGTTAGTTTTGAGTTCGAGATCTGCTGGGACCTAGTGCTCAAAATTTTTCGCGCTACCGCTTTGCGGGCAGAGTTAGCTGGCACCTGCTCAAAATGCTCTTGACTTTGCAGGTTTGTTCGTATATAATACTAGTTCAACAACTACTTTATGGACTCGTTATTATGGCACAGGCATACCGAGAAACGACTAAATGGGAGGATGGCAACACAGCTATCAATCACACTTACCTACTGGAAGGCGATATGATGATTGCCTACATTCGTGTGGGCTCTAGTGTGCCTTTTTACTTTAAAAACCCCATACGTATATCTAAGTCAGGTCGTAAGTTTGAACAGCTCACAGACAATCCTTTTGATGACGTCTTCAGCGTGGTCATTCCACAGACAGTAGAGGGTAGGGTCAAAGAGATTGACGGCAGTAAGGGTGCCAAGTACATACTAGACATTGATGCCAAGACCTGTACTTGCCCGGGCTATACTTATAGGGGAACCTGTAAGCACGTTAAAGAGCTGGAGGAGGTAGTATGAAGCAGGATACACTCATTCCTTTCCTACTCTTGCTGGCTCTGCTGACTGTCAGTGCGGTGGGCTTTTTGTTAATTTGGTTGGGTAACTATATAGGGAATTTACTATGACAACACTTACAGCACTAAATCTTGTGCTCAGCGCCATAAACGGATATATGGCCTATGACTCTTTTCAACGGGGACACACACGTTCGGGCTGGATCAGCTTGACCATCAGTGCCCTTTGCTTTACTTCAGCGGTGCTATAATATACTATGATTACAATTAAAGAATGGATGGAATTGGTTGATTACCGAATCACCGAGGGCGATGCGTTTGGGTGGCAGTGCTATGGCCCTAACGCTTATCAGCTGAGCAGTTGGAATGGACTCCACGACAAGGGTGGTTGGAGTTTCAATATTGTCTTCAGCACTAAAACACAAAAGGTCTACGAAGTCACTGTATGCGACTATACCCGTAATCGTGCTTATCGTATGATTGCGGAAAACAAGCGTGAGCGGCATCGCAAGGAAGCTGAATATCGTGTGGTCGATGTCAATGAAGCCTGGGACGATGTCAACTACGTGGATTTGGAAGTGGATGACGATTTCATTCAAAAATGCCTAGCCATTAAAGCAGGCGAGGACTATGAAGACACAGTAAGTGTACCTTTGGACCTGCCCGATGACCTTCTAATGTTTGCTTTCAAAGCCGCACACAGCGAGAATATGACATTCAACGATTGGATGAATATGATGTTGCGTGAGTTTATTGATAGGGTTGAAATGGGTGAGTACACCAAGGAAGATGCCCAGCAATGGCTAGTTGAAAACAGGGAACAGTGGCCTTTCGTTACGCCCACAGATGAGGATATAGAAGAATGAGCCTACTTGACACACTTAAACAACGGGCTGGCATAGATGACAATCCGGACCAAGAAGGTCTGGACCAATTTGCCCAACTGATTATACAAGAGTTGTACACAGTCTGTGATCAGGCCTGGAAGTTCAACGATAATCAGCGCAACAAAGAAGGCGTCAGTATGGCTGAACAAATGGTATTTGCCGGAGCTCAAGCCCAATGCCAAAAGATGAAAGAAAACATCAAGGAACTGTTTGGAGTTGAAGAATGAACAAACGAATTCGAGAACTTGCGTTAAAAGCAAAACTAGGCGGTGCTGAATTTGATAACGGCATTAGATACTATGTGGGTACGGCAGAATCTTTTGAAAAGTTCGCCGAGTTGATTGTTCGGGAGTGTATTGCTCAATGCAATGATGGTGATAGTCGGTGGTTTATCGCACAACATTTCGGAGTTGAAGAATGATTGAAGAAGATATTAACTATAGAGCTACTATTACCTGGGACGATATGACTACAGTGGTAGAGAACGGTATTGAAGTTGATAGAGTCTACGAAGATAATAGAGTTAAAGTCGATTGGTTTCAAATTAATGTAGGAGCAGAGAAATGACCCTTTGTAAACATCCTAAATGTAATCGAGAACGATTCTGGAGATTATGGGCAGTTGGTTATTGCTACGAACACGCTTTTGAACACGCAAAAAAATGTAAAGAAAAGGGAGTGTATAGATGAACGAGAAGATTAAACAACTTGCCCTCGAGGCTGGTATAGGATTTACACTTTGGGACGATAGTGGCAGAGAAATGATAGACAACTATACTCCAGAAGAACAATTAGAGAAGTTCGCCGAGTTACTTGTATTAGAATGTATCAATTCTGTGATGGATGGCACTAAAGAAGGAGACCATTACGCTATGCGAATTGAACAGCATTTTGATAATGGCCCGGGCGGTATACTACATTTCGGAATTGAAGAATGAACGAACGAATTCGAGAACTTGCTGAACAGGCTGGATTCTTAAACAAAGATGAAGAATCTATCGAATATTTCGCCGAGTTGATTGTTCGGGAATGTGCCAATCATTGTGATTTACTATTAGATCATAAGATTAGTTCAGAATGGTCAAGAGGAACACACGATTGTTCCAGAGCGATTAAACAACATTTCGGAGTTGAAGAATGAACTACTTTGAACTAGATGAAGACTATGTGCAAATGGCCCGCGATTATGATCTAATGGCTGAACAGGCCCGGCAAGATGCTGAGGAGTTGAGACAGTTGCGCTGTGGAGAAGCTGTGGTAATGCCCGTCAGCGTAGAACACGCTCGTAGTATGTTTAAAATGGCCAGCTTCTATCTCAGCCAATACGATGACACGTTTGCACTAACAGTAAAATGATACCGCTACACGCAGGACTGTTACTGGAACACGAATACCACGTGGTAGAGGTAGACACAGTTCCTACCCATATACTAGCGTGGATGGCGGAAACGTTTGGTCCAGCAGGCACACGTTGGTGGCACTATAATAACAAAATCTACTTCAGAGATGAACGAGATTGGATATGGTTTGAATTAAGGACATAATATGATTAAAGGAATAATGGGCTCAGATGGAGTCTTTGTAGAAGGCGGCAATACAAGTTTGCCATATATTAACCAAAACAGCAATAACCCTATGCAGGGTATGATTAGAATATACGGAACTGATCTCCAGGCTTTTGATGGCGCAGCTTGGATCAACTTACCCTCTAGCTATGCTACTGTACGTATGGATTCCAGCATTACCGCTTGGGTACGTGAAAAGCAAACTAAGGAAAAGGAACAGCAAAAAGAGCTAGAGTATTTGAAGCGCCGTAGTGAAGAACACCCTAGCCTTAAGAAAGCCTATGAAGCCATTATTCGTGCAGAAGAACGTTTGAACAAGGATATTGACAAGGCTGTAGAGGATTTTAAACTGTTGGACAAATTGGTAGGTGAAGAACTTGAACATACTGAACATCAGATTTGAACTGCGCAACCCATTTGATCGCTGGGAGTTCTTTAAGAACCTAGGGTGCCTACACGGCGATATGGGTATGTACAAGGCTTGGGAACTAGAGCATACATATTACAGTCCATTGTTGTTTGACTGTGAACTTGGGCTAACACACAGGCAAGATCACCCAGGCTTTGAGATTGGTATAGGTATACTAGGTTACGGTATTCATTTTAGAATATACGATACACGTCATTGGAACTATGACTTAAACTGTTACGAAGAACGGGATTATAGTGAGTACTTTGAAATTAACCACTAGGCAATGGCAACGTATTCGAGCAGACTTACACACTGAGCATCCAAAAAGTGTGTTTATGATTCGTGATAGGATGAAAGCTGTTTTGGGTTTCACTGTACGTGAACACGCAGGTTATAGGCCCAGAACAGCCCGAGAGCTCAAAGAATACGATCTAAGTGACAATATTCGTTATGATACTGAAAAGGAACGTAAGTTCTACAGAGAGAACATAAACGAGCATATCATTTGTCTTGACTTCTATAATGAAAGAAAGTACACTATGTTTTTATTAAAATATTCGGAGTTTTTGAATGGACGAGATAGAACAGTTACGTAAAGAAAACGCTAGACTTGTAGAAGAGTTAAAGCGCCTTTACGGCGTTGATCGTCCGTTTATTTGCGGTACAGCAGGTCAAGTGGGAGAGGATGGAATGAATGAATTCGTCCTAGTTTGTCCTGCGTATGGTGCAGATGGTTTTGCATTGTATAAGAAACACAAAGATTATTCAGCCCCAGGCTATTAAGGAAAATTATGACAGCAGATGATTTGAAGCACATATTTAGATTTCAAACAACAGCAGATGCAGACTACACACCAAAAGATACTGTAGACTATTTGCTAGTTGAAGGACAAAGCCGTATGCCAGGGTCACACGATGCGTACGATTTAGACAGTCTAGTAATACTATTAGACAACTTTACATTTGAAGGATACAAAGATCGTGTACCTTATTTTGTAAAACCAGATGCTAATCTCGGATGATTGAATTGAAACAAGTCAAAGTTGGAATGTTCAACTTGCCAGGATTAAGTTTTCCAAAAGATCCTGCGGAAGATGTATTAAAAGAAATGATGGATTGGTGCAAGGAAAACCATTGTGGATTTTGTGCAGGTCCAAGACTGTGGAGTTTTAAAAACGAAGCACAACGAGATTGGTTCATCTTACGATGGATCGATCATATTCCCAAAGAGGAACCCAAGGATGAAACTAGTTGAAGACTTAGTAAAGAAATTGAAGAGTCGTGAACGTAAAAAGAAGTTTGATAAGATGAAACTACAGTTGGAAACTCTTACTCCCAGGAGACCAGCTGCCAAGACGGTGCCAAAGAAATGATTATATATTTAGATATGGACGATGTAGTAGCTGATTGGCGCACAGCCGCTGAAGAGTTTCTACAACTTAAATTCCCCAATGGCGATCAATGGGCTAAACTACCAGACGACAAATGGGCTGAACTTAAACGCAACAGTCGTTTCTACAGAGACTTGCCATTGAAAGATGGTGCTGATGAACTAGTTGAATACTGCCGTGTGGCGGTAATGACGGGACAAGCCGACAGTGTTAGATTCTTATCAGCATTGCCACACAATAACGATATGACTTGGGCACCGTGGGACAAGTTTCTATGGGCACAACACTATTATCCAGACATACCTGTATTCTTAGGACCTTACAGCAATGACAAGTGGCGTCATTGCCAACCTGGCGATATCTTAATTGATGACCGCACCAGCAACTGTATGGAATGGGAAAACGCAGGCGGACTGGCACATATCTATCGCTCTTGGGAGGCTTGTAAACCTTGGCTGACACAAATTCTTACCAATACAAAGGCCGCGGACTAGTGCAAGTCACAGGCAGAAATGCCCGTGACGGATATCTCAATCGCTGGCTAAAGGAAAACGTGATCGCTCCTAAAATCAAATGGCAACACTTGCCTGGCCTCAAACTACAGGCTTATATAGATGACATCCAACCTCGTGGCTTTGAACGTGGCCTGCGTGAGGATGATATGGATCCTATACAGGCCTGGAGTGTGGAATGTAATTGTGGTGTGCGCACAAGTTTTAATGTTTGGAAGTTTAATAGTGCCAAACAGATTACTATGTTTTTAATGCGGTGGTCGTCGTGAACATAGAAGATGAAATAGCAGATAAACTGGGCAACGAGATAGCCCGCGAAGTAGATAGAGAAGTACTTTGGGGAATGTTACAGGGTATGGGCTGGATCCGTGTTATGTTGCCAACTTTAATAGACAACTATAACGCTATTGATATCACCTATTGGTTGGAAGAAAATTGTAAACATCCGTTTGAACGTAGTGGTAGAGACTTTTTGTTTGAAAGTGCTAAAGATGCCAATTGGTTTAAATTACGTTGGGGAACAGAATGATTAAGGACTGGGGCGATAAGGTTACAATCAACTGTTGGGAACACAGGGGGCAGTTAAACGAACCCGTGAACTGTCACCCTGCTTGGATGAATTTTGTAGACAGCATTGATAAAGACTTAGATTACGATGGATATGAACGAACTATTAATATAGCATTGAAAAAGTACAAGGCTAAAATGATTCGCCCTAACACTTATCCACACTATATGCGATTCCCTAATATGAAAATGGCACATTGGTTTTTATTGGAGTGGATGTGAAAGAGGTGATACTATCTAAAGGTACTCCAGGAGAAGTTATAGAGATAGTGCGTGAGATGAGGGCAAATGGTATGATACAAGGCAAAGATTTTGATTTTAAGTATATGCCTGTAAAGTATGATACTAATGGTTGGGAAGTGGTAACAGAACAACATACGGTGTTTACATTTTATGAAGAAAGTTACGCAACTTGGTTTGCGTTGAAATGGGCTTAATATGTCAATACAAGAACGAGAAGGGATGCGGGTTGCTATGCAACTCAAACAAAAAGGGTGGGTACACGATATGACTGAGCTATCAGTTACAGAATGTCGAGAACGTGCTGAATGGTGTAAAGCTACATTTGGACAAATGGAAAGTATTTGGAACCCAATGAACTATAGTAACGAAGGCAAGTGGTACGGTGCAGAGTTACCATTTCAATCGGGCGGAGTTACGCCAAACAAACAGTTCGTTTTTATGTTTCGTGATGACAAACTCTACACAATGTATAAAATGATGTTTCCAGAATGAACGATACTATATTACCCTTACCAAACGGCGACTTTACTACAGTAGAGCATATTGAAAAGCACGGCCCGTTGACTGTAGTATGTCACAAGATTCGAATGGGCGATGTTGAAGACCCAGACCTAATGGTTGCCGAACCAATTTGGCAATGGCAACAAACCGAAATGGGCAAATGGATAATGGCTAATGCCATACCCGAAAGTCCTAGCTGGCATCGTAATATGGATCCAAGTAGCTACGGTTGGATGTATTCAATACAAGCAAAACTTTCACCCAAAAATTATACCTTTTGGTGGCTCAAGTGGGGACACGAACTTGACTCTAAACGCAAGTGGTAGTATAATTAACGTATCTGAAACAAGAAAGAAATGTACTATGAGTGAAAAGGTTTTATGTAAGGATTGTAAACACGCTAAGGCAAATTGGTTTAATCGAATGATTGATAATCATTATGTGTTTAAATGTACACATCCTGATTCCTGGTACCAACCAAAAGAAGATTTTGTTATTGGTAAGACTGAAAAAGGCTATTTCCAATCCTGTAGCACAATGCGTGGAGGGTTGCGTGACACTTGCGGCAAAGAAGGCAAACTTTGGGAACCTAACAATAAAAAGGACCTGTTTAAGTATATTAAACACGTGAGCGCATAATGCACTGGCTTGTACCTGTAGTTTTAGTTATTACCGGCAATGTCGGTTGGGCTTTATTTTTATCTCTTATCTTTATTTGTTTGGAGTAATATATGGTTGAAGTAATCGCTGTATTAGTAGTAGTTGGCAACTTGGCCTACTTTGGCCTGTGGATTTATAAAAAGGTTAAACGCAATGGAACCTAAGCACCTGTATACACTCAGATGGACACAACCTTATAGTACAGACTATGAGCGTCCTTACCTACGTCAATTACACGAAGCGGTTGAACGTGCTATTGAAGCACAAGTAGAGCGTAACGATTGCCCACAGGCTAAGGAAGTTATTGAAAGGATAATGCGACTATGACGGCAATTGTAGAAGGATTAGGATGTATCTTTGTAGCATTTATATTGATATATGCTGTGGTAAAATTTGTAGAAAACTGTGCAGGAGATGAAAATGCAGATTAGAGTTAAAGAGAATGCAGAAGAGTTTGGCAAGTGCGGCTGTGGCCGTAGTCCTACTGGCAAGTGTATTGGCTGGCACGGACTAACCGAAGAAATGTATGCGCATCAAAAGATGCTTTGGTTAGAAGAAGAGTTGAAAAAGGATGCCGAGCTAGAAGAATATAAACGACAAGCTCAGGAACTCTGGAGTGATAGTTGTACAACTCCAAGGAAAGCAAATGACTAAAAAGATTGAAGGCCTAGTCGATATTGAAGAAGTTGATGATGGCAAATTGAAACTTGAATTTGCTCCTGGTTGCTTTGATCAATTTGAAGGCACACAGGAAGAGCTAGATGAAATGGTTGCCGAGATTCAGCGTATGTTTGAGTCCGGTGAAATGGAATCAAAATCCAGAGAAGTTGATATCGAAGACCTGTTTGAAGAAGATCCGGAAGTAGCCGAAAAGATTCTTGCCTCGCTTATTCGTGCGGGCACAGATGAGCCTCCAAGGAACTTACAATGAATTGGTTAAAACGAAAAATACGCCGCTGGCTAGACAGTGAACAAGATATTTGCATTGCAGAAGAACGATACGCTACTGTTTCACCAAAGAACTCTATTAGTGGTCGCGATGTTAACAGCGATCCTACACTACAATTTAAAATTTACAATGCTATCGGTGGCAAGGTTGTAGAGTTTAGTCGTTATGATCGTCAAAAAGACAGACATTTCCACGATATCTATATAATTGGCAAAGATGAAGATTTTGGCGCCAAAATTGCCAAAATTGCTATGTTAGAGTCACTTAAAGATTAATCCCGTTAAATAAACTATCCGGAGAACATTATGGATACATTTTTAGAGTATTTGCCTTACATTGTAACGGCTGTTATTTTTTATAACATTGGTAATCATATCGCAACCTACAGAATTATGCAGAATTTGATTAAGAATCCAGACGATATGATCGACTTGATCAACAAACTCAAATCAATCAATAACGAAATTGAAACGAACGATATGCCAGAGGATGCACATCCAATGGAACTAGAACGTGTGGGCGATGTGCTTTATGCTTATGACAAACATTCTGGACAGTTTTTGGCACAGGCTCCTAACTTGGCCAGCTTGTCCGAAATCATCAATAAGCGTTTCCCTGGCAAGAAGTTTTTTGGCACAATTAGTACAGATAATACTGCCAAAGAGCTTGTAAAATAACCCTAACTTTGTTACAATAGATACAGCTGATAAATTTCAGCATAATCTATAGAGGAAACTTAAAATGAAATTATTCAATCCAGAAACAAAAACTTACAAACTATTCAACGCACTTTACAATGGCGAATCTGTTACAGCTAGCCAAGCAGAAAAGCGTTTTGGTATCAAGAACATCAGTGCTGAAGTAAGCCGTATCCGCCACAGTGGTTACGCAGTTTACGCAAACAAGCGTGTAGCTGGTAATGGTGTTCAGGTAACAGAATATGTTATCGGTAAGCCAAGCCGTGCAATCGTTGCCGCTGGTTACAAAGCAATGGCTTTGGGTTTAGTTTAATACTAAACTAGTTTAGTGCAAAGGCTACTTCGGTAGCCTTTTTTGTTGAGTAAAATTTAAAATTATGCTAAAATAGTATATGATAGACAATATATTTAAACCTACACTTGACTGGATCCGCGATGACTATAGTTCAAACAGATTTCGTTTTGGCATTGAGTTGCTGGCTTGGGCTATCAGCATTGGCTGTAGTATTACGATGGCGGTCACTGTACCCAGCCCTCCGCTTCCTATCCTGTATCCCATTTGGATTACTGGTTGCAGTTTGTACGCTTGGGCTAGTTGGACCAGACGAAGTTTCGGAATGTTGGCTAACTATCTGTTGCTTGTTAGTATCGATAGCATTGGCCTTATAAGGATGATTATAAATGGCTGATGATTTAAAACTAGAAGAAATGGTAAATGATTTAGATGTAATTATTCTTAAATATCAAGAAGATTTCGAACCACATAATATAGCCGCTATACTATTAAGTAGGGTTACGTTGTTAGTAACTCACGATCCAGTATGCGGTAAGGGTTTACTTAAATTCGTTTGGGAAAAACTAGACGAAATAGAACAAAGCAATCCAGGACAATACCTATGACAACATTTACATCAGAAGATAGAGAACAGGCTATCCCAAAAGAAGGATCCAAATGGTCTGGAGTCGATAGTAGACAAGAGTTTGTAGTCTTAGCAGTTTGGAATCCTAATGAAGAAACCGATCCTTGGATTCGTTATCAAAATCAAAACAACGATGAATTTACCTGCAGACTAGAGGCATTCCTAGCTAGATTTACACGACTAGCTGACTGATTCGTATGAAGATTTTAGTTACGGGCCACGAAGGATTTGTTGGCCGTAATATGTTTGGTTGGCTTCAGCAAGAAGAAGACTGGCAGATAGACGGTTGGGAATATACAGCAAATGAGTTTCCAGATGTGCGACCTTATGATTGGGTTATACATCTTGGAGCTATCACGGATCCAAAATTTAAAGATATAGATATAATCTTAAAACAGAATTTTGAGTTTAGTCAAAGACTATACGATGAATGCCAGGAAGCTGGTACTCATTTACAATATGCAAGTACCAGTGAAGTATATGGTAAGACTAAAGACTTTAGTGAGTTTGCGTCTTGTTATCCAACCAATCCAATTGCCTGGAGCAAATACTTATTTGATCGTTGGGTATTCCAACAGCATCCTACTATAATGGTACAAGGCTTTCGATACTTTGAAGTATATGGAAGATATATGCACCTAAGTAAGAATTCTAGTCTAATATACAAATGGCGGGAGCAGGCCAGGAAAGGGTATATTGAAGTTCCTAAAGAGTCTGAACACATTAGGCGTGACTTTGTTTGGGTTGGCGATGTATGTAAACTGCACATAGACTTCATTAAAACAGTTAAAGGATCCGGCATTTGGAATGTAGGTAGTGGGCTTACGCACAGCCTACTTGATATCGCAGAAGAAATTGCTGAACAAGAAAATGTACGTATAGAATTTATAGATCCAATTGATATGCCCAATAAAATGTGTGCAAATTTAGCGCACTTAAAGGAAACTGTGGGCAAGCGTAAATGGTTAAATGTATTTGAGTTTCTAAATCAATAAATACATAACTATGAAAGCATCCGAATTTATTAATGAAAAAGCAAGTCGCAGTTTATGTGTAGGTGGTAAGCCTGACGATGAGCTTGGCGCAAGTAACCTAGCCAGTTGTAAAAGCCAAGGCTTTAGAGCTCGCGATGGCGAAAAGAGTCATTTGATTGGACACAAAGGCAGTAAAGTTCGTATTACCGTTGGCGGCAAGAAGATTAAAGGCAAGAAATACGGCGGCCCGTTACCAGATTACGGAACACGTAAAGGACAAAAATGAAGATTATAGAAGTTATTGATAAAGATTTGTTGAGAGCCTTTATTGGTGGCCCTGCTGACGATGATAAGTCAGGCACTCCAGCAGATGCTTCTGCGCCGTCAGGGTCTAGTCCTACATCATCAACTTCTAGTAGTAGCACAGACGATACTGGTTCAGGCGGCAAAGTTGTAGTCGTAGGTGATAGTCTAGCTGTAGGAACTGGTGGACAAATTCCAGGAGCCATCGTTGATGCTAAAGTTGGCATCAACAGTAAGGCTGTATTAGAGAAAGCAACAAGTAATAAAAATTTACAAGGTGCTGATGTTGCTATTATATCAGCCGGAGCTAACGACGGAGCTGGAGCAAGTGGAAAGAATCCAAATAGCCAACAAACTATTGCTAACCTAAAAGGTATTCGCAATGCGTTAGATGCCAAGAAGTATGTATGGATATTGCCATTCAACAGAAGCGTAGCCCAGGATATTATGAGTGTTGCAGGCTCAGATCAAATAGTTGACCTAGCTAAGGATGCAACTCCTGGTAAAGACGGAGTACACCCAACAAGCTATTCTCCTATAGCCAAAGATGCAATACAAAAGGGCGGAGTACAGCCTGGTTCTAAATCTGGTTCTAAATCTGGTAAAGGAGCTATGCAAAAAGGTGGTAAGAACTTTGTTAATCCTAACACTATGAAACAGTATCTACTAGGCAAAGGATATGATAAAAATTCTGTTGCAGGTATTCTTGCAAACGCCCAAGCTGAAAGCAGTTTCAACTCTGGCGCCTATATTGCTAGCGATGCCGGCCAAGGCCAAGGCGGCGGCCTGTTTGGATTCCACGATCCACACAACGGCAAGGGAGAGTTTACTAATATGGTAAATGCTTGCGGTAGTAGCTGGCAATCAAACTGGCAAGGCCAGCTAGATTATATGCTACGTGCTTCAGGAATGCCTAAGACAGGATTTAGCAGTCCAGGAGCGGCTGCAGAATGGATTGTAACACATTACGAAAGACCTAAGTATCCAGGTAAAGAAATAGCCGCCAGAAGTCAGGCTGCTACACAATTTGCCTAATAAATACCTGATGAATTTATTAGGTAATTTATTAATAGCACCGCCTGCTGTCAAAGGCAACTTCTGGTACAAGACTGTAGTAATGGTTACAGAGCATCACTTACAGGGTAGCGTGGGTGTTGTAATTAACAAACGTAGCCATATGAGCTTAAGAGACTTCGGAGAACAAGTAGGCGTTGAACTTCCCCTGGAAGGTTTTGTCTATTTAGGAGGTCCTCTTAATGTGAAGAATCTAAGTTTACTACACTCTAGTGAATGGACTAGTTCAAATACACATAAGATTAATGATGAATTTAGTCTTAGTAGTGACGAACACATATTGCCTAGACTATCAATAGGAGATACTCCAAAACATTGGAGACTGTTGTTGGGTGTATGTGGATGGAGTCCTGGACAACTCTTATCAGAAATCAAAGGCACAGCACCTTGGAATAAAGCTCATAGCTGGTGCCTAAGCAGTGCAGATTACGATTTGGTTTATGGTTCAGACAACAAAGATCAGTGGTGTAATTGTTTGGATCGAAGCGGTTTGGAGTTTGCCCAGGCCATTTTTTCGTAAATTTTTTGTAATCGATATTGACTTAAATACATTATGAACGTATAATGTATACTTCATAGGTTGGGTCTGTAACACAATCGAAAGAGGTAATCAAAATGGCAGATACTCTGCTTTTAAATGCCGATGGTATGCCTGTTGGGTATATGCCGTTAAGCACTATAACTTGGCAAGACGCAATCAGATATATGGTCCTTGATAAGGCCGATGTATTGTTATGGCACGACAATTGGGTTGTACATTCAGCTTGCTGGGAAACACAAGTTCCAAGTGTTATGATGCTTCGCGAATATATGAAACCGAAAGTTACAGTTCGTTTCAGCCGTGGAAACGTATACCTACGAGATAACTGTGAATGCCAATATTGCGGCAACAAGATTGACCGCAAGGATGCTACATTGGATCACGTTATGCCTGTAAGTAAAGGAGGTAAGAGCGTATGGGAAAACTGTACAACTGCCTGCGGCCCTTGTAACGCCAGCAAGAGTGATCAAACTAAAGGCTGGAAACCAAAAATCAAACCTTACAAGCCAGACTTCTACGAACTT
>Ga0208497_1000551_pt1 | contig 16879 bp, 16 predicted proteins | sample CryBogCBE25Aug07_FD_184555 | JGI IMG/M metagenome (GOLD analysis project Ga0208497, IMG submission 184555) | Freshwater microbial communities from Crystal Bog, Wisconsin, USA - CBE25Aug07 (SPAdes) | ecosystem: Environmental > Aquatic > Freshwater > Lake | place: Crystal Bog, Wisconsin, USA...
CGCCGGCCGCAAGGCCGGCGGGGATTTTTTATTCACTCGTTACGCGCCGAGGGAAGTTGCCAGCTCGCCGTAGATGAGACGCTTGTGCTCGGTAATGACCGCACGACTGCGCGTCGCCATGTGCTCGCCCCAGGCGATGGCGGCCGAGAGTAATTCTTCTTCCGGCACGATTTGCTCGACCAGTCCCGCTACCAGTGCGCCATCGGCATTCCAGCGATCAGCTGTCAACATGGCGCGAAGAGCGAGCGGGCGAGGCAGTCGGGCCAAGATCACCTTCGACAAGTTCTCGGTGAGAGGAAAGCCAATCTCCGCTTCGTTGAGGCACCAGAACCCGCGCTCGGTGCGCATGATGCGGTGATCAAAAGTCATCGACAAAATCGCTCCACCGGCAAAGGCGTGTCCGTTGATCGCGCCAATGGTGTACGCGGGGAAGGTCAGCAAGCGTCCGCACAGTCGATCCAGCTCGACGAACATGGCTTCCAGTGCCGGACCTTCGGTACCCAACTTTTCGAGGTCGAGACCATTCGAGAAGAACTTGCCCTCGGCGGTAAAGACCACCGACAGTGGACCCTCAATAGCCTGCACTTCGTCGAGAGCCGCGTGCAACTGCGCCAGTGATTCGAGATTAATGCGGTTCTCTCCGTCGCGCCAAGTGATGACGGCTACGGAGTCATGTCGAGAAATGTCTACGGTCATGGCCTCGAGACTAGGTGACCTCGGGAAACTTAGTGAGACGCGAGATACTGCGGATCGACCGCAATGGCCCAGAAGCTGCCCGTCCAGGTGTCCACTTGGCCCGAGTATTCCCAGGCCGGGAGCAAGGTGGCGATGTCAGTGCCAGACGCTGACGTCGCGGTACGCGGCACCAACCACAAGGTGGCCGAATCCAAGGTCACGGGCGTCGGCGCCGTCGACGTGGTCGTCACCGATCCACCCATGCAGGCCTCACACACACCACCGGCACCGAGGGAGTAGCCCGGACTCCACGAACCCACATTCGCAACGTCATCGGCGGCGCTCAGGAGCGGGTAGGCGATTGCACTCAGGCCCGTGATATCGGACCCTGAGACCGAGGTGACGGTGCCATTGGTCGCCTCCACATTGAGCTGGGCGCCAAAGACGGGAAGTCCGTCGAGGGTTTCTTGCGTCCATGCGTTCAGTGACGTGTCGGATGCCGATGCGTTCTCCGTGGTGAAGTGCAGTGCATCGGTGCCGATCAGCGAGGCCAGCGAGTCAAGTGACGCGAGGACCGACATCTGGGCGTCAGTGGGGGTGCCATACACGCTGACCGGTGGCGTGTCTACAGGGGTGGGAATAGTGGTGTTCGTGCTGTCACTGGCCATCGGGGTGGCGATGGCAATGCCCCCCGTTGCGGAGGCATTAGGCGAGAAGGAAAAGGTGGGGAGAGAGCCGGCAAACGCGCTGTAGGTGAAACTGTCGCCATTCGCGTACGTCACCGTGGTGGTGGAGTCGCTGGTGGACTCGCTCGAGATCGTCGTGTGGTCAAGGTCGGCGAAGCACGACGCGAGGTCACGAATGTGTGCCGCGGACGGCTCTGATGTCTGGGTGTAGACCGAGGCCGACGGCACATCGGATGACAGCGACGCACCGGCGGTAAAGGTGTAGTTCGACGAGGCGTAGGGACGGATGGCCATCGCGCCGACCTTGAGGCCGGGTGCCGACAGGGTGGTCGCCGTGGCGGCCGCGAAGTTCAAGATGGGCAGCGTGCTGCCCGCCCCCGAGAGGGCGGCAATGGCGCTCGTCGTCACGACCACGGCCGCGGCCGCGGCCGACGCCATCTTGAGCTGGAACGAACGCATGACGCGAATGGGTGCCGGTTGGTCGGCGACAATGACATCGAGGGCGACAGAAAGATTGGCGTGACGATAGGTAATCCCGCGAGCCGGGTCCGACGCCGCCAGTCGGGCGCGTAGGTCGTCAAAGGAAGAATCGTGCATCACTGTTCTCCTGTCCGCTTATCGCTACTTCTTTCAGCCGATTCGAGAATTTCCTGCAGTCGCGAGTGGGCTCGACTTAAACGAACGGTGGCAGCATTTTCCGAAATGTCGAAGTGCACGGCCAATTCCGCAATGGACAGGCCATCCCAGGCCGATAAGACGATGATCTCCCGGTCCCCCTCCGACACGGCCACCAGGGCCTCGGAGAGAGCCACGTCGGCCACCACGATGTCCTCGGCGGCCAGGCCATGCGGGTCGGGGGCGAGACGACTTTCCATGGCCACCCGGCGACGATTGCCGCGGCGGGCATTTCCCAAGATGTGCCGGGCGACGCCGAGCGACCAGGGAACCTCGGCACCGGCGGGCACGTCTGACCACCGACGCCAAATCACTAACAAAGTGTCATTGACGAGTTCGTCGACGTCGGCGGCCGAGAGTGGGTACAGGCGTCGACGAAAGTAGCCGGCGAGGGTCGGTGCAATGGTGACGGCAAAGGCTCGAAATGCGTCCTCGGCTGCGTGGTTGCCGCGGTCGTGACGAGAACGAGCCATGGCGCGTTAGCTCGCGCGAAGTCGGGTGGCCAATTCTCCGAAGACTTGGCGCTTGTGATTCGCGATCACGCGGCGATCCTTCGTGGCCACTTCCGCCGCCTTGGCGATGGCGCGCGTCAGCACGTCCTCGTCGGGAGCAATCTCATTCACGATGCCCGCCGCGAGGGCCTCGGTGGCTGAGTAGCGGTGGGCCGTGTTGATGGCCTCGAGCACGGTGGGCTGCGGCAGACGAGCGAGCAAGACGGCCATCATCGACGGCGACAGGGGTAACGACAACTCCGCTTCATTCATGCACCAATATCCGCGGTCACTACGCATGATGCGATAGTCCACGGTGGAGGAAATCATGGCGCCTCCCGCGAAACAGTGCCCGTTCAGCGCGCCGACCACGTACGCCGGAAAGTCAAGGAGTCGGCCGAACAAGTGGTCGAGTTCAATCACCGTGGCGGCAAACTGATCGGCGTCGGTGGCGAATCGAGCGAGGTCCAGGCCGTTCGAAAAGAACTTTCCGTCGCCGGTGAGAACGAGCGCGAGCGGTCCCTCGGTCTGCGACAAGTCGTCCAGGGCGCCGTTTAGCGCCGCCAATGAATCGAGATTGATGCGGTTTTCTCCATCGCACCAGCGCAGCACGGTGACGTGGTCATGTTGTGTGACGTCCAGCATGGATAGAAGGTTAGAGCCCCCTCGGCTTCAGGGCCGTTTCACGAGTCACTATCGTGTCTCGTATGGCAACCGACCAACTTCCTGAGCCCGACGTTTCCGCCGAGAACCCCATTAGTGACCACTGGGTGTGGGTCTCCGCTCACCGCCCGCCGGTGCCACGCGTCCTCGTCGACCAGATGACCAACAACTGGGCCCCGGTGGACTTTGGTGGGGGCGTGCTCGAGATGGCTACTCACTGTGGCCCTCGTCGTGATGCCGTCGGCGCCGAGTTTCCCGGCCAGACCCTCGTGATCCCCTCCGGTGGTCTGAAGAGCCGCACCCACGACACGGAATACAACTTCCGACCCGGTACCGAGTTCTTCTACCTCACGGGATGCAGCGAGCCGGACGCGGTTCTCGTGATCAACGGATCATCGTCCACCTTGTTCATTCCCGAGCGCCGCGACTCGTCCACGCACGAGTTCTTCACCAACGGCACTCACGGCGAGGTATGGGTAGGGGCGCGACGCGGCACCGTAGAAGCGGCGTCGTACTACGCCATCAACACCGCACCCCTTGACCAGATCGACGCTTTTCTGGCGCAGCAGTCCTCGGTCGCCCTTGTTCGTGGCTATGACGCTCACCTGGATGCCACCGTGGCCGCCAGTGACACCGACTCGGCGCTACACACCTTCTTGGCCGAACAGCGCCTCGTGAAGAGCGACTACGAAATCACTCAGCTGCAAGCTGCCATCAACTCCACCGTGCGCGGCTTCGAAGACGTCGTGCGCGCCCTGCCGACCGCGATGGGACGAAACGAGCGCGTGATTGAGGGCATCTTCAATCTGCGCGCTCGCGTCGAGGGCAATGACATTGGTTACAACACCATTGCCGCTTCCGGTTCGCACGCCACCGTCCTTCACTGGACCCGAAATGACGGCGAGATTAAGGATGGCGAAATGCTGCTCCTCGATGCCGGTGTCGAGTGGCACACCCTCTACACCGCTGACGTGACGCGCACCTTGCCGATTAACGGAAAGTTCAGCGCCACCCAACGTCGCCTCTACGAACTCGTGCTCGAAGCGCAAGAAGCCGGCATTGCCGCCTGCGTGGTGGGCGCGTCCTTCGGCGACCCGCACAAGGCCGCCATGGCCGTGTTGGCGCGTGGCCTGAATGAACTCGGCATCATCAGTGAAGATGCCGAGACGGCGCTTCGACCCGACCGTCAACTGCACCGTCGCTACACGCTGCACGGCACCAGCCACATGCTGGGTATCGACGTGCACGACTGCGCTCAGAGCCGCAACGAGATGTACATGGGCGAGCTGACGGCGGGCTACGTGCTCACCGTCGAGCCGGGCCTCTACTTCCAGATCAACGACCTCACCGTGCCCGAAGAACTTCGCGGCATCGGGGTGCGCATCGAAGACGACATCTTGGTGACCGAGAATGGTCCGGTGAACCTGTCGGCGGGCCTGCCGCGCACGGTGGCGGACATTGAGGCCTGGATGGCGCGGCTCACGGCCAACGCCACCCAGGGCCTGTTGTCGAACTAGTTCAGAACGGTCAGCGGCAAGAAGCGCGCGCCGCGCACCTGACCCTGCGAAAAGGTCACGGCGGCGGGGTCTGACAGCTCAAACTTCGGGAAACGCTTGATGAACTCTTCGAGCGCGACGCGCAGTTCGAGGCGCGCCAAGTTCGATCCGGCGCAGCGGTGAATGCCGAGGCCGAAGGTCACGTGACGGTTGACTTCTCGGTCAATGATGAACTGGTCGGCATTCTCAAAGACGGCCGGGTCGCGGTTGGCGGCCGGGAAGCCGAGGAGAATCCAGTCGTCTTTCTTCATCGGACAACCGAGGTAGTCCATGTCTTCCTTGACCAAGCGGGCCATCGAGACCGGGGCGTAGAAGCGGAGGAACTCCTCCACCGCCAGCGGCATGAGTTCGGGCTCATTCACGAGACGCTCAAGATCGGCCGGGTGCGAGGCGAGGTGCCAGATGGACGAGCTAATTGCTGACCAGGTGGTGTCGATGCCCGCAATCAGCGTCAAGATGATGGTGCCAAAGATGTGCTCGGGCAGCAACTTCTCGCCGTTCGGCAGCTCGACGTTCAGCATGTAGCTCGTGAGGTCATCACGCGGGTTGGCCACGTGGTCTTCGATCTGACGTTCGATGTACTCAATCACCGGCTGGAACGACACCATGCGCTGTTCCTGCGGCTCGTCGACGCCTTCGAGCACGATGTGCACGAATTCGCGGAAGAGGTCGCGGTCGTCGTCGGGGAAGCCCAGCATCTTGGCAATCACCCACACGGGGATGTGCGCCGCGAAGTCGTCACCGGCATTGATGTTCGGACCGGCACCCATCTCGTCGAGGAGGTGGTTGCACAGTTCGCGAATCTGCGGCTCGAGGGCGTTCACCGGGCCGGGCGCGAAGGCCGGCAGGATGAGGCGACGGGCGATCTGGTGAAAGGGCGGGTCCGAGCTAATCGGCGGAGCCACACCAATCGGGGCCGGCGGGGCGTCCTCGCCGGGTCGGCCGTTGCCGATGACCACGGTGCGACTGGTGAAGTTCTCGGTGTCGTTGGCCACGGCCGCGACACCTTCGTAGGTGGAGGGGAACCAGCCGCCGCCGTAGCGGTCAGTGTGCGCCACGGGGCAACGACCACGAAGGTCTTCCCAAATCGGATAGGGGTTTGCGACCCACTGCGGGTCCGTGTGGTCCCAGTCAGTGGCGAAATCGTCAACGGGCGGCTTGATGGTCATTAGTTCCCCTCAATGTTGATGGCGTGCTCGGGGCAATTGGCTTGCGCGAGACGCGCCTTGGCCTTGAGTTCTTCGTCGTCAACGATGCCGTCACCAATGACCACACCATTACCGAGATCGTCGAAGTCAAAAATCTCGGGCGCAATGCCGAAGCAGCGACCTTGACCTTGGCAACGCGCGGCGTCGATAGTTACCTTCACGAGGACCCCCCTTGGTTCGTTGATGAGACACTAACAGCCAAACTGTCTCACGTCGAGGGAGTGTGCGGGAGGGCGAAAGTCCTATCCGGCGTCGATTTCGTCGCGGCTGATGCCCATGAAATTGAGGGCCGCCGCGTCGAGATAGGGAACGTTCAAAGTGGCGTCCGCGTGCTCGCGCACCACCGCCTTGGCGTTAAAGGCAATCCCGAGGCCCGCCAGGGCCAACATGTCGATGTCATTGGCACCGTCGCCAATGGCCACCGTCTGTTCGAGCGGGACTCCCACCTCACGCGCCAAGCGCTCGAGCGCCGCCGCCTTGCCTTCTCGATCGACCGCGGCCGAGGCGACCTCGCCGGTGAGAAAACCGTCGCGCACCACCAGGCTGTTCGCGGCCAAATGGTCAACGCCCAGCTCCGCGACGAGCGGCGCCAGGATTTCTTCAAAGCCGCCCGAGACCACCGCGGTCACGTAACCGAGGCGCTTCAACGTGCGCAGGAAAGTCTGGGCACCGGGCGTCAAGGTGACTTCGCGGCGCACCTCGTCAAAGATGCTCTCGGGGAGACCCTTGAGAAGTGCCACTCGTTCGCGCAGGGCCTCGCCGAAGCCCAACTCGCCGATCATGGCGCGGTGCGTGATGTCGCTGACTTGTTCCGCCACCCCTGCTTTCGCCGCCAGGAGATCAATTACTTCTTCTTGCAGCAAGGTGGAGTCGGCATCGACGACGACCAGGTGCTTGGCGCGACGATGTAGTCCGGCACGCTGCACCGCGACGTCAAGTCCTGCGGCCAAAGCGACGCGGGTGAGCTCTTCGCGCAGTTCCTGGCGTCGCATGGTGCGCACCACGAGCTCGTAGCAGTCCACGGGGTAACTCGCGAGGTGAACAATGCGTTCACAGGTCGCGCCGCTGCGCGCCATCGCGGCGAAGACTTCGCTGAGTGCGTCACTGGAAATCGCGGGGGCCACCACGGTCACCATGAGGCGCTTGGTGCGGTCGGCCAAGATGTCCTCGCCCGAGACGTGCGTCACGGTGACCGAGACGTTGCCATCGCCGACTCCCCGGTCGAGAATGCGGCGGCGCAATACCTCCGGCGCGGTGGCGCTGTCGATGGTCACTTCAACACAGAGCACGAGATGACCGTGAATGGTCACCTGGCCGACGTCCGTGATGGCGAGGCTGGGTTCGAATTCGGCGAGCGCGCCAAAGACCGCCGTCGCGATACCGGGACGGTCCGGTCCACTCACGGTGACCAGTAGTGCGGTTTCAGCCATTTCTGCAGGTTAGGAGTTAGCGACCGCAGATTCGAACTTCCACAGCGACCGGAAGGCCAGTGGCGTCGCTCCGGTGAGCAGCGCCGAGACCACGCCACCGCCGGCCATGGCGGTGCGCACACCCCAGCGCGAAATCGACCAGCCACCGCGGAATTGACCCATGGTCGGACCGACGGAATAGCTCAGTACTTCAATGCCCCCCATGCGGCCGCGGACATCATTCGGAATCGTTTCGTTCCACAGCGACATGCGGTAGATCCCGCTGTAGCCATCGGCACCACCGGCAATCACCAATCCCACCACGGCGATCGCCAATTGGTGCACGGCCCCGAAAAGGGCAATCCCGAGGCCCCAGGCCGTCGCGGCCACCACGATGGCGCGGCCGTAATGGGTGACGTGTCGAAAGAGATTCGACGACAGACTGGCGAGCAGTGCGCCGGCGGGCATTGCCGCATACATCAGCGCCAAGGCCGATGGCGAATGAAAAGTATCCGCCACGAAGGGCAGCATCAATACGGGGTAGGCGAACACCATCGCGGCGGTGTCCACGACGTAACTACCCAGGATGTCGGGACGCGACCAGGCGTAGCTGGCTCCGAATCGAAAGTCCGCCCAGGTCGGTCGACCCTCGTCGCGCTGGCGGCCCATGGACGAAATGCGAACGAGAAAAACGAGAGAGCACAGGAAGGTCACGACGTCGATGAGATACACCGTCGCGGCGTTCGTACTCACCACCAACAGTCCGCCAATGGCCGGACCGATGAGCGACACCGCACTTCGCATGAAGGTCTGCAGGCTGGCCGCCGGTCGCTGCAGTTCGGGGGTGAGATATTGCTGGCTGAGCGCCCCCAGACTCGGGCTCTGCAGCGCCGCCCCCACCATGGCGAGGGGCGCGCCGACGTAAATCACCCCGGCCATGGGGTGCGCCACCAGGGCGTTCACGGCGAGGCCCGCCGAGATCAGCAACATGAGGATTTCGGTGGCGACCACGATGGTCTTTCGGTCAAAGTGATCGGCCACTACGCCGCCATAGAGGCCGGCCAGAATCAGGGGGAGCACTTCGACCAGTCCCAGCGCACCTACGGCGAGTGCGGAGTGGGTGAGATTCTTGAGCTGCCACGCCAGGGCTACGGCCGAGGCCTGCGATCCGATGGAGGTCACAAACCCCGATGCGTAGAGACGTCGGTACGACTGCGATTCGCGCAGCGGGCGAAAGTCGAGGGCGGAACGACTCACGAGGCGGGTGCCCCGGACTGCCAGCCGTGGTCGGCGCTGTAGTGACGCAAGATGCGTGCGGGTACGCCGCCGAGAACGACGTGGTCGGGGAAGGTGCCACTGACGACGGCTCCCGCCGCCACCACGGTGTTACGTCCGAGGTGGGTGCCGGGCAAAATCACGACGCCGGTGCCGAGCCAACTGCCTGACCCAATGAACACGGGCTTTTCGGTGGTGGCCTGCCAGCCAATGGCGGAGTCGGGGTCCTCGTAGCCGTGATTTTGGTCAGTGATGTAGACGTAGGGGCCGGTTTGAATTTCGTCACCCAAGGTGATGTTCCAGTGGCCGATGATGTGCGAGCCACGGCCAATGATGCATTTCTTGCCAATGGTGACGACGGGCGTTGACAGCATCTCTTGGCCCGGACCCATGCCGGCGGTCAAGGTGACCTGGGGCCCAATCATCGTGCCCTCGCCGATGGAAATGTCCTTCTCGTTGTACATCACGCCCTGCGGCGCCAAGATGGCGGCCCCGAAACCAAAGTGCGCAAAAGTGGCCGCTTCGCGGTCGTCGGAGCCAATAATCGCCCACTCATTGAGCTGCCGGCGCCATCGACGAATGATCCGACCAAGTAGGGGTCGCAGGCGAGGCGGCACAGACACGTTGTCACGCTAGTCAGTCGGCGTAGGGTGCTCCCATGCTTCACGACGTGGTGATCATCGGATCGGGATTTGGTGGCCTCGGCCACGCCATCAATTTGCGACGCGCCGGCATAGCCGACGTCGTCATTTTGGAGAAGGCCACGCAGGTGGGTGGCACGTGGCGAGAGAACCGCTACCCCGGTTGTCGCTGTGACGTGCCGAGTGCGCTGTACTCCTTCTCCTTCGCGCCCAATCCCGAGTGGTCCAACACCTACAGCTTCCGCGGTGAGATTTGCCAGTATCTCGACAAGGTGGCGCGCGACTTCAACGTGCTCCCCCAGATTCGTTTTGATCACGCGGTGACCGACGCGCGCTGGGTCGACGATCGCTGGGTCCTGCAGACCAATCACGGCCCCGTGGAAGCACGCTGCTTCATCATGGCCGGTGGCTTCCTCATGGAACCTCGTCGACCCGACATCGAGGGCATCGACTCGTTTGCCGGTCAACTAGTTCACACCGCCACTTGGCCAGATGACCTCGATCTCACCGATAAGAAAGTTGCCGTCATCGGCACCGGCGCGAGTGCTGTCCAGGCCATTCCGCACATTGCCGACGACGCCACTCAGTTGGACGTTTATCAGCGCACCGCCGCGTGGATCTTGCCGCACAGCGGACATCCCACGCGACCGTTCACGCGCCGACTCTTCAAGTTGATTCCCGGTGCGGCCAAGCTGGTTCGCGGCTGGGTGTATCTCACGCGCGAGCTCTTGGTCTTGGCCTTCGTGCGTCAACCCGAGCGCATGACCCGTGGCGAAGAGCAATCGCGCGAATTCATTGCCCAGGAGATTGCCGACCCCGCGCTTCGAGAGAAGTTGACGCCGACCTATCGCATGGGTTGCAAGCGCGTCATGATCTCGAACGACTATCTACGTACCTTCACTCGACCGAACGTCGAACTCGTCACCGACGGCATTGCCCGCGTGACACCGACAGGCATTGTCAGCCGAGACGGCACGGCTCGCGACTATGACGTCATCGTGATGGCCACCGGCTTCATGGTCGCCGACAACCCCTTGGCGGAGATCATCTACGGCCGTGACGGCATCACCTTGGCCGCGGCGTATCGCGGCGAGATTGACCACCTCTACGGCACCAGCGTGCCGGGCTTCCCGAACATGTACGTGGTGACCGGCCCCAATACGGCTCTCGGACACTCGTCCATGGTCTTCATGATGGAGAGTCAGTACCCCTACATCACTCAATCCATCGAAGTGGCTCTCGAGAAGCAGGCGGGGGTCGAACCCACCCGTGACGCGGCGCGTGCGTGGACCCACACGGTTCGCGACAAGTTGCCGAGCACCGTGTGGGGGGCCGGCTGTCAGAGTTGGTATCTCAACGACCAGGGCGTCAACACGATTACCTGGCCGGGCTTCACCTTTGAATATCGCCGCGCGATCGCGAGCTACAAGCCCGTCGACCACGTGGTGGCGCCATCGCCCCACCACGTGGCAACGCACTAGTCCAGAACGACGTCTTCGGTCTCGGCGTCGGGTGCGAGTTCGCCCGCACGCTTGGCCGCGAGAGCTAGCGCATCCGCGGCGAGCTTCTCGCGCACGCGACCGTCGATTTCCGTCATCATCTGCGGATTCTCGCGCAGGAAGTTCTTCACGTTTTCACGGCCCTGGCCGAGCTGCTCCCCCTCATAAGTGAACCACGCACCGGCCTTCTTCACGAAGCCCAGCTCCACCGCCACGTCCAGGATGGAACCTTCGCGGCTAATGCCCTTGCCGTACATAATGTCGAACTCGGCCTGCTTGAACGGCGCGGCCACCTTGTTCTTCACGACCTTGGTACGGGTGCGGTTACCGACGATCTCGGTGCCGTCCTTGATCGACTCCACACGACGGATGTCGATACGAACGGAGCTGTAGAACTTCAGCGCCTTACCACCCGGGGTGGTCTCGGGGCTGCCGTACATCACGCCGATCTTTTCGCGCAACTGGTTGATGAAGATGGCGATGGTGTTGGACTTGTTGAGGTTCGCGGTGAGCTTGCGCAGCGCCTGGCTCATGAGGCGAGCCTGGAGACCCACGTGGCTGTCACCCATCTCACCTTCGATTTCCGCACGCGGCGTCAAGGCCGCGACGGAGTCGATGACCAGCACATCAAGGGCACCGGAGCGAATCAACATGTCCGCAATCTCGAGGGCCTGCTCACCGGTGTCCGGCTGAGCGATGTAGAGGTTGTCGACGTTCACGCCAATGGCGCGGGCGTAGATGGGGTCCATGGCGTGCTCGGCGTCGATGTAGGCGCAGATGCCACCACGACGCTGTGCTTCGGCGACAACGTGCATGGCCAAGGTGGACTTACCGGACGATTCCGGTCCGAAGACTTCGACGATTCGACCGCGGGGCAGACCGCCCACGCCGAGGGCCATGTCGAGGGCGAGCGCACCGGTCGAGATGGTCTCGATGTTCATGTGCAGGTTCTCGCCCATGCGCATCACGGCGCCCTTACCGAACTGCTTCTCAATTGCCCCGAGGGCCAGGTCAAGGGCCTTTGCTCGATCGTCCGTTGCCATCGTGATCTCCTTCGTTGTCTTTGCCATAGGTGGGCACGCTAAGTACCCGCTGTGACATCGGTCGCAGTAGTGCTGACCGAACCGTACTACGAACAAATGTTCGTATCAAGGATATTTAGGGAAATGAGGCGAAGCTATGTACTTTTCCGCAGAATTGTCGCTTAGTCGAGGAGCGCTTGGTACACCAGCGGCGCCAACATGCGCCGAATCGGATAGGTGCTGCTCGGGATCAGCTGGGTATAGAAACTGGCGGTGAGATCTTGCGCGGGGTCCACCCAGAACGTCGTCGAGGCCGCCCCACCCCACAACAGGCTGCCCTCCGACAGGGGCAACTTCTGACCAGCTCGCGAGGACACCACCGCGAGACCGAGACCGTGACCCATGCCGCGCGACGCCGGCTCCTTGAAACTGTCGAGCGCCAGACTCTCAATGTCCCCACCACCGGGCAAGTGGTTTTCGCTCATCAGGGCGACCGTGGCCGGCGCCAGCAGGCGCACGCCATCGAGTTCGCCACCACGCAACAGCATGGTCGTGAAGCGGTGATAATCGTGAGCCGACGAGATGAGGCCACCGCCACCAGACTGGTAGGTCGGACTCTTGAGGCCACGGCCGAGCTGGGGCATCGCCACGATGCCCGTGGGTCCGGGTACGTAGACCTGCGCCACGCGCTCGAGTTTGTCGTCCGACACCCCAAAGTCGGTGTCGTACATCTTGAGCGGCAACAGAATGTTCTCGCGGAAGAACTCTCCGAGACTCTGACCCGACCACACTTCGATGAGACGACCCACCACGTCGGTGGCGACGGAGTAGTTAAAGGCCGATCCCGGCTCGTGACGAAGAGGCATCTGAGCGAGGGCGGCCATGACCGTCTCGTTGGTCGAGCCCTTCGGGGCCGCCCACTCGTAACCGGCGAGACGATACGCCTCGTCGACGGGGTGCAGGTAGTTAAAGCCGTAGGTGAGGCCCGCGGTGTGTGTCAAGAGGTGCCACACACGAATGGGTTCGCGAGACGGCTCCGTCACCATGTCGGTCGCGGGTCCTGACACGTACACCTGCGGGTTCGCGAACTCCGGCAACCACTTGTCGATGGGGTCATACAGATCGAAGACGCCACGCTCGTAGAGCATCATCGCGGCCACCGCCGTTACCGGCTTGGTCATCGAAAAGATGCGCCACAAGGTGTCGTGGCTCACCGGCGCACCCTCTTCCTTATTGGCGTAGCCACCGTGCGACACGTAGGCCAGTTCGCCACCACGCGCCACGGTCACCAGCCACCCGGCGTACTTGTCCGCGGCAATCCAGTTATTGAAGAACTCGTCAATGCGCTCGAGGCGCTCGGTGGAAAAGCCCAGGTCTTCAGGGTCGTGTGAGATGTGCATGTGGCCTCCTCGGTGGGCAGATTACTGAGTGCCGCCTCCCCGTAGTCTGGCCTCGATTGGAGGCCGACATGAGCGATACGGCACTTAGCCCCTCAACACCCCGCGGCAGCTTTTTCAGCCGCATGAGCGAGCAGCACATCGTGGCCACGGTCTTCGTGGTGGCCATGTTCATGGACATTATGGACGGCACCATTGTGAACACCGCGCTGCCGGCCATCGGCAAGGCCTTTCACCACGGGTCGCCGAGCGACCTCGCGTGGATTGTTCTGGGCTACTTGATGTCTCTCGCCATTTTCATCCCGGCGTCGGGATGGTTGGGCGACCGCTTCGGCACTAAGAAAGTCTTTCTGGCGTCATTGTTCATCTTCACCGCGAGTTCGGCCCTCTGCGGATTCGCGCACAGCATCGATCAGCTGACCGCGTTTCGATTTCTGCAGGGCATCGGTGGCGGCATGATGACGCCGGTGGGCACCGCCATGCTCTATCGCGCGTATCCGCCGCACCTGCGCGCCAAGGCCGGTGCCATCTTGGCTATTCCCACCTTGCTCGCACCCGCCAGTGGCCCCGTCCTCGGTGGCTACATCACCGACGGCTGGGGATGGCGCTGGATTTTCTACGTCAACCTGCCCTTCGGCATTCTCACTTTCCTCTTCGGCTGGTGGAAGCTGAAGGAATATCAGCACCACGCGGAAAATCGCTTCGACCCCTGGGGCTTCACCTTGTCCGCGCTCTCCTTGGGCGGATTGCTTTATGGCCTGAACCAAGTGGAGTTGTCCGGCTGGGGCTCGACCAAAGTCATTACGGGACTCGCCGTCGGTGTCGTCGCCGGCGTGGCGCTGGTCGTGGTCGAGAGCAAGATTGCCGAGCCCATCTTGGCGCTGCGACTGTTCAAGGATCGCGTCTTTACCGCCACCAACGTGACCAGCGCGTTCGCCACCGCCAGCTTCTTTGGCCTGGTCCTGTTGATGCCGCTCATGCTGCAAGGCGTGCGCGGCCTGTCACCCGCGAGCTCGGGACTCACCACCTTCCCGCAGGCGGTCGGCGTGATGATCATGAGCCAAGTCGCGCGCAAGCTCTATCCCAAAGTAGGACCGCGGCGAATGGTGATGGTGGGCCTCACGGTCGCCGGTGCGGTGATGATGCTGCTGCTCGGCACTCACCTCGACACCAATCTGTGGGTTTATCGCGGCATCTTGTTTGGCCGCGGACTGTGCTGGGCCTTCGTGTTCATTCCGCTGCAAGCTGCCGCCTTCTCGCAGATTGGCTTTGCCGACACCGGTCGCGCTTCGGCGCTGTTTTCGACTCAGCGTCAAGTCGCCAGTTCGCTCGGCATTGCCGTACTGATCTCCATCCTCACGACGCAGATTGACCGCGTGAAGGCTCAGGTCGCCCAGCACCAGATTGCGCCGACGCAGATATCGCAGCACTTCTCTGACGCGTATCACCAGCCCTTCTTGTGGGTATGCCTCTTCGCCTTCGCCGGCGCGATCAGTGCGTGGTTTATTGACGACGAGAAGGTGTTGTCGGTGCTGCGTCGCTCGAGCGCAGCCCCATCTGGCGGAACGTCAAATTAAGTCGATCGCGGGTGACGCGAGCGGACTTCGCCACGGTGTGCAGCCAGTCGCGCTGAGAATCGCCGTACATCACGAGTACGTCACCGTCGGCGAGGTCGATGGCGAATGTCGCCTCACCGTCGCGGCGACGAAAGCGCATCGTTCGGGTCACCCCCAATGACAGCGAGGCGATAACCGGCTCCTCACCGAGTTCGGGTTCATCATCGGCGTGCCAGCCATTCGAGTCGCGTCCGTCGCGATACCAATTGAGCAGCACCGAGTTGAAGCGGGTTTCACTTTTCTCCTCGACCCGACGACGCAGATCGGCGACCGGTGCGCTCCAGGCAATGGCCTCCATGGTGATGCGCGAATAGCGATAGGTCACGCCCTCATCGCCCATGAGTGCCGTGAGGCGTGGGACGTCGTGGGTCTGTCCGAACAAGGTGATGGTGTCGTGTCGCCACGGCGTGTCGCGGCAGATTGCCGTCATCATCTCCGTCGTGACCGGTGGCGCCAGAAAGCCCGGAAACCAGTAATGGTCCGGCTGCGAGTGGCTCACGTCAGATCTGGTCGAGTTGGCGACGAAGCGCATCGAGCGCGCTGATCGCGGAATACTGACGCACGCGCGGACGATCGCCCTGCAAGTGCAGGCGCACGTGCTCGATCACGTCACCGACGGCCCAGCCGACAAAGACTGTGCCCGGGGCTTCGCCGTCTTGACTATCGGGACCGGCCACTCCGGTAATGCCGAGACCCACGTCTGCACCGAGACGCTCGCGCACGCCGACGGCCATCTGCTCGGCCGCGCGACCACTGACCACGGGGCCGCGGTCAACATTCAGCAAGTCGAACTTCACGTCACTGGCGTAACTAACGATGCCGCCGCGGAACCATTGGCTGGCGCCACTGACCGCGACCAGGCGACTGGCGATGAGTCCACCCGTGACCGATTCCGCCACCGCGAGGGTGAGGCCTCGATCAATGAGCTGACGAGCCACCGCGTGTTCCATGGTTTCGTCGTCGACGCCAAAGACGATGTCGCCCAGTCGTGAGGTCAAGATGTCGCGCACGCGCGCTTCTTCGCGAGCGAGAACCTCGAGCGCCGCGGCTTCATCGGCCGCGCGAGCGGTGAGGCGCACCTTGATACCCTCGATGCCCGAGGCGAGGTAGGCCAAGGTGACATTCGAGGAGTTTTCGAGTTCCTGCACGTGCGCGTCGAGGACTTCAGCCAAGGTGGATTCGGCTGCCCCCCAGGTGCGCAGCACGCGACTACGAATGACCGCGGTTTCGCCGCGGGCGGCCGCACGCGCCTCGAGGTCCGGCAAAATCGCACGCTCGAACATCTCCTGCATTTCGTAAGGGACGCCCGGCACGCAGTAGATGACCTTGTGACCCACGGGGCAAATAAGGCCGGGGGCCGTGCCACGACGCTGCGGAATAATCGAGGCACCCTGCGGCACGTCGGCTTGACGCGCATTATTCGGGGACATCACGCGACCACGCTCAGCGAACAAAGTGGTGATGAATTCGACGATCTGCGGGTCTCGCACCAAGGGCACGTTCATGACTTCGGCGACCGCTTCACGAGTGATGTCGTCTTGGGTGGGCCCAAGTCCGCCACAAATAATCACTGCGTCCGCGCGTGCGAGGGCGGTGCGAATGGCAGTCACGATGCGTGGGCCGTTGTCGCCGACGTGCTGGTGAAAATATGACGAGAGTCCGTGTGCGGCGAGCTCTTGGCCGAGCCACTGCGAATTGGTGTCGGGGATCTGGCCGAGCAGAAGCTCCGTGCCGACCGCGACGATGTCGACGTTCATCTCGTCGCCGCCTGTCGGCCATCGCGGAAGTACTGCCAGCCGGTGTAGATCGTGAGGGCCACCGCCACCCACAAGGTGGTCACCAACAACCAGCGCTGATGAGTCACGCCGGGAATCACGCAGAAGGCAATGGCGAGGTCTTGCACCAAGGTCTTGTACTTCGCCAACTTGCTGGCGGGAATCGACACCCCGTGGCGGCTCATGCGCGAGCGGTAGATACTCATCCAGGCTTCACGAACCGTGATGATGACCACCGGCAACCACCACATGAAGTGACGAATGACGAGGGTGTAGAGCGAGCCGAGCACC
>Ga0208497_1000553_pt1 | contig 16859 bp, 16 predicted proteins | sample CryBogCBE25Aug07_FD_184555 | JGI IMG/M metagenome (GOLD analysis project Ga0208497, IMG submission 184555) | Freshwater microbial communities from Crystal Bog, Wisconsin, USA - CBE25Aug07 (SPAdes) | ecosystem: Environmental > Aquatic > Freshwater > Lake | place: Crystal Bog, Wisconsin, USA...
CTCACAGGGAGCTCCCGCAGGTGTCAGCGTCGAGCTGGCGCAGGCGCTTGGCGAGTATCTTCATCGCCCCATCCGCATCGAGAATATTCCCTTCACCGGGCTGATCCCGTCGCTCCTGACGGGGAAAATCAATCTGATCATCTCTTCGATGACCGACACGGCCGAGAGGGAGAAGACGATCGTTTTCTCAGATCCCTACCTCTCGATTGGTTTGGCCGTTCTAGCCGGAGCAAAGAGCGGTCTGACTGGGGCGATGGGACCTGGGGATCTTGATCAACCCCGACGCACTCTTGCCGTGCGGCAGGGTACCACTGCTCAGACTTGGGCTGCTGACCATCTAAAACAGGCCAAGGTGCTGGTTCTCGACAAAGAGTCCTCGGCGGTGATGGAGGTCGCCCAGGGGAAGGCTGACGGATTCCTCTACGACCAGATGAGCGTCTGGAAGAATCACCAGGAACATCCCGCCGAGACGATAGCCCTGCTTCAACCGCTGCAGCGGGAATCATGGGCCATGGGAATGCGTCCGGATGAAAAAGAACTCCGCGAGCAGGTCAATGGATTCATCAAGGCTTTCCGTGCCTCGGGAGGATTCGAGCGTCTGGGAGATCGCTACCTTAAGGATCAGAAAGACGCTTTTGCAAAAGCCTCAATCCCCTTTTACTTTTAGTCCTTCATGAAAACCGCACTTCTCTTCTCCGGACAAGGCGCCCAGGCCGTCGGTATGGGCAAGGATCTTGTTGCAAGCTTTCCCGTCGCCGCAGATCTCTTTGACAAGGCCGACTCGATCCTCGGTTATTCCCTCTCGAACATTGCCTTTGAGGGACCGGGCGAGGAACTGACCCGCACCTCGGTCTGTCAGCCGGCTCTCTACACCCACGGGCTTGCTGCTCTGGCCGTGCTCAAGGAAAAGTTCCCGACTCTTTCCTTTGATGCCGCTGCGGGGCTCTCCCTTGGTGAATTCACGGCCCACTGCGCAGCAGGAACCTTTGATTTCGAGACAGGACTTCGTCTGGTCGGTCAGCGTTCCCGATTCATGCAGGAGGCTTGCGAGGCAACGGAGGGAGGAATGGCAGCGATCATCGGAGCCGAGGAACAGGGTGTTCGTGATCTTGCGGCCGCCGTTGATGTCGATGTCGCTAATTTCAATAGCCCCGGCCAGATCGTCATCTCTGGAGAGAAGTCCAAAATCGCTCTTGCAGTCGGTATGGCCAAGGAACATGGCGCCCGCAAGGCTGTCGAGTTGAGCGTGGCGGGTGCCTTTCACTCCCGCCTGATGGAGACCGCTTACCAGCGTCTCAGCGCGGTGCTTGCCGAGACCTCGATTGTGATGCCACAGGTTCCTGTGGTGTCGAATGTCGACGCGCGTCCTGCTGATTCTCCCGATGCCATTCGTCAATCGCTGGCCGATCAGGTCACAGGTTCTGTCTGCTGGACCGCCAGCATCGAATACATGATCGACCATCTCGGTATCACCCGGTTCCTGGAACTCGGACCCGGTGGCGTCATTGCCGGACTCGTGGGGCGTATCCGCAAGGGAACCGAGGTTATTAGCATCAGTGATGTCGCTTCTTTGGAGGCCGCTCTTCCCCTGCTGCAATCGTAAGGATGATGACGCTCCTTGCCTTTGGAATGCCTGCGGCACCCGAGTGGATCTTCATCGGGATCCTTGCACTTGTTCTGCTTGGTCCCAAAAAGTTGCCCGAACTGGCGCGCGGCATCGGTAAAGCCCTCGGCGAGTTGCAAAAGGCAAAGGAAGACTTCCACCGGGAGATCACTGGTGTTCCACCGGTACCGAAGATTGAGATCCCTTCTGGCAAGGTCGCCCAGTCTGGGCATACGGATACTATTTCAGAACCAACCGGAAACTTATCGGCATCGACCACCTCTGCCGAAGTTTCAATGGGAAAACCCCCCCAGGAGAATCACGTTCCTGTCACTGGTTCAGAGTGAAGCAACCGAGTGCAGGTATTTTCGGAAAAAGTCCGTGTTTGGACTCGTTAAAGCTCTTTCTAATTTGAAAGAAGTGAAAAGGTTCCGGCAATCGAAATCCACTCGGTAAATATTTGAATGGAATTGCGATAGAGTTGGATCCGCCGCAGTCAATGCCACTGCTGGGAAAAGACCATTCTGGCTCAGGGCAAATTTTTTGATCTGCCGGCTCCACTCATCAGCAGGAATCCGTATTATGTTGGAATTCTCAGCTAATGCCTTTTGGATCAGATCAGACCAAGCTATCGGTGAAAATGGCGTGAGATGATAGATATTCGGATAACTTGAAGGGAGAAGGGAGAGGCGAACAACAAGTTCCGCACCTAAATCAACAGGTAGATATGTAAGCAAGAAATCGATTTCGGGAGCCAAGGAGGTTTTGATCACCGCTTTAAGAAGTTGTTCAATCTGCCCCCTGGGATTGCAACTAGAAGAGGAAAAGTCCCCAAGCAAATAGGGGAGGCGGAGGATCCTAACCGGAGTCCCGGTTGAAACGGCATTTTCGCAGAGACGTTCGGCCATCCACTTTGATTTTGCATATCCGGAATACCTGCTCATGAATTTTGGGTGAAGTCCTGAAAGCGGTTTTTCAAAAACGACTTCATCAGAGTTATAAGATGCCTCGTTGAATACCGAGTAAGAGGAGACATGGGTCAAAGGGATGAGACGTGTTCCAGAAGCCATTTTAAGAATGGTTTCGAGGCTATCAATGTTGGGAGGCTTTAGTTTTTCATAGTCACTAAAGAGTGAAACATCCGCTCCTGCGTGAATAATAAGATCCGTTGAAGACTGTAGCTGATGGAAGGCATCTTCTCCGAGACCAAGGGATGGCTTGGCCAAATCCCCCGTAAGGATCGTTACCCTGCTCCAATCAACGGGAAGGCTGTAACGCGAAGCAATGGAAGCAAGTTTTTGCGTGGCATCGCGCAGGGAATTACTCCTAATAAGACATGTAGTCCTAGCAGTTGTTAATTTTTGAATGAATTCTAGAAGATAAATACCTAGAAAGCCGCTCGCGCCAGTTAAAAGAATATTCCTGATATTCCCTTCAAAACAATGGGACATATCCAATTCACATGTTGTTTTATTATGCATCCGAACCTCGGTGATGGTTTTTTTCAACAGGCGGGAGTGAATAATTTAGATGCTCCAAGTAGGGGTACAACCTGTATGCATTTTCGAGATACACAGACTCGACCTCAGGAAGGATTGGAGTTTCTCGTGGAGAGGGCCTTGTCTTTAGAAGTCCAAAAGGAAGTGTCAATTTCAGCTTATCCTCGATCCGATGCAAGGTCTCGAAGGGAGCCATGCATAGATCTTCATAGCGAACACTCACTGAGCGATTTCGAAGAAGGGAATGTTGTTCCAGATAAAATGAGTAGGCTTTGCAAAGAGTATCCATCACCCTGAGCAAGCCTCGACCGCTGAGTATTGAAATCTTACTTGCCATAAGCATGGTGGGATTGTCTTGAATCTTGGCATAAGTGTTATCAATTTTGGCAAACCATGGATTTCGTTTTTCCAGAAGATTCCTCCAGACCCGAATCTGCGAATTGAACACATGCAGGGGATGCCGGTGGATGAAGATAAACCGGCACAGGGGAAAAGTTTGGGAAATCCGGACAAACCCATCGTAAAAATCATTTGGGTTTTTCAGGAGAAGGGGTTTTGAATACGATGAAATCCTCCGTTTAATTGAACAAAGCGATTTTAGAGGTTCGAAATCCGTATTCGAAATCGGATCCAAGTTGTGGATATTGAAAGGGCTCCTGCTGAGAAGGTATCCATACTCCTCCGCTTGAAGCGGCCCGATAGGCACCTGATCAAACCCTCTGGTTTCTCCGAAATGATCAATTTCTTGCTGAAGCCGACGTATCGATTCGGCAGAGAGTCCCGATTCATGGTTCGAGAGCAATCGAGGAAACTCCGCGATATCGTAATAGGAGATGTAATCAAAGGCGCCGGTATCCGCCAGTACCTGATGAAGATAAGTGGTGCCGGACCTGTGGGGCCCTAGAAGAAAAACAAGTTGATCAGACAGGATGTCCGTTTCCAGAGGGAAAACCTCATGAAAACAACCAGATTCTGGTGATGTCATCAGAAAATGCGTTTTGTGAACGTAGCACTGAAAGAGTTTTTAGGCCTAAGCGTGAAAAGTGTATTGAGTTCAAAATCGCCGTCACACTCCACGCCGAAATCATAGTTTCGGACGAGTGTTGAGGTGGCTAGTATCATCTCATAAAGGGCCATCCATTTTCCCGCGCATTGTCTCGGCCCCAATCCAAAGGGAATGTAGGCACCGATCGGCACATCCTTTTCAAGAAATCTGTCGGGAATAAATCTGTCGGGATTCCTCCAATGAAGAGGATTGCGTTGGATTACATAAGGGGAAGCGAGCATCACGTCGCCCTGGTGAATAGAGTATCCATGGTAAGTTGTGTCCCTTGTTGCTTCGCGTCCCATGAACCAGACAGGTGGAAAAAGGCGCAGCGCCTCGTTCACACAGGCATATGTGTAGGGGAGGGTGTTGAGAAGGTCTTTGGTATTGGGCTGAGAGTCAGGAAATGCTGCATCCACCTCTTCCCTCACTTTGGAAAAACTATCTGGGTTTTTCGCGAGCATGTAGAGCGTTGAGAAAAGACCGCTGCCTGTAGACTCAAAGCCGGCTAGGATAAGAGTAAAAACGATGCTCCTCAGGTAGCGCCGTTGTTCAGGTCTGGACAAGGACTTCACAAAATCGGTCTCAATGTACGAAGTAACCAGATCATCATATTGTTTCGGGTGGTCGAGGTGATGATCGATCAATTCGTAGATCATCGGGTCAAACGATGAAAAGAGGAGGTGATAATAGTCGGGCTCCCTGCTCATCCTATCTTGGGAGATATAATAAAAAGGCACATTCCAGCTATCTGCATTACGAGCCGTCAAAAGGAGAGCCCTTATTCTTATCGGATCTTTCAGACTGAGCAGTTTGCTGAGAATAACGCGCATGGTGATCTCCCTTGTGGAGTCGATCAGTTCAAGCGAGCATTGCTCTTTTCCGGATATCTCTTTTGAGATGTAGTCGAGAACAATGCTCGGGATGGTGTCGGAAAAGGATTCAAGGGCGGCGCGGGTGAAATGGGGTTGGGCCAGATCACGCTGCACCCTCCACTCGGTACCCTCGGACGTAAAAAGGTTGTCCAGATCTGAGACCAACCTTATCCCAATGAATACGTTACCCCTGATGAATTCATCAGTTCTTTTGACGAAGATCTCCCTGATGTCCTCAGGTTCGCTGAGCATGTAAAAGGTCTGCTTGCCCCAGACTAAACGAACTATTTTCCCGTATTGCTCCCGAAGTTGCAGAAGGTAATCAAAGAATCCATGGTTTAGTTTTTCGCAAACCACCAAATCCTGAGGGGAGGGAGGCCCGGGGCAAATGACATTCTTTGCATCTGGTGTATCCATTTGCCGATCTCGATTCTCCGTTTCGAGATATTCCAATGAAGCTTTGGCCATATCTGCGATTGTTTTCATCGTCACGAATCTCTCGAGGGGAAACTCAACCCCCAGCACTAGATCGAGACGTACTTTCAACTCCACCAATCGAATCGAATCCAGCCCAAGTTCTTCAATGATCTGTGATGAGTCCATCATCACCGGATCGCTACCCGATAGCGATGCAATCACAGATTTGAGATAAGCTAGAAGAAGTTTCGACCGCAGGGATTTGGTCGATGAAAGAAGAGCTTCATTGGTAAGGGAACCCGGTTCAGAACCCTTCTCCCTAGATGAAGGGAGCGAGGAGTAGAGCAAATCGAGAGAGCGGGAGAGATAAAGTTCCTTACACCTTAGGCGCTTGATCTTTCCGCTGGTCGTCATTGGAAGGGTAGCGGGCCTGATCAGAACAAAGTCATGAAGCATCACTTCAAATTCATCCGAAACTGCTGAATAAACAGCTTTACGGATCTCTTCGCCGTCAAATCCCTTGATTCGATCTCTTCTGAGTTCGCAGACAAGGATGATCTTTTCTACCTGATCCTCCCGTATTGAAAATGCCGCTCCTCCATTAGCTTTGAGATCGGGGTGCGACTGGATAGCGGTCAATTCAAGGTCTTGTGCGTAGATAGTCCGACCATGGATTTTCAAGGTCTCCTTTACCCTTCCAACGACGTAAAGCTCACCTTCATGTAGGAAACCTAAGTCTCCAGTGCGGAGAAAACCGCTTTCCATGTCAAGGTTCAGTCCAAAGGTAGAAGATGTTGCTTCAGGATTATTCCAGTATCCGCATGTTACGCTTGAACCTTTGACCATGATCTCTCCTATTCTTAGGTCGGTTACTGAGTTCATGGTGGAGGTTTCGGAAATCTTTACGACCTGGTCTGGAAAGCTTTTGCCGCAAGCCACCAGATTAATAGCCACATCAGAGGTGGCGGAGGCCAGTTCAACTTTTTCCCCTTCCAGTAAGCTGGAACGCTTAACTTGAATTGTTTTTTTATCTGAATAGGGGCCTGTGCCTGTCACCATGAGCGTTCCTTCAGCCAGTCCGTAACACGGGGCAAAAGCACTGCCATTATATCCATGTTTACTAAAACGATTGGAAAATGAGGATAGGGTGGCTGACCGTATTGTTTCCGCTCCGGTCCAGGCAATCTTCCAGCTGCTTAAATCAAGTGCTAGAGCTTCCTCTTCGGTAATTCTGGAAACACATAAATCGTACGCAAAGTTCGGCGCCCCAGCAGCAGTGCCTTTATAATCACTAATGGCTTTAAGCCATCGATATGGTTTCTGAATGAAGGAGGTCGGAGACAGTAGGATACATGGAATTCCAACGTAGAGGGATTGAAGAATCGGTCCAATCAGTCCCATGTCATGAAATTGCGGCAACCAACTTACGATCTTGGAGTCCTCATTATGACCATAAAGACGAGCAATGCTGCCGATATTGTGAAGGAGGTTCTCATTAGAAACTACCACGCCCTTTGGATTGCCAGTTGAGCCCGAGGTATACTGAAGAAAAAGAGGATCTGATGGACTACGTGGGAGGCCGATTGCTTTCTGGTGATTGGATTCATCGAGATGGTCAACTGCTATCCAAATCAGTTGTTTCAGGGGAGAACCTTCCGTAATCCTAGACATTATTGCTTCTGAAACCGCTTGGGTACAGAGTAGGATGCGAGCACTGGAATCGATCGCAACTCTCTCGAGTCCTGAGAGGGACTGCTTCGCCCGCGGAATGCTTAGTGGAACAGCAGGAAAACCAGCCAGAGCACAACCGAGAAATGCTTCGATGAACTCGAGGCCTGGAGGAAACAATAGAAGTACATTGCCGACCGAGTTGCCGTGCTTAAGCAGTTCTGCGGCAATGCATGAAGCGGACAAGTATAGATTCCGATATGATAAAGATTTCTCTACTTCATCGTTTTTCAAGAATGTATAAGCCGTGGCATCCGGTTTATGAGAGGCATGGGAGAAAATAATATCGCTTAGAAGTCGGTAGCGAGGGTAGGAAAACATATCTGTATACTACGCTTCAATAAGTATGAAACGATTGGATTAATTAGAGAGTCGCAATCATTTAATGAGCGTGAAAAGTTTATAAGACTTCCAACTGCTTGCCCAGATCGGGCGTAAAGAACGAGTGTTTCCGGAGGGTGTAATAACCCTCCGGAAACGTGCTGTTAGAACTAGAGAAGTGTCAGATATTCCTCAATGTACTGGTGACTAGGATCACCCATCACGGTGATTTTGGTTTCCTGGGTTCCATCCACAACACATTCGTTCAACTGATCGCGGAGATTGTTCAACTCAGCATCGGCCTTGAGGTTATTAATTTCCTGAATCATTACATCGAATGTCGGGTACGTAGCCACGAAATTTAATTCACGGGTACGTCCAAAGATAGTCGATGTCAGGTAGACATTGATTCCCTTCGACTTGAGATGATCGACAGTTTTGTGTGCCAAGGCAAAGGCCTCGTCAAACTTACTGGCTTTTGCAACAGCGCTTTTAGTTTTGATGTACATAATAATTATTATTAAACAGAGGTTGACGCCACAATTCACAAGAATTAGAGGCACTTCCCTGTATTATCATCTGTATTAGATGTCAAGTCGCTGACAGCTCATGCGAGGAGAGTTGGTTCCGCGGAGGGTCCCTGTTCCTCTTTCCCTTCCAAAAATTGAGGTGCTTTCGGAATCCGCAGGCTGGAAACCTGTGGGCACTGCGCCTATGCAGTCCGGTGTGACTCCCTCCGCGACAATTTCATCCGAGGAAGTTCCTGAAAAGAAAGTCTCTTAGGAATTCACAGCCTCCCTACAGGGTCGCCATGTCGATCACGAAGCGGTACTTCACATCGCTCTTGAGGATGCGGTCGTAGGCCTCGTTGACCATCGCCATCGGGATGATCTCCACATCGCTGGTAATTCCATGCTCGGCGCAGTAATCGAGCATCTCCTGGGTCTCAGGAAGCCCACCGACCAGAGATCCCGCGAGGCGCTTGCGTCCCATCACCAGGCCGAATGCATGAACGGCCGCTGTCTCCGGCGGGACGCCGACGAGGCACATGGTGCCGTCACGCTTGAGGAGATTAATGTAAGCGCCAAGATCGTGCGGTGCTGAAACCGTATCGAGAATGAAGTCGAAGGTGCCAGTCGTCTTGGTCATCTCCTCTTCCGAGTTGGAAAGAATCACTTCGTCAGCCCCAAGACGCTTCGCGTCAGCCACTTTCCCCGGAGATGTGGTGAAGCAAACGACATGGGCTCCGAAGGAATGGGCGAACTTGAGTGCCATGTGGCCGAGTCCGCCGAGTCCAATGACACCCACTTTCTTACCGGGACCGACTTTCCAGTGGCGAAGCGGAGAGTAGGTCGTGATACCTGCACAGAGGAGAGGAGCTGCTCCTGCCGGTTCGAGTTTGTCGGAGACCTTCAGGACGAAACGCTCATCGACGACAATCTGGTTCGAGTAACCACCGAAGTTCAGCCCGCTACCATCTCGGGTCTTGCTGTTGTAGGTGCCGGTGAAGTGGTTCTTACAGTAGTTCTCCAGGCCCTCATGACAGTTCGAGCAGGTGCGGCAGGAATCGACGAAGCAGCCGACTCCGACTCGGTCACCGGCTTTGAATTTGGTGACGGCACTTCCGACCTGTTTTACCACACCGATGATCTCATGACCCGGAACCATCGGGTAGAGGGCGCCACCCCATTCATCTCGGGACATGTGAATGTCGGTGTGGCAGACGCCGCAATGGGAGATCTCGAGTTGGACATCATGATCGCCTGGTTCGCGTCGCTCGAAGGAGAAAGGGGCTATCGGAGAGGTGGCGCTTTAGGCGGCGTAGCCTTTGGTTGGAAGCATGATATTAGGGTGTAGGTTATGGGATATCAGTATTAGGGAAGAAGATACCCCAAGTAAAATTCATGGGTATCGGAAAAATGCAAACCACACCGATTTCCTATCACCCTATTCCCTAACTCCCTTCTCCGTGGGTCATGTCGCGGGTCTCGAAGCGCGTGAACTCGCTTAGGAAGGTCAGCGGTACTTCACCGGTCGGGCCATTACGCTGCTTGGCGATGATCAGTTCGGCTTCGCCTCCTTTCTCGGATTTTTCCTCATCATCCTTGGCGTAGTAGGCGGAGCGGTAGAGGAGGCCCACGACGTCCGCATCCTGCTCAATGGAGCCAGATTCACGGAGATCCGAAATGCGCGGCTTGCCGTCGCCGCGGTCCTCGGATTTACGATTGAGCTGAGCGAGTACAATGATCGGTATTTTCAATTCCTTTGCGAGTGCCTTGATTCCTCCTGAGATTTCGGCGATCTCAATCTGCCTGTTCTCCTGACCACGCTTGGAGGGGGACTTCAGAAGCTGCAGGTAGTCGATGACGATCAGTCCCAGGCCATGTTTGTCCATGAGGCGGCGGGATTTGGCCCTCAGTTCGTTGATGCTCAGGCCCGCCGTGTCGTCGATCAGCATCTTGCTGTTGCCGTACTCCTGGGAGACCTTGAAAAGGCTCTGATGGGCGTTCTTCGGAAGCAATCCTGTCCTGATGCTCTGGAGATTTACCCGTGCACGCGAGCAGAGAAGACGCTGGACGAGCTGTTGGGCGCTCATTTCCAGGCTGAAGACGGCGACGGGAATGTTCTTATCGACGGCGACATGCTCCGCGATATTCATCGCGAGGGCCGTCTTTCCCATCGAGGGACGCGCAGCGATGACGATCATCTCGCTCGGGTGCATGCCGCTGGTCATGTTATCTAGGATCTTGAATCCCGTGGGCACGCCGGTCACCTCACCCTTATTCTGGTAGAGTTTTTCGATCGCGTCGATGGCGTCGTTGACGTGCTGTTTGATGTCGGGAAGTTCCCCGCGCACGCGGTCCTCGGTGACACTGAAGATCTCCTTCTCGATATCGTCGATCAGAACCTTCACTTCCCCCTGCTCCTCGTAGCATCGCGACGCGGAGGCAGTGCAGGCAGCAATCATCCGGCGAAGGAGGTGCTTCTCCCGCATGATGTCGATGTAGTACTCGGCGTTGGTGGCGGTGGGGAGGAAGGTCTGGAGATTGGCCAGATAAGCAGGCCCTCCGACCTGCTCCAGCAGGTTCCTGTCCGCAAGGGTTTGAGTGATGGTGATCAGGTCGATCGGACTGTTCTTCTTCCAGAGATCCTCAAGGACAGCATAGATCGTCCCATGGGCGGGATGATGGAAGTATTGGTCGCTGACCCCCTTCTCAATCGCCGTGGTCAGCGTGTCCTTCGGGGAGAGCAGTATGGAGGAGAGAACGCCTTTCTCTGCATCGATACTGGCCGGCAGAGGGCGATGCGCCTCCGGAAGGCGCTGACCTTGGGAGAAGCCACCTTGATTCGGTGCTCCTTGGGGATTCTGGGATCCCGTACCGCGTCGCGGGGCACGGGTTGACCCACCCGCTGGTACTGAGCTGACCTGGGCAGGGCCGTCCTGGGGACCTTCGGCCATGCGAGGAAATGTTATGCCTCGGCGCTTTCTGAAGAGGTCGCAGACTTGCGGCGGGGTCGGCGTGTGCCGGCCTCTTCCTCATCGGCGGGTTGCTCCACCTTGGGGGCGGCTGCAATCTCGATGCGGAGTGTCGCCGTCACTTCCGAGTGGATCTTCACGGGAATCTGATGCTCGCCGCTCTCCTTGAGAGGGCGGTCCAGCACGATGGCGTGCTTGGGAAGAATGAGATCCTTGATCTCTGACATCAAACGCTCGAGGAGATCGGCCGCCGTGATCGATCCGAAGGCCTTACCGGTTTCACCGGTCTCGAGCTTCAGGTTAAGGCGAAGCTTGTTGATCTTAGTAGCGACGGCTTCTGCCTCGTTGATCTCACGGGCCTCGCGCTCGGCGCGCTTCGCTTTCAGGTGGTTGATCTTTCGCAGGGAGGCGGGTGTGACCTCGAGGGCTTTGCCTCCTGGAATCAGGAAATTACGGGCGTAGCCGGCACGTACCTTGACGATATCGGCTTCGGCTCCCAGGGAGGGAACGGCTTCGGTGAGGATGACTTCGGAAGTGGCCATAGAGAGAATCCCGGTTGGTTATTGGTTTATGCAGCGGGAGGGAAGAAACTATCGGGAAAAGTGCGCGTGTCAATGAAGAAGACGCGTCCTTTCTTAAGGATTCTTCAGATTCGGTTTATCCCTTGAGCTTGCTCCAAAACTCCTGACTTTGGCGTTGGGCCTGCCGTATCTCCGTGTCCGTCATGCGCCTTGCCAGGGCATCCCTATACTGGCGGGCGTCATCATTACCCGAAGCCGCCGCAATATTGTACCAGAGATAAGCCTTCCGCAGATCGCTTCCGACACCTTCGGCCAGCCGGTAACAATTTCCGAGTGCGTACTGGGCGCCGGGGTTTCCTCCCAGTGCGGCCTTGGTAAACCATGTGACCGCAACCGCCTCGTTTTTGGGAACACCCAGGCCGCTCGCATAGCAAAGACCCAGGCGGTATTCTCCCTCGGGATCGCCTTGCATGGCGGCCTTCCTGTACCACTCCGTGGCCGTTTCATCGTTTTTGGAAATCTTCCAAGTGCCGGCGGAATAGGTTTCCCCCATCTTGATCTGGCCTGCCGGATCCGTGGGATCTTTCCTCTCCTGCGAGGCGCAACCGCAAAGCAGCGAAAGAGCCGCAAGCGCAAATGATGCGAGAGGTGAAAGAAGAGTGAATTTTCGGAATAATCCGTTCATAGAGCCATTTAGCTTCGGAGAGTCCCAAATGTATACTGGAAAACTTTACTGTCTCTCTCCCTAGGCATTCCCCCAGAGGGGAGATGATGATTGAGGTGGTGGAGGCGAGGGGAGTCGAACCCCTGTCCCCGGAACTTACTAGGCATCCGTCCACATGCTTGACCGCACTTTGGATTTAGGGAGTCGGCCACGGTGCGGCGCGCTGCTTTCCCCCGATCGTCCACGAAATCGATTCACCCCCCGGCGCGGTCGATCCGCTAAGGGGCCATCCTGCTGGCGTCGCCTTCACACATAGCAGGCGTCTGTGTGTCGGCGTCGCGGCGTTAGGCCGCGAGAGCTAGATCTTCGTAATCTGCGTTTATTTTGTGTGACTCGATTTTTAACGAGGCCAACGAATCATCCTCGGCATGCAGAATGCGTAATGAGCTTCGAGTCGAAACCAGTACGCCCCCTGTAGTTGCTCAAATTGGCGCAGATAGAATTGATTCGCAAGGTCGAAGAAACATGATGGGGAAAAGGTGATGGGTACTTGGGAGGATCCGATCTTCCTATTTAAGGAAGCGTATTGTCATTGGGTATCGGTAGGATTCCCCATTGCTAGTTCGCACTGCGGCGAGAATCGTGCAGGCAAGCCAGATGATCAGAAAGATAGGCAGGATCAGAAATCCGATCAGGATCCAGCAGAGAGCTCCGGCAATCAGGAAGTAGATGCTGAAGGAGATCTGGAAGTTCAGCACCTCCTTGCCGGTGGCGTCGATTTCGCGGTTGTCGGCCCGCTTGATCAACCAGATGGCGAGCGGCACGATGACATGAGCCAGGGCAAATCCCAAAACGATGCCGGAGAGTCCCGAGAGATGGAGGGCGATGCACCAGGAGCGTGCGGACTCATGGGTGTTCGGAACGGGAACGAGAGGGGGAGGTGTCTCCATTCCGTAAAAAGAGCCTCAAATCGGCCGCTTCGCAAGAGGCAAGTTCCCGTTCATTTCACCTTTTGCCTCCCTTCATTATTGCCAAGGGTGTCCCACTTAGGTTGACTTTCTGGACGCCGTTTTCAGGCGCATCTTTTCTATGAGCGAACGCAGAGTTGTCATCACCGGTATCGGAGTCATCAGTCCGATCGGAAACGATCTTGAAACCTTCTGGAAGAACCTCAGGGAAGGTCGCTCCGGTATCTCCCATTATGATTCTTTCGATCCGGTCGGTTTTGATTGCCTGATCGCGGGTCAGATCAGGGGATTCGAGCCTACGCAATGGTTCAACACTCCCAAGGATGCCCGCCGGGCCGACAGGTTTGCCCAATTCGCCATGGCCGGAGCCAAGCTTGCGCTGGATGACTCGGGGCTCGATCTTGAGAAGACCGACAAGGAACGCTTCGGGGTCATTGTGGGAAGCGGTATCGGGGGATTCCAGAGCCTGGAGAACGAATCGCGCCGACTCATTGAGAAGGGACCAACCAAGCTCTCCCCCTTCACCATCCCGATGATCATCAGCAACATGGCTAGTGGTCTTATCTCCATGGAATATGGCTTGAGTGGTCCCAACATGGCAATCGTCACCGCCTGCGCCACGGCTAATAATTCCGTCGGCGAGGCTTGGCGCATCATCAAGTTCGGCGACGCTGACGCCTTCGTTGCCGGTGGAGCCGAGGCCACCATCACGCCACTCGGTGTGGCCGGATTCTCCTGCATGCGCGCGCTCAGCACCCGGAACGATGAGCCCCAGAAGGCCTCGCGCCCCTTCGACAAGGATCGCGACGGATTTGTCATGGGCGAGGGAGCCGGCATCGTCATTCTCGAGGAACTCGAGCATGCGAAGAAGCGTGGTGCTCGTATCTATTGCGAGCTTGTCGGCTATGGAGCCACCGCGGATGCCTACCATATGACCGCGCCTCGTCCTGAGGGCGAAGGAGCCAGTCGCTGCATGCAGATCGCCATGAAGCATGCCAAGGTCGCCCCCGCCGATGTGGACTATATCAATGCCCACGGCACCTCGACCCCGATCGGAGATATCTGCGAGACCAAGGCGATCAAGGATGCCTTCGGCGAGTCCGCTTACAAGGTCCCTGTCAGCTCCACCAAGTCCGTGACCGGTCACCTTCTTGGTGCCGCCGGAGGAGTTGAGCTTGCGGCCTGCGCCTTGGCGATGCGCGACGGGATCCTTCCTCCCACGATCAATCTCGACAATCCGGATCCCGAGTGTGATCTCGACTATGTCCCGCACACTGCACGCGAAGCCAAGGTCAAGGTGGCGCTCAGCAACTCCTTCGGCTTCGGAGGTCACAACTCCTCCGTCGTTATCCGAGAGTTTACGGATTAATCGGCGAAAGCCCGTTTTTTTGATTCTCCATGAAACTCCACTCCATCAAATCCATCCTAACGGCTTCCGTTGTCGCCCTCACGCTCACCCTCAACACATCCATCATCATGGCACAAGACTCCTCCTCCAATCTCGCCCAGGGCCAAGCCTTCCTTAAGGAAAACGCCTCCAAGCCCGGCGTCCATACCACCCCAAGTGGCCTCCAGTACAAGGTGATCACCGAAGGCCATGGAAAGAACCCAAAGGCTACCGATACCGTCCTTGTCCATTATCGCGGCACCACGATCGACGGCACCGAGTTCGACAGCTCCTACAAGCGGAACGAGCCGATTTCCTTCCCTCTCAATGGCGTCATCCCTGGTTGGACCGAGGGTGTCCAGCTCATGAAAGAAGGTGGCAAGATCCAGCTCTTTATCCCCTCAAACCTAGCCTACGGATCGCGCGGTGCGGGTGGGGTGATTGCCCCGGACAGTACGCTGATATTCGACATCGAACTTCTCAAAGTCCAGTAAGCTGGTCTTTTTGAGTTCTAGCTGCGTTGCCCTGCGCTCGCAGTATGACTCATACAGCTTCGCTTGGGCGCCTTGCTATCTCCTCAAAAATCCTGCGCCTAAGGTTTTAGTCTGATGAAGCGGTTTGCATGCATCGCCATTTTGGGCGCCTTGGTATATGTGTCTGGCTTGAATGCCCAGACCAGTGCCCCTGACATTAAGGTCTACTTCAGTCCGCATGGGGGATGTACGGAGGCTGTGGTGCGGGCGGTGAAGGGTGCACGTAAACAGATTCTTGTTGAGGCGTATTCGTTCACCTCGGAGCCTATTGCAGTCGCATTGATTGAGGCAGAGAAGCGTGAGGTCGATGTGGAGGTGATCCTCGACAAGAGTCAGGAGCAGGCGCGGGGAACCGAAGCCGATCTCATCTCTCAGAACGGGATTCCAACCTATATCGATTCGTCCTACCGGATCGCTCATGACAAGGTGATGATCATCGACGGAACCCGGGTGATTACCGGTTCCTTCAATTTCACCAAGAGTGCCGAGGACTATAACGCAGAGAATCTTCTTGTGATATCAAACGATCCCCCGCTGGCTTACCAATACACCGCAAGCTGGAAGCAACACCTCGCTCAATCGCACCCATTTCATCCCGGCAAGAGCCACCACAAGCACGGCTCACATTCCCGATACTACGGTCCTCTTGGAGCACGGGAAATAGAGCCGACTGGGTAGGGAGCGGAGCCTCACTTGACACGGATTTCGTGCACGCTATTGTAGTGTGCATGAGGAATATCACACTAAGTGCCAGTGAGGAGGTGATTGAGAGGGCCCGTGCCGTGGCCCGGGAGCATCACACGAGCCTGAACCAGATGTTCCGGGATTGGCTGCAGACCGTGGATCATGGTTCAAAGCGGATCGGTGGATATCGCGGCTTCATGCAACGCGTCAGCGGAAGGATTTCTGTAGGTGAACGAAGGTTCACCCGTGAGGAGATGAATGAGCGCTGAATTTTTCCTCGATACGAATCTCTTGGTGTATTCGTTCGAGGATAGGGAGAGCGCCAAACAGCACAGAGCCAAGGAACTAATCGAGCAGGCTCTCGAAACACGCGGGGGAGTAATCAGTTGGCAGGTAGTCCAAGAGTTTCTCAATGTTGCGCTTCATAAGTGGCAAAAGCCGATGACGGCGGCTGATGCTAGGGAGTTTTTTCAGACGGTTCTCAATCCGCTTTGTACGGTTTATCCATCGGCTGAAATTTGGAGTTCCGCGTTGCGGATCGCTGAGGAGAGCCAATACCGGTTCTATGACAGCCTCATCGTGGCCTCGGCAATCCAAAGCGGGGCAACAATCCTCTATTCAGAGGATCTTCAGGACGGTCGCCGATTTGGCCCCCTGCAAATCTGCAACCCTTTCAAGTGATCGATTGGGTCGTTTGCCCTAGCAGTCTAAAAAGTATTGACGCCACTTCCCTCCCGGGAAGCAGTGGCGCCCTCTGGGCTACAACTTCGTCGTAGTCTTCCACGCATCTTCCGAGATGCTTGGTTGAGCCTAACAGCCTTTCAAATCAAACGAACTTTCCCGGGTTGAGTATATCCTTAGGATCAACCGCTTTCTTGATCAGGGAGTGCAACTTGCGCAGTTCCGGTGTCGTGGCATCGTTCCACCAGCGTTTCTTGGCGATGCCGATTCCGTGCTCTCCTGTGATGGCACCACCCCATGCGATGACCTGACGGAAAAGGGCATCAAGCACGCCTTCGATCTCCTTGGGACGCTTGGCCTGCTGCTCCTTGGAGACCATGACGTTGACATGAATATTCCCGTCGCCGGCATGACCGAAGCAGGCGATGGGGAAGCCGGTTTTTTTCTGAAGTTTC
>Ga0208497_1000555_pt1 | contig 16838 bp, 14 predicted proteins | sample CryBogCBE25Aug07_FD_184555 | JGI IMG/M metagenome (GOLD analysis project Ga0208497, IMG submission 184555) | Freshwater microbial communities from Crystal Bog, Wisconsin, USA - CBE25Aug07 (SPAdes) | ecosystem: Environmental > Aquatic > Freshwater > Lake | place: Crystal Bog, Wisconsin, USA...
GTTTTACATCAACTAATAAATGTAATGGAACTGGCGCACGATCAAGTTGTCTTCCACCGTGGTTTGAAAGCAAGATGGCATCTGCTCCAGCTTTAGCGGTGCTCTTTGCATCGTCCAAAGTTTGGATTCCCTTAACCGTTAACTTGCCCTTCCATTGTTTTCTAATCCACTTTAGGTCTTCGAAAGTCATCGATGGATCAAACATAAAATCGAGAAGTTCAGCAACGGTTCCGTTCCAATTAGACATCGAGGCGAAACTAATTCCAGGAGTGGTCAGGAAATGAATCCACCACTCTGGTTTTGGAATTGCGTCAGCTAACGTCTTCCCTGTCAATCGTGGGGGAATAGTTAAGCCGTTGCGAACATCGCGCAGGCGCGCACCTGCAACGGGAACATCTACTGTGAGTAATAGGTGATCGACGCCAGCAGCTTCAGCGCGACGCACTAACTCCATACTGCGATCGCGGTCTTTCCACATGTAGAGCTGGAACCAGTTGGTGCCATCTGGTGTTGCGGCGACAACATCTTCAACTGTTGTGGTTCCGAGAGTTGAGAGAGTAAAGGGAATTCCATATTTAGCTGCAGCACGTGCACCTGCTCGTTCACCCTCCGTATGCATCATCCGGGTGAAGCCGGTCGGAGCGATACCTACTGGAAGCGCAAACTTCTTACCTAAAACTTCACATGAAGTGTCGAGGGTGCTGACATCTTTCAAAATGTTGGGACGAAACTCTAGGTCGAGGAAGGCTTGTCGAGCGCGCTCAAGAGTGACCTCTGATTCAGCCGACCCATCTGTGTAATCAAAGGGTCCTTGCGGTGTGCGCTTCTTCGCGATCTCTCGCAGATCCCAGATGGTGAGGGCGCTTGCTAGTCGGCGCTCCTTACGGTGAAGTGTGGGGCCGGTGAACTTAAGGAGTGGGGTGAGCTCAGAGACCTTGGGAATCTGCCGTTTTACATTTGGAATTTCCATGCCTACGCCTCCTCAAGTAATTCGAAAATCATATAGGATTATTTGGCATTAGTAAAGGCACTCCAATGAGGGGCTGCTCACCTCTGTTTGGAATGAGAGTTATAAGTCATAAAGATGTTGAAGAGGTAACCGAGAAGGATTGGGACCGGATCTTTGCCGTTAATCTCAAAGCGGCATTCTTTTTAGCCCAGCAAGCCTTTCCCCATTTAGAGCTCACCCGTGGAAATATCATCAATGTTTCATCGACCAATGCCATTCGCCCGGCCAGCCGAAATCAACTCTATGACTCACTCAAAGCCGCGCTCAATAATTTAACCCAAGGGTTGGCCTTGGACTTCCGCGACTCTGGCGTGCGGGTAAATGCAGTTATGCCAGGCGGGGTACGTACAGCCTTATCGGAGGAGTGGTTGCACAAATATCTAGGTAGAGCTCCGGTCAAGGCCGATTTTGATATACCTTCTCTTGCCCAACCTGAACAGATAGCGACTGTGATCGCTGCGCTCGCCAGCAAGGATATGGCTTGGGTGAACGGGGTAACCCTGGCTGCCGATGGTGGCTTTGGGTTGTAGCATACAAATGTGAATAATATCGAAGCGTTCAATAATCATCTCCCTGTAAAAGTTCGATTTGGTGAAGGCAAAGCGGCGACGCTCGCCGATGTGATTGCGGAGTTCGATGCAACACGAGTCTTCCTGATGGTCGATGAGGGAATCGAAAAATTTAATCCTGCAGCTAAGGCCTGCGTGGATGCCCTCACCTCGAATTCACACTTAACAGTTACAACATTTGAGAAGCCTGCTGGCGAACCAACTATCGATATGGTTGATGACGCTACTAAGGCACTCACCGCTTCGAAGGCAGAGGTTGTGGTCGCACTCGGTGGTGGATCGGTTATCGATACCGCCAAAGCAGCACGCTTATGTTCTCAACTTGGAATCACCTTCCGTGAATTCCAATCACAACCTGCTCAATATCCAGTTCCTACCGTCGCATTGATCGCGCTTCCTACATCAGCCGGAACCGGTTCAGAAGTATCTGGTGGTTCAGTAATTTCAGATCCTGCTGCTGGTCGCAAAGCAGGTATTGCAAATGGCAACTTGCGCGCACAAGTTGCCATCGTCGATCCAGTCTTGACATACAGCATGCCGCCATCCATGACTGCCAACACAGGTATCGATGCGCTTGCTCAGGCAATTGCAGGCATCATTGCTAAGTGCAGTACTCCAATCGGAGATGCCATTGGTTACGAGGCGATTCGCATGATGACTCCAGCACTTGTTGCTGCCTATAAAGATGGCACTAATAAAGAGGCACGCGCAGGAATGGCAGCGGGCAGCATGATGGCTGGCCTCACCATGAATATTTCTGATTGCACCGCTGAACACTCATTGGGTCAAGCCATCGGTGGACTTAAGCATGTGCCACATGGTCTAACTATCGGCCTCGTTCTCGCCGAAACCCTTGCCCGTGAAGCTCGCGTAGTCCCCGAGAAGATGGAGCGGGTTGCAGATGCCATGGGCGAACCCGATGATGGCAGCAAAGATGGCTCCCGCGCGGTGCGTGCTGTGAGCAGAATCTTGGCGGAGCTCAACTTCCCGGTTCTCTCCAGCCTTGGTTTTGTGGAGTCAGATATCGATAACTTGGCAGATATCGCTTTGGAAGATTTCTTCATCACCATGGCACCAAAGCCTTGGAGTAAGCAAGAGGTCGTCGATGCATTTATGTCTGCTCTCAAATTAGAGCAGCGTGTTGCTTAGTAATTCGATCTAGAACTTAAATAAGTAAAGGCACCTCAGCATTGAGGTGCCTTTACTTATTGTGAAACTACTTTATAGAAGAGTTTGTGTTGACTTGATAAAAGCTAGCAGAGGTGCTGGAGGAGTAGCCACTGCCGGTGCCGAGAAGGTGAGGATTACATATTTACCCACTACCCATGCATCGAGACGCAGACTGCCAGCCTTTGACGTTGATCCCACGCCATCTTCCTTGCCGTTACCGAAGTCCAGGTAATCACTGACGCCACCAACCGGAGTTTTCTTCATAGCTCCAGCTGATTGCTTAACAACGTAAGCAAGATATTGAGTCGCGGTCATAACGGGCTTTTTGGCTCCATTTGCAGCGACCGAGTATTTAGCAATATCCGAAGGGCTGATGCAGCCAACAACGAGCGCTTTAGCACCGAAGTCAATTGTGGTTCCCAGCGCATTTGCCTGATTGGCAGATGTATTTGCAAAGTTGTAAGGCGTAATTGTTGGTCCGGTTGCCGCCTTGTATCCATCAGCTACAACCAGTGCTTTTGTGATTGAAGAGCATGAGCCACTTGCTGCTTGCGCTGCACTCGTGAATGAAATTCCTGCCGCAACTATTGAAAGCGAGAGAAGGCTTATTGAAATTTTACGGATCATTTTTATCCTTTTATCGGGTTGGAATAAGAGCAATGCATAGATGGTAAATCACAGAACAGAAGAGAATTTCATAACTTTCTATGTGTTCCCTGAGAGATGACTGTTATCTACCTGACATTTCATTAGCGAAGAACCCATGACCGCATTTGCACCGCGCCACTTTGTCATCTGGAGGCTATAGTCGTTTTATGACAGCACATCAGAAGTTTGAAGTTCGTCAGAAGTATGACGGCTTTGAGGTTCGAGAATTTGCCTCTTGCGTAGTTGCCGATGTGGAAGTTAGCGGAGATGTTTCCTCCGCCGGAAGTCAAGCTTTCAGACCACTCTTCAATTACATTTCAAGTAATCAGATTGCAATGACAGCCCCTGTTATTGAGGAGGAGCTATCTAGCGAGAAATGGCGAGTCTCTTTTCTCATCCCAGACGGTTCCAAGATTTCAGATCTTCCTCACCCAGTTGGCTTACCAGTTGTCTTGCGAGAATTACCGGCTCATCGAGCAGCGGCACTCCGCTTTAGTGGTCGCACCAGTCAAAAAATAGTATTGGAACAGGAGGCAAAACTCCTCGAATTAGTGAAAGCCCAAGGACTTAAGGTCACCGGCAAGGCTCGCATCGCGCGTTTTGATCCACCCTGGAAACCGCCATTCGCGCGCCACAATGAGGTAATTCTCCCTATCGAGTAGGTAAATTTTTATAACCGATCGGTAGCCGCGTGCGCCTGTAAAGTGCGCACTTATAGTTCCTAATAGAAGAGGTCACCTTGCAGCATTACAAGATCGCCATTGTGGGCGCAGGTCCTGCTGGTTATTTCACCGCTCAAGCATTGCAAAATGCGCAGGGTGACGAACTCACCTTTTCTATCGATATGTTTGAGCGGCTCCCCACGATGTGGGGACTGGTCCGCGCAGGAGTTGCTCCCGATCACCCAAAGATTAAGACCGTTGCCAAAGTTTTCGAGAAGGTGGCTGCTGAACCCAACTTCCGCCTCTTTGGAAATGTCGAGGTCGGTCGAGATTTAGATATCGAAGAGATCTGCCCGCGATATGACGCTGTAGTGATGTGCACAGGTTCGAGCCTGGGCAAGAAGTTGGGTATTCCGGGAGAAGATCTTCCAGGCTCGCTCTCTGCCGCTGAGTTCGTGCCTTGGTACAACGGGCATCCTGATTATGTAAATGTGCAAGTTCCGCTCGATGGAGATACGGCGGTTGTGATCGGCGCAGGTAACGTAGCGATGGATTGCGCTCGCATGTTGGGTATCAACCCTATTGAGCTAGATACAACAGATACCGCTGAGCATGCGCTCGCTGCACTCCACGCAAGCAAGATTCGACATGTATATATCGCAGGTCGACGTGGGCCTGAACATGCCGCCTTCACAGCGCCGGAGTTGCGTGAGCTTCCTAAGTTGGAACATACGAATGTTGTTATTGACGCAGATGCGGTGCGTGCCGCACACGAACGTGCAGAAGCTGCAGGCGAGATCGAGAAGCACCTCGCTTCAAACTTAGAAGCTTGGCGTTTGATCGCTGAACATCCACATGGTGGGCACCAGCGCACCATGGAGTTTCGTTTTCTCTCGACCCCCAAGGAGATTAAGGGAGTTGACCGTGTTGAAGAAGTCGTATTTGGAATCAATGAAGTTAGAGATGGCAAAGTTGTTGATACCGGCGAGACATATTCGATCAAGACCAACCTTGTTATAAGTGCAATCGGCTACTACGCAGATCACATCAAAGGAATCTCGGTCCGTGACGGCAAGATCGAAAATGACAATGGGCGAGTGCTAGGCACCAATATTTACACCGTAGGTTGGGCAAAGCGTGGACCTTCAGGTGTTATTGGCACTAATAAGAGCGATGCCTCAGATGTCGTAAAACTCTTGATCGAAGACTTAGATCCAGAACCAAAGAATGGTGGGGATATCACCGTTGTGATCCCACAAGCGATCACCATTATCGATCAAGCAGGCTGGGCAAAGATAAATGCTTCCGAGATCGCTGCGGGTGAGCCCCTAGGCAAGCCTCGCGTCAAAGAAGTGGATATCGCAAAACTTATTGCTCTTGCCGAATAACGTACCTCGAGCCCGCGGCTAAAGCTAAGCCCAGCGCAGCCGGAACCAGCATGGCCCAGCGCAAGGTGATCGCTTCGGAGATGTAACCCATGATCGGTGGGCCAACAACAAAGCCAAAGTAGGAGATTCCCGAAACCGTTGCCACCGCTTCCGATGGTGCAATAGTTCCCGCGAATTTATGAATCGCGATAGTTCCTGCTTCGCTGTAAATCATGGGGATAACGATGCACATTCCCATTCCAAGAAAAACCCAACCAAATATCTCTCCACCGATTCCGCCGATGAGCAACCCCGAGGCAAGTCCGGTACCCGCAATCAACCCACCAAAGAAGAGCAATTGCCCCGGACCAAATTTGTGAGCTAACCGGTCGCCCAGGAAACGTCCTGTAACCATCGTGATTGAAAAACAGATGTACGGGAGCGTTCCTATGAAAGGAGAGGTATGGAAGGTCGTTCGAGCCAAAACCCCGCCCCAGTCACCGGCTGAGCCTTCACCGATTGAGGCTGACATTCCCAACAACCCCATGACCCAGAAAATGGCGGGACGTTTGGGACGCTTATGTTTACGTGGTTCCTGTTGATCACTCGATGCAGGTAGGAATCGAGATTTCATAAAATAGAGCACGATAATAAATAGAACCGATACCGAACACTCCTGAATAATCTCCTTGACGTGGCCTTGAGCCATCAACCCACCAATTGCACTTCCGGCTAGCGCTCCTACTGAATACAACGCGTGGAAGGTACTCATAACGCGGCGTTTGAAACGTTGTTCCAATGTGACGGCATGAGTATTCATCGCGACATCTTGGAGTGCGATGGAATATCCAAAGAGATACAAGGTGATGCAGAAAGTTATGTAGTTAAAAGAGAGTCCCACTAATGGCATCGCCAGAATGATCGAAAGAGATCCAAGTATTGTTACTCGAGCGCTTCCATGTTTGGCTGACCATCGTCCGCTTGGTCCAAGCGCTGTTAAAACACCAGCCGCCAATAGAAAGAGAGCCATACCCAATGCGCCGTTACTAATTTTCAAATGAAATTTATAGTCGGGAAGTTGTGAGACGAGGACTCCTACCGAAAATCCATTCATCATGAATGCCAGAGTTGTCGCCAAGCGGGCTCTGGTTAATTCATTTTGACTCACGGTTGGATAGTACGGAATGTGCCGGGTTCGCACGTCATAATTGCTAAACGGACCAGAAAATTCTTAACTAATCTTGACAATTCCAGTACCTAATTCTGTCGTGTGTTCGTTTATGGTCTTATTTTATTTTGACTTCGCCTATCCCGTCGATCGAATACTGTCTGATCGAATTCACTTTAAATTCGCACTGGCCAAATCCGGAAGCCACATCACCAGCAAACCAACCTCCCATGGCAAGATTGATTATTAAATAGAAATGCGCATTAAATGGCCACGCATTACCAACTGACTCCACATCGCCTCTATTTATAGTCAAATAGCGTTTGGAATCTGAGAACCAGGAGATTTTATCCGGCAGCCACTCTATTGAAAAAGTGTGAACACTTTCGGATAGATCTAAATCGCTCAATAATGCTTCGGTTAATCCTTGGTCCGCTGCATATCCTGGCCCATGCAAAGTTCCTCTGACTTCTTTAGGGCGATTTCCAGCCCCCTCGAAAATATCTATTTCACCGCAATACGGCCATTTAACTTCAGAAATAGTGGATCCCAACATCCAGATTGCTGGCCAACTTCCTCCCCCTATTGGAGTCTTTACTTCAAAGTCAAAACGACCGTATTTGAATTCTACTTTTCCAGCTGTGTGAATTTTGCTACTTAGCCACTCTGCTTTCCCGTAATAGGCATCTGGTGCCGCGCTCGGTTCCGTTCTGCGAGCGGTGATAATTAACCCTTTGTTTACTCTTGCATTTTGATCGACATAGAATTCCCTCTCCTCATTTCCCCATCCAGGAATTCCGTGTGAACTACCATCACCTAAATCAAAATTCCAATACTTTGGATTCGGAGCGCTATCTAAAGTGGGCAGAAACTCTTCTTGCCATAAAAGTTCGTATTCCACTATCGACCTTTACATAAATTTCTGTTCATCAATTTTGCGTGGATTCTCTTGCAATCAGCTCGAGATCCAAATTTACATTAACAAGTACTTCGCTTTTGGGAAGTGTTAGTTGGCGCGCAACTTCACTGCCAAGTTTATGGGAAGGTTGTGCCACTGTAGATAGCGGAACAGAATAATTTTTGGCTAAATCAGTGCCATCAAAACCAATGACTTTAACTTTGGCTGGGATCTGGTATCCAGCACCTTGGATAACAGAGACTGCTCCGATTGCAGATAAATCATTGGCTGCGAAGACCCCATCGAAGTCGCGACGCCTCTTTAAGAACCGCTCCAGGGCGATCTTCGCACTATTTTCTGAATAATCGCCTTGAATGATGTTAGTTTCCTTAACTTTTATTCCAGCTTTTTTATGTGCATTTCTATAACCTTGCAATCTCTCGCGACCAGATTCAACACTCAGGTCACCAGAAATATGAACTATGTTTCTGCAGCCACGTTCTATCAAGTGCTTAGTAGCAATTTCCCCGCCTAATACGTTATCGACACCTACATATGTAAAGCGTGAAGATTCACCCTGTCGACCACCAAAAACAACTCTTATTTGTTTTGGAATTTTGCGTTCGAATATGTCAATGTCATGATGCCAGCCGAAAATTGCTATGGCGTCATAGTGACCATTGATCAGTGCCTTTATTAAAGTCTGGTCTCCCTCAAGTTTAGAATGGAAAAAAACCACTGGATGCAAGTGATGTTCTGATACGTATGAGATAAATCCATCGACAACTAGTCGCCAGAAGGGATTAGAAAAGAAATTATCAACCGACTCATCGAGCACGAGAGCGATGGACCCACCGTTACCACCCGCTAATTTTCTAGCGTTGAGGTTGGGTTCGTAATTGAATTTTTTTATGGTGGCTTCGACCTTGGCCTTAGTCTCCTCTGAAACCTTAGCCGTACCATTCATGACGCGCGAAACTGTTGCCTTACTGACACCAGCCTTTTCCGCTATCTCTTGGATGGTGTATTTCAAAGAGTCCACCTCTTCTTGGTCACTCGACCAAAGGCATTAGCTCCACCCGAAATGATCTCTTGGTATTTATGAAAACTCAATTTCGGAGTTCGCTCCTGAGAGGCAAAGTCTACATAGATTAGGCCGAATCTCTTGGAATAGCCTTCCGCCCACTCAAAATTATCAAAGAGTGACCAGGCAAAGTATCCATGTACTGGAACACCCGCCGATATGGCCTCATTCATACTGACTATATGACTCGTTAAATAATCTACTCGTCGGTAATCTTGAATGGAGCCATTCTCATCAGGTCCATCGTTGAAAGCGGCGCCATTTTCGGTGATGTAAATAGCCGGAATTTGGGGCCAATCACGATGAATTCGACGAAGTAACTCTCCAAGACCTCCGGGAGTAATCGGCCAGTCAAAATCAGTTCGAGAGGTGAACATACTCGAGGGCAGTTCCATGTTTGCTACTCGTTTAATTGGGTAGGGGCTGCAAACATCTAGAGAAAGATCACTAACACGTGCTTTTCCAACAAATCCATCGCAATAGTAATTTACTCCCAGAAAATCTGGTTCTGTTTTTAGTATGTATTCATCACCAGGAAGCATTACTTGAGTTAGGACGCTCCCATATTCTTCAACAAGATTTTGAGGGTATTTGCCAGTTATTAGAGCATCAATCCACCATCTATTTTGATTAGAGTCCACCAAGTCATAAACTCTCTTAGTTTCTTCATCCTCAGAATCTGTATGCAAAGTAGTCATGTTGACGGTGAGGCCAACTCGTGCTTCAGGATGAATTCTCTTTATTGCACGCGTTCCACACCCATGGGCCAACGCGGTGTGGTGGGCCGCTGCAATTGCCAATTCAGAATTCATTTTCCCGGGGGCATGAATGCCGGTGTAGTAACCCAGAAAAGCTGTGCACCAAGGCTCATTCAGCGTAATCCACTGATTAACACGATCACCAAATGCCTTTGCGCACGTTTCGGCATAATGTTCAAAAGCTAAAGGGGTTGCTCGATTGGCCCAGCCGCCGATATCTTCTAGATATTGTGGCAAATCCCAATGATATAGAGTCGCGATGGGTTCAATTTCATTTTCAATAAGAAGCTCAATCAATTTATTGTAAAAATTGATTCCTTCCTTCTCTAGCGAGTTAGCAGATTTAGGGAAAAGGCGAGGCCATGCAATAGAAAATCGGTAAGCGTTAATCCCAAGCTCACTCATCATTCTTACATCTTCTTCTAGGCGATTGAAATGATCGATTGCTACAGCCCCAGTATCGCCATTCCTCACTTTGCCAGGAGTATTAACAAAGGTGTCCCAAATACTGTCACCTCGATTACCTTCCTGAATTGCACCCTCAATCTGATAACTTGAAGTCGCCGCACCCCATAAAAAACTCTTATTCATCCTTTTACCGCTCCATCCATGATTCCTGAAACTAGGCGTTTCCCGACAAATACAAAAAGAATTAAGAGCGGCAATGTCGCCATAAACGCTCCGCACATCTTAAGGGCGTAATCCACCGTATAAGTACCATTCAATTGATTGACGGCAACTTGGATAGTGAATCGTTTGGGAGAATTCAGTACCAGGCTTGGCCACAAGAAGTCGTTCCAAGTACCGAGAAATGAAAATAACCCCAGAACCATTGCACTCGGCAAGATTATTGGTACAACAACGCTCCGGTAGATGCGAAAATTCTTACCCCCATCTATTTTCGCAGCTTCGAGCAGTTCATTAGGAACTTGAGCGTCAATAATTTGACGCATCCAGAAAACTCCGAATGCACCGATCATTGAGGGAATAACAATGGCTTTAAAGTCGTTTATCCAATGGAAAAAATCTGCCATCATAATGTAGAGAACCACGATTCCAAGTTGGGCTGGAAGCATCATCGTTCCAATTATTACAACTAAAGATGCGCGCTTTCCTGGAAAGGCTAGTTTTGCATAAGCGTAGCCCGCCATCGTGCAGAAAAAGACTTGAGAAGCAGCAACGATCAGTGCAACCACTGCCGTGTTGATAAGCGCGTTGGTAAGCGGTACGGCGGCGTACACAGCCTTTAATTCTTTTAAGAAATTGGTACCCGGTACAAGCGATGGTGGAATTCTTGAAATTTCGGCATTGTTGTTAGAGGCAACGACGAAGAGCCAGTACAGCGGAAAGATCGAGAGGAAAGCAAAGACGGAGAGGGCGATGTAAGAAAGGCGGGAAACTTTGCGCCGCTTCTTTATGGTTTGCGGGCCAGTGAACCATTCAAGTAACTGAGTCATATTATGAGTCACTCCCTGAGATACGTCGGGTTACTAGAAAATTTACCCCAGAAATAATTACTGTCAGGATCGTGATAGCGACTCCGATAGCTGCCGCATACCCCAGTTTATTGTTGATGATGATCTGTTCATATAGATAAAGAGCAAGAGTGGAGAACTGTCGACTATCTCCTCCTTGCACGCCACCATATGTAAGTGGCTCCAAGAAGGTTTGTAATCCCCCAATAGTTCCTACGATAAGCATGAAAGTTAAAGTGTTTTTGAGTTGCGGAATCGTGACATATCTAAATTGTTGCAGCTTGCTGGCTCCATCTAATGAAGCGGACTCATAAAGATCACGAGGGATTGCAAGCATTGAGGCTAGATAGATGAGGCTTGCGTATCCGAGGTTCCGGTAAATGATCATGCTGGCGATCGCTATATGACTTGGAATTGTCTGACCAACCCAATTAATGTTGTGAACTCCTAGGTGATTGAGTCCCAAGTAGTGCATTGCTACATTTACCATTCCATAATTTTGACCAAAAAGCTCAGAGAAAATAATCGCGACTGAAAGAATTGAAGTAACCCAGGGAACTAGCAATACTGTTCGCCAGAAAACTTTGCCTTTGAGATTTGGATTTGCTAAGAAATTAGCAAGTAAGAGCGCCAAAATAGTTTGCGGCAAGAAAGAGATAAGAAATATAGAGAATGTATTTCTCATCGCGCGATAGAAGTATGGATCAGTGAAGAGATTACGAAAATTTTCTAGCCCAATGAAATGATGACCTGCTAGAGGATCCCAGTGGAAAAACGAGACATAGACCGTGAAAAGAATAGGGAGCAACCCAAAGATTCCAAAGATGACAAAGAACGGGGAGACGTAAAGCAGCCCCCACTTGTCATCTTTATGCTTTGGAGCAACCGTCGAGGTTCGAAGGGACATTGTGACCAGCGACTAGTTAATCGCGCGATTAATGTCACTCAAAGCTTGAGCCCACGCAGCCTGAGGTAATTGCTTCCCGAGTTGTACCCGAGAGAGCGCCTGACCAATAGTGCTATCGATCAAGCGATCCTTCTTGCCCAACTCAAATGGCTGTACAGCATTTACGCTGGCCGAGTAAATCTTGCCAATAGGAGCATTGTTAAAGAATGGATCCTTTAGGCCACCAACAGCTGGATCTGTGTAAAGGGAAGTAACAGTTGGGAACGTTAAGTTGTGTACGAATTCGTACTTTTGTTGTGCCGCATCTGTATACCAACGAATGAAATCCCAAGCTTCTTGAGGGTGGGCAGCGTGTGTAGGAATTGTCAGGGCGCTTCCACCTTGATTTCCAGCATTTCCGGGCAATGTTGCAACGTTCCAAAGACCTGAGGTTTTTGGTGCATACTGTTTGATGTACTCAAGCATCCAGGCGGGTGCAAGCACGGTGGCATAAAGACCTTTATTTAACCCAACATTCCAATCTGGTGAATATTGGGCCACGTTTGTTCCAAGACTTGCTCGACTCGCGGCAGCCGTGTAGTTAAAGGCAGCAAGAATGTTCGGATTGTTGGCATAAACAAGGTTTCCGGAATTGTCATAATACTTTTCTGATCCTTGATTTACTACGGCCGTGTAAATTGTTTGCGCAATATCAATAAAGGCTTTTCCCTTTTCCTTAGCAACATATTTTTGACCCGTCGCAATGTACTTATCCCACGTCGGCCATAGAGCCGATACCGCTGCAGGTGCGGTTGGCAGCCCCGCTTTCTTGAAAAGGTCGACCCGATAGGCAACGGCGAGTCCTCCAACATCAGTAGGTATACCTAGCACTTGGCCGCTATCTGCAACCATGTCATTCCAACGCCAAGGGAGGTAGCTTGACTTGAGCGTTGATGCGCTGGGAGTTAGCGTAGAAAGGTCTGTGAGGTACTGGGTGTAGTTTCTGAATTCTCCCATATAAGAAATTTCGATTGCCGCTATATCTGGAACAGCAGATGAGGGAAGGGCGTATCGGAGAGCTTGTGCATTCCCGTCCAAGTCGCTCTTTTTAGCAACAATAGAAATTCCGGGATGCAATTTCTCGTACTGAGTGACGAGTAGGGGATCAATTACATTTCCGTAAGTCCAAATAGATAGAGTAATCGGGGAGGCCGCCTGACTGGTCGGAGAGAGAACTCCACCCAGTAGTGCAAATAAGGCTGTAGCCGCAACCCCGTATTTTCTGAATTTTGCTCTGGCCATTGGACTTGCCCCCCAATAAATAGTCGTTGACGCTTTTGCCCACCCCGAGTAGGGTTATTTATGAAAGCGGTTTCATGTCCTATTAAAACTTGAGGTCCGCCAAATAGCAAGGGGTATTTTCATGAAACATCGCAGTTTCTTGGCGGTAGCAATTGTGGCGATAGCGAGCGTGTCTGCTTCCACTCAATTCTCAATTGCCGCAACTCCAGTCAAAACCAAATTGCTTTGGTCTGAATCTTTTAAGGGAAGTGCAGGGGCTGCCCCCAATTCAAAGTATTGGAACATAGTGCTTGGCGATGGATCAGCTCAGAATCTTCCTGGTTGGGGAAATGGCGAGCGTGAAACCTATACCAAGAGCGCAATCGCACTTACGGGAAGTACGGCTGATGGATTAGCAATTACCGCATCGAGACCCCCAGCAACGGACCAACCACTTTGCTACTACGGCCCATGTGATTGGTATAGCGGGAAGATGGATTCGAGTAAAAAAGTATCTTTCCAGTATGGATTGATTGAAGCGAAGATAAAAATGCCCGCGGGTGGAGGTACATGGCCCGCATTCTGGATGTTAGGGACGAGCATTCTTGGAAAAACTGCGTGGCCTAATTGCGGTGAGATTGATATTGTCGAAACTGAAGGTAATAACCCACTCAGTGTTCTGGGTACTGTTCATGGACCAGGGTATTCCGGTGGTTCGGCTAAAACAGATACAACTTACTCGGCAACCGATCTCTCGTTGGACTATCACACATACGGCGTTCTTTGGCTGCCAAACAAAATTTCTTGGTTATTGGATGGCAAAGTTTACTTCACTGTCACTAAAAGTGATGTTGCGCCGAACGCTTGGCCATTCAATAACAAGTTCTACATGATTCTCAATCTCGCAATGGGTGGCAACCTTGGTGGAGATATCGATCCAACTATTAACTCAACAACAATGAATGTGCAGTGGATTCACTACTCGTCTGTCAACGGCCAAGGCAAAGTCACTTTCAACTAAACAAATGGAGTCATGGAGAATGATCATGAAAAAGAGATTTAAGAGCGCTTATGGTCTTATTGCGTTATCTCTGCTTGCGACTGGCTTGAGCGCAACCGTAGCTAGCGCAGACACACCTTTTGTGAGCAATATTGGCTGGAATGCCTTATATGCCAAAACTGGAGATGGCATTGTTGAGCAAAATCGGAACATCTTTGACTCTAAAGGCGTGTTGCAGGTTAATGACTCCACTCAACATCCTTTGGTCTGGGTTCGCATGGATATCTCTCAAGTGACAGTCCAGTACAAAGGTGGAGCGACCGAAGCGAATAAGCAAATTCAATTTATTGCCGACAACGCCGGTCAAAAATTCACATTTAGTGATGATATCTCTGCTGAAAGTAAAATTGTCACAACCGATTCCTCTGGTTCCGCTAACGTTACTTACACTGTAACTGGTGTCACTCCAGATAGTTATTTAAGAGTAGGCATAGCTGATTGTGATTACATCAATAACAAGTCAACTTGTCCGAATTACGCAAAAAATAAAAATGCTGACCTAGGTGGTCCATTGATTTTCCAATGGGAGAAGCCCGGTTACTACCCAATCATTAAATTAGACCTTACAAACTCAGTGCGTGATGTCTACTGGGATTGGTCTGAGTTCAAAAATAGCTGGGTTGGCGAGCGTTCGCATGTTTACATTAAAACCTATCCCGTTGGCTCAACTATTACTCTGCCCTACACAGTCACCGATATTTGGGGAGCTCCGATTGCTGACTACCCAATAAGCATGGTTGCGCAAGGTGCTTATTGCGGAGGTACAGTCAAATGTAAATGGGGTAATACTCCTAGCGAAATCAACACCGATTCAAACGGCAACGTCACTTTTATCGAAAAAAATAAGAATACCGCTGCAGACGCTTGCAAAAACATTGACCCCACAACTAAGAAACGTTGCGGCATTGGGGCAAACTTTCAGCCAACTACAAACCAGATTCCAGAGTCTTCAGATATCATCTGGCCTCAGTTTGTCAATGATATGACGATGAACCCTGCCGCTATCAGTTATCGTGTTGTTGACAGAGGCGGAATAGTTTCGCCTACCGGCAACGATACATCCGTAAATGGCGTGGTCGATCCCGCGTTGCCTCTTTCTACTGCAACGTCAACTTCAGATGCAGCCACTGTTAAGACTGTGTTGAGTATTAGTTATTTATACAACAACGCCAAGAGCACCTTGCAACGCGTCCCTCTGTATGCGCCTGATGTAACAGTAACTGCCTCGCCTGGCGCCTACGTCTTGCGCGTCTGTCCGGATACCGTGAATCAGGCGGATTGTCATGCTTCAGGTATGGTCTTTTCGCACGAAGTTACGGGAACCTCACAAATGTTCAGCTCGCAAACGTTTGGTTATACCTTCCCTGCAACACTGATTTTTGCCTCTTCTGACGCCGGACCAGCCACTTTTACTGTCAAGGTTGGAAATCAAAGTTATGTAATAAAACAAAATTTTGGAACAAACTAGGAAATATGAGGAATGGTCATGATGCAACGAAAAGTTAACTTGATTTCGATCCTTGCTGTCCTGGTCGCCTCTGTGGCTCCAATAGCAGCAACCACTGCTAACGCTGCGTCGACGGCGGTTATTCGCTGGGATCCTACTGACTCATCCGGATATGCCTGGTCCTTGGAAAATTTAGCAGCTGACAACCCCAATAATTCGGCTAATTTTCAGGTCTACTACACCCCTGCCGTGAAATTGTACGATTTAATTGCGGCTAACGGCTCGACCGTGAACTTGAAATGGCTAGTAACGGATTCGAGCGGTAAGGCCTTGGCGAATACTCCAGTAACGCTGGCCATAAACCCTGCCTACACGTATCCAACCGCCACACTTTCGACACCAGTACTTAATCCAACGAAGAACATGGACGGAACAGGACGTGATCCTGTTAAGACGGATAATGCCGATATTTCTCTAACCACAGATGCAAATGGCTTTGTAACTTACTCCCTCACTAATAACACGGCTGATGGGGATGCTGAAAGTTTGATTCCCCACGATGGAGTAAGTGTTCCGCCGACCAGCTCAAGTGTATTTACTCAACTGCAACTTTATGTGGGGACTTTCCCAAACACAGTTGCCGGGCTTGCAAGTCGAAACGCCGTCCAAACATCTCAGGATATTGATATTTTAGAAATTCACTGGGAGTTGGGAGCGGTCAAAGGCCCTCTTGTAGCTCCTACTTCGGGGTCTAGTGCTGGTGCTCCGCCCGCAAATGTGATCCGGTGGAATCCAAAAGGATCGACTGGAGTCAGTTGGAATGTTGTTAACAAAGCCGCTCTTTCAAGTATTTTGCAAGGTGCGTATTTCACTCCGAATGTAAATTTCTTTGACCTATTCAACCTCTTTGGTACAAAGACCACACTTTCTTGGCATGTCACAGACCCGAGTGGTAAGGCTCTGGCCAATGCGCCCGTGACTTTAATTCTTAACCCGGCCTACTCGAATGGAACAGCTAACGTCACTGATCAGTCGGGCAAAATCGTTCCATTGGCCTATAACGGCAATCAGGACGGTGAGGATATTCCGCTTACGACTGATGCCAGCGGAAATGTTACTTACTCTTTGCAGGATAACGACACCGCTTCTACAGCTGAAGCGCCACCTTTTGATGAGCAAAGTCCTCCTGTATCGACCAGCAATGTTTCTACTCAGGTTTTGCTTTACACGGGGACTTATGCGAACTATGCCGCTCGCACCCCGTCATGGTCGGTTCAGAAAATTCAGGATGAAGATATTTTGGAGATTCACTGGGTCACTGGATTGCCGGTAGCTACAACGGGAACAGTGTCATCA
>Ga0208497_1000556_pt1 | contig 16827 bp, 30 predicted proteins | sample CryBogCBE25Aug07_FD_184555 | JGI IMG/M metagenome (GOLD analysis project Ga0208497, IMG submission 184555) | Freshwater microbial communities from Crystal Bog, Wisconsin, USA - CBE25Aug07 (SPAdes) | ecosystem: Environmental > Aquatic > Freshwater > Lake | place: Crystal Bog, Wisconsin, USA...
CGTGGTACCAGTAAGTGCCGTCTGTCTGGATAATGTCTCCACCGATAGCCTTCGGAGCTTTAGTAGGAGTAGTGCCTACTGCGGCTAGGGCATAGAGAGAGAAGGTGGAGTATTGCACCCAAGAACCGCTATCAGGGCTAATAGTTAAATTAGTTATTGGCGAACCTGAACCTGATACTGACCAAAGACCAGCGCCAAGAATTGAGTAAGCCGCCGTTGTATTTGATTCTTGAACAGAGTCATAAGAATAAGACTTGTAATTTGTTGATGTGTAGTTAGGAATGTAAACCTCAGAGTTGGCAAAAGTATAATTAGTTGCCGTTGAAGCATCAGCCGCACCTAGATAATTAGCTGGCGAATTGCCACTTACGGCAGAGCTTCCAGTTCCTTCTAGGTAAATCGTGCTAAATGATGAGGTTGAGCCGTTAAGCGATAAACGAAGGTCAGCATTTGTAGATGCTTTAGTTCCACGCGTGGACATGACAACCTTCAAATCCGTATAACCAGTCTGAGGTATGTTGTTGAAGGTGACGCTAGAAGCGCCAGCCAATCCTACGGTGATTCTTTCTAATAAAACATAATTTGCAGCCATTGTCGCCTCCTACTTAGCGTAACGCAAAACGATTAGTCCGGAACCACCATTACCGCCAGCAGTTTGTGTGCTTGTGCCAGAGCCGTTACCGCCACCGCCACCTCCGCCAGAACCAGTATTAGGTACGCCAGCACTTGCCGCTGAGCCAGTTGAGATTGAGCCGTTGCCGCCTCCACCTAATCCACCAGTTGCGATTGTTCCATTAGAGTTGTTACCACCAGCTCCACCGCCAGCGATGTAACCATTTACTCCGTAACCAGCGGCTTGCACAAGTGCAGCCAATGTTCCCCAGTTGGTAACGGTGTTTGTTCCATTACCGCCAGAACCACCAGAAGAACCTGAACCAGCTCCACCAGCAACGGCAAATCCACCACCACCACCTGCGCCTGTTGCAGGGCCAGATGAAGATGCAGAACCACCATTAGAACCTTGCGAGCCAGTACCTACCGCAGCGCTGCTATTACCAGCCGCACCACCACCTGAACCGCCGTTTTGTCCCGCCAAGAATGTTGTACCAGAGCCATTACCACCACCTGCTCCGCCGCCAACTGCGGCGGTAAGAGATAGCGAGCCACCAGTCACATTAGAGTTGCCACCGTTTGTTGCATTAGAAGCATTACCGCCAGCTCCGCCAGCGCCAACTGTGCAAGTATAACCAGTACCAGAAGCAAGAGATACTGCCGCGTTAGCTAATACGCCACCTGCTCCGCCACCGCCTCCTGTCCAATAACCTCCACCTCCACCACCCGCAACAACCAAAATATCAGCCGTCAATGCGCGGGAAGGAGTGAATGTGCCTGATGATCCAAACGCGTGATAGTAATAAGTCGAGTCTTGGGTGATAATTCCACCAGTAGCGTAAGCGCCAATGTCAGCGTTAGCTATGCCGTAAAGGGTGAAGGTAGAGCCAGCCGTAAAGTTAATTCCGCTTTGCATACCTATTGTTACAGAAGTAATAGCGTTTATATTGCGCCAAGTTCCTACAAATGCGTCAACCTCACCGCCAGCGTATCCACTTTTTACAAGGTAAGTCTTGTAAGTAGTTGAATTTGAGTAATTCATAATATGGAATTGTGCATACGATGAAAGACTTGTTGCTGGGCCTACGCCATACAAGCCAACAAAGTTTCCTGCATAAGCCGCATTAGATGTTCGTGCGCTTGATGCGGAACTTCCGTTGCCATACAAAAATGTTCCAGAATATGTGCTATTTGTAGTATCGCCGTTTACGGCAAAGATAAGCGATTGAGCAGAAGCAGCGCCAAAGTTAGCTTCAATAAATAAATCTGTATAAGTCTGAGGAATTGTGCCGCCCACGCCAAAAGTAATAGACGATTGTGAGCCTGTTGCAGTTGCCGAAGCAATCGCCACCATAGTATTAGTTGTCATAATGCCCGCCTTACTTTATGCCGTATAGAGCAAAGTTAGAATACTGTGCAAAGTTTGCAGAACTTGCTGGATAAATAGTAATTGAGTTAATGGCGGCAGTATTCAACCAAGCTGACGAAGCAAAGTTAATTTGTCCAGCGCCGTTCAAATCATAAGCACCCATAGAGCGAGTAACTTTGTTTTTATTAGTATTTGCATAATCAAGAATATCTACAACTGCGCCAGCAAATATATTGGCGGTTGCGCTTGCATCAACTTCAAGACCAAACCAAGCACCAGTACGCCCTGTGTATCCATCGGCAGACGCACTAGAACCATCGCCAATCAAACGGTGAAGGGTGTAGTTTGAACCTAAATCGGAATTGAAATTCATATTAGTTCCGTTAGCAGTTGCCGATGCAGTTCCGCGATAATTAGCTCTAATCTGCAAATGCGTATAAGTCTGCGGAATAGCCGAGAAGGTAATAGACGATTGCCCGCCAGCTCCAACCGTCACACTTCCTAGCGCGTCAAATGCACCTGTAGGGCCAGCGTAGAGATGGCCTGAGATTTGAGAGGCGAGGATGCCATTGAGCAGGAATGGTGTTGGCATGATTAGGCAATATCACCAAGAACGGTAAAGGTGTTGCTTCCGGTGCAGAGAACAGAAGCCGCCGAGTATTGTGCGCGAAGTTTAGGAGCTGCTGCCGTTGCACCTGTTGAGGTGATGGTTACGCCCGATCCTGCGGCGAAGGTGACCTGTCCTGTGTTGATTTGCTGAACATCAATAACCTGACCAGTTGTAAAAACTGATGGCGGAACGGTGAGAGTAATGCCGCCTGTGTTGGACAAAGTAACAAGCGCGCCGACATCGCCAATCGCCAAGGTGTATGAAGTACCTGTCTGTGCGTTAAAGGTCAAAGCAGGTGCAGCGCCGAAAGCATAGGCAAGTGAAGTCCACGCAGTTGAGCCATCGCCAATCTTGAACTTCTTGGTGTCAGTCTCATAGCCAATTTCGCCAGCAGCTAGGGTTGGATTGTTAGATGTCCAGTTAGCAGCGGTATCACGGCGTTGTTGTAGGCGTGTTGTCATTGATTTCTCCTAAGTTAGAAACTGACCGTTGAAGCACCAGCGTCAATGGTGTAAGTCCAAGTTGATGTTCCAGCACTTGCAGTTGCGTCATAAATTACATCGGGGTTAAATGCAGAAGCTCCGCCGTCAATGTATTCAACGATAAATGTCGCGCCCGATGCACCAGTCGTTCCTTGGATCGCCAAGCCCTGTGTGCCTTGCAGACCAGTCGTACCTTGGATTCCCTGACTACCAGTTGACCCTTGGATACCGTTCGTTCCAGTAGTTCCCTGCGCACCAGTCGCGCCTTGCGTTCCAATTAATCCTTGAGTTCCTGTTGTTCCCTGTGCGCCGACAGTTCCTTGAGAACCTGTCATGCCTTGAGCGCCAGTTAAGCCTTGGCTACCAGTTGTTCCTTGTGATCCGTTAGAACCGCTAGTGCCAGTCGTACCTTGTGAGCCAGTCGAACCTGTTGCGCCGACTGCGCCTTGAGTTCCTGTCGTACCTTGCACACCGTTAGTTCCGCTTGTACCTTGCGCGCCGTTAGAACCAGCCGTTCCTTGAGCGCCAGTTGTGCCTTGCGTTCCGTTAGTACCCGAAGCACCTTGAATACCAGTTGTTCCTTGCAGACCTTGAGTACCAGCGCCAGTTGCGCCTTGTGTACCTTGAACACCCTGCGAACCAACTGCCGAGGTCTGAGTAAAGAGAATTGCATCTGTGCCGATGATGATTGAGCCGTCAGTATATGAACCGACATTGTATTGAATCCATGAAGTTGCAGAGTTGGCAGTTCCCGATGTGACATAGAGATAATCGCCGGGTTCTACTTGACTCATCACATGGTCGTCATAGTCTGTTGCGCGAGTCAATACCCATGCGCTACCAGCAGGGTTGTTCTTACCAAAAGCGGTGACGGTGTAAATACCGTTTTGCGTGCCGTCAGTTTGATTCTTAACGAGTACGCGCTGACCGTTAGCAGTAAAGGTGTGACCGTCAATAACAAGAACGGCGTTCGATGATGCGGTGAGCTTTGCGCCAACACCATAACCACCGTTAGCGTCCAGCGTTCCCGGTGTGTAAGTAGGCGTGTTAGGAAGTACGGCGGCAGTTGCGTAGATAGCAGCAGCGTGAGCGTTAGCGGTTGATGTGCCGCCAACAAGTCCTTGAACGCCTTGAATACCTTGCGTTCCTTGCGCGCCGACAGTTCCTTGAATACCGGTCAAACCCTGTGTGCCTGTCGCGCCTTGTGATCCAGTAATACCCTGAATACCTTGCGAGCCAGTCGAGCCAGTTGCACCAGTTGAACCCTGTGTACCAGTAGCACCTTGGATTCCGTTTGTGCCTTGGATTCCCTGTGCGCCTGTAAAACCTTGAGTGCCTTGGCGACCTTGAACACCCTGAACGCCTTGGATACCAGTAATACCCTGAGAGCCAGTTGCGCCCTGTGTTCCTAAAGTTCCTTGTGTGCCAGTTGCACCCTGCGTACCTGTTGTGCCTTGCGCACCAGTCATTCCCTGCAAGCCAAGCAAACCCTGAATACCTTGCGTTCCTTGAACGCCTTGTATTCCCTGAGTTCCCTGATTGCCTTGAGTTCCTTGATTGCCTTGGATGCCCTGAGTTCCCTGCACACCCTGAATACCTTGTGTGCCTTGAGTTCCCTGAATACCTGTTGTGCCTTGATTGCCCTGCGTACCCTGTGTTCCCTGTACGCCCTGAGTTCCCTGTACGCCTTGTAATCCTTGCGTACCCTGAACACCTTGCAGGCCGTTGATACCAGCAGCAGCAACGGTGATGATAGGAGTTATGGCTTGAACATTGATGATATCACTCAACGCGACACCTCAGCATCAACCTGAACAATGCCACGACCAAGATAAAGATTTCCTGTCGAGCCTTGAAGAACTAAATCCCATTCGTATTTGCCCGGTGCAACAGTTACGGCAGTAGCAATCTGCACTTGTGGCGCAGTTGCAGGTGTGAAAGTAATTCCGTTACCAGTCGTCAATGAAAGCGCAGTTGTCTTAGCGAGCGCCGATGTACGGAACTGCAAGATAGGTGTGTAACCTGTTAAGTTAATTGTCGCGCCTGTTGCATCGGTGTAGCTAAATCCAATAGTCCAGTTCTGATTCTGGCGGAGAGTCAGGTTAAGCGGATCAGGCGTTTGGCTGAGCGACTGTGCTGGCATGGGAATCTCCTATAACTGAACCGCAACGAGGACATACACGGCTGGACTTGGGGGCTGGCATCTTGCAATTTGGGCAGAACACCGCCATTGCTGCCAATGCGGTCATTGTTGCCGAGCCTTCACTCAATTCTGTAAGCGCCCACACTAGGGCATCCATGCGGTCAGGAGATTTCAGACTTACGCCCGGCTCCCACTCGCACATTTCTGTTTCTAAATCTGCAAAGTATCCGACATGGTGAACTCTGCCTTGTTCGTAAAGTGAGGCGATAGGTTCTGCGCGAACTGCTTTGCCGCGAGTAGCCGTCACTTTCTTAACTGGCACATTCGGATTAACTTGTTGCAAAAGATGAACTACCAAATCGCCGCCGTTATTCGTTTCTGCGATGATGCGGTCTGCTTTATGTAGTTCAAAGGCGTTGATTGCTTTTCTTGCCCAAGCATCGGGGCTGGCTTTAAGAGTGTCGTCTGCCAAGATGTAATAGTGACCGTCTGCCGTCATTCCTGCGGTGACGATACCGGTGGAGTCTGAGTCATCGCCTGAAGTAACGGCGGGGTCAATTCCTACGACAATGCGCATAAGTGGCGGAACTGTTGTCACGCGAGTTTCGTCAATTTGAGCGCGTTGCCAGAGAGCGCCGGGATTGTCGTCAAGGATTGCGCCGTACAGTTCTTGCTGACCTAAACGAGTGCCAGCGTAGCGATTCTGCATTTCCAACAAAGCCGTCTGCGACAGGTTCTCGGCGTTGTCGAATGTTGATCCGCGTGTGACTATCGTGGTGTCGCGGGCGATAAGGTCTTTAACAAGCTTTGTCGGGCGCGGGGTTGTCGTGACGATGACCTGTGGATGTTCGCCGAGGCGTAAGCCAAACTGGAGCTGATTCCACGCATCTTCATACTGCCAAGCAGCTAATTCGTCACACCAAGCGCCATGATGTTGCGGGCCACGAAGTCTGTCGGGTTCTTCTGCCGAGAATAGCTTGATACGCGATCCGTTGGTGAGGATTACTTCACCGAGCGACCTATTCCATGTTTCAAGCGCACCATACTCCCGCAAGATAGGGAGTAAACCCGATTCACCTTCGATACAGGTGTCGCGGGCATCAGAGTAAGTTCTTGCGACTACTGCCCAACGAGTGCCGGGTTGTAATACTGCTTTCGCGGCGATTGTTTCAGCGCCAATACGAGTCTTGCCAAAGCCACGACCAGCTAAAACTAGCCAAGTCGCCCAATCACCTTCAGGCGGGAGTTGGTTCGGTCTCGCTAGGCCCTTGTTCGGATGAAACCACTTCAGGTATCTCAACGCGGCTAGGGCGGGATTCGAGTTCTGAGCTAAGTCGCTTGATTGCCTCATCAATAGTCTCCCCATTGCCAACTACGGCAGTACGACTCGTAGCGTTGCCTTCTAGGAGTTCGGTCTTGTCAATTAGGATGCCAAGAGTGATGGCGGCTTCGCGAGCTTTCAAGTCCTCAACGATGCCGTCTAAATGGCGTAGAACCTTATTGCGTAAAGTCTTAAGTTCGGCGATAAATGTCTCGCGGGTTTCAGGCAGTATCTCAGCCGTAGCAACTGCCATGTCGCTTTTATGTGTAACATTTTCGTTACACCAACGGTAGAGGGTTTGGCGAGGTATGCCTAGTTGCTCTGCGGTCGCTTCCATGTTGCCGCCATTAGCTTCAAGGGTCACTAAAGCCTCAGCGCGTTGTTCAGGAGTGTAAGCCATGTTTTTATCTTACAGGATTTGATAAAGCTATGCGGGCATCAAGCAGATCATCAACGCTGGAAAGATAAAATTGCTTCTGTTGATAGGTCAGCCGATTGCCATAACGGTCTTGTAACTTATCCCTCAGATGTGCAAGGGCTTCGTCTATTTCGGCGATTGTGACTTCTTCTAGGGTTATTTGCATGGCTCTCTCGTTACACGCCACCCAATTATAGATAATATAACTGAAAAGGAAAGCAAATGCAAATTACTTACGAAGGATATGCACACGCGGTTTAGACTTTCTGCGCTTGTCGTATGCCGCCTGTAACTTATCCAAGTCGTACTGACCATCCACGCACTCTATCTTATCTTCCATGATCCAGTTGTAAACGGTGCGGTTGGTGACTTTGTAGATAAGGCTGGCTTGAATGATATTAACTTTGGGCATCAAGCATTTTTCCTAGCAGTCGCCATTGGTGGGATTCCCATACCGTTCCGCATCGCCGGCACTTAATCTCTGAAGTGCGCTCTAGTTGAGTCGGGTCAATCTTGAGTTTAGTACCGCAGACTTCATCCTCTTTATTTATCGTGGGGCATTTGCCAATAATGATTTCGTCAGACTTTTTGCCGAGGATAAACATAATCTTGTTATGCGTAGAGATAATAACGGTGGCAAGGTCAACGGCTTCGTTGTAGTTCTTGTATGCCCAATCCCCGCGTTTGGATATGTATTCGCAGGTCATGGTGATTTTATTTATCTCTTGCCCGCGAAAGGTAATGCGCGTTTCGGATCGTGCTTCGCGCATCATGGCTTCGTGGCGCATAAGCGGAGTGCTGATACCGCCTGAGCGCATATTCAGGGTTTCAATACGGACAGGAAGCGGTGGAGTCTTACTTCCGGATACTCTCTCACCGCTTCGCCCGCTACTCGGAATCAACTCGCGTTCTAAGTCGTAATATAAATCAGGAAACTTCACCAACCGCGACATGGCAAATTGCCAGCATGACGGACAAATATCATGCTGGCTATCCCTGCGGCAGTTGGCACATTTCATTTCTCGCGCTTTGCCTTAAACGCCAAAACATCAGCGCGATTGTAATAGACCCTCTTGCCTTTTTTCTCTACCCAAGTTAACTGCTTACGATTTTGTAGTTGGTGCAGGTTGTTATGGGTAATGACAAGAAGCTCGCAGACTTCATCGCTTGTCATTAGTTCCAAGAGCTACCCCACTCAGGCTCATCGTTCTTAGGCTTTGAGAACTGTGACTTATTGGCAGACTTCAACACAATCGTAATGTCGTCAGCCTTGATTTCTAAACCTTGCTTCTGCGAGCCGTCTTTGGCTTGATAGGAGCTAACCTTGAGCGTTCCGACAACCTTTACGCGCTCGCCCTTGCGAACGGCATCGGTAACGAGTTCTGCTTGCTTGCCGAGGATAGAAGTGCGAAACCAAACCGTCTCGCCGTCAACCCAATCCTGACCCTTCTTCTCGCGTGGTGTGTACGCAAGCGAAAAAGACGCAACGCCAAACGACCCATTCTTGCCTTCAAAGAACTTAATCTCTGGATCAGTTCCTACATTTCCTACAACTTCAATGCGAGCCATCCTGCTATTCCAATCGTTCGTAGTTACCTTCGTTGTCTAATCTTACAACCTCAGCGCCGTGTAGGTGCATGGGGTAGTCGGCAGGATCGGCCCACGAAGGAACCATCCAGCCTTTCACCGTAGCCCGCGCCGGGTTTAGGTGAATGCTATCTGTGCCGAGGTTATGGCACTTGTGATGAACGGCGATTAGGTTGCTTACTTCATCTTTTCCGCCGCGAGACTTGAGCTTGCGATGATGTAGGGCAAAGTCGTCACCCGTACCACCACACATTTCGCAATATCCTTTTGCGCGAGCCAATACAGTCTCGGCTATTTTCTTATCCACGCTTCTGCTCAACAATCAAGAAAGGCGGTGCGGTATATGGGTCTTTCTCGGAAGCAATCGTAAGAGCTTTCTTAATACTCGCACCTTGCTTAAGCGCTCCAATAGCAAGGCTACTGCCACTACCAATCCCATAAATACCATCGGAATCAAGGCAAATAGCGAAATCATCAGCAATATCAAATACTTCACCGTGAACTGCAACCAAGAACGCAAATCGTGTGTCTTCATCTTTGTCATCTTCCAGCTTGAGGTCGTTGTCTTTAAAGCATTGCTTAAGCGCCGGAATGAACTTAGAAATCATGAAGTGATACAAGTCTTTCTTATCAGTTTCGGTTGGCTTAGGTGGGTTAAATATGTGTTGTGCTACATCACAATACGAACTAAGACCAGCACCGGCAATAAGGAATTGCCCGCGTTCGGTTATCTTGACCATCTTGGGGTGGGTGTATTTGCGAGTTGCGGTGACCAATGAATCCGATCCGATGACTACCTTGTCGGCGTACTGCCTCGCTACGATGGTCGTCATGGGGAAAGGTTACACCATTGTCATTTGTAGCTACATTGTGGCTACAAATAAGTAACCCCCTTGGTGCGCATCGTTGAGAGGCGTAGGGGGTGTTGTGTTCTTAGAATAGCAGAAACCCCGGCTATTTGGTCTATTCGGTACGCCTAACGCCTAAGCCGAATTTCAGGGATAGTTCCGGGGTGTCGCACTTAACTATCGAAATAATTAAGGATGTGTTTTAAGAATAGCACAAAGCCCCACACCCTTGAGAAATGTGGGGCTCAGGCGATGAACGCGAGCGCAATCAACTGGAGGTAATCATGCGCTCAAGCGTTCATTCTTCACGGGTAGGGAACGGCCTTCCCGTGAAATCTAGCGACTCACGCCCGTAGGCGCGGTCTGGGTTGTCATCCTCAATACCAGTAATGGCGATTCCAGAAGCGAAGCGCGTTGCAGGGAGTTTCATATCGGTCACGGATATATCGTAGCCCGACATTTACTTGCTGGCTAACACTTGCTAATGGCGAGAGTCCAATTCGCTGAGGTATGCCCCCGGCGTGATAGGAAACTGTCAACCCATTCACCACTAGCTTGACGGGAGTAGCGTTGTAGGCGTTTGGTCGCCAGTTGCTCTCGTTAGTCCAGACGGTGACTAGGCATCTCCATTGGTAGGTGGAGTTCCATCCGTATTTATGAAGTTGTGAGTGTGCGTAGGCTTTTGCCGCCGCTGGTGTGCGCTCTATCGCATCCGTAAATGCTTTAGGGCTTTGCGCCACCGATGGACTTGCAAACCCGATCCCAACCGCAAGCGCGGCGACTACAAGGAAACGAGTCTTGAACTTCAGCGCGAACCAATCGCCGCCTGTTCCATAGCGTTCATCGTGTGCCTCCGTTGTTAAGTGCGTTCATTTCTGAACCTCCTTAGTCGGTTGTGGGTTAATTATAGTGCATACAGAGCAGGTTTTACCCAAGACCATCCATTCTCCACACCCCTTGCATCGGGCAATATTCCAGTCGTTCATGGCTGACCGTGTTTGGCGTACCCGGCGATGTCGAGCCAAGAATCCGCAAGGTCGGGATTAACTGAGATGCGTTGAAGCTTGAGAGCAATCATCATTTGGGCCACTTGATAAGGCGCTAGTGAATAAGGCAGGTCAAGTATGACCCCCCACATAATTCCTATCTTGCGAAAGTTCTCTGTCGGATCGCCGTACTGCTCTTGGCGCTCGCTAAGGATGTCGTTGAGCTCCATTAGCGTTGCCAACCAATATAGAAAATCAGAAAGTCAATATCCACGCCGTACCTGTCAATACTGATACCTAGACCGAACCTTTTGCTATATCCCCAATGCATCCAACCTTTACGCAAATGGATTTCTCTATGCACTTGCCTTCTCCAGTTCTGTTTCGATGTTTTGTTTAACAACACAATTTTTGCAAACATAAACCCTAAAGCCCATATATAAACCTTTATATAATTTTTTATTGGCGGCTGAGCAGAAACCACATTGAGCCACTACTTGACCCACTTACGCTTGGCTGCAAAATATCCGTAGATTCCAAACGCAATGCCTACGGTGTTAATAAAAGCAATCCAGATAAGTGCGAGCTTTGTAATCATGCCAGCTCCACCGTTCTATCCATTTTACACACCGGGCATTCCCAAGTGTAAACGCCATCAACAACTAAAACGCTCTGCTCGTCATAATCTTTCTCGCATTGACGGCAATGAATGTGAACCTGATCCCAATAGCTACCGTATTTCACTTTGACCCTCCCCAACCGCCCCCACGAAATATCGCCGGCGTTGCTTGAAAGACTTTTGACATAGGTTTTTTACACTCAGGGCAATCAGGCGCGTTGTCCTCGTAAAACCCTTGGTGCAGTTCCATAAACGCTTTACATTTATTACATCGGTATTGGTAAGTTGGCATTAGAACAATCCAATCTGACCGTACTGAGCTGATACCCAGACGATGCACTCGTTACCGTTGGCGTTCTTGCGTAGCTTGCCTGACTCGTAAATCAAGCCGTCTTTGAGAAGGCTAAGGCGAGTTGGGCGCAAGGTGTCGCCTGACATACGAAGCGCGGCTTGAATCTCTTGATCCGTAGCGCCGTTCTCCATTTGGTCAATAATGAACTGGTTGATTTTTGCCCGGTTAGACCCCATGCGAGGTTCGGCTTTAATTTTCGCGGCTATTGATGTCTGACGCATCTTCATCCTCCACATCGCAAGGGTTAATCCAACGACCGTGTTTCATGGCAAAAGCGACATCCCCGGCGGTTCCCGCATCCCAAGTATCGCAACCGATACAAGTTTTACCGTTAAGCAACTCAGCACCTTGACCGCATTGCTGACAAATTCCTAAACTCATTTGGGCAACCCCTGTTTCACAATAGCAATCGCGGCGTTCTTGGTGCGCTTGCTCGCGGCATACCAGTCTGAGGAAATATCGGTAGGTGTCTCTAGCGCCTCAAGCTCTTTAGCAATCAGCTCGCGCAACTCTTGTTCGTTCACTTTTTCTCCCCCAACGCAATCTGGGCGCAAGCGTCTTGAACCATCAGCGCGACATTCTCAATACCGAGCTTAACGATGCGTTTACGATCCGTGACGAGCGGTAGGGCGCAAATCTGCTCATATATGCCAAGGCGAATCTGAGCTTCTAGGGTTGAGATAACTTGCTTGGCAAGCTCCTGCCCCTCCGGGGTATCAAGAATTAACTGACCATTCTTGACATTCCAATGGTTCTCTTTGCAAACGAGTTTCATTTGGTCAGCCTTTCCTCAATATCAAACACGATGGATAGAAATACAACAACAAGCGCTGGCAATCCTACTAGCAATAAAAGCTCAATCATTCTCCCAAGCCTCCGATTCGTAGTTGGTTAGAATCACATATTCAAGCGTTGCGCTATCAAATACGGTCTGCGACTCGTACCCGCGAGACGACAGGAATTGTTGGCAGACAAGGATGTTGAGCCAATTAGGTTCGCACCAATACGCCATTTTCCAAGTGAAAAGCGGTTGCTCATCAAAACGATTGACTTGTTTTGCCCAATCCTTACCCCATTGCATGGAGGTATTGTGAAGGCGGTCGAAGTCCGAATCCGTAATCGTTACGGTAAATGTAGCCGATGCCATTATGCAACCTCAATCTGATTAAGGTTGAATGAGCAGAAATGTTGTCCAGCCTCAAACCACACATCAGCTTTGCCGAGCTTTGTATTGACTGAATCAAGGATTCCGTACTCAACACCTGCAAGCGATGTAACTTTTACAGTTTGTCCGATTTGCATTTTGTTCTCCAGTTCTACCCCGCCGTTCGGGGCTTATGGGTAAAACATACGCCCGATCCGCTAGGCAATCAAGCATTTTTGGGTGTGTTTTAGGTCACAAACAATCAAAAGCGTCTGAGATGGTGATGTCCACGCCCGGCGTGTCGGAATATAGCTTTTGGGCAATTATTGAGATGACCTGACTGTCGTCTATGTAGGCTACTTTAGACAATGAGTCTAATACGGCTCGGATATACTTATCGAGGTCGGGCGCAACTGTCGGAAATGTCCGTTTTACCGATTTTGGCTTGACAACTCGAAAAGTCATAGAAATTTCAATGGGTGAGTCAATGGGGGTGCAACCCGCCTTCCGAGCGCACTCCGCTATCCATGCGCGCCACTCCATAAGCTCGGCTGACTTATTGTGAACTATGTGACCGTTGAAAGCCCGCATACTTCCTTGAGGTCTAGGGATTCCCTGTACCTCAAACTGGATCATAATTCGATGGTGACTTGTTCCCCGGTGGCTACCAAGTGGCACTTCTGATTGCCGAATGAATCCCGAAGTCGAAAATCCCGACCGTTGATTTCATCCTCAATCGAAGTCACTCCATAGCGGGTTGCGCCAAGAACCAGCACATCCCCAACTTCTACCTGCTCTACTGCTACCAAATGAATGAGTTTCATTTGTTCCCCCTTTCGGTGTTCCAGTATGACATAAATTACTTACTTACGGCAAATCGGTCAAACGGTTCAAAACAGACTTTACAAAATCGGGCATAGGAGCGCCTTTAGGCATATCTTCGGAAGTGAACCTAGGTGGCGTATAGGTCGGAGTGGTAACAAGGCTTCTAGCGCCATTCTCGGGCTTTTTAGGGGGTAGTGGGTCGTCACTCCAGCGCCCTTGATTCAGCCATGTTGCAGGATGCGCCGTGTATTGCGGCTCACGGTTCGGATCATCTGCGTATCGGCGAGCGCCAGCAAGAATCTCTGCAAGCGTGGCATTGGTCAAAGCGCGCTGAAATACCTTGCGAGCTTCCTGCTTTCCAGCCTTCCTTGGATAAATATCCCAAAATTCGTCAAAGCTATCTTTTATATCTTCTTTATCTTCCTCTTTATCTTTATCTTTATGGTTAAACGAATGTTCAACGCCCGTTGAACGAACGCTGAACGACCGTTGACCAGCCTTTGAAGCCTTTTCAGACTTCTCCCGGACTTTCTCAAGGTCAGAGTCAATGCGGGTATGCGACCAAGTATCGCCATCTACCCAAAAGAACTCGGCAAGAATGTCTTTGTTGTCAGCCCATTCCTCGGCGCTCATGCGAGCAACAAAAGCCAGGCGATCCCCGGTGTTGTCCAAAGGCTTGCCGCGTTGCCAATAGTTCATCAGAAGCAACATATACGCGCCATGTTGCTGAGCGTTGAGATGTGCGGTGTCAGCAAGATAGTCGCTGACATAAAGCTGCATGTATGGCAATGAACTCATAGCGCCCACACCGCCAAACAAAGAATGGCAATCGCGCCGCAAATTAAATACGGCAAAATTTTTTCGTCAATCATTTTGTTTCCGCCCCCATCCCAATTCTGTCAACTGCAATATCAGCATATTTAGGATTTAATTCTGTTCCAATAAAATCCCTACCATGTTTTAATGAAACAACGGCTACCGTTCCTGAACCCGTAAATGGGTCAAGAACCAAATCGCCAAGACGCGAACCAGCCAAGATACATGGTTCAACCAACGCTTCTGGCATTACTGCAAAATGCGCACCCTTAAAAGGTTTGGTAGATATGTTCCACACATCGCGTTTGTTACGCATATCGTAATTGTTGGTTTTCAAACCGCCGCTTTTGGAACGACCGGGCGTGTTATTTAATTTCGAAGAATCTCGGTCGCGGTTTGTATTGTCTTTGGTAACCGTTGGCTCTTTAATTGCTTCATTATCAAAATAATACTTATTTGACTTAGAAAGCAAAAAAAGATATTCATGCGATTTAGTGCATCGGTCAGTTACGGATTCAGGCATAGGATTTGGTTTTGCCCAAATAATGTCTTGGCGCAAATACCAACCGTCAGCTTGTAAGGCAAAAGCCAAACGCCAAGGAATACCTACTAGGTCTTTAGGCTTTAATCCTTCAACCTTGTTATTTAAAGCTACAGACTGAGCGTTTCTACCATCCGGATATTTGGGGTCTTTCCATAACCCTTTATTTCCTGTTCCCACATAGCTATCGCCCATATTTAGCCAGAGCGTTCCATCGTCCGCCAATACCCGCCAAACCTCTCGAAATACCTCAACCATTGAATTTATGTAATCCTGAGGACTTTCTTCCAACCCAATCTGATTGTCTTGACCGTAATCGCGCAGCCCCCAATATGGGGGTGAGGTAACGCAAGTCTGAATACTACCGTCGGGAATTTCAGCCAATCGCGTTCGTACATCTCCTACAAGTATCTCTGCCTTCATTATTCCCCCAATGTAAACTTAATGGCTAAATCGAATATATTTCTGTATGCCCAAGTAAAAGCCGAAGCCTCGCTTGGGTCTTTTGCCGCAATCCAGAAATCCCGATTCTCGGCAAGTTGCTCTGCTATTTCCTGACGGATAGGTTGTTCAACCTCATGCTCGTATTGCTTAATTTTGCGAATCATCCTGCCGTGTTCGCAATGAATAATGTTCTTTAAGCACCTATCCTCATGGTTTTGATTAAAATACTCTATCGCCTCATCAATAACTGACTTCATCGCCCATCCTTTCAACAAGTGACGCTTCCAGTATTTCTTCGAACGGTACACCGAACTCGTCACAATCCCGGCGAAGTGGCGCAAGACGCACCGCATCTAATTTATTGTTCAGGATTTCTTGGCGCTCGTAGGCGGAAAGACCACCCCACATCCCAAATCGCTCGTAGGCAAATCCCACTTCTAAACAGGCGCGTTGGATAGGGCATCGAAAACAGATATTACGAAGCTGACGGTTTTCCGCCTTTTTGTTTTTTAAATGCTCATCTTCTAAATAAAACATATCGGTGTTGATTCCTCGGCAGTTGGCTTTATCCCAATCCACCGCATCTCTATCTATTTTCCTGTGCATCCTTGAACCCCCGTAATATCAAAATAAGAACAGTAATCACGACAGAAATATGCCGCGCTTCTTTCAGGCGGTGGTGGGGTTTCCATCGCCTTCACATCGGCAACCCAAGCTCGGGCTTCCTCAACAAGTTTTGGATCGTAATCATCTTCCCAGACGCGAATATCCGACATCTTGCCGTCACGCGGAATAAAGACCAACCCGACCTTTTTCACCGGATACTTCTGCGCAATCATGCTCGCGTAAATGTTCACTTGCATTTTCTGTTGCTTCGTGGGCAATGAGCCTTTTGCCATCTTTGCAAGTGTGACGGTTTTCCAGTCGTAAACCGCTTCGGCTTTGCGCGAGTAGAAATCGGCGTGACCTTTGAAGAAATCATCACTTAAAGATTCCTCAAGAATAAAGTCGTCACCAAAGACATCGTGCGCGGCTAGGGCTTCGGCAATAACGGTGTGCATTGCCGTTCCCATAATCGCGGCTAAGGACTCGGTATCGAAGTTGGACTTGGGAGTTTGGTTGAGGATATGCCACGCCTGAGTGCGACAACCCCCAACCGAACTCGCTCCCAACTCAGTTTGTACCGAGCGTTCGCGTTGACTATCGGCTTCCCTCAAAGCCGTAGTCAATGTTTTAACGATGTCCATTACAAGTCCAGCGTTGCTTTGATGGATGAAGAAATGGATCGCGTGATGTCCACCTGAACGCGCAGTCGGGCCACATTTGCACGATTGGCTTTCACGATTGCCTCATCGCCGGCAACGATTCGATGCAAGTCTCGGTTTTCCAATAGCGCCATATCGTCTCGCTCGCCAACCGTATAATTCCTTCCGCTTGGAGATGATTTGTTAGCTAAAGATAAACGCGAACTTGCCATCGCAATTTCGTAACTAGCTTTATTCTGATGATATAGCGACTCTGCGTGAACTAAATCCTCATGCGCTTGATCCATTTCAACGCTGAGTTCGTACAAACGCTTTTCGACTTGTTGTGGTGTCAGGCTCATAGGTAATACCGCCCATAGAGATAAGCTCCTGCGCAAACAACAACCGCCCAGAAAACCCATGAACCGAATGAACGGAAGATAGAACGGTCGTTAGTACCTGTTGG
>Ga0208497_1000559_pt1 | contig 16789 bp, 43 predicted proteins | sample CryBogCBE25Aug07_FD_184555 | JGI IMG/M metagenome (GOLD analysis project Ga0208497, IMG submission 184555) | Freshwater microbial communities from Crystal Bog, Wisconsin, USA - CBE25Aug07 (SPAdes) | ecosystem: Environmental > Aquatic > Freshwater > Lake | place: Crystal Bog, Wisconsin, USA...
ATGGATATAATCAATTTGAGGTATATGCTGATATTGATAATGATTATGAAACTGGGGGAATGCCAATACTTGTTACGAATACTCTATTAGAGGCTACTAGTTATTGTGATAGTTTAGGATTAGATTACACTATTATGTTACTAGAGGAGTATAGGCTTCTAGACACTCCCGACCTTCCCTTGACCGCTGTCAGTGGTATCTGATACAATAACACTTCAACCCAACGAAAGGACAGTTATGCTATACATTGTTTCATCTACCTACACACAGTATTTTGTTGATGAGGTAGAGGCTAATTCTGCTGAGGAAGCAAAGGCTATTATTGACAGTTATGATTTAGATTTGCTATCTTTTGACTCTGCTACTTTTGAAGTTACTAGTGTTGAGGAGGATAAGTAATGCCAAACTGGGTATTTAATAGTTTAAGTATTGACGGGAATAAAGAAGATATTGCTAAAGTTAAGGCACAATTAAATCAACCTTATTCCCGTTATTTTGATACTGTATGGAATGCTGAGACTAATAAGCATGAGAGTGCTAATGTAACTTATTCAAATCCCGTCTTTGCTTTCTGGAATATCATTAAGCCAACAGACTTAGAAGCATATCATAAGCAAACTGATTTTACATCTGATAAGCCATATTCTGGTGAAGATTGGTATTCTTGGAATAATCGTAATTGGGGTACTAAATGGGATGTTGCCATCTCTGATGGTGAAGAATATCCTGAGACAGAATTATCTGATGAGGGTGAGACATTTTTATCCTACCGCTTTAATACTGCGTGGGGAATTCCTAATGAAGCCTTAATTACTTTGTCATCTCAGTATCCCGACATTTCCTTTACATTAGAATTTGAAGAAGAAACAGGATGGGGTGGGGAATATGAATATAAGGCTGGGGAATGCTTAGGTGGTCCTGAGTTTAATTGGAAATGTTTTGAATGTGATTATCTTGAGATAAATGACCCTGAAGTAAATTATTGTGAAGATTGTGAAGACTTTATCTGCCCGTCTTGCGGTGGTGCTGGCGGTGTGGTAGAATTCTGCGACAAGCACAAGGAGGAAGCCAATGCCTAAGTATATTGTTGTATTAGAAGTAGAGAGTTTTAGCGACCCTGAAAATTGGGACTGGAACATTAATTCTAACGCATTCATAGATGTGAACTATTATTCATGCGTGTGAATAATAGTTCACATGGAGTATGTTCTAAGGAGATTGACTAATGCCTAATTTACCTGACCATATCAAAAAGGCTATTGAAGCAAATGTACCTTTAATTGATGTAATACAAGGTCATATAAAAAATAAGATGTGGGAAATTCAATGTGAGGCAGAAGACGCTAAAAATGATCTACCAATTAAAGAAGATGAGTACTATGAGTCAGATATGTACTATGAGGGTTACAATAATGCTTTGACAGACCTATACACTCTATGCTATGATGTCGTATTCTATCAACAAGATTTGGAGAACGCTAATGACTAAACAATATCACTATGTAGTAGTATTTGATGAAGCAACGGGGGAATGGTCAGTAGACTATGATGTGTCCCTCAATTTTGATAATGGTCATATTTGGGACGAAGAAGCCCAAACATGGTCTGCTGAATATAATCCATATGTTGAAGATGTCCTAGTAGAAGAATTGACGAGGAAATTAAATGCCAACTAAGACTACTTATTTAGTTACACTTGCTCTAGATGAGAAATGGTTTCAAGCAATTGACAATTTTACCAAAGATGTATATGATGGAGAACTATGCTCATGGGTAAGTCTTGATGTAGAAACTGAGGGGGAGGATGAAGATGGACAAGACACATAAGGCAATTGCTAAAGGTCTGGGACATACAGATGTATCCCCTGCTGCCCTAGCATATAAAATGTTACAAGAATCTAGATATGTAAATGAATCATTATTACAATATTTAGTTAATTATGTAGTAATTATGGCAACACATCCAGTAATGCCATTACATTTGAAACCAGTGCAAGATGAATGTAAGACTATTTATACATCTCTTCAGGAGTTGGGCCTGACGGGAACTACGGGTCGGGAGTCTGAAAAGACTAACGAATACCTCTAGGTATAATATAGGGCGTATAGGCAATCAGCCAAGTCCTAGCAATATATGGGAGTCCAGAAATGGACTCCCTTTTTCATATACCCATATGTCCGATTTGTCCTAATTTTAGGGTATGGCATGGACACTAAAAAATAGATTACGAACGAGCTTAAAAATCTCTGGGATATATTTTGAAATGTATTAATCAAAGTTAAATTAGTTTGACATTACGAACGGATCCAAAAATCTCTGGACATTTTAAAAATGTATAAAAAATTAATCATTTTAGTTAGAAATGTTTAATAATTTGTAGAAATATATGTAAAATAGATTAAATTTAGATCATTTTGATATGTTTTTAATACTATATATAGGGGTATATTCATGTATTTTATCTATATGTTGTGTTTGACATTACGAAGGCTTATATGGTATGCTCTATAACTAGATATAATGTATATCTATATTAAGACTGATATTATGTCCCCATTAGATGACACTTTACTCCACAATCTACCACTATACTCCACTTAAATAGCCTTTATATGCCATTCTAAGGTCATATAAATATGTGGTTGATATCTTTATATCTAAGAAAGACGGGTGCTTCCTTTTAGTCTAATGTAGATTAGACTAATCCAGCAGGGTTTTTATATACTCTGTATCTCTAGTATTCTAGGTATATGTATTATATATATCTAGGTAGTAATGGTATTATCAGACTTCCCGCCCGATTACATACCAACCAATAGTATTCTATTTTGCTTATCTTTAGGTAACTTTGACTTCTCTGGTTTAGCCATATATAGATGTTTTATACAGACAATATAGGTATATGAGAATTTATCATAGTAGAATGTCTTTGTATGAGATGCCAGACTACCGCATAGATCGCAGTAACTATCATTGATACTCATAACTAATATCCCTTAGATAATCTCCATAGGCTTTCTTTCTATATACTACTACTATGGCTTTATTATATATATCTAGGCGTATAAGAGTTACCTTTGTATCCCGCCCTTTCCAAATTTTAAATTTTGCTGGTTTGGTTGGATTTTTTAAATAATGTATAGAAAACTTTTTATACATTATTCTCTCCATTTACCATCTTTTTTAAGTTCTTCTATCCACCCTTTTTGTGTATATCCATAATGTACATGTTCCATGTTTTTGCACACTTTATTTGGGTTGCATGATTCTTCTTCATTATCGCTCATTTTCTTCTTTTCGGCTCAATTTGCTGCATATTCAGCTAAGAAAGACTCTATTAAGTCATTAGGTACATATGGATATACTTGATAGTCATAGTATTCTTGAAAGGGTTCTATGGGGGTTGTTATAAACTCTCCCGCCTTATCCATAAAAGCTATCTCTGTATGATCAGCATTACTGTAAGTTCCTGGACCCGTTACAATAGATATTTGATATGCTGAAGGATGAGTTAACTTGATTCTTCTTGCATTACCTAACATTATTCTCCCACCATTTAGGTTTATTTATCTTAAAACTAATTAACTTTACTTCTTTCTTAAACCATTGGAAAACTATCTGCTTACTCCATTGATTAATGTTTGGATCCCATGAGGTATATATCTTAAATCCTATATAGTTCTGATGTGATCTGATTGCATATTTAGCAAATTCTTGTTCCCATTCATCAACCGTCATTTTCTTGGCGGAACTCTCCCAAAGCTTTGCTGATGCATAACCATAAATACCAAATGTAATACCAACTAAAGATGATATTACGAGTAGACTAATTAAAGTAATTGCAAAGATCATACCTTACTCCGTCCAAAATGTATAGTATATTTAAATAAATTAATTATAAGCAATGTAGAATAAGAATCATTTTCTAGCACAAATCCAAAAGCCCAAAGACCTCTATAACGAGTAAGGAATTGAATATACCAATTTGGACCAAATTCCAGCATCTTTTCATCTTTAATCCATTTAATCATAGTTCATCCTCTGGTATCCCGTGAATTTTTAATTCCTTCTCAATCGCTTTGATAGTCGGGCAGGGATAGATTTGGGCGTACTGCATATACTCAGAATCAAACCCACACGCTTCACACCCAATGTTTTCGTATTCATCTGGACCTTCGCTTGGCTTATGCAACTCCACTACCGCACGAAGGGCAGACTTCGGCTTGTAGGTGTAGGAATAACTATCTATCTCTGCCAGCAATTCATCGTGGTTCATTGTCATATCCTTATTCTACTCTATAGGAGATTGTTCTGTCAAGGACTTTAGTCCTTTAATGAATTGATAGCACTGATAATGCCATTATAGAAGAAAGATAGCCAGAATACTTGACCCCAGTTCCAGTGTTGATTAAATGAATGTCCCGCCCACATTAACAATAATGCATCAAGGGGCAATCCAATAATATATGAAAGTCCACTTGATGCTACATGCACTCCATCTTTAGATACTTTTACATTTTTTGCCATTTTATTTCCTGTCTGTTATAAAAAATACAAAAGCAAATAAAGCTAATACTGCCCATACTGCTCCATCTGCTTTTAGATGTTGTGGTTCTAGTCTATAGTACCAAGGGTGTTTTGTCAATCCCGCCCAGATTTACTCAAGATAGCCTTCTACAAATTTACTAGACTCGTATTGCTTCGGTTTAGCTAAATTGTACGCTTGTTCCCAATATTTACACGCTTGACGAAGATCTTCATTTTCAGCAGTTAAACGATTAACTTCATTATTAAGCCATTCAATATCACGAATCAAATCTTCTTTACTTGAAGTAAAATTAAAATGTGGGTCGTAAGGATTTTCCACTACTTTTGTCGCTCCTGTAATGAAACAAGCTTACCAAATGTACGGTGGGACATAGTACGCTTTACCGTTCCATCTGGTAGTGTAATCTCAAACTCCAACTTCATTCCGTTCTGGACAGCAAGCCAAAGCCACTCAACATGAGCATCTTCAATTTTACGCTTTCTATATACTGGAGCATAAGTCATTTTTGCTCGCTTAATGCCAAACTTTTCAAATCGGCGTTGTGCTCTATTCATTCTTATCTCTTTTCTCTAGTAGTTCTGTATAACTTTCCAATAATACTCTTGCATTTTTATTTAACTTAACATATTCTTTTGAAATATGTTCATAATCATGCTTTAATGTGTAATACTTTGCCATATATATAACGGCTACTGGTATTAATAAAGTAAACCAATTGCTATTCAGGACAGTACCCGCTTCCTAGATGTGGACCAAATAGTGCTAACATGACAACAGCAAAATCTTCATCTGTTACTTGTTCTTTATCCATCATGTCCTTTCTATAATATCAAAAGAAGCGGGGTCTGTCAAGACCCCGCCCTTTATTCACTCCTATTCAAATATTGAATAAATGGTTGTACAAATAGATTATTTATTGCAGTACCTGCAATAATTACGGGATAGAAAAGACTAATAATAGCTCCCATAATAAAAGAAAACATAACATCACCTGTATCATAGGGCTTACAAGAATCTTCACTTAAAAGATACTTAAATGCTATGGGATAGCAAATAGCATATCCAGTTAAATAAGCAATTAAAAATATCACTCTTCATCCCCCATCTCTTCATCTGTAGGATATTCAAGCTTAATTGCACAATCATTACATAATGTTTTGTACCAGCCAGTCCCTCTTATTTTTACACTATCATCATATCTTGTGCGAATCCTGCCGTACCTAGCAGCACCACATACTTCACAAATAACACTAGAGAGGTGTTGTGCATATGAAATTAAATCATCAATGATGTCTGCACCTTCTTTGCTATTTGCGGATCCACCAACATAGAACCTTAGTGTTCCGTATTTTTCTTTTACTTGATGAATTTCATAGTTAGGAGCTAAATAAGAAATCTTCTTATCTAGATCATCAATTAAATCAAACCAGCCAGAATCACAACTAATCCAGTATCCCCAACCTTTAGGGATTCTATCAAAGATTCTTTTCTTAAACTCTTCAATTTCTTCAGTCTTCATTTATGCTCCTTTGCCTTATGTCTACTTAATGTTTCATTTGCCATCATTCCATTGCGAACTTCAATTTCCCGTCCACATTCACAAATTACTACTCGCTTTTCAATCGCCATGTTTCAACTCCAATGATGTCTAGAATGTCTTTGAGTGCTGGTGTAATTTCAGGATTATTTTTAAACAGATATTCTTCTACTGCATCTACTTTGATATAACCTTTATCTTCAAGGTCATCTTCATGAATCCATCCTGCATTTTCAAGATCCCAATCAGTAACTTCATCTTCAACTGTTCTCATTTCAATCCTTTGTTAGTAGGTATAGATGTATTCTATCAGAAGGGTAAAAGCTTTGTCAAGAGTTAGTCCTCTTGTTTGTCAAATGTTTCTGGAATAAAGTCTTCCACAAATGCATCTTTAATCTTACCTTTTGCTACCTTTACAGGTTTAGATGGATTATAGATAGTGTGTATAGTTCCAGTATCAGGCAAATTACCCGCAACTTCAAAAGCATATTGTTCTGCTTTTTCAAGAGTATCTTGAACACCTTGTGCTCGGTATTTACCTTTTTCAAGTGACCACAGCCATGATCCATTAATTCTGTCAAAATGTATAACTACATCTTCTTTCATGCTATTCCTCTCGCTCTATCAGCACATTTTTTAATCCATAATAAAGCAAATACTGATGTTAAATATACACCATTAGACTTTTGCAACTCAAGTATCTCATCTGCTATTTTATTTCTTAATTCTATTTCTTCTTCTGAAATCATTTATTTTTTCTTTCTAGGATGAGTGACCCAATAATACAAACAACCTTCACAACAAGGTTTGTTGTACGGGCTATCAACTGCCTTGGCAAAATCAGCATAATATTCAGGGTCTTTACGGTATAAATTGGCTCTATGAGTTGCCACAACACGAGACATTTTTTCTTTATCTAAAGCCCATGCTGGAGTATCAGTACCCCAGAAATGACTATATTGTGTTTTAAGTTGTGAAATGTTTTCACGATTTTTATCTACTTTGATACCACGCAATTTAGCTTCTGCAATCATTGTCATGGCATATGAATGTAAAGCATGTTCATGATTTTCCCACATAAGTACGGCGGGATGATTACGCCAAGCAACGCCATCAGTAGATAATACCTTAAGTATTTGATAGCATTCAAGTATCTGTTTATTTAATCGTTTATTATCAAGGTGCTGGGCAGCATAAAGATAACTGCTGGAAGGTAAGAAAGTTTGCATTTTTTATCCTTTGTTATTGATTAAGATATTCTATCGCATTTTTTAAAATTTGTACAGTATCTTTTGAATGACCCAACACTAAATTGCAATGATTGCATAAAAGTCCTCTAATTTTTTTGGTTTCATGATCGTGATCAATAACTAATTTATCATTCTTTTTACATATTGCACATTTTCCATCTTGTAATTTATAAACTGTTTTGTATTCATCAGGACTTATTCCATAAACAGATTTTAATCTATTAGCTTTTCCTCTAATTTTAAATTGTTCTGGATTTTCTTCTTTCATCCTTTTTTGATAAGCCAACGATCTTTTTCTATTACAATTTTTGCATTCTGAATGCAATAAACTTTTTCTATCAGATCTTTTAGCAAAATCTATTTTATTTTTTTCTATTTTACATTTTGAACAAATTTTTGTTTCCATGATATTATTATATCACATTTCGCCACATTCTATCACTACAGGACTATTTATCATAAATAGGGAATTCTTTGTCAAATTCGGTTTCACTGTTCATCTAGTATCTCCTTGATTTCAACAATTTTGGTAAAAGCATCTTGACCGCTATAACATCTTTCTTTAATTAATCTAAGTTTTTCTTCGTCAGTCATTACTTCATATTCCAAGCATCAATGGTTTTAGGGAATGACCCATAAACTAGATTATTGACTGCCTTAGCATATTCTTGAATTTCAACTTGTGCATCATGTTCTAGTCTTTGAGTTAAAAATGTGATAGCACCTTGAAGGCTAACTGTCCAACGATAACGCACATACATGCCATATGCAGGTAGAAAAAGTCTGGCAAGTTCTGGTGCAATATTATCATCTAATGCCTTTTGATATAGACCTTGAGAATATTCAATTAAATCATTAAGCTTTTCTGTATAGAATTCTCCAGTACCGATATCTACTGGTTCTCCCGACCCTTGCTTAGAGTTTGCAGGCTTTGAACGCCATTGATCACCCAAAGGTAGGTAGAACTCTTCTTTCTCCGTGATATAACGCCTAGAAGACTCGTTCCAGCCATTCTGGTCATCAATATGAGTAGATGCTACGGCATACTTCCAATGCTGTCTAGCGACCATCAGAGGGGCATAAATCTCAAATGTGAGGGCTGCATGACGAAGGGGAGATGTGTGATCTTCTCTCATCAAAAAGTTAAGTAGCTTTTGATCATTATCTGTAAATTCATTTGATTCTTTGTCATATGAGACACGGGCAGCATTTACAATAGATAAGTCGCTACCCAAAACATCAACAAGGCGTACATAGCCCTTGTCTAAAACATTAATTTTATTCATAATCCGATTCTATCTGATAGTAGTTGATTTTGTCAATTAGTTCTTATGTTTGCGAACATTATGGGATTTAAATGATACAGCCATAATTACAATCATACTGAGATACATTAGCCAGCATTGCATTATTCTTCTTCCTCCTCATCTCTGAGAAGACGGACATCTTCTTGCAAATCCCGCACAACCTCTAGGATTTCTTCTGTCATCCAGTTAGTCTCTTTAGTGTTGCTTAAAGTTTTACGGGCTATTTTCTTCTCTACATCACCTTCACGATTACTAGAAGACAAAAGAAGGGCGGAAAGAACAATAGCTTCAAGACTCAAAATCATGGTCAAAAGACCATATGGGAAAGGTTCTACCTTGAATACTATCCAGCAAGACCACCAAATTGCGTGTAGAATAAGAAACCAAGGACTAGCAGATACCTCTGCTGTCCAGTCTGAGATTTCTTCTATTCTATTCTCAAAATGAATGAATAAATGCTTGATTTTTAGTAGAAATTTTTTCACAATATAGCAATTATATCATTATATCTATTTAAATAAGCTTTGATTGCTCCGCTGTGGTAAGCATTACTTCGTTAAGCAATGACATAAATTGGTTAATAACAAAAGCAGTGTCATCTACTGCATCTTGTGTTGCTTTTTCAAGTTGATCCTCTGGGAAACGGTCTTCAATTGCCCATTGTTCTAGCAAATCTCTTGCTACAATCTCTGTAATTTGTTCAAGTTGATTCATTGATAGTGGTACATTAGCCATTTATTTATTCTTTCTGTAGTTGTGTAGTGGGTTAATTATAAACATTCCCCGAATTCTTTTACGTTTCACTTCATCTAACCATTTACTAATATTTAAAAGATATGCTGATATATAAATTGTTGATCCAAAGATAAATCCCCATTGCTTTGTTTGTATACTGTATGCAACCCAAGCACATTCAGCAGCGATACCTACAAGATACCCACGCCAATTTTTATGACCTACAAGTAATATGCCTATAACGCCTAGTAAAGATAATCCCCAAGACCATAATTCATTATTCATATTTCTCCATTATACCAAAAAGGGTGGGTTTATACAACCCACCCCCCTTAGTTGTATTAATGCTACTTAGTTGTAGCGAAATGGTACTTCTTAGCCTTTGCATTGTAAAGCTTTACAAGTGCATTGTATTTTGCAGTTGCAGTAGCAACGTCATTAGCATGTGCAATCTTCTCCGCATTTAGAGTAGACTGATCATTTGCTACATCTCCAGCGTGAGAGGCTTTCTCTGCTTGAAGTGCTGTTTGTGCTGAAGCAACATCGTTAGCGTGTGCTGCCTTCTCTGCCGTAAGTGCTGCATTTGCAGTTGCAAGTTGTGCATTTGCAGTTGCAAGTTGTGCATTAAGTGATGCAACCTGTGCATTGAGTGCAGTGATCTGTGAACCAAGGTCAGATACTGAGAATGTTGCAATTGCTGACTTAACTGCCGTAGGAAGTCCTGTTGCGGTTGCTGCAATTGAAGCATCTGTTGCAACCACAGTTACTGTTCCTGCTACTGCTGTAGCAAGTGTACCTGTTGCTGAACCCAATACTGTTACTGGTGTTACACCTGCTGCAGAAGTTACTGCAGAAGTTGTAAGAGTCTTTGTAATTGATGCATCAGAGAATGTTGCACCAATTAATGTTACAGAAACAGCCTCAGATGCAACTGGATTTCCAAATACGTCTGTTGCTGAAACAGAAATTGTTGGAATAGTTCCTACTGCTGTTGCTGATGGCACTGCGACTGCAACGTTTGCTGCCACGCCTGCTGTACCCTTAATGTAAACAATTGTTGAATACGCACCATTTGTAATGGTAACTGATCCAACAGAAGTTGAAGTTGTGTATGCATATACTGTTGCTGCAACACCTGTTGATGTTACAGAAATTGATGATACACCTGATGCAACAGAAACTGGTGCAAGAGTTGTGTTAAGTGCTGAAACAAGCTTTACGCCTGATGCAACAAAATTAATTACTGTTGCGGTATCTGCTGTAGCAGCAAGTGCTACTGTATTTGATGAATCAATTACATTTGATGTTGGAACTGCAACCGTTTGCGGTGCTGCAGAAGTTGTTGCATTTGCTACACCTGCCACCGTTACGGCAAGCGGGTTAGCGTGAGCAACTGTTGAAATGCCTGCGATTGCAAGGGCTGCAGCAGTTGCAATAGCGATTTTCTTTGTTACCTTCATTATTTTCCTATCTAGTTAGTATCCCTGTACAGGATAATGACTGCTTCATGCAGCCAATAATTGATTATAGCGTATTTGTTACTTTTTTGTCAAAGCCAACTTGCTTTGCTTTACAATCTGAAAAGGTTCAGATGTATAAATATCATTTTTAGCAGCAATTTCTAGAGCTTGCTCTACAGTTGCTCCAGCGTACAACGCACCAATGGCGAATGGGGAACCTGATCCAATTCCGTATATGCCGTCACCATTCAGCAATACGCTAAAGTCACTATCTATTTCAAATAACTCTCCATCAAATGCAAAGAGCATATCAAATCCCGCATCTTTATCTCCACCGTCAAGTTTATAACTATTTTCATCCAAACATTCACGCATTGCTGGAACAAATTTGGTAATCATAAACTTGTATAAATCTTTTCTATCTGTTGCTGTTGGAACAGGGGGAATAAAGATATGCTGAAGTATATCACAAGGAGTGGAATCTCCGCTACCTGCAATCAAATAACCATTATTTTTTGTTATTTTCTGCAACTTAGGATGCATATTGGGTCTAGAATTGCTGGTTACTTGGGAATCAGCACCCAAAATAACATGACCATTCTTTACTACTCCGACGATTGTAGTCACGACACAGAACCTTTTTCTAGCAGAATTCCGTCTGCAACTCTTGAAACAACAGTGTGAACAATATCACCTTTACTCATAACAAAAACTTGCGGGATACTTTTAAGATTGTACTTAGCCATAGCATCAGAATCCATCTTATCAACATCAACCATATAATAATTAGTTTTAGGATCCATTACTGCAACTTTACCATACTGTGGCTTTAATTGCTTACATGGACCGCACCATTCAGCAGTAAAATAAACCACACACTTATCTTCATCTTGAAATTCATTTACATCATTTGTTATTTTAAGCAACGATTTCCTCCGCTGTAATTGGTCTTCCATGATAACGATGCTTAATAATGTAATCTCTTACATACTCAGAACCGTTTTGTCTTCCAGCCAAAACAACAACCCAACGTGGCTCAAACTTATCATCAATGCATGTTTGACACATGAATAAGTTAACACCCTTAAGCAAAGCTGATTGGTATGGATTAAGTTTTTCTCTTTGTTTACTACATGAAAAACACAACATTATAAATTATCTTCCTCTTCTAAATCTTCATCGTCTAAATAGCCGATACCGATTTCGTCTACAGTTATATATTCATCATTTGCAACTTCAACAGTGTATCCAATTCCACCTTCAAAGTATTCTATCAAAGATGACCAAGCACCGTATCTGATAATAGTTCCATATACACCTTCATCTGGAAGATATACATATTCTATAATCTCTTCTTCATCCCCTGCCATTTCCAGCCCACCCTTCTATTTCACATGGAGTCCCGTAAGCCATAACTAACTGTCTTACTAGCAAAAGATATTCCATCAATTGCATTCTTTGGGACTCGTTATACTCCATGACATTATCTTCATATACTGTTACCGCTAGATAGTTGGGTCTTGCCCGAATATCCATGATTAATCCTTTTACGGGGCATTTAAGTTTCCGTATGTCTTTAGCCATTTGTACTGTATATTTAATTTTTTCCATGAAGCTTCTTTATCTGTTTCCATATTTCTGGGGTCTTATGAGAGTTGTGTTGTTTGTCTGGTCTTCCCAGATCCATGTACGCGGCAGCTCTCACACCTTTTTCTTTAAATTCAATACCATCTGCATGGCATTGCTTAAATACTGGGCAGTGCAAACAAATTTGGTCAACTTGTTTTGCTAATTCTTTATCATTCTCATAGTCATCATAAAACCAATTAATTGGCATATTCTTACATGCAGCAAAATGATACCACTTTACATCTTGCTCATCTAAACCTAATTTATTAAATAAATTGGGCATATTTATCGCTAATTTCCCAAGTCCCGCTGGAAGTTAGATTATAGCGATTTGAATATCCCCACTTGTTGTTTCTAAACATACCATTAGGTTGCATAAAGCCGTTGTTGCTTGGAGACCATTTTACAATTGTAAAACCATCCCAGAAGAAGCCTTTATCTTTGTTCTTTTCAACAAAGTTATGTGCTGTTTCATAATCCAAAATTAATTTAGTCATTAGTATTCCACTCCAAATAGGTTTCTCCAGTTGACAAACTCATACTTTTGCCCATCTTTATCTGTAACTTCTGTGCCTTGACTTTCAGCATAGAGTACAACATTTCCAACATCTAGCGGAATTGCGTGAGTCTTACCAGTCTGATCTCGTTCTCCTGGTCCAAGCTTAACGATTGTTCCACGTTGCAATTCTGAATCTCTTGCAGATGCAGTAATAATCAATCCCGACTGGGTTTGTGTATCTGCTACTTCATGCTTTTTTACTAGAATTAAACCACCAAGTGGTAAAATATTTGTCATTCTTTTCCTTTGTTAGTAGGGTTACTTATATATATTGTATCATTTTATTAGATACTATGTCAAGCCTATTCTGGAAAATATCTATAAGGAAATCCCATTGCTTCCATTAATTTGATACATTGTCTATTTCTTGGGCAGTCCCCAAAAACCAGTGCGATACTAGCATCAGATTCAATCATAGTAACATCAGAATAAGAAGATTTATCTCTAACGATTTCTTCTTTGATTTTATAACCTTTTTGACGCAACATCTTTTCTACTTTGCCAATGTATTCTGTAATCATATTTTCAGCACCTTGAGTGCCTTTATGAACAAATAAGTATTCTTTATCATCAGGGTATAGATACTTATTGTCTTCAATTAGCAATGTAACTTGTCTAATTAAATCATTATAATCAACCCAGTCCTTTGAGCCAAATACTAATACTTTCATTGTTTCCTCTCTAAACGGACAAGGACGGTTTCCCCCGTCCTTGTTCATATATATACGTATATATAGTTTACTTAACTGGTGCGAAAGCTCCACCCCAAATTGGTGAACCTACAGATTTCTTAAGTTCTGTTGATGCTGGTGCATCTACTGACTTCTCTACAGTTTCATCATCTGCTGGATTCTCAGTGACTTCATCATCTGCTGCAGCCTTCTCAACCTTTGAATCATCATCTGCTGCTGAATCAGCTGCACACTTGTGTTCAATTGGTTGCTTGCAATCTGGACAAACCATTCCTGATTTGTAGATACCTGCACCATTTGAAGAGACATCTGCGTTAGAGTCTACATTTGGAGCATCTGAAACTGAAACATCACCTGTTGGGCGTGTCTCTTGATTTACTAGATCTGTTGATGCTGGTTGTGATACAGAAATATCTTTCTGTACTGCAATATCGCCCTTTGGATCTGGCTCTGTTGTGTTGTTTGACATGTTATTACCTCCAATCGTGTAATCGCCAACATTGACTGGTGGTGTTTTAACATTCCCAGCTTGTCGGACGTAATTTTCTACGGTTCTTTCATCCCGCTCTTGATCTACTGAAGAAGATGTTCCAATTGCTTTTTCAAAAGCATCTTTTACATCATCAATAAATTTAGTAATCTTCCAGTCATCTGGAAGAATATTTGTTGCTTCTAGATCTTTTGCTCTCTGAATTATGTGAGCCTTAGCTTTAGCATAATTACCTGAACGACCTACTGATTGAATTGCATTATGCAAATCTGTGATATTTTCAATTGGAAAAGAACCGTCTGGCATAGCATGACCTTTGTCTGCTAATTCTTTACGCTTCTCATCTGAAAATTCTCTTTTTTGTACTAGTTCCATTTTATTTAGACCCTACTTCTGTTGTCGTGATATTTCCTCCAGCATTTTGTGGAGTGGTCATTGAAACATCACGCCCCGTGAAAGGGGATGCGACATTAAGAGTGCCTGGTGCGTTAACGCCAAGGTCAGTCTTAGAATCTGAAACGAGAGGAGCACCTGGTCCAGTTGCTTCTGTAACTGGTGTTGCAGATGCTGGCTGTGAAAGACCGCCCTCTTTAGTTTGTTGGTTATTATCCATTATTTAAATCACCACCTTATTAGATTATTATATATCTTCTGAATCATCTATTGAAAATCCTGCCTCTTCCAAAACAATTTTAGCTTGTTCTGAAATAGACATTAAAGCATTTAGATCTTCATCATAAGATACTTCAATTAAGCCTTTTTCATATAGATCAACCAAAATTTGATCCATATCTTGTTGCATTACTGCATGTAATTCTGGCATGACTTCTTCCAAAATTTCCATATCAAATTGGTATATAGCTTCACCATCGTCATCAATTCCTTCAAGTGTTGCAGCACCTTCTGAGATAAGGTACTCCATTATTGCTTGATGTTCTTCATCTGATGGATCATATTCCATTTTGCACTTCCTCACCTATTAGTATATCAAAGATTATCATTTTTTAATAGTTGTTTTTCTTATATATGATACGGGCCTTCCATGACCCTTCGTCTCCACGACAGGGATTGAACCTGCATGTATCCGTTAGCCTTTCAAGTGGGTAGAAACCACAGGGCATACGTGGAGTTAGTGTCCCCAGTTGGACTTGCACCAACGACCTATCGGTTAAAAGCCGAAAGCTCTACTGCTGAGCTATGGGGGCGTACCCTAGGACAGATTTGAACTGTCGCTGTATGCATTTTAAGTGCATTATCTCTACCGCTGGATTACTAGGGCTTGGCGATACCAACGGGACTTGAACCCGTAACCTCTGCAGTGACAGTGCAGTGATCTAACCAATTGATCTATGGTACCTTGGCAGGGATAGTAGGAATTGAACCCACTCCAAGAGGTTTGGAAGCTCTTGTGCTACCGTTACACTATATCCCAGTGTCCCCAGCAGGACTTGAACCTGCCGAAAGCTCTACCAACTGAGCTATAGGGACTCGTGCACTAAGTAGGATTTGAACCTACAACATCTAGTTCCTAAGACTAGTGCCTCTACCGTTGGGCCATTAGTGCAAATGAAAAAGGTCTTCGTTATGAAGACCTTTTATCAAATTGTAGTTGTATTATACTATGATTTCAAGGTCGCTGTCATCTGCCATTGCCAAAATGCATGTTTATCTTGTCTATCTGCCAAAAAATTAGCAATTCCATTTTCTCTTGCTTCTGTAGCAACATCAAAAATATCTTTCAACTTATCAATAATCTGAAGATTTGTTTTACTTAATTCAGCAAACATTTGCTCAGAAGTTAAATCAAGGGAATCATTAATTTTTAAAAGACTATTTGATTGAAGTTGTACTAAACCAAACGGGGCTTTAACACCAATTCTTCTAAGATTCTCTGCATATGTGTCAATAGAATCAAATACATCTTCATAAATTTCTAATAAAAAAGCGTGATCTTGCTTGAATGTTTGTCCAACTACATTCCAGTGCATCCCGTGACTTTGGGCATACATCTTCATTGCCATTGACTGTAGTTCTTTCAATCCATTAACTAGATTTTCATTCATCTTTTCTCATCACCTTTGCTTTCATTTCTTATATCTAAACTTGATAACATATCTAATAGTATATCATCATCTGGTCTATCTTTATCGTTTTCTGTATATAAAGCTTGTAATGTTTTTTTATCTTCAACCCTTTGAGCACCTTCACCCATCATTATAAATAACATAGCGATAGGGACTAAAAGACCCATTGGAAGACCCGCCCAATATTTCATAGCATTTAAACTAATTGCTGATATATAACCAGTTATTCTTGCTGGATATTTTTGAATATAAAATGCTAAATTAGCCCAAAACTTTTTCATATATCTAATTATACATTATAAATAAATATGAGCAGTTTTGACGAGTCATGCTCAGGACTCACCTGCAGGAAATCCAGCAGGGCTGTTCTATTATTATACCTTACTTGATGGTGATTTGTCTAGGCTTTTCTTCTTCTGGAAGGACTCTGACAAGTTTAACAGTCAGAATACCATCCTCAAATGTAGCCGATTTGACTTCAACATATTCAGCCAAA
>Ga0208497_1000568_pt1 | contig 16566 bp, 17 predicted proteins | sample CryBogCBE25Aug07_FD_184555 | JGI IMG/M metagenome (GOLD analysis project Ga0208497, IMG submission 184555) | Freshwater microbial communities from Crystal Bog, Wisconsin, USA - CBE25Aug07 (SPAdes) | ecosystem: Environmental > Aquatic > Freshwater > Lake | place: Crystal Bog, Wisconsin, USA...
ACTGTACCCCTTCGAGTGGCCACTCACGGTGACGAACACCCATGACGACGCCATCGACCTCAGCCGTGACTTCTAAACAGTCCGGCATGGTCGCGGGGTCAATCACGAGAGAGTGATATCTCGTCGCGGTGACCGGTGAGGGTAGTCCCGCAAAGACCCCGAGACCTTGGTGGGTAATGGGGCTGACCTTGCCGTGCATGATGCTGGGGGCACCCACGATAGATCCGCCAAAGACGTGGCCAATGGCCTGCAAACCTAAACACACACCAAAAATGGGAATGGTGGGGCCAAAGCGGGTGATCACGTCGCAGGTAATACCGGCGTCTTCGGGGCGACCCGGCCCGGGCGACAAGATGATGGCGCGCGGCGCGAGGCGGGCGATGTCTTCGAGGGTGACGGCGTCATTACGAACGACATCCACCTCGGCGCCGAGGACGCCAATCTCCTGGACGATGTTGTACGTAAAGGAATCGTAATTATCGATGACGAGAACGTCCACGTGCCGGACACTACCGTGCGTCGGCGAGGGGTATCATCGCCCCATGGCAAAGCGTGGTCCTGGTCGAGTTTCACAACCTGGTAAGTCGTCGCGTGTCGGCAAGTACACCGACCCCGTCGCGAGTGGTCGCATCACCGTCACCCCTGAGTCGGTGACGAAGGCGCACGAATCCAGCCCACGCTGGTTCGGCATTGCGATCTTGGCCGCCATGATTGTCGGCGCTCTCGTCATTATGTTGAACTACTTCCAGGCCCTGCCGGGTGCCGCCTCACCGTGGTACCTCTTGGTCGGCTTGGTGTTCATCATGACCGGCTTCGCGGGCGCCACTCGATATAAATAGTTCTCGATATAACAAAACTCCCCGGGGCATCGCCCCGGGGAGTTTTACGTTGGTGAACTAGTTACTTAACGCGCTCAATGATGGTGGCGTTGGCGAGGCCGCCGCCCTCACACATCGTGAGCAGGCCGTAGCGGCCATCGGTGCGCTCGAGCTCGTTCAGCAAGGTGGCGCACAACTTCGCACCCGACGCACCCAGAGGGTGTCCGAGGGCGATGGCGCCACCATTGACGTTGACCTTCGACATGTCCGCGTTCAATTCTTTCTCCCACGCGAGCGGCACCGAGGCAAAAGCCTCGTTGATCTCGACGAGGTCGATGTCGTCCAAGGTGAGACCGGTCTTCTCCAAGATCTTCTTGGTGGCCGGGATGGGACCCGTCAACATCGTGACCGGGTCCACGCCGGCGAGGGCGAAGCTGTGGAACTTCGCGCGGATCTTGAAACCGAGCTTGTTGGCGGTCGCTTCGCTCATGATGAGGACGGCTGACGCTCCGTCGGTGATCTGTGAGCTGTTGCCGGCCGTGACCTTGCCGTCTTCCTTGAAAGCGGCCTTGAGCTTGGCGAGGCTCTCGACGGACGAACCCTCACGGATACCTTCGTCGGCGGTCATGATCTCGTCGGTGAGATTGCCCTCATCGTCCTTAACGCGAATGGGAATGATCTCGTTCTCGAAGCGACCCTCGGCCGTGGCCTGCGCGGCACGGCGGTGGCTCTCGGCGCTGAAGGCGTCGAGATCGGTGCGGCTGATGTCCCACTGGTCCGCGATCATCTCGGCACCAATGCCCTGGCCCTTGAGGCCACCCTTGTCTTCGTAGCGAGCAAAGACCGTGGCACCGAAGGGGAAGCCTGAGTCCTTGCCGATGGAGCTACCCATGGCGACGGTGGACATGACTTCGACGCCGGCGGCGATGACGATGTCGTAGGCACCGGCCATCACGCCTTGTGCCGCGAAGTGCAGAGCCTGCTGGCTCGAGCCACACTGACGGTCAATGGTGGTGGCGGGCACTGACTCGGGCCAGCCGGCCGCGAGAACGGCGCTGCGGCCAACGTTGAAGGCCTGCGCGCCGACTTGGCTCACGCAGCCCATGATGACGTCGTCCACGAGGGCGGGGTCGAGGTTGTTGCGCTCCGCGATGGCCTTGAGGGCCTCGGCAGCGAGATCAACGGGGTGCCAGTTACGGAGCTTTCCACCGCGCTTACCACCAGGGGTGCGCACGGCGTCAACGATGACGGCGGTCGGCATATAAGTCCTTTCGATGTGACTGTTTCTGAGCCTAGACCGAGACTCACTGTCGGAAGTCGGACTAGCGTTCGCCTCGTGAGTGACGGATTTAAGAACATGGATCGCTGGCTGGGCGACGGCGGAATGCCCATTATTCCCGCGGTCGGCGCGGCCATTACCGCCTACGGCGTGGACGGAGAAGACCTCGGCTGGGCCGAAGGCACCTTCACTCCCACCGAACTGGCCTGCAACCCGCACCAGGGAGTGCAGGCGGGGGTTCACTCGGTGCTTCTCGACGCTCTCATGAACTTCGCCATCAACGCGGCGATGACGGGCAAGGACCGCACCCGCGCGACCATCGAAATGAAAACGGAACTCATGCGCCCCGCGACTTTGGGGGGCACCTATCGCTTACGCGGCGACGTGGTGCGCGCCGGTAAGCAAGTTGCCTACGGCGAAGCCGTCATTACTGATGACAATGGCAAGCTGATTTCCCGTGCCACCGGCACCTTCTTGCTACACCGCGAGAGCGAGCAGTAAGTCTTAGATGTGGTCGGCGGGGATTTGACCCAGTCGGCCGGCCTGGTAGTCCTCGAAGGCCTGTACTAATTCCTCACGGGTGTTCATCACGAAGGGACCGTAGGCCGCGACGGGCTCGCCAATACGTTCGCCACCCAAGATCAACACTTCGAGGGCCTCAGTGCGTGAGTCCTGCGTGTCCGCGGCTGCAATGACGAGCAGATCACCGTCTTTGTGCACGGCCATCTGACCCGTGTGAATGGCCTCACGGTCGACACCAACAAAACCGTCGCCGGCCAACACGTAGGTGAGTGCGTTGTAGTCCGCCGGCCACGGCAAGGCGATGGCGCCACCGGGCATGATCGTGACGTGCGCGAGAGCGATGGGCGTGTGCGTGACGCCGGGCCCCGCGGCACCGGCCACCTCGCCCGCGATAACGCGGACAATGGCGTCGCCCTGTTCGTTGCGGCGAAGGGTGATGCCCTCCGCTCCGATGTCTTGGTACCGCGGTGCGGTCATCTTAAGTCGACTTGGCAAGTTCACCCAGAGCTGAATGCCGTGGAAGAGACCGCCCGAGTCAATCAGCGCGTCTGGCGGACGCTCGATGTGCAAAATGCCGGCGCCGGCGGTCATCCACTGCGTGGCTCCGTTTTCGATGACGCCACCACCACCAATGGAGTCTTGGTGAAGGAAGGTGCCTTCCATCATGTAGGTCACGGTCTCAAAGCCACGGTGGGGGTGCCACGGAGTGCCCTTCGGCTCACCTGGGCCGTAGTCAACCTCACCCATCTGGTCCATGTGAATGAAGGGGTCGAGGTCGGCCATCTCGATACCGAAGAAGGCACGGCGAACGGGAAATCCTTCACCTTCCGTGCCCTGCGGCGCGGTGGTGATGCGGGTCACTCGGCGAGGGCGATCACCGGCCACGGGGGCGTCAATGATCTCGAGCTCGAGGGGGTTAGCGGGGGTAACGGCGGGCACTTACCCACACTATGGGTAATAGATGAACTTTCACTAAGCGCAGGCGTGAAGTGATTTATCCCTGGTAGTGACTGTCGATAGCCGAGAGGGCACGGTCCAGTCGCGCGAGGCCCTCACGGGCATCGGCCTGCGAAATGGTGCAGGGCGGAACGACGTGCAGGCGGTGGTAGTTCATGAAGGGAAGGAGTCCCTCGCGTCGACAGGCCGCACCCAGCTCGATCATCGCCGGTGAGGTGCCACCATAGGGAGCGAGTGGCTCCTTCGTCTCGCGATTCGACACGAGGTCGAGGGCGAAGAACACGCCGCGACCACGAACCTCACCAATAACGGGATGCTTCTCGTGAAGGGCGCGAAGTCCGGGTCCCAAGATCTCCTCGCCGATGCGCTTCGCGTGGCCGGGCACATCGTGCTCTTCCATGTAGGTGATCGTGGCGACGGCCGCCGCACACGCGAGGGGGTGGCCGGAGTAGGTCAGTCCACCGGGGTAGACGCGGTCGTTAAAGACGTGGGAGATGGCCTCATTGATAATGACACCACCAAGCGGCACGTATCCCGAGTTCACGCCCTTGGCGAAAGTCACGAGGTCAGGGGCGACGTCGAACTGGTCATAGGCGAACCACGATCCAGCGCGGCCGAACCCCGCCATGACTTCGTCGGCGATGTAGACGATGCCGTACTTCGTGCACAGGGCGCGAACCCCGGCCAAGTAGCCCGGCGGCGGCACCATGATGCCGGCGGTTCCCGGAATGCTTTCCAGAATCAGCGCTGCGATGGTCGACGGGCCCTCGAAGGTAATGACCTGCTCGAGGTGTGCCAAGGCGCGTTCGCATTCCTCGGCTTCCGTCGTGGCGTGAAAGTGGCTGCGATACAAGAAGGGACCAAAGAAGTGAACGACGCCGGCCGATGCCGTGTCCACGGCCCAGCGACGGTGGTCGCCGGTGAGGTTGATGGATGTCGCCGTCGCCCCGTGATAGCTGCGGTAGGCCGCGAGCACCTTGGGTTTGCCGGTGGCGAGACGAGCCATACGCACCGCGTGCTCGACAGCTTCCGTGCCGCCGTTAGTAAAGAAGACCTTGTCGGCACCCTCGAAGGAGTGGGCCACGATCTTTTCGGCCGCTTCGTAGCGTGCACGATTGCCGTGCTGTGGGGCGATGGTGGTGAGGGTGCGTGCTTGTTCCACGATGGCATCGACGACCTCGGCACGCTGATGTCCAATATTGGTGTTCACCAGCTGGCTGGAAAAGTCCAAGTACTCCTTGCCGTCTTCGTCGACGACCGTGGAGTCATGAGCAGAAGCCACCATCAGGGGATTTATTGAGGCTTGCGCCGACCACGAATGAAATACGGAGCGCTTTTCGCGCTCAACGGACGATAGGAACTCGGACATGGTCACCTCGATGGAGTTACTGAATTGTATGAAGGCGAGGGGTCTAGGTCACGGTATCGCCCGTGGCGCATCGGAAACCTCCGCAATTCTGCCGCTCACGGGCTGAATGACTTTTACGAGAGACTCACATGTGACTGTTGCCACATAACCTTCATATTCATATGGGTCAAATGGGAGTCCGCCACTATGACTAATTTCGGCGGTCCCATTCGCGTGCAGGTGAAACTGGACGCGATACCCCCGTTTGTTCGTCGTTCCGCACAACACCCGAAGTGGCGGGGTCTCTACTCTCTGTCCTCGTTACCGGTCTACCTACGCGGGATCTGGGAAATTCCGGGACTCATGGCGTGGATTCGCTCATTACCCACCATGACTATCGCTCTCAGCGCGCGGCAGCGAGAAGTGTTTAGACATTCACTATGGAGGGGCACCACCAAGATCTTGCGTCGAGGTTGGGCGCGAACAATCATTCTCTTCCCCGATGATCTGTCCCATTTTTTTGGAGGTCAAGATCGTCGCAATCTGCGCACCGGTGCTCGGGGGGCGCAGCGTGCCGGTTTTTATGCCCAATGGACCAGCGGATCAGATCTTTTTGATGCGGTCGCGGAAATCGTCCGTCGTCGTGGCTGGCGCGACCCGTTGACCCTCGAGAAATTCGTGGAGATGGCCGGAGACCCTCCGGAGAAGTGTCATGCGGTGGTCGTTCGTGGGGATGATGGACATGCTGACTGCGTCAACCTCGGCGTGTGGTGTGAGGACTTATTCGTCTTGCGGGTGGCCTTCACGACCACTGAGGGCCACCCGCGTTGGTTGTGCTTTAACCAGCTCATTCGCGAGCTTCATCTGCGAGGTGTCCGAATGTTGGTCGGGGATCAAGTCACCTCATTGACGCTGGGCAATATCGAATTCCAGCGCCATGTCGGTTTTGAGATGGTCAACCTGCGATTTACGTGATGGTAGGGAGGATTTTCCTTATCCTCGGCAGCATCAGATGGAGAAAATCAGTGCCAGTTTGTCGAACCACGACATCGATTTTTTCGATGCGTACGCCACTCACCACGGCATATCTTCTCGCTCGGGAGTGATTCATCACGCGGTGCTCTTTTTGAAAACGACTCGCCCGGCCGGTGCAGACGCCGATGAGTGACAACCGTAGGTTGGCCCCCACGGAAAATGGGGTAGCACCAATCTGCAGTGAAATTGGTGGAGGTACTTCGTGGTGGGGCTAGTAAGAGTCGAACTTACGACCTCAGCATTATCAGTGCTGCGCTCTAACCAACTGAGCTATAGCCCCAAGGGAACTCAACTCTACACCACCTCGCGAGGGGGTGAATCAGCCTTAGCCTTCCCAGATCTTCGCGGCAATGGTCTGTGAGGCGGTGCCGAGCAATTGACCGTCTTGGCTCCACAGAAAACCAATGCCCTGCGCGAATCCGCCGACGAGGGCGTGCATCTGGATGTCGACAAGGACCCATTCGGTGGGTGCCAGATTCGCGATGCGAATGGTGTTGTCAAGACTTCGACCCATAACTCTGAGGCCGAGTGGTTCCGAGTTTCCCCCCGACACGTAGTCACCGAAGATCGCCAAGGTGGCGGCGGACGTGGTGAGTTGGCCGGGGAGGCGCACCCACAAGGCCGATTGCGTGGAGCCCGGCGTGCCATCAAGTTCATCAAAAGTGCGACCGAGTGCCACTCGAGTGTCGAGGTTGGTGAAGATGGACTCACCCATCTGACGGGGGATACGACGTGGCGGACACTCGTCGGGCGCTGCCACAGTGGGCATCGTTACCCACGGGGTGGGTGACGTCAGTGTGCCGGTGCCGAGCGCAGCGTTGATGGTGAGGATTTCCTTATCGCCAATGTGAGCCGTCGCTCGTGCCTGCGTGACGTGGCCACCCACGACGGCCGGGATGACGTCGAACTCCACCACCGAACCCGTGGGTGCGTAACTGAGATAGTGCGCCGATGCCCAAATCGTGGGACGCTGCGTCACTTCTTCGAGTGCCACCAATGCGGCACCCAACGCACAGCCCCCAAAGAGAAACTGCCCCGGCGTGATGACTTTCTCGGTGACCTCGAGTCGAAAGCGACTTTCCGCAATTTGTTCGATTCCGAGAAATTCGCGGGCTTCCATGGCGCCGAGATTATCGGGGTGTCGTGAACCCGCAGGAAAGACCGGCAGACTGGTACCCATGCTTCCCTCCTGGTTCGCCTATGTCGCGGCGGCAATGTCCACCGTCGGCGGCTTTCTTTATATCGGCGCAACCCTGAAGGGACAGACCAAGCCCAATCGCGTGACGTGGTCGATGTGGGCCCTGGCACCCATCTTGAGTTTCTTTCTCCAAATGCAGCAGCACGTCGGCGCGCCGGCCGCCACCACCTTGATGTATGGCGTGATGCCGCTTCTTGTCTTGATTGTCTCCTTTTTTGTTCCGCAGAGCGTGTGGAAGATCACCATCTGGGATTCGATGTGCGGAGTGATTGCTTTCGTGGGAATTGGTATTTGGTACTTCACCTCACACCCCCTCGTGGCCCTGGTGGCCGAAATCATCGCCGACGTCGTGGCGGGCCTTCCGACCTTGTGGAAGTCGTGGCGCCATCCCGAGAGCGAAATCTGGGTGTCATACCTCGTGGGGGGATCGAGTGCGGTCCTCACCATCCTGGCCATTCACCATTTCACCTTGTCGGCGTGGCTTTTCCCCGCCGCCATTGTGGCCATGAATTTCTTCATTGTGGCGGGCGTGGTGCGAGGAAATCGTCGGGCCGCCGTGTCGCACACTCCGGCGACTGCCGCCTAGGCGCTCCGTCGCGGGCAAGTGGCGCTGCCGACTAGCGACACCGCCATCACGCGGTAGTAATCTGTAAACACCGGGGATGTAGCTCAGTTGGTAGAGCGCGGGCTTTGCAAGCCTGAGGTCGAGGGTTCGAACCCCTTCGTCTCCACCAAAATTCAGAGCAGCTACACAATTCGTTTAGTAATTCGACTGATCTGCGACGATCATTTGGAAACGGTAATTCTTGCCATCGAAGAGACCACTGTTGGAAATCCCTTCGTGGCTACAGATGCGGTGATGGTCCTAAGCCCGACCTTTAACAGCGATCCACTCCAGACACCGGATCCAGCTTTGACCGAAACCGCACCCAGCAAAACCCCATTGTCATACAACTTCACTGCTGTCACGCCAGCGTGTTGAAAGTTCGCAAAACTAACCTTGATTGATACTTTCGCCCCTCGCTTAACTGCGCTACTCAGTGTTGAAAGGGCGATCCGGGACAGGGATTTCCCTGCTATTTGAACCGGTACGACGGGATCTACCACGATTCCATTAGCCAAACCGTCCGCATCGAGGACCCCACCATCGGTGACTGAAAGTGTGACTCGCTGACCGTCAAAGACGCAATACGGTGCAAGGTCAACCCACGTCCCACCAATTTGCTTGAACAGAGCATTGGCGCTCACCGATGAAGGTAGGAAGAAACTCACATTGGTCGACGCGCCTACATCGAGGCCAGTGATGACATACGAGATTGCGCCGAGAGTCGTAGTGACTCCTGAAGGCAAGGTTGCAACAGATTGACTCACCGAGAGCCTCGTAATCGCCTTCCCAACAGTCGACACGACCGACAGGGTTCCTGCGGAGATGCTCGTCGAAGTAGTGATGCCAGCGTCGATAAATTGACTCTTGCGTGCCCCATCCCACAGTGCCGTTCCAATCACTGCGCCACCAAGCGAGGCCGACACCGTCAGCGTCAATCTTCCGTCGGTGATGAATGGAGCAAGATCACTTGGTGCGTCGAAGGAACAGGTGCCGGATGCGTTGGTGGTGCAGGTTGAGGCCAAGTAGGGATCGTTCGACATGGTGAACGCAAGTGAGCCGCTCAACGCGAGGGAAACCAACGCTCCACTCACCAGATGGTGATTAGTGTCGTTCACCACAATGGTCAGGGGGGTCGACAGAAACGGTGCCAGCACAATGTTGACAATTGCTGTGCTATTGAAATTTGGGGCACTCAACAATTGAAGTGAAAGCGGCCAAGTAGTCGTTGGGCCACCAGCGGCGACGTAGAACTGAGTCCCTGGAGTGACGTTCGTCAAGGTTGCGCTGTAGTTCCCATCCGCATCAGTCACCGTTTCAATAGAAAAAGACGCAGGTGCGTTAGACCCAGGTGCGTTAGACCCAGGTGCGTTAGGCACAGGTGCGTTGCTAACCAACACAAAGGTTCCCGCAATGGGTTGCCCATTGCTTTGAGTGACACGACCTTGAATGGTGGAGAGCGAGGACGGTGGAGGAGGTGGCGGAGAAGGGTTGATCGATGTCGTAGCTGTTGCCCCATCCCACAGTGCCGTTCCAATCACTGCGCCACCAAGCGAGGCCGACACCGTCAGCGTCAATCTTCCGTCGGTGATGAATGGAGCAAGATCACTTGGTGCGTCGAAGGAACAGGTGCCGGATGCGTTGGTGGTGCAGGTTGAGGCCAAGTAGGGATCGTTCGACATGGTGAACGCAAGTGAGCCGCTCAACGCGAGGGAAACCAACGCTCCACTCACCAGATGGTGATTAGTGTCGTTCACCACAATGGTCAGGGGGGTCGACAGAAACGGTGCCAGCACAATGTTGACAATTGCTGTGCTATTGAAATTTGGGGCACTCAACAATTGAAGTGAAAGCGGCCAAGTAGTCGTTGGGCCACCAGCGGCGACGTAGAACTGAGTCCCTGGAGTGACGTTCGTCAAGGTTGCGCTGTAGTTCCCATCCGCATCAGTCACCGTTTCAATAGAAAAAGACGCAGGTGCGTTAGACCCAGGTGCGTTAGACCCAGGTGCGTTAGGCACAGGTGCGTTGCTAACCAACACAAAGGTTCCCGCAATGGGTTGCCCATTGCTTTGAGTGACACGACCTTGAATGGTGGAGAGCGAGGCCGCAATCTCAGTCAAATTGACCACGACAGTTCCCGAGGAACCAATACTCACCGAGCCAGCTGCGTTTTGTGGAAGCCAACCCTCATTACTGCCACCGAGTCCGAGCAACACCGTGCTTCCGATCTCAACTGAGGAGAGCACGAGGGAGTAGTTTCCGTTTGCGTTGGTCGTCACCGAACCAAGCTCAACTCCAGTTTGCTGAACCTTGGCCGACACGTGTACTCCGGGGAGGGGGGCTCCCGCCGGCGAAAAGACTGTTCCGGTCACCGTTACCGAGACGCTCGATGCGCCAGCTGGTTGAATTCCAGAAGTTGCAAAAGCGAAGACGATAAAAAACGCAATCAATTTCTTTAAGGAATCTCTCCAGTTCAAGATGCGCAACTGATTCTCCGTTTCTTCGACGCTACCAACCCGACCATGGCAATACGCGGGTCAACCACTACGTCTGTCAAGAATTTCCCATCAGACACTGGAAACCTTTTGTGGTGGTCTCGCTTCTCACCTTACTATGTTTGTAAGTTATAATAACAAGACTGCGATTCGCTAGGACGCTTCAGAAGCCTTCCCTAGGTCGGCCCGACTGAAACAACGACTTCCGGGAGCCCAAGTGCGTTGAACCGAACTTAGAAGTCGATGGGGCCCGGTTCCCAGTTGGGAATCTCCTCCAAGAAGTGCCGACAAAGTGCCTCGAGGCCAATACCAAAGAGTGTCCAGGACTCTCGACGCCCTTTGGTTCCCGTGGGGAGTTTGATGTCACGGATATCAGCTGGGTGCAGGCGGTCACGTAGCGCGCAGCCCTCGGCAAGAGCCGACACTGCAGTCGAAAGTTGCCTGGTAGTGAGAGGAGCTTTGATCCTAAAGCCCAGCCAAGCAATAGCCCAATCGAAGGCGAATTCGAAGTTGGTCGTGAGGCTGCCATAACTTTTTGTTAAGGCGTCACGCACCAGATCTGGCTCGGTCGAATCGGGATGCGACATAGACACCGCCCAGATGCTGACCCATAGTGGCCAGGTGGGTGACTCCACCAGTTCTCTCAGATTCGATTCGCCGAGATAGAGACAGAATCGATTAATGGTCTGCCAACGGCCCTCCAAGGTCATGCGGTCGCTCTTGCGCAGAATGTTTAAAAAGCCCGCCACCGTGGCCTCGGATTCTGCTGCGCTTCCGTCGATGGACGCAATCGCGACGGCCACATCACGCTGGAATTCGCTCTGGTCAACCCAAATGCGGCCCAAGACCGAGGCGTAATGCAGGCGAATTCCCTGATGTTCCTGAAGGTAATCAAAAACACTTTTGAGGGTGACGCCTTCGGTTCCCGTCCCGAGACCTTGGGTCACTAGCAACTCCACGGCGGCGTTGACCATCAGGCGGCGGATTTCCTCGGGAGAACGTCTCGGTTCGCGGGGCGCGGGGGCATTCTTCACCACGGGTCGATCTCGCTCCTCATTGTGCTTTGTCGGACCTCACTACGCTAGTTCTCGAAGCTTTCTCTCATCGAGCACCGAAACGCCGTGCCACAGACCTAACCTCGAATCGCGACGGGTTTTCAAAGGGCAGTCTCAAGGGGTTCGAACTTTGCCCATTACTTCTGCTGCTACTCGTGGGGGCCCTTGAAACGCCGATTCAGCCGAGAGGGCTCGATCAGAACTCCCTAGAACTAGGGAGTTTCTGGCCCCAGGAGGGGTTCGAACATAGTCCCATTACCTCCACCAGTTAGTAATTCAGACGGTCGAGAGTAAATCTCCCGTAGTGAGGCCGACGAGATAGATAATCGTCGGTCACGGGAGCGTCGCCAAGGTCATAATTCTCTCAGCCGCAGACGAACCACAATGTCACCTAGCTCCATTGCGGTGCTAGCGACCTCCATCACGAGATCGAAAGCGTCGTCGTCGGTCAAGTCCGGCTCGTGACCGTTGAGTTCACAGAACACCACTGTGCAGAGCCATGCGGTTCGCTTATTTCCATCAACCAACGCGTGATTCTTGGCCAGCGAGTGAAAGAGCGCTGCCGCCTTGACGCCGACGGTTAGGTACGCATCCTCGCCAAATGCACTCGCGCGGGGTCGATTTATGGCTGAGTCGAGGAGGCCAAGATCGCGGACGGGGCCGACCTGGAGCACTCGAATGATCTCGAGAACATCCTCGAGCTCGAGATACTCAATAGGGCTCACGTCTTACTGAGGCGCTCGAGAACGTCACCCCAGCGCGATTGCATCTTCTCGGTTGCTCCCGCGACGCGGGCGGCGTGACCCGAGCGCTCGTAGCGTTCAATCACCGCTCGGCGAATAATTTCCTGGCGAGAGGCACCCTCGGCGGCAGCGAGCGCAGTCAGCGCTTCCTCCATCTGTTCATCGGTTCGAACGGTAAATGCCATGTCATTATGATACCACTCTGGTATCAAAAACAAGGCGTAGCTAATGTGGCGCCACAATCGTGAGTGACGGTTCCTCGCGAGATTTTGTCGCCCACCACGAAGAAGGGCCTCTGACATCGCAGTAAGACTGTGATCATGTTCAATGAATTGACGACCGATGAACAAATTGCGAGTCTGACCGCCGTCGCCCTACGGGTTCTGAGTCACTAGGAATTGACCGTGGTTGACCTGGCGGTCATCAACCACGGGTTTAATACGACCTTTTCTGTTCACACCCCCGACCAGCGATTCGCTCTTCGTCTTAATGTGAATTCACGACGTGACACGTCGAACGTCGAGGCGGAAATTGCCTGGATGTCGCACCTGTCCGACCGGGGAGTGGTGAGTCTTCCTCGTGTCATGCCTACCTCTCAGGGCGAGACGTGCGTCGTTGACGAGGGCATCGAACGGGGACGAGCCATCGTGGCAGTTCTCTTTACCTGGTTGGACGGCACGATTGTCGCTCAGCTAAAAGATCCCACTAATGCCCTGCGAACCGCCGGCGCGGCGATGGCTCGCCTCCATCTCGATGCCGCCAACTTTCAGATACCCGCGGGAGCGCAACTACCTCGCCGAGACGATATGTGGTGGGGGGTTCCCCAACGTCTTGACGGGCTCCACGGATGTTTTGGCTAGTGGCGATAACGAACTCGTTGAACGCTGTCGAGCGATCATCGAATCCACGGTGGCCGATCTTTATCGCCGTGAACCCATTCACATCATCCACGCGGATCTGCATGGCGGAAACCTCATGTGGAATCACGGTGAGCTATCACTCTTTGACTTTGATGACTGCGCCATCGGCACTCCCACACAGGACCTGGCGGCTTCGCTCTTCTATCTGCGAGATCCCGCACATCGGGTGACGTTGATGCAGGGCTATCGAACCGTCGCCGAACTTCCCTTCGGGAGTGAGCGAGAGCTCAGCACTCTCGTGTTGCAACGCCAGCTCATTTTGCTGAACTACTTTGCGGGGACCGAAAACCCCGAACATCGCGGAATATTTGAGGGTTTTCTTCAGCACACTCGAACGGCCATGGAGGATTTTCTTCCTTGACGAAGGTTGAGTCGATGGCCGCGTCACTTTTCAATGAGTTGTAAGGCCCGGCTGAATAGCAGTGAGTCCCGCTCGCTCAGCTGCAAGGTTTAACCGCTGGTCATAGCTGGCTAACACGAATTCGGAAGAGTTAGTCAGTGACGCCACCACCAGAGCGGTGGCGAGATGAATCGCGTCAAGTGACCGAAGCTCCGCATCAGGGAGAGAACCTGCTCGTTCCAATATGTGGTGAGACATGGCTACTTGATTGACGGATTGCAAGACCTCTGTCACCGAGCCGTTCAGAGCGTGATCAATTCGCCTCACTGCTCGATGTAGTTCGACGTGGATCAAAGATGACGAGACCAGAGTCGCTTTCGGATGCAGCATCAACCACTCGCGCAATGAAGAACTATGGGCCTCGTCAGATACCAATTTGATGGCAGCCGAGGAGTCGAGATAAATCAACACGATTACGGACGATCGAATCCATAGCGGTCATCGAGAATGATGCCGAGGCCAAGGTTTCCCGATGCGTTGGCGACACCGTCAGGGAGGTCGAGTACACCGCTAGATGCCAGCACTACCTCGTGTGATGCCATTAATTGGTAGAGGGGGTGAAGCTCGAGTGGTTCTATCGTTGCGATCTTCCTGCCATTACGAGTGATGTCCAAGCGTTCACCACGTTCGACACGTGCCACCACCTCTGCCGTGTGTTGATTTAGTTCGCGAAGGGAAATTGATGCCATGGAGACATTGTACTACAAAAAATACTACCTTTGTCAACGGGTCGAATTGCCTAGATTTATGAGATGAACGCTCGCGATTGGCTGGGAGCACTTCGCGAACGAAACTTCACGTTGTACTTCATCGGTCAGACGACCTCGGGAATCGGCAGTGGGATGGCTCCCGTCGCGATCACCTTCGCGGTGCTGGAACACGGCACGACGACGGACGTGGGATTGGTGTCGGCCGCCGGCATGTTGCCACTGGTCGTTTTTCTTCTCATCGGGGGCGTCTTCGCCGACCGATTTAGTCGCCGAGTCGTGATGCTCGGCTCAGACCTCATTCGCACCGTGGCCGAACTGACCCTGGGTGTCTGGATCATGGTGAGTCCGCCGCCGCTGTGGGGATTCATGGCGCTGGCCGCAGTCGTGGGCTTCGGATCGGCGTTCTTCGCCCCGGCGTCCACGGGTCTGGTTCCCAGTGTCATCTCCCCCGCCAACCTGCAGCAGGCCAATGCCCTCAACACCCTCTCAGCCTCGATGTCGGGAATCATCGGTCCCGCTGCCGCGGGCATCATTGTCGCCGCGGCAAATCCCGGTTGGGCAGTGTTTATTGACGGCCTGACATATTTAGTCTCCGTGGTGTCGCTGTGGATGATCAACATTGAGTGGAGTGGGGCTTTGTCCACTACGTCCATGTGGCACGAACTACGTGAAGGTTGGCGAGAGTTTTGGTCGCGCACCTGGCTATGGGTCATCGTGGTCGAGTTTTCGGTCGTGAATATTTTGATTTTCGCGCCCATGATGGTGATGGGTCCCGGTATTGCCAAGGCCTCCCTAGGCGGGGCCGCCGTGTGGGGTTTGGTTTTGGCGATCGAGGGTGCGGGCGCGGTGACCGGTGGCATCGTGATGCTGAAGTGGAAGCCGTCTCGACCACTCCTGGTGGCCACGGCCTCCACTTTGGTGTGGGTATGGCCACTTATTGGCCTTGCGGCCGTGGCGCCGGTGTGGGTGATTGCCTCGGGCGCATTTGCCGGTGGGGCGATGATGTCCATTTTCGGCACCATTTGGAATACCACGATGCAGCGCGAAATCCCGAGCGACATTTTGTCGCGGGTCAGCGCGTATGACTGGTTTGGCTCGTTGGTGTTTCTGCCAGTGGGTCTGGCCGTGGTGGGACCCATACAGCACGCTCTCGGTACCAGAACATGCATCGTTGGATGCATCGTTCTCATCGTGGTCATGGTGGGCGGCGCGCTCTGCGTGCCCTCTATTCAGTCGATGCGCACACCGACTGACAACGTGGCCTAGTTACAGCTCGAAGTCTTCTGACTTTGCCAATTCGTCGGCTGCGCGGTCGACGTCAGCAATCTCCTCGTCGGTGGCGCCCAAACGCTTCTCGATGTCCTTCAGGCGTGCGGCCATTTCCTCGAATCTCTCGATGAGTAAGAGGTGATTGGACTGCAGAGAGGTGGTCACATCGTCCGTGTGATCCTTCACGAAAGCTGATGCCACCGTGGCCGTCAAGGTGCCAATGAGACCGATTCCCATCACCATCATGAAGCCCGCGACGACTTGACCCGCACCCGAGATGGGGAAATGGTCGCCATATCCGACGGTGGTGACGGTGACGACCGCCCACCACAGCGCCGTTCCGAAGGAGTGAATGTTGCTGGCAGACAGGTGACGTTCGCTGAGATCAACCACCCACGCCCCCATGACCAACACCACCCCCGACGCCAAGAAGACCCGCACGAGCGAATGATGTAACAAAACGCCGCGAATGCGGATGGCGGCAGTTTCCATCGCCACCGCGGCCTTGTCGATGCCGACGACGTGAGTGAGAAGTAGTGGCGGAGCGATGAGCGCCACCGGCTCTAGCCACCGCTGGCGAAGGTAGGTCGTGCGATGGGGAGCCAGGGTGACGCGAACGACATATTCGCCCACCATGCTCGCCCACACAACGAAAAAGGCGACTCGCACCGACGATCCCCCCGCGGAGGTGGTGAGTGAAATGAGTAGGGCCAGCCAGGCCACACCTCCGAGTGCGAGGGGGTATCGGGTTGCTGACTCCAGACGATGCAGCCGAGATTCACGAGGAGAGCTCACAGCGGCCAGGGTGTGCGAGTGACCATGTCGCTCGAGGCGCTGACGTTCAATGTCGGCGAGTCGCTCGAGGCGACGCAAGGTGGGCGAACTTGACGTGGGACTACTCATGTCGCTGACGGTATCGCAGCACGGTGACAGCACGACGGCTTTTCCTTTGCCCATGTTGTTGATTATTCAACTAAATGCTAAGATGTGGTCAAAGGAGAATCATGACTATTCCCGCCGCATTCATTGGCCATGGCAGCCCCATGAACACTCTTGAGACGAACACCTACACCGATCAGTGGCGTTGCTTCGGTGAATCCATCGCGACACCGCGCGCCATTGTCGCCATTTCCGCGCACTGGTACATCAACGCCACGGCCGTCACCACGATGGCCATTCCTCGCACCATTCACGACTTCTACGGCTTCCCTCA
>Ga0208497_1000569_pt1 | contig 16558 bp, 8 predicted proteins | sample CryBogCBE25Aug07_FD_184555 | JGI IMG/M metagenome (GOLD analysis project Ga0208497, IMG submission 184555) | Freshwater microbial communities from Crystal Bog, Wisconsin, USA - CBE25Aug07 (SPAdes) | ecosystem: Environmental > Aquatic > Freshwater > Lake | place: Crystal Bog, Wisconsin, USA...
TTATTACTGGATTCTTAAGTGGTGCTACTGCAACTGTACTAAATTGCACACCCACTCAAATGCAATTAATTGATGTGGTTGGTACATTTTCTAATTATGAAGTAGTGACAGGAACCTTTTCTGGTTTGACTGGTACGATTTCTGTTATTATACCCCCAGAATTGGTAATAAATACTGGTGAAGTTTTTTACTATAGAAACTTTGAACCGGTGACGAGAGATCCTCTTTCTTCGGAACAAATTAAATTATTTTTTAAGGTTTAAGGACACAAAATGGCTGGTCTATCAACAAATTTTAATGTTGCCCCTTTCTATGATGATTTTGATGAATCAAAAGATTATTATAGACTTCTTTTTAGACCTGCTACGGCTGTCCAGGCTAGAGAACTTACTCAGCTTCAAACAATCCTTCAAACTCAAATTGGAAGATTTGGAAGCAGCATTTATAAAGATGGTTCTATTATCGATGGTTGTAATTTTACATCATATCCTAATTTATCCCAAGTAAAATTTGTTGATAGTAATACGATTACCTTAGATTTCAATACCATTGTTCCTGCTCTTCAAGATATTGCAGTAGATGCCAACAACACAGTATTTGATTCTTCAAACACATTTCTTCTAGTATCTAATACTAGTGGGTTAAGAGCATCTGTGTTTAGAGCTTATCCTGGCACCGCACTCAATGCTCCTGATACCAATAGAGCATATGTTAATTATTTAAATTCTGGTAATAATGGTGAAACAACATTTAGCCAAACATCAGAACAAATAGATGTGTATTCATCTGTACAGCATAAGAATGCTCCTTTAAGTATTAGTAATTTACTAGGTGTAATTTATACACTAACATCTAATTCTACAGTAAATGCTTTGGGTGTTGGTTTTGGAATGAGAGTTGGTAAGGGAATCATATACCAAAAAGGGTTCTTTTTAAGAACTATGCCATCAAACTTCTTGCTTAGAGAACATGTTTCTACTGCGGCAGGAATGATAGTAGGTTTTGATACATCTGAATATATCGTTACTCCTTTTGAAGATCCTTCGTTATTTGATAATTCTCAAGGAAGCACTAACTTTAGTGCACCTGGAGCCTATAGATTAAAATTGGTACCACAACCTATATTTTATGATTCATCTAATACTTCGGTAGCAGTTCCTAATAATTTCTTAACAATTGTTAGTTTTGATCAAGGCACTGGCCAGTTTATTACCCAATTAAACGATGGTCTACAATTAAGTGCTGTTGGTGATGTTTTAGCAACACGCACGGCAGAAACAAATGGTGATTTTATTGTAAAACCATTTAACATTAATGTTGTTTCACACGAATCAAATACATCTCTTTATTATTATACATCTTCACCTGGTATTGCTTATGTTGATGGATATAGAGTCAATATTAGAAGTACTGTAAGAGTACCAGTTGAAAGAGGTATTACTACCAAGTCAATTATTGGTGATACTATAGTAACAAGTACAGGAAGTTATTTCTTTGTTAAAGAAGTTGCTGGTGCTGTTGATATTCAATCTTTGGAAACAGTTTCGCTTTATAATTCTTTCCAAAGTACCATTTCATTAAATCCATCAAGAAGCACACCTTCTGGTAGTGCTATTGGTAAAGCTAATGTTAAAGCGATAAAATTTTATTCTGGTGTAAAAGGAACACCATCGGCAGTGTATCAATTGTTTGTATTTAATATTCAATTGAATCCAGGAGCTTCACCTAGTAGTGTTAAGAGCATATATGGTAACTCTCCATCGTATGGTAAATTTTATGCTGACATTGTTCCAGATTCACTAACTGGTCAATCAGTATTACAAGAAGTTTCTCTTTCTTCGCCTTTATATAATACAGGCTTTAAAGGTATGCAATCATTGGTCGATTCTAATGGTACTAATGGTACATCATTTAGATATAGACCAATTATTACAGCTACTCTTTCGCCTACTTTATTTGCGGGTAATAAAATTAGTACTGCAACATTTACTGTACCAGGTCCAGATTCATTTCCATATGGAACAGGATTTTTAGATGACGTCACATCTAATGACTTGCAAATTATGTTTGGACAGGATACTCTAAGCAATACATTTATAACATCAGCACAAATATATGGAGGTAGTGGTAACACCATTACGAGTCCTGATGATTTTACCACTAGTTTATATGTTGGTGATACTATTGCACTTACAAATACTATAACTAGTTCGGTTCAATATGGTACAATTGCTCAAGTAAATTCTAGTAATTCTGTGACGTTGTATACTACAATGTCTGGTCCTGGAAGCTTAAAGTTACAACAATTCTTTAAGAAAGGTGAAGCTATTAACTTTGCTGGTAGTGGAAATACAATTCAACAAACATCATCTACCACAGTTACTATTAACTTAGCTCTTGATCCATCTTCTCCATCTTATGTTTTATATGGTCAGATTCCACTTAATAGAACATCTGCAAGTCCAACTCAAAAAGTTGTGATGAAAAATCAATTAGTAAAAATTGATTGTAGCACTAATCCAGGGGGAATAACTGGACCTTGGCAATTAGGAATATCAGATGCGTTTAATGTGTCAAATGTTTATGTTGGTACTTCTTATAGCTTGACCAACCCTGATCAAAAAAATTGGTTTACGTTAGATACTGGACAAAGAGATAGCTTTTATGCCAATGCTCGTTTAAGCTTGAATCCTCAATTTAAAGGAACATTAACCTCTTCTTCACAATTGCTAGTACAAGTTGATTGTTTTGTTCCTAACACAAGTTCTACACAAGCTGGATTCTTTTCTGTTGATTCATATCCTATCGATGATCTCACACCTTCAACTAACGCAAGTGCTATAGCAACTGCACAGATACCAGTGTACACAGATTCTACCAATTTAACATACGATCTGAGAAATTACATTGATCTTAGACCAGTAATGGCTAATACTGCAGCTGTAACAAATGTGGTAAGTCTAGCAACAATTAATCCACCATTAAATTCTAATACGTTTTTTTCGGTCAACAATATAACAATTGATACTGATTCAACATTTACGTTTAATGCTACATATTATCTTCCTAGAATAGATTTGCTTATGCTTACAAAAGAAGGTAAAATACTTAATAAACCAGGTACACCATCAATTGACCCTCAACCACCATCTATAAATAAAACAGGGTTAAGTATTGCTCAGATTTATGTACCACCTTATCCTTCTTTAACTTATTCAGAAGCACAATAAAATGTCATATAATAGACCAGACCTTGCAGTAAAAGTAGATATTCAGACTATCAAAGGTTATACTATGAAAGAAATTGGGTTCTTAGATGCCCGTATTTCTAGATTAGAATATTTTACTGTTTTAAATGCTTTAGAAACATCTGCTAATCAAAAATCTATTTCTAACTCTACCACTGGTCAACAAAGATTTAAAAATGGTATCTTTGCTGATCCATTCAATGATTTTACATTGAGTGATATTAATGACCCAGAATTTAGAATAGCTATTGATTCTAGCCAAGGAAACCTACGTCCTTTATTTTCTCAGCAATATGGATCTTATTTTCTTGTAGAAAGTCAAAGTGTAGGATATAGAGCCCAAGGTCGTCTAGCATTTATTGACTATGATGAAGAACAAGTAATTGCTAATCCATCAGCTTCAAATTATAGAAATCCTATTGAGAGTTTCTTCTCATTTACTGGTTCTGTTACTCTTAATCCTAATTTTGATAACTTTGTAAGTACTACTGCTAATCCAGTACCTCAGAACATTACTATCGATTTGAGCAAGGGTTATCAAAATCTACTTGCAACGGGTGCTGTTCAAACTCACCAAGATATTAGCTCTGTCGCAGCTGCTCCACAATTAGTATCATCTGATAAAACTACTAATTATTGGTCTCAGACAACAACCACAACTTCAAGTGATTTGACTGTTGGTAGCCAAAGCACTACACAAGATCTTGGAAATGTTGTTACTGACGTATCGTTATTACCATTTATGAATGGCAATATAGTTTTAGGTACTATATTTGGTGTCAAGCCAAACACAAGATTGTATCCATTCTTTGATACACAACCTATTACTCAATATTGTGCACCTGCTTTAGTCAACCAAACTTATCAAGATAGTACAGGAAACTTTGATTCAACTAAATTTGGTCAGCTAGGTATTGGTACTGCAAAGGCTGTTCTTGTACAAAATGGTAACATTGGTGATCCAATAGTATCAAATTCATACGGTAAAGCATATTTTATATTTTATCTTCCAGCTAATTCGTTTAGAACGGGTACAAAAACTCTGTATGTATCCGATCAAGCAACATATTCACAAGCAAGCACCGCAAAGACATCTGCTTCCGGAACATACACTGGACAAGGATTGTCTTATACTACAAAGCAACAAACGTTTACTGCAATTGAGCCAGTATTTACCAAAACAAATACAACAACTAACTATACTTCAGGATACGTCACACCAGTTCCTACACCACCTGCTCCTCCTAATTTACCACCACAAGATAATGGTGGCCGTGGTGGTCCTGGTCCTTCTTATGGTGGCGATGGTGGTGGCCAAGGCGATCATAATGGCGGCGATGGCGGTTGGGGTAATGATTGTTCTGGTCAAGATAATTCTGGCAATTCCAATTGTGGAAGTGGTTCTAATGATTCATCAGGTTCAGATGGTAATGGTAGTGGTGATGGTGGTGGTGATGGCGGTGGTGATGGCGGTGGAGGTGGTGGAGGTGATTGCCATGTTCCATGGGCTCTAATTGCAATGGAGGATGGTTCTTCTAAGCAGATACAACACATCATTGTTGGCGATAGAGTAAAGGCTATGAATGGCAATATTAACACAGTTTCTGTTGTAAGAACACCTAATCTTGATTCTAGACTAGTATCATTTAATAATGTAGATTATTTTGTTTCAGAAACACATCCACTTTATACAAATAAAGGATGGGGCGCATTTAATCCTGAACTACTAAGAACACAAAAGCCACATGAATATGAAACTGTAAGAAATGACAATAACAATGTTGACCTTGTTGAAATAGTGGAAGGTACACTTATTGCTAAGTTAGTTAATAACGAAGTTGTTTTCGTACCAGTCAATGATATTAAGTATGAAGCAAGAGATAATTATATTGTCTATAGATTAACAGTTGACGGCGATAATACATATATTGCTGAAGATTATGTGGCACACAACAAATAAAATAGGATAACTAATATGGCTGACGCACTCGCGCAAACATTCCAAATGAGTCTTTCTGGTGCTCTTGGAGTACCAGGAACGTACCTTACAAGTATGGGAATTTTCTTTAAAAACAAGAGTCAGACATTTGGCGTGTCGTGCGTTGTTTATGGTACTACCAATGGCTATCCTGATGGTAGCAAGATAGAAGGCACTGGTTATTTAAGTCCAAGTCAAGTAAACATTAGCGATGATGGAAGTGCAGAAACAAAGTTTCTTTTTAGCACTCCTTTGATGTTAAAAAATAACGTGATGTATGCTTTTTGTATTCTTCCAGATGCAGGAAGTCCCGATTATGATCTGTTTGTTTCGGAACTGGGTGGCACTGATTTAATTACTGGTGCATTTATTTCTACCCAACCTTATGCTGGAACATTGTTTACCACTTCCAACCAAACAACATTTGTTCCTATAACAACGGCTGAAATAAAATTTAACTTGTATAGAGCCAAGTTTAAATATAATCAAGCACAATTAGTGTTTAGAAATCAAAATACAGATTATCTAACTTTGACTGGGTATTCAAGAGCTAATACAGCAAATCCACTACAAGTTGGTGATGAAGTATATGCCTCCAACACTACAAATGTATCACAAATACTAAGCAACACTGCAGTATATCCATTTGGTAGAGTATTTGCTGCTGATGAGTTAAGTCAGAAGGTTCAATTAATCCATACCAATGGAAGATTTGATCCTGTTAGCTATCCAATCTTAAATTTCTTTAGAATTCCTCAGCCTGGTAATACATCTTTACTTACAGCTAATAATTTAATTGCAACGGCTAATCTAGTAACAATTGATGATCTTAGTTATCATTCCATTGTTCCTAAATTTACACTCACAGAACCAACAGGTTCTTCAGTAAAGATGTCATACTATGCCACTTCAAATTCTTATTCAGCATACACATATGATAATTTTTATGAATCACTTTCAAACGAGCAGAGATTTGATTTTTCTGACTATGAAAGATCAGTGAGATCTTTCTCTAATGAAAGAGCTTCTGGTTCTTATGGATCAAATGGTACAGCCACAGTTATTCTAAACATGGCAACAATTTCACCATATTCATCGCCTGTTATTGATCTTTCAACGAAGACTATGTTGTATATTACTAATCAAATAAACAACCTAGCTGATAATGAAGATACAATATATGGTGATGCATTAAACAAGTATATTTCACAACCTGTATCTATGGATATTACAGCAGAAGATTTAAGATTCTATCTAATAGGATACAGACCTATTGGAACAGATATCTTGGTATATGGAAGATTTAGAAATAACCATGATACTTCATTGATTCAAGATAATCCTTGGAGTCAATTGGTTCTCGACCAGACCCAAACTAATCTTTATAGTTCTCAGAAAGATAAGACTGACTTCCAGGAATATAATTTCCATGTACGTACAGGAAACACTGTTGCCAATCAGACAATTGCATATATGGATCCTGCAGCGCAACCTCAGGCAAATACATTAACATATTATGGCACTACTGGTGCACAATATGTTGGTTTCGATAACTTCCAGATAAAGATTGTGTTGCTATCACAAAATCAAATTTTATATCCATTCATTAAGTCAATTTCAGCTATTGCGTTGTTACAATAATGACAGACACATTTTCACTTCAAAAAGGTAATCGTGGTGCTGCTATTAATACCAATAAAGAAGCTTATGGCTCTTACTGGAAGCAAAGACAGGTTGCTGCTGAAACATTGGTCCAAAAAGATGAAATAAATAATATAAAGCAGCAGATCAATCAGATTCAACAAGATCAAAATCAAATTAAAGATTTATTAATAAAGTTATTGGAAAAAAATAATGACAATAATAGTTAACCCTGTATCTCAAATAACGGATACTTTTGGTCAATGGCTATCAAAAACTAATCAAGTCATTCTAGCAGTCAACACTTATGCTGTTACTGTAAACTCCAATACAGCTGTTGGTAATGCTGCAATTACTGGTAAGCTAACAGCAAATGCCTTTGTTACTAGTAATACGGGTGCTTTAGTTTTAGGAACTTTTACATCTAACACGGTTGTTAATTCCACTACATTAACAATGAAAACATCACTAACAACTAATCTAGTAATGACTGGATCAGGGTTACTGATTAATGGTGGTACTCAATACTCTGCTACTATCATGTCGTTAGGCAATACAACCGTACGTGGATCAAATATTTCCACCAATAACATTTATCTTACAACTTTTGCTAACGTTGGTAATACGTTCCTTACTAGAACCAGTATGTACGCAGACAATGTCAATACGCATAATCTATCTGTATCTGCAAATAGTACCTTTGGTGATAATCAAGCTAACACATACCTTAGTAGATATGGTGTAATTGTATATTCCCAACCAACTGGCACATATATCGTCAATACTAACATTACATCAACATCCATTTCAACAGTTGATGTATATGCAAATAATTTACATGGTAACTTGGTAGGTCCTCCAGGAAAGCCAATTATATTTAATGGAAATACAGATTTTAAAGGTGCCAACAATTATTTTGATTTTGGTTTAAACTCTAATGGTGACATTAATCTTATTAATGGTGCAAGACTCCACGTAATTTTAGGTACACCCATTGGAGCAGAGCCTATCAATGGAAAAGCTGGAATCATTATTGATAATAATGACAACTCAGTAATTCAATTTAGAAACTCGAGTGATACTGGTCAATATGCTGGTTTAGCTTTTAGTGATAATAATATGGGTGGTTATTTGGTATATAATTCACCAGGAGGTACATCAGGTGCCAATGGTGATATCATGTCATTTGGAGCATATAATGGATTTAAATTTGGTATTGGAACACAAGATTCTTATACTGGTGTAGGGTTAAAATCACAGATAGCAGCTAGTATCGACACGCATGGTATCGAAATATCCGGTGTGAATGGTGCGCCCGCTTTAAGGATTAGAGACGTAAGTGCCGGTGATATTTCATTTTATGACACTAAGGATCCAGATGCAGGAGTGTATAACTATACATTGAGAATGGATGGTGGTCAGATAGGATTTTATTTCTCTCCTACAAATTCTCCATATGATATTGGGTCTGTACAATTTTACTCAGACAAAAATGGTGATACAAAAGTATTTAATTCACTTGGTGTAGGTATAACACCTACAGGTGTTGCTGGGCAAATTAAAGCAACGACAATAATATCTACAGGTGTCATGACAGCTGGTGGTGGTATAAATGTTACTGGAGCAGTTGCTGCAACAGGAGCTATCACAGCTGGAAGCGATATCACTGCAGGTGGTAGTGTAGTAGCATCAAATCAAATTAGAGCTGGTCAAGATATCATTTCATTTACTAGCTCGGATAGAACTTTAAAAACCAACATAGTTAACATTGGCGATGCTTTAAATAAAGTAACACAAATTAATGGTGTAACTTTTGACTGGACTGATGAATTTATTGCTAAACAGGGTGGTGAAGATGGCTTCTTCATTAAGAAGCACGATGTTGGTGTGATTGCACAAGAAGTTGAAGCAATCCTTCCTGAAATTGTTGCAACAAGAGCTGATGGTACAAAAGCTGTCAAGTATGAAAAAATAGTAGCACTTCTTATTGAAGCCGTAAAAGAACTTAAAGCAGAAGTAGATAGTTTAAAAAATGTCAGCACAAAATAATCTTACGCTAGATCAGGGAACTGATTTTACATATAATATTAATTTAATTGACTCAGCAGGTGTTGCTGTTGACATTTCTAACTTTACAGCAAATGCTCAACTAAGAACATCGTATACCTCTAATGTTTTCTTTACTGTAAATGCCACTGTATCTGAAGCTAATGTAGGTTTAATTACACTATCGATGAACTCTTATACGACTAGCACATTAAAAGCTTCTAGATATCTTTATGATTTAATATTAATTAGCAATAATAATATCACTTCCAGATTAATGGAAGGTACTATTACTGTTAATCCTGAGGTTACCCGCTAACCCTAAACACGTACGATCCTGTGTGATCACAAAGAATAGAAGTGTCTGCATATAGCTTAAATCCTTTTTGCTGACACATCTTTGCAAAATATAAATCTTCAGAAAAAGTATTGCTATGATCTATAGCAGATTTATAAACAAACTGTGGATATCCAATATCCACTAATACTTGCTTCTTAATTAGTGCACATCCAAATCCACATGCACCAATTTCAACCAATCCTTTACCTTTAATCTTTTCATATGGCATATGTGTGAATCCACCATGCTCATTGCTTTCAAATATCTCCAATGTATGTTGATTTTGAATTCTTTGAATGTATAATCCTGATACAACATCTTTATCGTGATTCAACATTTTAACAAGAGTATCGGCAGGAAAAGATATGTCGGAATCTACCGCAAGCAAGTAATCATAAGGTCCTTTGACTATCCACTCAGCAATTAAATTTCGTACTTGATCTACTTGATATCCAAAAAAGTATTGAAACTCTGTTTCATATCCATCAGGAACTATTAAATCGAACACAGACTTAAATGTCGTGACTTCTATGTTTCTAGCTGTTGGAATTGCGATTAGAATCTTTTTTTTTAACATAGTGTTCAACTTTTCTGATGTGTTATATGCAATAATATCTTTAGTAGGAACCATTTCAACATTTAATGGACGTGGCGTTGAATTCACTTCAACTTTATTAATTTGAATCTTTGCATCGCCAGCAATCTTAGATGCATTATTGTTTTGAATCACACCATTTACTTTATAATCATTCAATGGATTCTTATCATTATAAAGCATAACAATGTCAGAAACAACTGCAATTTTATTAGGATCTGCTTGTTCTAAAATATTATAAAAAGTGGCATTGTCTCCACCAGCCTTAAACCATTCACCTTTGTCATCTTTAAAGACTAAATCATCTTCAATATTGTGAACTAATTCTGATTTAAATACACGAAGATGTGGGTAAGGCATTCCCCAGTTAAACTTATACTGGCGATATGCCTTCTGATCCTTTACCCATTGCGGATATGGTTGTGACTGAAGTGGGATGTTATCAACCTCTGACCAGCAACTTCCATACGCGTAATCTGTCTTATTATCTGCAAACAAGTTATTATACATGTTAAAGATATTTGGATCGTTAACTAGAGCATCATCGCCATCAAGAAGAACGACTAGACTATCTTTAGGTACATCACGTTTAATGTTTTTAATTTGATTATAGACAGCACCACGGTTTACTGGATTATCTACAACAGTAAAGTGTTTTATTAAATTAGGATATCTTCCTTTGACATATTGTACTACTAAATCTAAACTACTATCTGTACTACAATCATTTATCAAGTGCATATGCCAGTTTTTATAGTTCTGAGATGCAACTGAATCAATACATCTAATTAAATAATCAAATGCATTATAAAATGGAGTAATAACATGGATTTGTTTTTCTTCAGATAACTTATACGTATTCCATTCTTCTGGATTACTAAAGCGTCTTCCAAATACTTTATGAACACGGTCATTAATATAAGAAACTTTACGATAATCATCAATAGGCAAATACAAACTAAGCTTCTTGAAGAAGTGTTGTTTCCATTGAAGAGCTACAGTATCCCATCCTGCAATATCTTTTATAATGTTACAGGCAAACATCTTTTGTTGATGTAGGTATTTGTTGTGGTAAGCATCATAGCACATACGAGCAAACTTATCCACTTGCTCGGGAACATTGATATTAGGATACAGACTATTAGGTTCGATAGCATAATCAACATGATAGGATGCAGACTCAATAGCTGTCTCTTCTAAAGCACCAAATCGATTGGTAAGAAGCGGTGTATTATAATAAAGAGACTCTAGTGCAGAGATACCAAAGGTTTCAGGAAAGCCGGCAGGAAAAATAAAGAAAGATGCTTTTTGAAATAATTCAGCAACTTGCTTTTGTGGAATGATGCCAGTGAATGTAACATCCAATTCCTTATATTTTTTATCCTGGGCTAACTCCTCAAGTTCTTTTTGTTGCTGATCAGGCTCTGCTGTTGAACTAAACTTATAATAACCTCCAGCCACAATTAATTTCGCATCTGGAATGTTACGTTTAACCAATGGCCAAACATTCATTAGTAATGGTTTGAGACCTTTTGATACAGCTGCAACATATACAAACATATTTGGATCTTTTTCAAACACATTTGTATCATCAAAGTATTTTACAATACCATTACGAGTCTGATATACTTTCTTTTTAAGAACTTCAAAATTACGACGATCACCACCGTGCCAGCAATTGGTTACATACGATGTATGAAAGTCTGATAAAGTAAACATCTCATCGATGTGGTTGTTTAACAAAAGCTTTTCTACATGAGGATCACCCCATATAAAGGTGTCGTGCATCCACAATACTTTATGCTTACTAACACTTCTTACCTTATCAAAAAAAGTATAAGGATACTTAGTAGCATTTTCTATCTGTGATTGTAGTTCTTTTGGAACAAAAGGTGAAATGCAACGTAGAGAGATCATAACATCATAATGATCATCACAATTAGCAAGATTAGTTATGTGTTTGTAAACAACACCATCAAATATACCTGGTTTACAATCAACATCTCGACAATCATTGTATACTGTAACATCAAAGCCAATTTGTGCTAATTCTCTAGCCATTAAACAACAAGCAGATTCAGAACCACCTAGTGCACGATTTTTAATCGTATCACCATCATAAACTAAACCAATTGAATCAATAATCACAATAGAGGGTTTGTACATAATATAGCCTTAATAAATAAACATGATATCTATTATTATATATTCATTTTTTAATTCAGGCAACGAATGTCTTTAAATATCTTAAACCAACAACTAGTTGGAAATGGTAGCAATACCCATTTTACTTTAATTCAAAGCGTTGCTAATACTAGTAGCGTGCTAGCGATAGTCAATGGTCTAGTTCAGATTCCTGAAGTAGACTATACAATAACAGGCACACAACTAACATTTACCACTGCTCCCTATAATAATTCAGATATAGAAATACGTTACTATTCTTCTACAGGTGAAGTAGGTTATACTGGATCAGCTGGATCACAGGGTAGTGTCGGTGGTTATACTGGATCTCAAGGGGCACTAGGTGCCCCATCCAACATACAACTAATTACTGCAACTGGCAGCACATATTACACGCTGGTTTCCACACCTAGCTCATCTAAGAGCATTCTCGTAGTAGTAAATGGATTAATACAAGTACCAGAAGCAGATTATACTGTATCAGGTTCTACAATTAACTTCAACACAATTCCTGTATCAACATCAGACATCGAGATTATATATTTTGGTAACGATGTAGGATACAGAGGTTCAGAAGGTTTCCGTGGGTCTGCTGGTTTTACAGGTTCTGTTGGTACTAGTGGTCAAGATGGATACACAGGATCATCTGGATATACAGGTTCGGCTGGTATTGGATATGGTGGATCAATAGGTTTCACTGGTTCTGGTGGTTGGGCTGCACCTTCATCATTCCAAGTATTTGTTGCTAATGGTTCTTCAACATATGATTTAACAAAAACAGTTGGTTCACCAAAAGATATTTTAGTTTCTGTTAATGGTCTGCTACAAATTCCTGACACAGATTATTTTTTATCTGGATCCTCAATAGTATTTAATACTATACCAGAATCCACTTCTGATGTAGAGATTTTATATTTTGATGTAGCTGGTTACATTGGTTCTCAGGGTTACCAGGGATCGATTGGTTTTAAAGGTTCGGCTGGTGATTCAGGTGGTGTTGGTTATTCTGGATCTCGTGGTTTTGTAGGATCTGCAGGTATAGGTTCAACTGGTTACACTGGTTCTGGTGGTGTGGTTGCTCCTGCAGACATACAAACATTTGTTGCTGATGGTTCCACGTCATATACTTTAACTAAATCTGTAATAGATTCCAAGCACATTTTTGTTGCTGTTAATGGGTTGTTACAAGTACCAGAAGCGGACTATTCTGTATCTAATACCACTATATCTTTTTCTACAATACCTATTGCTACTTCTGATGTAGAAATTATATATTTTGAACAGGCTTTAGGATATCAAGGATCTGTAGGTTATGCGGGTTCTGCAGGTGCTCCTGGAGGATTTACAGGATATACAGGTTCTAAGGGAACAGATGGTTCGATAGGATATGATGGATCTGCAGGTTTTGTAGGATCAATTGGTTATACGGGATCAGGAGGAGTAGGTGCTCCTTCTTCATATCAAGTATTATTATCCAATGGATCTAACACGATCTTCACAATGGCATCATCTGTCAATGATGCTAAAAATATATTAGTTTCTGTTAATGGTCTTCTACAAATTCCCGATACTGATTATTCTGTTTCAGGAACTACTTTAACATTTGCAACGGCACCATATGATTTATCACACATAGAAATTTTATACTTCGAAGTTGCTGGATTTAGAGGCTCACAAGGTTATAAAGGATCTGTTGGTGATCCGGGTGGATCTACGGGTTATACTGGATCTATTGGTTACACAGGACCTCAAGGCTTTGTAGGTTCGTTGGGATATACTGGTTCGCAAGGATTTATTGGTTATAGTGGTTCTATTGGACCAGCAGGTGGTCCTACCACATTCCAAACATTCATTACAATACCAGGACAGGCAACATATGGCTTGATTCAGGACGTATCACAGACTGTTAGCATCTTCGTGATGGTCAATGGTCTAGTACAAGTTCCTGATGCAGACTATAATCTAGCCTCTTCCAACACGATCAACTTTCTAAACATACCAAATCAAAATTCAGATGTTGAAATTTTATACTTTGCAGCTTCTGGTTTTACAGGTTCAAGAGGTGCTCTTGGTTTTGAAGGATCTTCTGGCTTCCAAGGATCTTCTGGTTTTCAAGGTTCAGTTGGTTACGTTGGTTATCAAGGTTCTGTAGGTATTGGTTACAGAGGCTCACAAGGCTATACTGGTTCCGTTGGATCCTTAGGCTACACTGGCTCTCAAGGCACACAAGGTAATATTGGTTACACTGGTTCAACTGGTTTTGTTGGATCGCAAGGTTACATTGGACCTACTGGTCAAGCAGGTGATAGAGGTTATCTTGGTTCAGTAGGCTTTACAGGTTCCATAGGTTTTACTGGATCAATTGGTTATGTTGGTTCGCAGGGTGATATAGGTTATACGGGTTCGCAAGGTGATATTGGTTCTATAGGTTATGTTGGTTCAATAGGCTATACGGGGTCTATTGGTTTTGTTGGATCCACTGGATCTGGTTATACTGGATCTATTGGTGATCTAGGTTATACTGGTTCACAAGGTATTATAGGATATGCAGGTTCAATTGGTGCACCTGGTGGTATAACTTATGGTTATTACTTTGATAATACCATTCAAGATCCTCCTGTATTTGGTAGTCAGGGATTTGCTAAATTTAGCGGTACGGATAGTGCACTATACTTAACTTCTTTAGATATCCAGAATGCAAACACTGCATACTTTCTTGAAAAAGCGTTTAATGCTGTTAATAACGATGTCAAAGGGTTCGTAACCCTTTCAAGAACTTCTACACCATTTGACGTTACTGTTTATTCCGTAAATACTGCAGTCTACTTCCCTTATCCTCAAAGTCCAGAATTTCATAAAATATATTTAAATTATATTTCTGGTAACACTGCTTTATATCCAAATAATGAACCGGTAAATGTATCGTTTACGATATCGGGTAATAGAGGTGCTACAGGACAAGCAGGTCCAATTGGATCTTCTGGTTATGCTGGTTCCAGAGGTTTTATAGGTAACACAGGACCAATAGGATACACTGGTTCCACTGGTGCATTTGCTGGTATGGGTTATACTGGCTCACAGGGTATTGTGGGTTCTATTGGTTATACTGGTTCGATTGGTATACAAGGATCACTAGGTCCAAGAGGTTATACTGGATCAACACCAGACCCGTCAGCACCAGTTAGACAAAACTATGATGGTGATGGGGTCACTAATACGTATACTGTTGATACGGGATATACTCCTTATCAATTGGATGTTTTCGTTAATGGTATCAAACTATTCAATGGATTGGATGTCGATGTTTCTTCAGGAAACACATTCCACCTTTATGTTACCCCTAATAAAAATGATAACATTGAAGTATTAGGTTCATATATTTTCTCTGGTAATGTTAGTGGTTATTCATTATTTGGTCCAAGAGGATATACTGGTTCGCAAGGACCACCGACTGGTTACACAGGTTCGATTGGTACACTGGGGTATTCTGGATCATTAGGTTATACTGGTTCACAAGGTGTTGGCTTCACTGGTTCGTTAGGCTATTCGGGATCTCAGGGTTACACTGGTTCTATTCCAGATCCTTCTGCACCAGTAAGACAAAATTACGATGGCGATGGTGTCACAAATACATATGTCGTCGATACAGGATATACTCCTTATCAGCTGGATGTATATGTCAATGGTATTAAGTTATTCAATGGTTTAGATGTTGACGTTTCAACTGGCAATACTGTACATTTTGTAATTCCACCTAATAAACATGATAACATCGAAGTTGTTGGTTCTTATATCTTTTCTGGAAACGTTGACGGGTATGCTTTATTTGGTCCAAGAGGGTATACAGGATCATCTGGTTTAAATGGTGCAGGAAACTCATTCACTACTATAACAGTGACTGGCCAGCCTAGCTTGGTTTCTTTAGAAGCTGATACATTACAGATTGTAGCTGGTGAACATATCACGCTAAATACTAACAATAGTACTTCACCTAAAACTCTTACTATTTCTAGTACAGCAGCTGCTAATATTGGATATGGATCAAATGGTACCGTACTTACAACAAATGGTAATTCAACTTATTGGGCTTCTAAATTCTTTATTGCAAACACATCTTCATCACCAATATACCCAAATTATGGTGATGTGTGGTATTCAACAGGCGACAACAAAATGTATATGTGGGTAAATAATGGAAGCTTTGATATGTGGTACGATTTTTTACCTCCTGGTGTTTAATAAAAAGTAAGACATGCAAAATTTACCAGATCCCAATTTAGCTTCTCCTCCTCTAACAGATGGCTATCTGTTTGATGATGGTTCATATGTTTGGCAATATAATATTGTTAACCTTTCTCCATTAAGATTTACATGGAAGAAGATAGGTACCAGTAACATATCGATAGGCAATACATCTGCAACTAGCAATACAACAATATCATCAAATGGAATTGTTGTTGGCAATAGTTCCATTAATGTATCAATTAATAGCACATCGGTGTTTGTGGATGGGTATGAATTAGCAT
>Ga0208497_1000579_pt1 | contig 16338 bp, 29 predicted proteins | sample CryBogCBE25Aug07_FD_184555 | JGI IMG/M metagenome (GOLD analysis project Ga0208497, IMG submission 184555) | Freshwater microbial communities from Crystal Bog, Wisconsin, USA - CBE25Aug07 (SPAdes) | ecosystem: Environmental > Aquatic > Freshwater > Lake | place: Crystal Bog, Wisconsin, USA...
TGACAAACCGCCTGACAGGGCTGGAGGTCAGCATGACCAACGTGGAGAACCTTCTGCGCGAGGTCCGCGACAGCGTCTCCCGCCTTCGGTCCTGATCAGGCTTTCTTCGTCCGTCTGGACAGCTTACCGCCCGCACGACCGGCATCAGCGGCAAGCGCGCTGTCCTTGCTGAAGGACCGCTTCTCAGCGGGACACGCAGCCCCACCTTTCGCGCTGATCTCCAACAGCTTCTCTCGCGGCATAGAGGCAAAGCCCCTGCGGGATTTTGGCTTGTCCGTCATCTCACTCACTGTGTTGCGGTAAGGAGCCGGAAGGCGTTCTCGTCCGCCGGGACCATGGGGATGGTAAGCCACAGCCCGTCTTCGCTCACGAACGGGTTCTCGTGGTCGTCGTGGATGCTGTAGCGGCCTTGCCATTTAAACATCACACCACAGTCCGCACAGCGCGCGGCGATGTCGGTGTGGATGATGTTGGAGCCTTGCTGCTTCATTCCAGCCACATCGTATTCGATGGACTCGTGTTTGCACTTCGTGTCGATTGGGTCAGTCATGGGGGCACCTCTCACGGTCAAGGTAGTCTGTTACGCTCAGGCTTTCAAGCGGTAGTGATTGATGAGGAGTTCCGCGCACCGCTCGTGACGTTGCGCTTCGCGTTCTGAGGCGGCTGTACAGACCAGAAAGCGCCTCTCTTTGGTCTTATACCCCCGTTTGTACCAGACCCGTTCCGCAGCGGCCTGAGAGAAGTGCCACATTACCTTCTCACGCGGTGTCATGGCCTCGTACTCGTAGTTCCTCAACTGGCTCATTTTGTACCTTTCGTTGGCGGGACATTCCGCCGTTGTTCCGCTCCGCGCGGGCTCGTGGCTTCGCCACATGTTAACTTTTCTCGGAAAATCAGACACGTCGGTGTCAACCAGTAACTTTCAATAACTGGTTATTGTCTGTGCAGCGGGCACACCCCCCCAACCCCCCATCTCTGGGGAGCCGCGACCAAATTGTACGGTTGGGCTGTAGGCGTGATTTTTCAGTGTCAGAAGCGGGCGCAAGCGAGCCGCTCTGTGTTGGAATGATTCTGGGGCTGCACTCTGGGGCGTTGGCCGAGCCACATTCCCCGTTTGATCGCCTAGTCCAGCTATCGCGGTGACTTGTGGGGACAGCGGTGGACGTGTATGGTCGTCCTCGACCGCTGCACTCGGTCACTAGAACAGTTCCGGTTCCTGCGGTCCTGTTCTGCGGGGGGTTGAGAGTTACCGCTCTCCCCCCCGCGCCCCTTCACCATCATGCCGCCGTTTCCTTGAGTCAAGCCTTATGGTAGGGTTCGTGGCCCCCGTCCCATCAACTGGAGACAAGCCATGGCTAGTAACCCTCCGATGCACCGTGGTGACATCCACCGCGATGCAACTCCCTCCAAGCGCCCCATGACGCCCGTGAAGTCCTTCGGCAAGAAGTCCATGCTGAAGCGCAACGCCAAGCGCGTCACCCGCACCTACTGATCCCAGCGGAACGGGGTGTGAGGACATCCCGCCCGCGACCCCCATCAAAGGAAAACCCCATGAAGACGAAGTCCTGTGCCGGTCGTATGGGCGGCAAAATGTCTGGCCGCTCCAAGCGCAAGTGACCCTAGATGGCTGACGACGCGGCATCACTGGCCAACCGATTGGCGCGTCCATCCTACATGGACCCGACCAAGATGGTCCCGCCGCGTCCGGTAGCCCGTTCTGTCAATCCGACCCTCCAAGAACACCTGACGAATTTGGCCCAGCGCACTGTCGGCCCTCAGTGGGCCACGGCCCTTGAGCCCCTAATCGGTATGTTACCCCTCGTCGGCGTCGAAGAGGGTTTCCGTCAGGCCCGTTCTCCCGATCCGCTGACCGCAAACCTTGGCGGACTGACCGCTGCTGCTGGCCTCATGCCCGGTCTTGAAGGCGCGGGTGAAAAAGCCGTAGTGAAGGAAGGCGCAAAAGCCGCTGAGAGGGCCGCAGAGTCTTATACCGCAGAGCATTTAAACGCATTCAGAGGTCTCGCTAACGCACAACGTGGCGAACCTGAACTGGCAATGGTGCGGGCGCAGAAAGAGCTTTCTCAATACCCAAGCGGAGCCACCCTTGGCACCTTGATGGAACACGTTGGCGATCTCACGCACCGCATGTCGCAGAAGTATGCGGAGAAAATGAATTGGGGTCGTGAGTGGGTTGAGCCAAAAGTACGGAACCAACTTCTCAATCTCCAGAACGTGGTTGATCGGGACCGCATGGCCCAAATCCCCATCACGCCCAGCATGAGCCGTTATGCGGAGGAACATGCAAAGCTACCCGTGTTTAACCGCGCGCAACAACTGTCGAGAGACGCCGCAGTTGCATTAGGCCGGAAAGACTTTGACGCCGCCGAACGGCACCTCACCGATTTGCGGCAGATGCTGGACAGCCCCGGCGCGTATGAAACAGAAGCCAGCAAGTACGATCCGAATTTTGAGAAGTCCGAACCCACCCTAGACCAACAAGTGGCAAAGGTGGTTCAGCGCGCCAAGTCAAAGGAATCGGATTTTATCCCTCATGGTGATCCGCGCCGTGAGCGGAACCTTGCCGCGTTCATGGAGGGCAATCACGCGGATGTTCCCCGTGTGACGTACCACGCGACAACGGGAGATTTTTCAACATTTGACCCCCGCAAAGCTGGAAAAAACACAGGCGATCCAACATCTCGCCTTGGTCACTTTGTGACCTCATCTCCCGAATCCGCAGACCCATTTGCAAGAGTGCCCGACAAGAAATTTCTTGGCACTGGACAGTACTTACCCGGCGCAAACATCATGCCCGTACATATTTCATTAAAAAATCCGTACACAATGAATTGGCGAGACTACAGTGAGCAGGTAATGGGGCTTCGCACATTGCCAAAAAAGTCAGCAAACAAAGCCGTTGATGATTTTGTTGCCAAACTCAAAGATGCTGGTCATGACGGGATAAGAATTGAAGGTGGTTGGAAGCCGGGAATGATGTTTGGTTCCCCTGAGTTTGCTTCGGACAACTGGGTTGTATTTGAACCAGAGCAAATCACATCTGCGGTGGGAAACAAAGGGACTTACTCTCGCACATCCAAGAACATTTTGGATTCCGCTCTTCTCCCTTTAGTGGCTGGTGGAGCGGGTGCGGCGGCGGTTTCTGGTCAAAAGGAGAAACGTGGTGCCCCTCAAAGCCGGTAAATCGCGTTCCACTGTGTCATCCAACATCCGCGAGATGGTCCGCTCTGGCTATCCGCAGAAACAGGCTGTTGCCGCGTCCTTGTCCAAGGCCCGTCAATCCAAAAGAGGTAAGCGCAAATGAGCGGTGCATGGTCGCGCAAGGAGGGGAAGTCGCCCAGTGGTGGCCTAAATGCGCGTGGCAGGGCTTCGCTCAGAGCGCAGGGCCACAACATAAAGCCGCCCGCCCCTCACCCCAAGACTGACCGCGACGCGGGCCGTAAGGCGTCCTTCTGTAAGAGGATGTCTGGGATGCCGGGGGCCATGCGCAAGCCCAATGGACAGCCCACCCGCAAGGCCTTAAGCCTCAAGAAGTGGAACTGCCGGGGTACGCGGAAGTCCTCGCGGAAGTAGACCTCCGGTCCCGTAGCTCAATTGGCAGAGTGTTGGTGGACGCCGGGATCACCACTACGCCAGACGCTGGTTCTCTCTGAATCGTCGGTCATCCATGCAGAACTCCATCTGCACCTCCCCCGGCTTGCCGATGATGTCGTGATACCGCGACTTCTGAACCTTGATGGTCGTGGTGTCGGCGTCTTCCCGGTGGACCACGATGCCGATGTCAGCCTTGTTATAGAAGTTGGCGGACCCGCTGATCTCGTACAGGGACGGGATCAGGTACTTGCCATTCACCTTCTGGAGTTTGGCAGGGTGGGCCACGAGTATGATGTGAACTTGAAACGCCTTGGCGAACCGCTTGAGCGTCCTGATCGCGCGCCCGATGTACTCGGTCTCGTTCTCCCGGTGGTCACGGACGTGTTCCAGTTCGTTCCACGGGTCCACGACCACGATCTGAGCCCCGTGCTGAACCACCGCGCCCTCCAGACAGGTGAGTAGCCATTCCAGCGTGGGATCGTCGTCCTCGTCTGGCACGATGAAGACGTGATGGTCGTCAATCCACTTGTCCGCAGCCATGATCATGTCCGCGTCCCAGTGTCGGGGGAGCCTCTCCGTCTTCCATGAGCGCAGAGCCCGCTTGTGGTCGCGCTGGGGTGCCTGTTCAAAGGACGCCCACGCCACCTTCACGCCATACTGGTCAGCCACACGGCAGCACACGTCGTTCACGAAGCTGGTCTTCCCGAAGCCGGGGACGCCCGTGATGACGCAGAAGTCCCCCAACCGCATCTTGTAGTTCTCGCCCAGCAGCTTGAACCCTATCTCGTAGATCGTGGGGGACGGCAGAGGCGGGAGTTCGGACATCTTGAAGACGCCCTTGACCTTCATGAACTCAGCGCGTTCCAGCGTGTTCCTCACGCCCTTCACGCCGTACTCGTGAAGCACCTCGTTTAAATCCTTGCACCTCTCCCGGCCTAGTTGATCCCTCCGGGTCTTGGGGTAGACGAGGAACCGGCATCTGGCCTTGCCCAGCAGCAGAGAGAGTTCGTGGAGCAGTTGCCCCCCAGCCTCATCCCCGTCTACCGCGAGGATGATCTCTGGGGTGCTGTCCTTACGCAGAAGCGGTTCTATCTGGTGGAGCCATGAGTATGCCTTTGCCTCATGAACCTCGCTCTCGTCACGCTGGCCGCTTGCGCCGCCGCATCCATTGGGCACACTGATGGTCTTCTCAAACCCCGACAGGAGCGCGGCCTCGCAGTCCATCTCCCCCTCAGTGATGATGAGGGGTTTCCCCTTGAGCGCGGGGTCGCGGAGGCAGTCCTCGTTGTACGCGATAGGACCGGCCTCCCACTGCGCCCGCCACTTCATCCCCTGACCGTCAAACCGCCGGAACTTCTCTCCGACTTGCACCCCGTTCCGCATGAAGGGGATGGCGATGGACTCACCACCATCTTTTTCGGAATGGGATACCCACCCTTTGCCCGACAGGGCCTCTATGTTGAGGCCCCGCGCTTCCAACTTTTCCCAGATCATCGAAGAATGCTCCATGCCACCCGCAGTGGTGACAATTAAATACCACCTTGCCAGCCTCAACGCGGACGCTGAGGCAGGGTGCCCTCCTGTTCTTCCTGTTGGGAGAGCACTTCGGACAGGTGGTGTTCTGGTCGCTCATGCGACCCGTTTTGATGGCGATCCCGGCCTGTACGGCCTTGTCCACCGCGCTCACACAAACCCCACGCGCCGGGGGGCGATGGTCTCCAGCCACGCCTCGTGCTTGCCGTGCTTGATCCAGCGGTCGAGGGCCGGGACATACTCCCCGTCCATCTTGAGCGCGTCGTCAGACAGGACGTAGGCGTTGATCGCGTTCAGCAGCGCCTCTCCACCAATCTTGGAGGCAACCTTTGTCCACTCGCCCATGGCGTGGGTCTTGCGCGAGCGGCGACGGCCCTTCTCAGGCCACATCGCCCACGCCTGATCGAAGTAATCCAGATTGATCCGGTGGTTCACCACCGCGACCGTGGGCATGTCCCGTTCCGCAATCACCGATCTCAGGGCGGCGATCACGTCAGCCTCGTCATGCTCCGCGCAGAGCTTGAGCATGGCCATACGGGCGTCGGCCATCACTTGTGAATTAATTTTTCCGATGCTATTCGTCATTTGCTTTGTTCCTGACTATACCGCCGGTTCGCCCCGGCGGTTTTTTCATAACCACTCTTGTACCGTGACGACGAGGTGGGGCGTCTCGCCGTAGAACTTCTGACAGTCGATCTGAACCACCTGAGCGTCGTCATCGAACGCGACGGTGTTCAATCCGTCCAGCACCGCCTTGAGCACATTGTCGAGATCGGGCTTCTTGGTGGGGCGTTTAAATCCACTCACCATGTCCGGTATGTGCTTCTTCGGCGTGGACTTCGGTATGCCGTAGTAGGCCAGCATCTCTATGGCCACAGGCCCCGCGTAAGGCGCGCGACCCTTCATGGCCTCCAGCGCGCAGATGCGGACCAGATTTTCATAAGACACGGTCTTGGCGTCCGTGTAGAGCCTGACAAATCCAGACCTAGACGTGGCCTTGGGGCGGCCCTTTCCGCGCACTTCACCCGGCACGACGAAAGTAAATTCATCTGTCTTAGGCATCAAACTCTCCATAGATGGTGCCGTAGTCACCCTCTGGGGCTTTCTTCGGCTTCCGGGGTCTGAGCTTGTACCTGACGATGGTCACCCGCTCCATGCCGATTACGTCAAGGAGTTCGTTATACGGGGGCCGTCTCTTGGCTAACACATTGTTTAGACTAGGTTCTGCGATGTTGTAGCGCCTACAGAACTTTGTCGGTCCTCCGACCCGCTTGATCTTGCGGCGGAGCATTTCAATCGCTTTGTCCACATCGTCCATGTTCTCTCCTTTCGGGGCGCGCAGGGTAAGCACGACCATTGGAGCAATTCAATCGGAATTATTAGGTTGACATCACTGTCCCAGAGGTTAGCTTCACCATAAGCACGAACAGGAGAAGAATCGTGATCACTTGGAACGGCGAGAAAATTTCGGCACCCGGCATGTACACGGGTGTCAGCATGGAGGCTTACCACGGCGACCTGTGCGTGGGGCCGAGCCTGTCTTCGGGTGGGATGCGGTTGATGTGGGACAAGTCCCCGGCCCACTACTTCGTGGGCAGCTACCTCAACCCCAACCGGGTCAGCAGCGACAAGCCTGAGTTCGCGTTTGGGCGGGCCGCGCACCGTCTGCTAATTGAAGGCAAGGAAGGCTTCTTCGATGAGTATGCTATCCGCCCTGATGAATACCCTGATTACCGCTCTAAAGCGGCGCAGCAGTGGCGGGCGGATCAGATCGCGGCGGGTAAGACCGTTCTGACTGAGGAGGACATTCACCACATCAGCCAGATGGCGCAGTCCCTTGGGGCGCACCCCATGGTCCGCGCTGGTCTGCTGGACGGCATGGTCGAGCGGTCACTGGTTTGGAAAGACGAGAAGACGGGTGTGTGGATCAAGTCGCGTCCTGACGTGATCCCCGGTGACTGTACTGATTTGGCCGACCTCAAGACCACAGGTTCGGTGGACGATGACTCCATCCAACGGTCGATCACCAACTTTGGGTACAATGTCCAAGCCGCCGTGGCGGTCGAAGGCGTCAAGCGCATCATGGACATCGCTGTCGAGAGCTTCACGCTCGTCTTCGTCGAGAAGGCCCCGCCCTACTCCGTGCGGATCGTGACGATCCCCGCTGAGGACATTGATCGCGGCGCGGCCCAGATGCAGTGGGCGGTCCATGAGTTCGCCAAGGCTCTGAAGACAGGTCACTGGCCGGGACCGGGTGGCGGCGCGACGGACGCGGAGTTCATCCCCATGAGCCAGTGGGCGCGTACCGTCATCGACAACCGCTTGGCCGTGCTTCGCCCCGCTCAGGAATACGAGGCGTATGAATGGGGGCTGGATGAATAAGAAACTGGACCTTCTCCTCTTCTGGGTCGGTGCCCTGATCATCAACATCTTCCTCTGGATTGTCATTGCGGCAATCGTGGAAAAAACAATGGACCTGTTTAAATGAGCGACAACACTCCCGCGCTCCGCTCTGGCGGCGCAGTCATGGCCATCGTCCCCCAAACGCTGGACGACACCTACCGCTTGGCTAAGGCCGTCTGCATGGCTGGCGTGGCCCCCAAGACCCTCAACACGCCTGAGAAGGCGATGGTGGCGATGATGCACGGCATGGAGGTGGGCTTCACGCCCATGATGGCCCTGCAATCCATCGCGGTCATCAACGGCGTCCCGTCCATCTGGGGTGACGGGGCCATCGCCCTCGTCCGCTCCTCTCCGCACTGTGAGGGCATACAAGAGAGCCTAAGTGAGGACGGCACGGTCGCGACCTGTGTTGCCAACCGCAAGGGCGAGCCGCCAATCACCCGCACGTTCTCCGTGGACGACGCCAAGAAGTCCAAGCTGTGGGGCAAGGCGGGGCCGTGGACCGACTACCCCAAGCGGATGCTCCAGATGCGAGCGCGTTCCTTCGCCCTGCGCGATGCCTTCCCTGACGTGCTGCGCGGTCTGAAGGTGGCCGAGGAAGTCCAAGATTACCGCGACGTGACCCCCCAGAAGAACGAGGGGCTGCGTGAGCGTTTAAATGCACAGCCTGACGCCGTGAAGGAGGGCTTCACCGCGACCAACTCCGAGGTCATCGACATGGTGACGGGTGAGGTCATCGCGGAACCGGAGGCCGAGGGCTTCACGTTTGAGATCGACTACCTGATGACGTGGGCCACGATGATTGAGGAGAGCCTCCCCATGTATCGCACCGCCGAGGAGGTGGTGAAAATGTGGGAGGACAGGGAGACCAAGGACCGCATGGAGGCCATGAAGGTCGTGGCTCTGGATCGCGCCCGTGCCCTGCACACCGCCGTCCTGACCCGCCAGAGGGATTTGAAGAAATGATGGAAGAGACGGAAGACCTGTTCGCCTACGCCGCCCGTCGCGCACTTGCGCGGCGGGACAACCCCGACACGTCCCACGCGGCTGCTGACAGCCTGACAGAAGAGACCCTGTCGCGGCTCCAGATGATCGCCTACAGCGCGATCAAGGCTGCCCCCAACGGGCTCACCGCGCATGATCTGGCGCGCGTCACCAACATCGAACACGAGACCATTGGTCCGCGCCTGAGGCCGCTGGCCAACGCGGACCTGATCCATGACAGTGGTGAACGCCGCGTACCTGTCGGGCGCACCCGCACGGGCATCGTGTGGAAGATCGGACCCAAGCCATGAGCGACATCGAAACCATCGCGTTTAAATCGTGCGAGGGGAACGAACACGGCCCCGCTTACGTCGCGTACCTCGTCCGCTTCCAGCCCCCTGTGGGGCGCAACAAGGGCTACCACATGACCCTTCCCGTGCGCTTTTCCGGCGACACGGAAGATGAGGCTCGCCGTGCGGCCATTGACCATTGGGAGCGCGATCTAGAGGCAGAGAGGAAGAGACGAGAGAACTTGTCCAGAGCCCGTGCCGTCAGACACAAACCCGCTGGAGAGGCCGTCGATGTCAAACTCTGACCGCTGGTCTCACGTCTGCAAGAATGGCCAACTGACGTGGTGCAAGCATGGCCACCACTGTGGCATCTGCCTCAAGGAGGAAGACGAGGGCTTGGGCCACCACGGCCCGAAGGACAGGGATCGGGCGCTGAAGACCACGGCAGACCTGAAGCCGTGCCCGTTCTGCGGTGGTGTGGACATTTACATCGAACCCGACGAACGCGGATCAGGCGGTCAATGGGTGCCCCCGGTTCACGTCGGATGCAGTCAATGGACTTGTTGCGGAAATGGCCGTTTTACCGACGACACAGTGGAGTTAGCAGTCAAGGGTTGGAACACCCGAGCCAGCGCCCCCGACACCGCCCCTAACCAATCAACCCAAGGAGAAACTACGATGACCCACGTTTACGAAGGCCAGCCCGACGCCCGTCAGTCCGACAAAATCGACGAGCCAGTGTCTCGGTTTCGCCCGCGTTATCGCGCCCTGACTGACGATGAAAAGGCCCTGCACGACGCGATCAAGGCGAAAGCCGTTGAACTTGAAACCTTGTTCGAGACCGTGAAGCCGGGACGCTATCGCAGCCTTGGCCTGACGGCCCTTGAAGAAGCGGTCATGTGGACGGTGAAGGAACTCACGTCGTGAGCCAGAGCGCAGACCTGATAGCTGAGGCTGAGGAACGACTGCGGATTGCAATCGACGCGCAGAACAGCCTCGACGGCGGCGAATACGACAACGGCATCATGGCCGTGATCCGCTGCGAAGACGTGCAGTTCTATCGCTCTGTAGTCACCGCCCTCCGCGCAGCAGAGGCTGAGAACATCCGCCTGACTGCCCAGCTTGCTGACGCCGAACGCGGTCTGAAATACGAACAGCACCGCGCCGGTCGGATCGGAACCCACGGGCCGGGATGCCACACATGGGGTCCAGCGCATTACGAGTGCGCTTTGCGGGCGCTTGCTGAACGGGAGGGGATCGCGCGGGAATTGGCGGCGGGTCTGAACGATATTGCGACGGGCGCGGTCATTGAAACGGCAGCGGTTCAGGCCGTAGCGCGTCACTTCTTGGCCCGCTTCCACGCTGCGGAGGATAAGAGCCATGACGCTTAAAGACAAAATCATCCACATCATCGACTGCGTGGAAGATCAGGACGACAGCCGGTGCATGGACCAAGCCGCCGACGCCATCCTCACCGCTGTGCGCGAGCACATGACGAGTGAGGACGTCATTCAGGACATTGGCTCTTCGTTGGAGCTTGTCGGGTTTGTGCACTTCCCCGACGCTGGCGCAGACCACCTTCGCGCCGCCATTCTCGCCGCCCTTGGAGGTGAGCCGTGAAAGATGAGGATCGCTACGGGCGTCAACTCCTTATCCTGTGCGCTCGCGAGGATGAGCGTTTAAATCGTCAGGCTGCACTCAAGAAGCGCGCTCCCTTGTGGAAGAGGTGGGCCATTGGTCTGCTGGTGCTGAATGAGGTAAGGGGGGTCATCATGACCGCCCCCGCATGGATCGCGCTATGGCACTGGATCGGCCACAGATGGACCGTGAGCCTGTAGAGGCTACCCGACGTAGGTCCATGACCCCAGCCCGCCGAAGGGCTGTCCTGATACGCGCAGGGCTGTGCTGTCAGCACCCCGGCTGCGTGATGTCCCAAGGGCTGGAGATAGACCACATCATACCGCTTGAGCTAGGCGGTCTGGACGAAGACGCCAACCTACAGGCGCTCTGCTACACACACCACAAGGCCAAGACCAAGGCGGACATCAAGCGCATCGCCAAGGCCAGACGCCTACGCAACAAAAAACCCCCCGACCCGAACCGGCTAGGCCAGATCAGGTCGAAGGGCTTTGACAAGTCGAAGACCAAGGGCTTCGACGGCAGGGTCAGGGCAAGACAGAGTCCGCCAGATCGTCCAGATAGTTGACCATCTCCATGATCTCGTCGAGACGATGAAGTACCTTGTCACTCCGCTGAACGCGGTCCTTGAACATGCCCTCCAATTGACGCCTGATCTCTGGTGAAGACGGGAAGGGTGACTTGTCCTGTCGGTCGGTCACCCAGAACCGTATGCGGTTCTCCTGTACCCCCAGTGCCGCCGCCGCTCCGACCACATACTTGGGGCCGAAGAGGACGGTCAGCATCAAGCGCATCTGACACGCGGAGTAGGGCTCCCCGCGTGACAGGCCGAACATGCGACCCGGCTCTTCTGCCTTGTCGCCGTCGTGCGATTTAAACGCCATTTCTTTTGTTGCTCCCTTCATCCTTGACGAGGCGCAGAACGCGCTCCGCTTTCTGTTCAGCCCGAAGAAAGGTCTGAGCCTCCTGTGGGTTCATCTCGTCCGTCAGGACCACGTTCGCGCTGGCGAAGAACAGACTCTCCAGCGCGTCTACCAGCATGGCGTTGAGGTCGTTCATGCGCGGCCCTCCGCTTTGGCTTCAAGTGCAAGTTTGACCTGACCAGTCCATTCGTCGTCGGTCAGGTTCCATTCGCGCATATCTCCGGCGTCAGGACCATTGGCGAGCGCAGCCTCAAGCTCCTTGACACCATTTTGGTCAAAGCAAGCCGCCGCGAATGTGTTTTCATGGATGTAGGTCATACGCGGCCCTCCGCTTTGGCAATGGCCTCGTGGTCGGGTGTGTGTTGCATAGTCATTTCACTCTCCATTTAAACGCCCCCTATTGGGGCAAGTAGAATGCCGATAGACATTCCCTAGACGGCGCGGATTACTCCACGCCGTCACGGGATGGCCTACTTTTCTTCGCCGTCCTCTTATTCGTTCACGGTATTAGACTTATCTGGACGGCGACGGCTAGCAACGGCGTTGAGCGTGTTGCGTTCCCAGAATACGCCGTTCTCGTACCCTTGGATGCCAAGTTCCGTTTCAGCACGGCGAAGACGCCACTCGGCTAGAAGCGCATATTCTTCGACAGCCTCAATGCCTAAGTAATTCCTACCCAATTTTCGTGCGACAACCGACGTTGTTCCGCTTCCTAAAAATGGGTCGAACACTAAATCTCCTGAGTTTGTACTTGCCAAAATGAGCTTGGCGAGCAATTTTTCGCTTTTTTGCGTTGGGTGGTCCGTATTTTCCGGCATAGACCAAAATGGTATGGTTATATCCGTCCAAATATTGGAAGGGTGCGTGTCACGAAAATTTCCATCATATGTTTCAGCCCAATCTTTGGGTGTTCCGTCGCTATTTCGATATGGCGCAATTACCTTTCGCCGCAATTTTACAGCATCTACATTGAATGTGAATTTGTCACTTAAAGTACAATACCATATGTCTTCGCTGGAGTTCTTCCAATTTGAATTGGCACCACGCCCTTTTTCACGTTCCCATGTTATGCGGTTGCGGATTTGAAGTCTGCGGGATGCGGCTTCAAAAATTGATGCTGACGTGTGCCAATCCCCACAAATATATACCGTACCGTTGCGCTTCATGAGTGGTAGAAGTCGGTCCAACACCATTACAAGCCAGTTTGTGTATTCGTCGACCGGGCGCCTTGTGAACGTATTGTCCCCAAAGCGTTTTGTCAGGTTGTAAGGTGGATCAAGAACCAACAAATCTATCATGCCCCGGCCAAGAATTGGGGCAACGGTAAGGCAATTTCCCAATATAGTAGAGTTGACGGGATTTTTCGGTAAATTTTCAATAGTGAATATATGCGCCCGAAGATCATCTCTGTCCGCATCAGTCAGAGTGATTGTGCGATTTCTAAGCGCGCGATCTTTTTTTATGATTTGATTTGTCAATTGTGAGGTTGCTCCCTTTTGGGCGGTCACGTCCTCCCGCGTGAGGCGGTTAGGCCACGCACAGGTCGGACAGGGCTGGTCATGAGGGTTGGTAGGCGTAGCGGCACGGAGCGCACTACCCGAACCCGGTTCTGCAAAGTCGGGCATGTCGTCATAATCGTCGTCGTACATTTTCATTTCCCATTTAAACGCCCCATTTGGAGCAAGCTGGACATAGGCGTCCACTAGGCGGCGAGGGCGTCAACCCCCGCCGCCAGATGGTCGTCTACTTTATCAGGCGGACGCAGCCCGCCAAGGCGGTGTCGATAGTCTCGGTGGAGGTCTCGCGGATCGCGGCCCGCGCAGCCTTGACCAAGGTTAGGGCGTCACGGATCGCGATCAACTCGTCCTGAGTGAAAGAGGCGGGCGCGTCTTCGTTCAGGATGCGGCGAAGCTCTTCCTTGTTGTCCTCATCCATCTCGTCCACCAGTTCCGTCATCTCGACGTTTTTCAGCAGATACGACCAAATGCTGCCGTGGTCGATCTCGGTCAACACACTGTAGTCGTGGTTGACCGCGACCCACGAAACCACGCAGTCGGAGTCCATCTCGTTCAAGATTTCATCAGAATCCATCTCCGAGAGAATCTCGGACATGCTGATCGCGTCGAGAACGTCAGACAGTTCCACCGTGGCGGTCACTTCAAAGCGCGCAGACATTGTTGCATTTTCCCTAGGCTCCATTGGTGGAGCAGCCTCCAAACCCACATAGGCGTGGACTAGACGGGGGGGGATTTAAACGCCCTCCCCGTCACGTCACCGTCTACTCACCCACCGCCCGCGCATTTAAACGCGCAAGAGTGAGTTCAGCCTCAGTGATGGCCTGTCCGACCATGTCGCGGTAGTATCCATCCGTGAGGAAGTCACGGACCGACTCGTAGCAACACGCCTCCAGATAGTCCGTACCCAGCACCACGCCGTCCAGAGACGCCGTGACGCGAGCCACGAACCACTGAAGGTCGCCCGCGTTGATCGCGCGGCAGATGCCCTCGTCAATGTCCCCATCCCCAGAATAGAAATGGTCGCGAGGCGAGTCCTCTTCCGGCGCTACCGCGAGTTCGATGGTGTACCCCTCGACCTCGTCAGTGTGGACGACTTCATAAAATTGCATTTCATTCCCTCCGATTTAAACGCCTCCTCTGAGGCACAGAACGCGGTAGGCGCTCTACACTCCCCCCACCGCAGTAGGGAGAGGTTAGAGGGTCTATCGTTCCACGATGGGCATGGACGCGGTGAACGCGGCCAGATGGCGGTCTAGGTCCGCCAGAGCCTGATTGTGTTGGCCCCGCTTGTAGGGCCTCCCCGTGTACTGGGACGCCATGGCAAGCATCTTGGTGATCGTCACCCCACGAGTTGGGATTATCCCAGACCGCTTGTGCATGGCGATGCTGGACCGGAGCACGCGGACCCGAAACAAGTCCACAGCGTCAGGCCCAACGAAGATAAACGGGGTTCCGTCCGCATTCACCACGACGTGTGAGTCACTCATGTTGCATCTCCCTGATTTAAACGCGCTCCCTCTGGAACACGGGACACACCACTAGGCGCTCCGCACTCTCCCCCGCGCGCGAGGAAGAGGCCGGAAAGTCTACCGGATGACGTTGACGAACACGAACACCAGCAACACGCAAAACGACAGCACTACCGCTTCAATTACCATGCGAAGTCCGGGCATTTTCACCTCCTGATTTAAACGCGCCCCAATGGCGCAGGGTAGACGCTAGGCGTCTAATCGGGGAGAGGGCGCACCCTCCCCCCTGTTAGAGGTCTAGAAGTAGAACGAACCCACACGCGCGCCGTCTAGATAGATGATGATCGGCAAACCACGCGGGTCCGGTTGATGCTCAATCCGCAACCGGGCGAAGGACTCGGAGTCCATCACACTGGCAATAGCGCGCACCACGCGGTCGAAATTCTTTTCCGTCAAACGGTCATATCGCTCCTGATCGGACTCGTCCCACCGCGCGAAATGGCGCTTGTGCTCCGATGACCACACTTGCACACCGTTGCACTGAAGAAGATCGAGCTTCTCCAATTGCAACGCGGCAAGTTTGGCCTCCCTCACCGCCTCTACCAGACGGACTATGCTAGGTGTGCCAATGTCCATTTGCGTGAACATGGCGCGGAAAGCGAAGTTTACGAGTTGATGCTTGGTCATGTTGCATTCTCCCTACGCCCCCTAATGGGGCAATTTAAACGCTAGGTTAGTCTAGGCGTCTAATCGAACGCGCGGGAGGGATTTAAACGCCCCCCCGCGCACTCTGTTAGAAGTCTAGTCCTTCGGCTCTTCCTTCACGACTCGACGGTTCGGCTCTAGACGGATTTCGTCCGATTCCTGAATCGCCCAGTATGCGGGGAGGTCATAATTCGTGATTTTCTCCCCCTCATCATTGACGGTTTTCTCATACCGCTGAGTCACGCAGACCGCGCGTGCGAGCATGGTGTACACCTTAACGGCGTCATCATGCGGCATCACGAAATTGCGATAACCAATGGTGAGGACGGATTGCGTCAGATTTTGAGTCGACATTGTTGCACTTTCCCTAGCCGAGTCGTGTGCCCCCTCATGGGGCATTTAAACGCTCGATTAGCCGCAACCCGCAGGGTGCGGCTAACAGAACGGGGGGAGCGCGATTTAAACGCTCCCCCAATGCTGCAATTTTCACTTATTCGCCGTCGGATGGTTCTCCGATTACATCACATTTCATGGAAACATGATGAGTCGGGCAGATGGGCGCACCCATGCCAAACGCCTTGGCCGACATGCGCACCAAATAGTCATCTTGGGCTTCCGCACATGCGGGGCAATACACCTTCAACAGACGTGTCGGTGCCTTCTTCGGCGCGCTAGTCGCGTTCAGCTCGGCGTGGGGATATGGGGGAAATTCTTGCCCCTCGAACCACGCGCGAAACTTGGCCCCCGCCACAGTGGCGGTCGCCTTGCCCTCGAGTCCAATGGCCGCCATGCACCGCTTGAACGGCGCACCGTGACCGGCCTTGAGTCCGACCGTCGCGTGGATCAATTCATGCGCCAGCACATCGACGACGCGCGAAGCGTCGGCAAGCACTGGCGAGATGAAGATTTCAAAGTGATTAGACCCGGAACGGGTCGAATCCCAGCACTCGCCTATCCGCTGCGCTTTGCGCGCAGTGGCAGAACGCGACGGGAAACCGCATGAAACTTTGACATTCTCAGGAACGACGAAGCCCCCGTCCGCGAAAAGCGGGCGCAGAGCCGTGACGACCAGATTCAGCCAAGCCTCGCGCGTCTCCACGCCATTGGACATGGCGGGGGCAACGTCGACGATTGCGGCGGCGGCGGTGTCGGTTTTGATGATCTTACGTGCCATTTTCATTCCCCTTGGAACAACGGGCATTGCACCCGATTGGACGCGCCGACCATTCGACGCGCCTAACGGGGTGCATAGCGTTTAAATGTT
>Ga0208497_1000581_pt1 | contig 16266 bp, 18 predicted proteins | sample CryBogCBE25Aug07_FD_184555 | JGI IMG/M metagenome (GOLD analysis project Ga0208497, IMG submission 184555) | Freshwater microbial communities from Crystal Bog, Wisconsin, USA - CBE25Aug07 (SPAdes) | ecosystem: Environmental > Aquatic > Freshwater > Lake | place: Crystal Bog, Wisconsin, USA...
GTAATGGCCGTGCGGCCGGGACAAAGGAAAAGCCGGGGGATTATGCCCCCGGCCCTTATCGCCCGCCCTTGGCCGCCGTCACCGTGGGCCGGTTTGCAAAACAAACCTTCACGGAGCCAGCTTATTATCCGCCGTTTCCCCGCCCACAAGCCCGTAGGCCGGAAATCTAACATTCCCCGGCGATTGAGCAAGACTCTTCACCGCCCCAGCGCCCTGCTTCGCGACCCAGGGCAGCGTCGCAGATGCGGCAGCAACAGTTGGCAGCATTTCAGGAGTAATCCCGAGCTGATGTGCCAGGGTGTATGCTCCACCAGCGGAAGCTGCTAGGCCGGTTATTCCAACCTTGTTTCCAGACAGAGCTTCTTGTATTCTATCGACCATATTCCCAACCGCGCCCTGCGGTTGAGGAACTTTTCCCGGCACCTGGGTGTCATACACCTGCTGCCTAGATTTTTCCGCTGCGATAGCATGCGCGTCTTTCACAGCCTGCACCCGGGCCGTTTTCTGCGCCTCAACCTGGGCCAGCAGTTCTTTCCCCTTTTGCGGCAGCTCTTCTCGCGAAGCGATAGCTGCGTTCAGCTGTGCGCGTTGCGCCGGGTCCGGGATCATTGCGGCCTGGGCTTCCGGGCTTAGCCCGCGCCAAGCATCGGCCGAGCCTTCACCGCCGAATTTATGCTCAATTGTGCCACTGGCTACTTTCCCCCTTATCGTGTGTGCAGCATAATTATCAGCAATTGCTGCCAATTCCGGCTCGCTTCGTATGGCTTCTAACCAGCTTCCGCCCTTGTCCGGAATTTTACTTGCGATATTTTCTGGAAAAATAGTTTCTTCCGCGGCCTTGCCGGTGCTGATAATATCACTCACCGGGCCTTCGGCGAGATTATACAACCGGCTGGTTTTTTCATTATACTCATTCCAATACCGGGGGTTCACCCCGACCTCTTGCAGCGCCGCTCCTGCATCCGCACTAGCAGCCGCATAAAGCCGCTTGACGTTATCCTTGCCGATATCGGAGGTTATTCTGCTGTCCGCCATCGCATCGCCCAGCGCGGTGCGGAGCTGAAGCAGATCCGAAAGGGTAACTGGCTCCGACGGCCGAGCGGCTACGCCCTGCTCCGGCAGCCCTTCGACCGAGCGCGTGGCAGCAGGCGATTCAAACTCGCTTTCAAACGTGCGGTAGAGCTGGGCACCCAGCCGGGGCTTTAGCGCCTGGGCCAGAGGCTCAAGCGTGCCGGCAGTGGTATTAATGCCGTGCAGACTTGCGGCCAGGTTATTGATCGGCGCCGGAACATCAGCAACCGCAGTGCCTGTGGGCAACCGGGAGTAAAGATCCTGCGCGTATTGGGCGATCTTCTGCGGTTTTACCACGTTCCACCAATTGCGAGCGATCTCCTGCGCGCTTTGCCCGAATTCCTGCGCGGTGGCGATAGTCGGGTGCAAATTCGCTGCCACATTGCTGATCTGGGTTTCCGCCTGCCGAACGCCCGTGTCGGTGGTATTAGAGATCTGCTGCCGATTGGCCGCAGCTTCCGCCTCGGCAGCGGATTCTTCTTTAGCTAGCAGCCCGCTAACCGGATCGGTGTAAAGCCGGCGGATGGCTTCCTGATGATCCTTCGCGGCTTTCGCCGCTGCTTGGGCTTGTGCAGTTTGCTCTGCCGAGCGAGCGCCGGCCGCAGCAGCTGCAGCAGTGCTTTCAGCTTTGCGCGCGATATTTGCCAAAGGAGAGCCGGCAAAGCCAGCAAGAAGACCAGCAATTTCTGGCGCGTAAGGAACATTCGGCATGAACTCGTTAGCGGCTTGACCGGCGGCAGCTGCCAGCATCTGACTTCCCACGCCAATAAGCGGTGCGGTTATTCCACCACCAGTGGCTATTTCTCCAGCGCCAATTGTCGCTGCCACAGGCAATGCGGAAAGCATACCGTAGCCATAGCGTTCCCCTGGCGTCAGCGGCGGACCGGGTACTTTTTCCGGCTGCGCCCAACTCGGCACCGGCTGACCAAGAATAGGCATTAGCCCTCCGGTGCCGGCTTTCAGCGCATTGGCCGCAAGCACAGATTGCCGAGGCAGTTCGGCAATTGCCTGCTGTGGCGAAAGCGTACGCTGCCGGGCGGTGCCTGCAGCTTCGATCAGGGAGTCCAGATCGTTGCTGGAGGCTTGCCCCTGCGCCTGCGGGCGACCGGCTGCTGCCGCGTCAATCAGGGAATCGAGGTCAATTGGCTGCTGCTGCTGCTCTGGCATAATTTTAGCCCTTTCTTACTGCCCGGAGGGAAATTGACGAGCGCGGATGGCTTTGGCCTGCTCTGGCGTAAGCGTACCGTCGCGCACCGCCTGCACAAGTGAATCCGCACTTCCAAACCGCAGTTCGCCATTTTTCATAATCATTCCGTGCTGCTTCAGCACCGCATCGGCGTATTTTTCCGGAGGAAATTGCTTGTTAAAGGTTTCTTCGGCGTTGCCTAGCAGGCCCTGATTTCTTGGATCGTTTTTCCAAGCGGTGAGGAATTGACGTTTGTCCAATTCCCGCTGAAGATCCGATTGCACACCCGAAAGCACGAGCTTTAACCCCAGCTCGGAATTGCTCAAGCTTGGATTTGCCTCGATGGCTTTCTGCAGGGATTCCGCCGCGATTTGCGGATTGTTGATCAGGGTTTTGCTGGAGCTCAGGCTCAGTCTGCCGAGCTGCTTCATCGCGTCTTCGGCAGAAGCTGTTTCCGGCAAGCTGCTTTTTCCGCTCGGATCGGTCAATTGCAGGAACCGATTGCCAGCTTTGATCATTTCCACCAGCATCGGCGTACCAGTGCCGGGCTTAATGCCGTCTTTAACCATCTGATCGATGTCAGCTTTAGCAATGGTCAGCTGGCTCAATGCCTGCCTTGCAGCTTCTGCTTTTTGCGCGCCAGGGCCGGTGTAGTCATCGCTCAGCTTCTGCTCTTGATCTTTCTGCGCTTTGGTCGGAGCGGGGACTACCTGCCCGGAGTAGGCGTTAAGGCCAGTGCCGGTTACGCTAGGCTGGATCATATCGGGGGTCATAGAGCCGCCAGCGAAGCTATACGGCGAAGTCGGAGCCGGAGCGGCAGTAGCCGCAGTGGCCGCAGGCCCAGCGCCGGAGGCAGAAGCCGTGGCCGAAGGCCCGGGCACACCCAAAGCATTTGCCCCAGGCGCAGCACTAGCCGCCATCATTGGCAAACTTGTCCCTGTGGGATTGGCCAACTGTTCCGGACTCAAGCTTCTCCTAACCAGCCCGGTTTCCTCATTCACTCCGCCAAGTTGTCCCTTGGGAACCACAGCAAGCGTTTGCGGAGTTTGATCTGGATTCCATGCCGGAGGCACTCGCGAGATCCTGGTGCCGGTGCCTTCATCAGTGCTCAAAGTTGTCCCATAAAGCTGTTCCATAGGAACTACGCCGGTTAATTGCGCAGCAAGATTTTTCCGCATTTTATCCTTCGCCCCAGGGTCCTTTGGATCGACGCCAGCCATAGTAGCTTTTTTAACGCTATCTAAATAGCTTTTAATCTGCGGCTGCATTTCTTTCGGATAGATGCTGGCAGCTTGAGCCATTTGCTTATCAATCATGGCTGCAGGATCAGCCATCGCAGGAAGCAAGGCTTGGGATACACCTGCAGCGCCTTTTTGATACTGTTCCATCAGCGCGCCCTGGGTTTGGGCTTTTTGCAACGCGATAGCGCTTTGCATCTGTTCCGCGCTACGATACGCGGCCACTGCCGGGCCAGCAAAAGCGGCATAAGGGCTTTGACTTACCTGCCGAAGACCCGTGTCAATATCTGGGGCGGTAGACATGATCTGACCAATAGCCTGCTTGGCCTGAAACTCTTGCTGGAAGAGCTTATTCTGGTTCTGCATTTGCTGCATCTGCATAATCGTCCCGGCCATGCCGAGAGGATTGGCCGCACCGGCCGGTGCTTGCGGCGGGGTGTAGTTGGCCACAGGGGCCATTGTCAAATCAACCATTTTTAAACTCCAAGAGCAGAGCCAGCGGCAGCCGAGGGCAGGAGAGGATTAGGAGCTTGAGCCGGGGGCCCAGCCGGGGGCCCAGCTTTTGCCTGGGGCGCTTGCGCCTGCGGCTTTGGCGCCTGCGCCTCATGCGCGTGACTAGCCAACGCATGAATCGCACTTGCCCCCATCTGATGAGCAGCAAGCTGGTGCAGCTGTTGGTTCTGCTGCTCCTGCTGCTCCAGCATCTGCTCATGCTGCTGCACCCAGCCGGCGAGAGCCTGCCCGCCCCCAGGCGGCAGCGTAGCCATCAGCCCGGCCACGGCCTTTGGTGTAAGCCCAGCAGCTACCAATCCGCCTCCAGCCTTGATGATGTCCTCGGCCGTAACCGAATCGCCCAGCTTCGCAAGCTGGTCCAACTGCGCCCGCACCCGTTCAAGAGTTTGCTTACTGGAATCCAGCTTATCAAACTGCGCTTTGTTAGCGGAATGGATTTGATCCATAGCCTGCAAATGCGGTGGCAAAGCCGGAGCCGGGGCAGCAGACCCATCTGTCGGCTCAGCAGCAGGCGCGTCATCAGCGCCATCTAGCATCGACATATCCATTTTAAACTCCTTATTCCGTTACATACGGTTGTGCCCATTCAGCTTGCGGCATACTATTAAACACGTTGGTAGCTGTTGGAGTTCCAAACATGCTGTTATTATTCATCATATTAATCAAACCGTAATTTGTTGCCGCACTACCAAGTCCGGATATACCACTGGCATAAGCATTTGCCTGACCAACGGTGCCTGCAGCGCTAGCCGCCGCACCAGACATAGTAGCCTGATTGGCCAACCCTTGCGACTGTATCCCGGCCGAGCTTAGCCCGGCAGCAGCATTTGCCCCGGTATTTACCTGATTCTGCAAAATGCTAGCGATTTGAGCATTTTGAGTTAAATTATTGGTAAACTGCTGCTGATACGTAGTCCCTGCCAGGCCTTCGGCGTAGTTCGCCGCACCTTTCATGGCCGCTCCGCTAGCCCCAAGACCCTGCGCCGCGTAGTTGTTCTGCGTGGCTTTCAGCCCTTGGTCCAAAGAGAACTGGTAGCCCGGCGTTTGCTGCAGCTGCGCCATCGTCGGCTGGAACGGGGTTGTAAGCGGAGCTGTAAGCGGATTTCCACCCGCCCCCGCGCCGGTGAGGCCTTGAAGCTGCTGCAGCGCCGTCTGTCCGCCTTGCATGAAGGGGGAGAGATTCTGCTGCACTTGGTTAAACATTGCCATCTGCTGCTGTGCAGCCGTTTGTGCTGCAGCCGCTTGCTGCTGCGCTGCGCTTCCGATAGCATTTGCTTGCATGGACGAGCCGACAAGCCCGGCCCCTGCAGATCCGATAATTGCCGCTGGTAATACGCTAACCATCTGTCTGTTCTCCTATCCAGAGGAAGTAGCTTATTTGTATAGGCTTTGCGCCCAGTTTTTCAAAGTAGTGCCCGATGGCTTCACCCCGGCCCTGCAGGCGATGATGGGGGAATACATACTGCACTCCCAGCTTGCGAAGCAGCTCCATACTAGCCTTAAACATCTTATGCCCTACCGCGAAAGCCTTGGCCTCTGGCTTTGCATACCAAGCCCCTTGCATCGCCATCGGCGTACCCCAGCTTTCAATATCCGGTAGCACATTCCAGGTAAAATACCCTACCAGTTTCCCATCCAGCCTGGCTCCGATCACCCGCATGATCCCGCGCTGGTGCATATCCGCCATTACCTCGGCCCTTGGCCCGAAAGTCCTTCTATCATCCACCCCATTGTCCACCTCGTGAAAATGAGCCCTGGCTAGCGGCTCGGCTTCGCGCCAGAACTCCTGCCAGCTTAGCTCTTCCCCCACCACCAGCTTCGGTGCCAGCGCACCTTCTCTCAGTTGAGTCTCAAACATTGTTCCCCCGCAGATATAACCGCCGTTTCCTTCATCACACTATCTTTCAACTCGGCCAATGCTTTGGCATTAGCCTGCAGCTTGGCAAGCCGTTCCGGCATGGAAACTTGGATATTGAAATCTGCAAAATATTCCCAGCGACCTTTTGCCGGAGCTTCACCATTGCAAAATTGGTACAAAAACTCACAAACGTCTTTACGCGCCAGCTGGTTGAAACTTATTGTCTTCGTCCCGTCCAATCGGCTGATAGCTTCCAAATAGGTCTTACGATGTTCTAGCTCCAGCAAGCCTGGATACAATCCGCAGCGCCCAAGGCTAAAAGCCACCGCCGACACGGGCCTTTGGATGACTACCAGTTTGGCCTCCGGCATCCTGTGCCGGATAATCCGCCAAGCCATCATTGCCCCGGTTTCGCAACTTCCTGCAAGCCTATCCCGGCCGTAGAATTGGGATATGAAATCCCCGATGGTCTTACAATCAATGGCCGTATCATGCCCCACCGCCCCCGGTGACGGGGCAAGAAAATGGCTCAACCACGCCGTTCGCGACCGTGGCATCCCGAATACCAGAAACGGCTTTGCCTTTGCGTTCATCCCGCCACCCATGCGCTACCGTTGAAGAAAACCGGGATAACATAACCACCCGAAACAGCCGCAGTAACAGTAGCCCCTACCGCATAACTTGCCGCCGCCGCATTTGTAACCCAGCTGCGGGTGCCTTGCAATTGCCCTGACGGCAAAGTCGCCACGGTGTAACCTCCGGCCTGCCCCGTACCGCCATTTGCAACCGGCAACACACCAGTCACATCCGCATTCAAAGCCACCGCGCCCCAACTTGGTTCGCCGACAGAATTTCCATGCAGCACGGTAAAACCAGTACCCAAACCCAACGGTGTGCTAGGCGAAGCCCCAGCTCCGCCACCTAGCATCAGCTGATATTGCCCTAGCACCGGGCTGCTTTGCCAAGTACTGCCGGAGCTAAAATACGGCACTCCACCGGAAGTCCCCGACACCGTAAGAGTAAAAGCTCCAACGCTGCTGACCGGGCTACCAGCAACCGCTACAATACCACCGTCAAAAACCAATCCCACGCTACTGACCGTACCAAGCAGCGCTTGTTCCGCACCCGTGGCCGCATTGATAATGTATATCTGGCTTCCAATCTGTTGAAGATAAAACGCTTCCTGCAGCGTTCCATTAGTCCCCGCCCGTTGCCAGAGGGAGATTAGGAATCTGGCCCAGGGCAGAGTCAGATTTCCTTGCCCATCAACAACTGGGGTGTTTCCCAGCGGAAAGCCTTGGTAGTTTTGATACCCAGTCGCTACTGTCACCATTGCGTTTGCGCCTTAGCTGTTAAGCACATGAACGTCAACCCAAGCCCCGTTCAGTGCAACTGAACCGACGGCTGAATAGCTGAGTTCAAAAACCACATCGCGGCCAATGCCAAGCACTTGCCACTTTGGCTCTGTCAGATATTGCCCTGGCGTTCCCAAACTCATCGGGATAGGTTCGCCAAAACTTTTACCTCTATCCAAACTTACACGCAGGAAAACTTGACCAGCAGCACCGTTGGCATCCAGCGGCACATCGCCAACTTCAATATCCGCGACAAAGTTGTTAAACTTGACTCTTTTTCCTTCTGCTTCCTGCAGTTGCCCGTTGGGATTTGCACCAGCAAGAATGTGCGGAAAAGTTCGAATACAGCTGATATTTCCCAACGTACCATTTACAGTATCGGTATATGTATCCCTATCCAGCATATACAACGTACCGTATTGCCAATCTTGCCCCACGTTCAAACCGTACAAATTAACCGTGCTGACTATTCTATCCCGCTGCAAATTTCCGTTTTGATCAGTCCAGCACCGTTGATGCCAAGCAAGATTAGGATCACCGATGCTAGCATCGTAAACCCAAGTTTGATTTCCAGCTGGAAAAGTCAAACCGTAGAAAACATGCCCGCCTTGCTGATAGGTATATCCAATAGCATCACTAATCCCAACGGTTTTAATCATTGACAAGATTGCATTTTCCAACGCATGATTCGACACCCGCATCGTAGTGTAACCAGTTTGTTTAAAAACTATCCCCGCACCTTGCAGGTCCTGCCCGAGCCAATAGGTATTAACATCCTCTGTCGCCCAGCTATAAGCCGCTGTGCAGCCGTGTTCAATACTAGCCCCAGGCAATTCTGCAAAAGGAAACCCGACATTGCCGGCGTCGTACCAGATTTCAGACTTAAAATTACCCAAAAGCAGAATCTGCCTTCTGGTCACACCCAGGGTTACAATATCTCCCGGATAGTTATTCTTCGCCGCGACATAAGTCGGGTCAATCGTTGTGACGTTGTTCAGGGTAGAAAAGAAAGCATTTGTTCCAACCAGATTACCAATGATAAAACCGTCGATAATATCCAATCTTGTACTGCCGGTGAACGTCCCGGTGCTATCTGTGTAAACAGCAAATGCGTTAGTAGCCAACGTCACGGTATATCCCACAGTGCTGCCGTCCACCAGCATCAGCGTGGTTCCGTTGTCAATCATTGAAACCATAGAGGTGCTGGTGACCAGAAGAGTTCCCAACAGCTGCAGAGCCCAGTTACTCTTTATCAAATAAAGACCCTGTCCAATGACGCAATAACCTACGCCATTGCTCGCAGTATACATCCCGCGCCCTTGACCAATAGGCACGTTAGAGACATAGAGAGAAAAATCCGAATTAAAATCGGAATTAAAATCTCCCGCGCTATTCTGCGCGCCCAGCGGCACAAGCCCCGGCCGCTGATAATGCGTCATTGGTACTGGAGAAATCCCTTTCGGATTATTCTCCGGGTAAAGATTAATCGCCCGCTGGGCATTAGCCCCGACCCAGCGGGCCGAATACGCACCACCAATGAGGGGAAGACGAGCCACAGCAAACACCCAAAGCCGGAGAAAAAGAAACCAAGGGCAGGGATATCCACCCTTGGCTGTTGATTGTTAGGCAGAAAGCAGCTGCTTCCACACCCCGGCCTTGTAGCAAGCATAAATCGCCACCTTGCCTGAAGCCTGGGTCACACTCGCCGCACCCGTGGCACCGACAGAACCGGAGGCCAAAATAGTGTCCAGCGCAGCGTTCTGCGGATTATAGCTACCAAACACGGCCAAGGTATTGGCCCCGTTGTTATTAACCACATACTCCACTCCCGGCGTCGCCGCAGGCAATGCGATAGAATCACTGGCCGTCGCCACGGTGTCGATTTGAGAGTAGTTATTAACCACAATCGGCGCACCAGCGAGGCCACCACCAGCAAGCGCAGTGATTCCGTTCTGATAGCTGTAGAGATCATTCACCAGGGTAAGCAGGTCAGAGCCGTCGATCATCCGGTAACCTGGGATAAACGAGCGGAAGAAGGATATGAAAGAGTTGGCCATTTAGATCTCCTGATCTAAGGTTAGGGGTTTGTCAGAGGGTGGGACCAGACAGCTTACCGGCGAAACCTTTAATAACTTCTATCCGAGAAGATATTATAAAGGCCCGGACGAGTCAGCTGTTCTGGCATCGTCAAGCGGGAAATTTTAGTATTAGCCCCCCGCAGGGCATTCAAAGAGTCTTTTGCAAGACCCGGAAGCGGATCACCAAGATAAGTCCCGATAGAAAACATGCTTCGCAGCCGCACGGCCAGATTCAGCACTATCGCGTTGTAGTATTCATACGGGAGTGAGATCTGCGTGGCCAAGCTGGCAAATTTTGTCGGCAGCTGCTGCTTGACCACAATGCCCACGCCGTAGATATTAGCCGTAGGAATAGGCCAAGGATAAAGCGCCCCTAACGGCCAACCCGGATCATAAAACACGCATTGCGTCCAACTGGAAAGGGTCTTCAGCGTGAGCCGGGAGTAGTCTTCCATCGAGATCAGCAGTTCCAGCGGATAATCCACCGGGTTCACCCCGCCGCCCTGATACTGACGTAAAAATGCAGCTTCAATCTTATCCGGGCGAGCAGAGCCAGCGCCGGTGTCATAGTACCCACCGGGGCCGACGGAATAGCTTTGCAAGCCGGTGCTAGGCAGCAGCAACGTCACCAGCTGGTAGACCAGCCACCGCTTACGTTCCCATTCTTGCAACATCCATTGCAGTCTGGCCCAGCTATTGGTAGTATCCTGCTGCGTCGGGCTCTGCCCCACACCAACAGCGCCACATTCAGTCAACGCGGCATTAATGAGGTCTCCAACAGTGGTTGAATCAGGCAAAAGCTGGGACATGATGAAGACCTCAATCTTGAGTTAATTACTGCTTACCGAGCTTAGCCAGCGGACTAGGCTCGACAGCTGAAGGCCGAGGACCTGAAGCCCTTGCCTTTTCCGCTTCCAGCGAGGCGATTTTAGCTTCCAAGTCCTTAATTCGGGAATCGGAGCTAATCTGCGGAACCTTTTTCGGGTCCATGCCGGGACGTGCAGCCATAGCTTTAGCCGGGTGATCCCACCAGCCATCGGCTTCCAGCTGAGCTCCTTCTTCCGCACTGTTCGCAACCTTGCTGATGATTTCTTTCTGCTCTCCCAGCAACACCGGACCGCGAATTGTATCCACCCATTCACCTGGGTTGATGACATTTTCCTCTCCCAGAGGATGATAGAACATCTTGGGAAATTGCTGCGGTCCGGCGTAAATGCTGTTCCCGTCAGAGTTTTTCGCACTGACGTTAGCAGGGTTTTGGTCAAAAAGCCCCTTCGCATCCATCGCGTGATATACGGTGTGCAGTCTGTTCTGTGCCATTGTGAGTCCTTTGGAATTTAGCGCCCGTAATGCCCGGAATGGGCCTGTTTCACCAGATGATGATGGATGCCTTTATGCACCTCCTCCATGTGGTGTTTTTTCGCCACGTCAGCCGCGACAAATTCTTTCCCTACCGCTTGCGGCACACCAGCTACACCACCCTTGGTGTGCGCGGCAGCTTCCATCAGCCGATGCTGTGCAGGAGACTTACTGGGCATCAGCAGTTACCTCCCCAGCTTCCAGCTGTTTAGCTTCGACCTCAATTTCCGCCGGCTTGTCTTCCACACGAGCGACAAAAGCTTCCACTTTCACCACTTCATTGTGGAAATCCAGTTCCAGCTGGTTGATCTCTTCTCTGGTTTTTTCCACTGCAGCGGTCAGCGAAGGAGGGACAAACTGTCCCCCCAACGCCTCGAGCGCAGACCAGAACCCATCATGTTCGGTTTTGGTCATTAGCTTTTGCTCCTTAGACGATATCCGCCACGACAACGGCCCACTCAGGACGAACCCAAAGATAACCGTAAAGAACGTCCAGTCGAGTGATGAGCTGATCGGTGCCGATGAAGTAGTCGGTAATCATACGCATCGACACGCCGTCGAACTGCTCACGCGCGGCTTCATGAACTCCCTTGGGGATTTCAAGATCGGCAGTGGCCAGCGTGACCGCTTCCGGCGCATAGGCGAAGTTCTTGCGGTACTGGGTGCTGGCCGCAAGACCGGACACCGGGTTAACCGCAGCGCCGTTCACGGGCGAAGCCGTAACCGTCTGATACTGCACAGCCTGACCACCCTGAGCCGGAACGATGGCGGGGTAGATGCTGATGCTGGTCGCACCAGAAGCCGCCGTCGCGGTGACGGCAAACTGACGAAGTTCACCAGTGCTCTGCTTGGTAATGCGGTTAACCGCATACACGCCGGCAATGGTGATAATATCACCCACGTTCAGGCCAGCCGCAAGGCTGTTGACCGTGATCGACAGACCGGTTTGACCAGCGCCATTGACGGTAGCCGAGCCCTGCGCGAGCGCCCCGTTGGTATGGGTGATCGTGGTCTGATCCTTCATCCAGATGAAACCCAGCGCGTCATACATACGGCCGGTGACATACTGGCGAGAGATCTCGCTGGTCGGATTGAGCAGGCCAGAAAGCGTACCGATCACGCGAGCTTCGGTGCGGGGGCTGTTGACAATCTTACGATTGGCAATGGGAGCTGAGTTCAGATCCAGGCTCGCACCAGCGTTCAGATAGGTGGTCTGATTCGGGGAGAGAATGTTATAGTTCACATCCTGATTCGCCACGAAATTGCAAATGCCGCCTTCAGAGCCGGACATGATATCCACAGCCACGGCACCGGCCAGGTTGTTCACCATAGGCGCAAGCACGCGCTGGGAGTAATCATCCAAGCTCATCGTCCGGTCTTGGGTAGAATAGCTCACATCCACATGCTTCTGCGTAGCCAGCGTCAGCGTGGTGGACTGTTCGTTGGTGTCCTGGACGGAAAGCGCGGGGCCGGTGGTTACAGTGAAGTCGTTCGGCAGACGAATGCGAAGCGTGGAGCCGATCTTGGCGCCCGTGACCGCAAAGCTGTCGTCATACTGCATGTCCACATTCTGCAGAAATGCGTTGGAGTTCTTCCAGAGGCGCACGGCCTCGCGGGTAATCATGTTGATAGTAAGAAGGCTATTGGCCATTGTCTTGGTCCTCGAGGTGAAAGCCCCGGCATCCAGCCGGCGGCAGGGAATGAGTGTGCCCAAGACTCTTTAGGGCCGACAGGGTCAGACAGGACCAAGACTGGAAAGCAAGAGAGTGCTTTCGGCTCAACAGTTGGGGCAATTGCAAACTGCCCCAACAGAAAAGTTTAACTTTGCTTCAGCTCAGCTCAGCGGCTAAATCTACGCTTTTGCGCTTCAGCAATCTGCTGTTCCCTGCGCTCCATCCAAGAGCGAGTGTCCAGACTATCACCCCGATCTTTATCCGCTGGGTCCACCTGATTCAGGCTTTCCCCGCGATTTCCAATCGGTCGAATGGGGCGAGGGGCAGAGCTTACCGGGGCAGCTTGCCGCGCAGCGATCCGCGCCAGCTCGATGCCCTGTTTCACCGGAGAAAGACTCATGATTCGGGAGGCTTCATCAAGGTCTGCTCCGAGCGAATGTAGCAACTTTGCACCCTCGCCCGTTTCCAGTGCTGCACTTACCAGCTGTTGGTAGCTAGAAATGCTCACCGGATCGCTTTTGTCCACAAGTTTGGACAGATTGTTAATCCGATCATCGAAATCAGAAAAAGCCTTCCGGCCCGCAGCAGCTTCCCGATTACACTCATCTATGAACTTATTCGCCTGCGTTTTTTCAATAGCCTTGGCTTCGGCCGCAGCTTCCACTCTGGCCTCGAAGTTCGCATCGGTTTCCCCAGGGCGTTGCAGAAGCTGGATTTCCAGCGCCTGGGCTTTCGCCTCTAGTGCCTTCTTCTGCGCCGTCAGCTGGCCGATTCTTTTGTCTCGCCAGTCTTCCTTCGGCGGGGCCACCGGCTCGGCCACAACAGCAGGCGCATCTGCAACCGCAGATTCTCCAGCTGGAGCTTCTGCCATAGGCTCGGAAGAGGGAAGGGGTTCATTCGCTTGCTCAGTTTGTTGGTCGTTCATCAGGGTGAGTCCCTTGCCTGTTGTTAACCCAGAATTATCTGTTTATCCAAACGCCCGCGGACGAGAGTTTGGTCAAGACAGAGTGCATTATAAATTTGCATTTTCAACTCTTCATCAATGGGTGAGTTCAACATCCCGGCAAGCGTGGCCCGCGCTCCTTCTACAAACTCGCCCCACTTCTTATCTACCCAGAACTGCTCTAGCGCCTTCGGCCCCATATTTGGATGTGCTGCTTGCCAATCCCAGTACCAATCATTGCGGTGCATTAGCGTGGCATAGCACTCATGGGCCATCTCGATAGCAGTTTCTTTCACCAGCTTGTGGCAGTGCGCTCCTGATTTGCTCATTTATTTTCCCCTTCAGTTGGAGCCAACAGGCTCTTCATTACCGGCAATCCTACCATACCCCCACCAATGGACGCAAGCAAATTATTCTCCCCCTTGCGGGCGGGATCAAATTTTGCCAATTGCGGATCGCGCAGCTTGCGCGGATCAAGCACAACATACTGATCGTGCTTGGCCTTGCCAGAACTTACAATATCCTCAATATTCCGTATTATCAGCAAATCAGCCCCTGCTTCCCTCGCCGCGTCTACTATCCCAGGCATATGGGAACTGGAATAAGCATCCCGCCCGGTGGCTGTAGGCCAGTCAATCTCCATCGGCTTGTCAAACGCGCCAACAGCGGGGTACTGATATTTACCATACGAGCTGGAAACTCTTGGCTCATCCGCCGCGTAAACGCCACGCTCGCGGGGTTTGGTGCTTGGGTCCCACCAGGCTTCGCCAGTGATCGGAGAAGACATTCCACGATGCAGCAAAACATTCGGATTATACCCTTGCTCTACAGCCGGGCCATAAGTCGGCATATCCGGCGTAAGCAGATTCTGCTCACTTTTTCCCTTCAACTCAGCCCACTTCACTGGCTTCAAATGCGGAGAATACTTCTCCGGGCCAAGCTCTTCTCCCGTCCACTCATCCACATGATACGGATCTTTTTCCCGCGCCATCGGCGGCTCAGTGGCCGGGCGGCTGTAGCGATTGGCCAAATATTCCGGATTGGTATAAACCGAATTCGAAGCTGGCCCCTGCGGCGCAAGCCCCGCAAGATACGGCTCATCTTCGTGCAAATCCCACTTTCCTTCCCAGGCTTCGCCGGTAAACGGATCGACCGAAGATGATTTTTTAACCCCTGCTTTAGCCTCGGCTATGTCCTGCAAAGTGTGCGCCTTGTTGCTAGGCAAATCATTCGCCATTTCAGAATAAAGCTTCGGATTAACATACGGATGCTGAAAATCCTCTTGCGTAGCCTTATTACCGAACTCATTATAACTAATTTTTCCGGAAAGATAATCTTGTAGAAGCTGATTGCCTTTGGGAATTTTCAGCCCTTCAGAGCCTAGCTCGGGCGTGCCCTGAGTTGTATATTCCGACAAAAGCCCATGCAGCTGCTTTTCTAACTCGCTATCCAGCTCCGTATTCTTATCCCACTTCTTTGTCAACTGCTGCGGGGGAACTTTTTCCAAATGCAAATTGGGATTACTTTCATAATACTCTTTAGCCGCAACCATCGGATGTTTCAGATCGGTAATCGTCGTGTCTGGGTGCATAGCAAAATCAAGATAACTGCTTTTTCCAGCCAGATAATCTGCCATCTGCGGCTTATCTGCGGGAACATCCAAACCCGGATTGCTCGCAGGATAGGCAAAATCACCTTGATGTTTAGTATACAAATCATAAAGCTTTGGCGAAATTACCTCATGCGGAATTGGCCCGCCAGCGGCTTCACCCAGCTCTGGAATTTCCCCTCCAAGGCCCATTTTCAGTTTCCCTGGAACCATATCACCTGTCATCCCGCCCAGGGTCATATTCAGCCCCGTGCTGATGCCCAGCTTTTCCAGCTCTTGCTGCGTAAGCGGCGCTTTACCCGGCTCCAGATAAGACTGCCCAGTAGCCACCTGATGAAACTTGTCCACCACTCCAGCCAAAGCTCCGGGCCAGCCAAGCGGTCCAGCTTCTGTAGCCCTGGCCGCCAAACGAACCCCCAATGACAGATTCGGATCTTTCGCCATATCTTCCGCTGTAGGCCCCTGCGCTGGCATACCCACCGCATGAGTCATCAATTCGTTGTTGCTTTGCTGCTTTGCCAATTTTTGCGCGTAATCATAGGCAGCCGAAAACGGATCGTAATCCACTGGCGTTAGCTGAAACTGCGGGATAAGATCGTCAGCCATTAGAATAACCCTTTATCCCTTCGGAACAAACTTCCACGGATCGTAGTCCACTGGTGTAAACTGGTGCTGCGGTGCAAGCTTTTGCATCATTTGCAAAACCGCATAAGCCTTGCTACCAGCCGGCTGGGCAGAGCCACCAGCCATATCACCAGAATCAGCAGGACCACCGGCCAAAACACCAGCAGTTCCAGCGCCTGAGCTAGCTTGCGGAGCCACGCCCGTAGCCGTGGCCATACCGGAGCTGCCGGAGCTGCCCAAGCTCGGCCATGTAGGCGCAAGCGGACTAAGGTCAGTATTTCCATTCCGCCACTCATTAGCCAAATCCTTCCCCGTTGTCGCGCGATAGCGACTTTGCGCTAAATCCCAAGCCGCATCATCTTGCGAAGTCGGGGTGAAATCCTTCAGCCCGAGCTTTCGCTTCTGATCATCCCAGGTTCCCTGTTCGAACTGATAAAGCCCCGCAGCTGAAGTAGGTTTCCCTGTCGGCCCGATAAAGCTTTGTCTAGGATGATCGGCATAGCTTTGAAAGCTGCCACCGCCATACAAGGTATTATACTGCTGCGCCTCGCCGGAGGCAATGCGCTTTAGCACCTGGGCCCGGATTTGATCCAGGCTTGTGCCGTCGGTGGTTTCAGTCATCGGGCGGCTCCCTTTGGGGTGAGTTTGATGTGTTTGCCGGGGCGCGTGGGATCGGGGATGTAATAATGGCCGTCCGGGGCCTTGCGGGCATGGGGTAACGGCGGACGCCCGTCGGTGTCGGCCGATCCCGTTTGCGTG
>Ga0208497_1000582_pt1 | contig 16233 bp, 17 predicted proteins | sample CryBogCBE25Aug07_FD_184555 | JGI IMG/M metagenome (GOLD analysis project Ga0208497, IMG submission 184555) | Freshwater microbial communities from Crystal Bog, Wisconsin, USA - CBE25Aug07 (SPAdes) | ecosystem: Environmental > Aquatic > Freshwater > Lake | place: Crystal Bog, Wisconsin, USA...
GATATTTGGAAGTCTGCTAAAGAAGTAGCGCCAGATGTTCTTTTATTGACTGGTGCAATGAGCGGTGGAGCTCACGTTGCTGGTTCTATTTATAACTCAACAGATTACGCTAAGACTAAAGAACTTGCAAAAGAATTAAACGCAAAAGATTTCTTAGATACAAAAACGCCTGAAGGTTTATTGGCATTACAAAAAGCCGCAGATCAACAGTTTGCACTTGGTCCTGGTACAAGTAACAATGTAATTCCACAAGTTACAACTAGAACGCCTGGTATTAATCCTAATCAACCGCCAGAGCCTCCAGAAGAAGAGCAAGCACCTGAAGTACCTACTGCTACTTCTACTCCTCCTGCCGCGCCTACCACCCGCGCTAAAACTCTTCCTGTTGATGAAGATACGCAGGCTATGTTGGATGAGCTACAAGGAAAGCCAGCAAAACCTAAAACTCCTACTGCTGATATTAACGAAAAGAATCTTAAAGGCCGTTTTGATGGAATTTTTAGCGGCAAAGACTTTTCTTCTGGTGAAGAAGGTGAGGCTTGGTATCATCCAAAAACAAATAAATTAACTACTGAAGGGGTTGATGGAACACCAGTTCAACACTATGCAGGAGATAAAACTGCTACTGGACTGACAAATGTAACTCCAATTAACACGCCAGAAGAGGCAAAAGCGGCAATTGATGCTGGCAAATCTTTTGCTACTGTACAAGAAGGAACTGATCCTTTTAAACCTGTAGAGACAAAACCTGTAAAGACAAAGCCTTCAGGTAAAAAACCAGTTCAGAATAAAGACAATCCAATACAAACCTTTGATGCGGGAAACAATACGGAAGTTAGAGTATTTCCTAATGACAAAGGATATATAGCAAACTTTTACGATAAAGATTCTGGTAATTACATAGGCGGGAAAATATTTCCAACTAATAATTTTGGCGATCAAGCATTGCCAAAAGCATTGGAATTTGCGCAAGTCGAATCTGACAAGTCCAAGAAAATGGCTGGTGAAGCGCCCCCAGAAAATGTTACTACCCGTATTCGAGATCAAATAAAAAATTCTGAAATTGGTCAAAATCAACAAGTTACTCCTGGGGTGCAACAAGTTGCACCTACTGAAGTTCAAGCTAACCCAGCTTCTACAGTTCAACCATCTGCTGACGTTCCCTTAGACGAGAAAGCCAAGGCTAAACAAGACTTGGAAGATGCGTTAGGAGATTTGTCTTTACTCATGGGTAAAGGCGGTCGATTAAACATTGTTCCTGAAGACGAACAAAAGTTAATGCCTATTCTTACAAAGCTGATGGATGCGGCTTTTAGAATGGGTTATATCAAGTTTAAAGAAGCGGCCAAGTTTGTAATGGATATGATCCGTTCCAAGATTGGTAAAGATGTTGCAGACCAAGTGTCATTGGATCACTTGCAGGGCGCTTACATCGGCATGGCTGGAAAGTATCAGGACAAAGGTGCAGATAATAAGAAAGATGTTATCTCTGTTGAGTCTTTGCACGAAATCCACAATGAAGCGCCAACAACTACAGACGTAGATATTAATACTCCGCAAGGACAATTTCACGTTGCCACACAGATTGGCGCATTCTTTCTTGAAGGCGGTAAGTTTGAGAACATTAATCAAGCCAGAGCAAAAATCGAGGAAATCACAGGACAGAAGATACCGCCAGGAACTAATGAGGCTAAATCAGCAGATGAAGCCATCGAGGTCGGCGTTGTTCTTGCGGCTAGACATATCGTAGGACAAGGCGGTAAACCAGATCAAATATACGATCAACTGGTAAACCTATATGGTAGACAGCCTAATTTGTCTGTCAGAAGTTCTGAAAGTGTATTGCATCAGGCTTATTCAACACCAGCGCCCCTAGCTTACATTGCATCGAGGTTAGCAGGCATTAATCCAAACACAAAAGTTTACGAGCCTACTGCTGGTAACGGTATGCTTTTGATTGGAGCTAATCAAGAAAACATTTATGCAAACGAGTTGCAACCTGGTCGTGCGGCTATTCTTGAGATGGTATTACCCAATGCCAATATTACTGATTTCAATGCCGCTAAAACAATCCCAGGTGGAGCTGTTGATACAGGAACGATGGATGTTGTTATTGCCAATCCACCGTTTGGCGTAGTCAAAGACAAAGAAGGCAAGCCAATTACGCACAATGCTCATTGGTATGACACTAGAGAAATAGACCATGCCATAGCATTTAGGTCTTTGCGTACCATGAAAGACAATGGTAAAGCCGTGCTTATTGTTGGCGGCGTTATGGGCAAGACCGATGAAGCTCGCGTAGAGGATTATCGAGGTAAAGCTAAGCGAGATTTTTATGCAGAGCTTTATAGAAGATACAACGTAGTAGATCACTTTACAGTTAGTGGAAATCTATATACGAAACAAGGTGCATCGTATCCAGTAGACGTTATTGTCATTGATGGCGTTAGGAATGGAGCGCCTTTGGTTAATGAAAAAGGTGAAATACAAACTGCAAGAGCATTGCCTGCCTTTGACTTGCCAAAGGTATACACAACATACGGTCAGTTAAAGGAGAAATTAGATGAAAACACCTTGGTATCCAGAGGGAATGAGCGCCCCAGTGGAGTTGACAGCGGTATACGCGCTGAAGGAAACGTTAACGAACAAGGAGTGGCTGGAGGCGTTAGCGGACAGGGTGTCCAACCTAGCACAACAGGAGGAGAAACCCCTGGAGGCGGCGAACAGGGCGTGTCAGAAAATGGACCTTCCACAGGTGGACAACCCGAATCAACTGGGGCAGTCGCTGGTAACGCACAACCTAAACCTGGTAACGCATCTGAACCTGGCGCAGGAGGAGAAGCAGTTCCCAGCAAAGGTGAAGTCAAACCTACAGGCGGCAAAGGCACTGAGGGAAACAAGCCTGGAGGATTGGGTGGAGTCAGCGTTGTCTCTGGTGAACGCATCGGATCTGGCCTAAAAGACCGAGCTGGACAAGAAACAGAAACAGAAAACCAAGTTGGTTACGCACCGCACTCTAATGCCTCATCTGTAGGCACATTGGTTCCTAAAGCGATGGCACAGGCTATTGAGAACTCATTAGCTAGTTTAGAACAGCAATACGGAAACATTGATGATTTTGTATCTGAAAACCTTGAAATGGATCCAGAGACGCTTAGAGAGTTATTCTCTGCTGAACAAATAGATGCAATTGCTTTGGCTATCAAGAATGCCGAAGAGGGTAAAGGGTTCATTATTGGAGATCAAACGGGTGTTGGTAAAGGCCGTGTTGTTGCGGCAATGATTAAGTACGCTTTGATCAAAGACAAAATACCAATCTTTGTAACTGAGAAACCTAATCTTTATTCAGACATGATTAGAGATTTGGACGATATTGGTATGACAGATAAATTGGGATTAGACACAGCTAAGCCCAAAATTCTTATTACAAATGCCAGTGAAAAGATTCCTTATACATTACTCAGAAATGTAAAAGGTGAAATTACTGAAAACAATTTAACTTTAAAAGCGCCCAAGTCTGGTCCTGCATTAGATGGTCTTTTGAAGGATATGCAAAGGGATGAAAGTCTTGGCGATTACAAAGTAATTTTTACAACATATAGTCAATTACAAACCGTCAAGGGCAAAGAAACTGAGCGTCAGCGTTTTATAAAAAACTTTGGTGCTGGTAATTACATGATCTTTGATGAGAGTCACAACGCTGGTGGGGCTGGTGAAACTCAAGCAAGATCAAAAGAACAAAGAGAAAGAGCTAAAGAAGGCAAGAGCTTGGTGGAGGGAAGAGCCGCTTTTGTCCGCAACTTGGTGCAAGGTGCTTACGGTACATTCTTCTCATCTGCAACATATGCAAAGCGTCCAGATGTTATGGATTTGTATTCCAGCACTGATATGAGTCTTGCTGTAGATAAGTTGGCAGACTTGGCAGACGCAATTAAAAACGGTGGTATTCCTATGCAACAGACCGTTGCTAAGATGCTGACCGAAGTTGGTCAATACATTAGACGTGAGCGTACATTTGCAGGCGTTTCTTACGATACAAAAGAAACCAAAGTAGATAAACAAACGGCTGAAAACATGGCATCGTCCATGAGCCAGGTGCTTGCATTCTCAAGAGCCAAAGAAAGTGCGGTTAAAGATTTACAGAAATCCCTTGATAAACAAGGCGGTAGAGCAAGCATCGAGGGCGAGAAAACCCAAGTACAGAGCGCAAACTTTGGCGCAATCATGCACAACTTGATTGACCAAATGCTTTTATCGCTAAAGGCAAAGGATTCAGTCAACCATGCAATTGAGCGCTTAAAGGCTGGCGAGAAAGTGGTGATGACCGTATCTAATACGATGGGTTCATTCCTGCAAACTTATGCAGACGATATGGGTCTAAACGTAGGGGATGACGTTGACCTATCATTTAAGGACTTGTACTTGCGCTACCTTGAAAAACAGCGCATGGTTACGATCAAAACTCCAGACGGCAAGAAAAAGCAATATCGTTTAACCGATAACGATCTTGGCGCTGGACTTACAAAGCAATTTGAAGACATTAAAAAGTTTATTGAAGGAGCTGGATTTGGTTCTGCACCAATATCTCCTATTGATTATTTACATAATGAACTTAAAAAAGCAGGATTTAAAACTGAAGAAATTACAGGCCGTACTGTTACTTTAGACTATGCCAATGGCAAGCCTAAGTTAGCAAGCAGAACTGCAAATATCAAGCAACGTGTTAATGCAGTTAAAGCATTTAACAATGGAACGGCTGACGTTATTATTCTTAACCAAGCTGGTTCAACAGGATTGTCTTTACACGCTTCTAGCAAGTTTAAAGACCAGCGCAAGCGCCATATGATCATTGTTCAGGCTGAAAAAAATATTGATACGCATATGCAAATGTTGGGGCGCGTACACCGTACAGGTCAAATCATGCCTCCAGCATACTCCCAGATGATGGCTGATATTCCTGCTGAGATGCGTCCAGCGGCTGTGTTACTTAAGAAAATGGCATCACTCAATGCCAATACAACTGCATCTCGCAAGTCTGCCGTATCTGCGGAAGGTGCTGTAGACTTTATCAATGATTACGGAGGTCAAGTTGCACAAGAGTATTTAAGGGATAACCCTGATATACACGAAGCAATTGGCGGTAAGAAGATCGTTGATTTGACAGAAGACCCAACAGAAGGGACAGAAGATGATATTCGTAGGCTCACAGGATATATACCAATATTGCCAATCAAGCAACAAGAAGAAGTCTACAAAGACATTATCGAGCGATACAACGACTTGTTGCAACGAGAAGAAAGTATGGGTACTAATAAGCTCGAAGCCAAAGCACATGACCTGGATGCCAAGACACTTTCATCTAAGCCTATTACCGAAGACAAAGGATCAAGTTCTGCCTTTGCTCAACCAGCAAACATGGAAAAGGTTGATGTTAAACGCACAATAAAACCTTACTCTAAAGCAGAGGTGCAAGAACAGATTGATGAGAACTTGAGTGGCAAGGAGCCAGAAGAGAAAGCCAAGGAAATGTTTGCCAGTTTAACTCCTAGAGCTAGTGAGTTTGGTAGGCAAAGATTGGCAGAGCTTGCAGAAAGCGGCGCTGATCCTACGAAGATTGAAGAAGTCAAAGGACAGATGAATCTTCAATACGGGAACATTAGAAGTATTTTGACTACTTATCCTATTGGCACGCCATTAATTCTTAAAAGTAAGAACGGTACGCTTATTTCTGGCGTTGTAACTAACGTAGAAAACAAGGGTAAGACTAAGAATCCATTGGCTGGTTCTGATTGGAAGATGCAAGTTGCGCTTGCTAACGGCGATGCAAAGAGCATTTCAATCAACTTCTCCCAGGTCAACAGCGTGTATGAGCTCAGGCAAGAGTCTGAAGTGCCGTGGCATAACCCTGAGACAGACAAGTACGAACATATCCCTATGATGGATTTGTTTGACAAGAGCGCAACTGTTAGGCGTGAGAAACGTTGGATGGTAACTGGCAACTTGTTGGCGGGCTTTGCGGCTGTCAACAACATGGGTCAGATCATGTCCTACACCAAGGACGATGGCACAACAGGCCAGGGTATATTAATGCCCCGCACGTTTGACTTTGAGAAAGAAGAGAAGAGAGCCCCAGTTAAGCTTAACACTTTGCAGAAGGTGCAAGTATTTTTTGATGAATTTCAAAACGGAATTGTTCAAACCGAAGATGGCTCATTAAAAATATCTAAGCGTGGTGAAAGATACCAATTTATTACTTCAAAATCAAAGAGAGAAGGTGGCCAATATTATTTAGATTTAGGACTGACAAATTTTACTGGCACTTTCCATTCGTCTGGTCAACAAATGAATGCAGTCATTTATGACCAAGAAAAAGGAAGAGATGCAATTAAATATATTTTGCATGATATGCAAAAAGGATTGGTTGCGGGCAATTACAAAGATGAAGCTAGAGCACTTTTTGCACCCAAGGAAGAGTTTAAGCCGCCTTTGAGTAACTTGAGTCCTATCAACAACTTTATAGGTGACAGAGAGCAAAACATCAAAGAGTTGCAGGCCGCTAAACTTAAGAAAGCCGCACTCTTTAAAAAGTTTGCTGAAGGAAAGGCTGGGTTAGTAGAGCAAGAATCAGCTAATTTGATTAATGCCTGGGTGCGTGCATTACAAGAAACAATCTCGGCTACCAAGCCAGAGAAGAAAAGCGCTAAAGATTTCTTTGTAAAAGCAACCAAAGACTGGGGCGAAGGAAAGATCAGCGATTCTGTTTACTCAACCATAAAAACTTTGTATGAAAAGTATCCTTTTGTTCTTGAAGGACTGTCATTGTCTATCAATAAGGGCAAGGAAGACAAATCAGCGGCGGGTGAGTTTGAGCCTATTCAACGAGTCATAAACTTATTTAAGGGCACTCATGGCGTTACCGATTCAGTAACTATCCGTCACGAACTTACGCACTCATTAGAACAAATGATGGATAAGGATGCGTCTAAGTCTTTGGTTAAAGAATGGGGTATACAAGTCAAAGCCAAGATGAAATCTGACAAGACCAAAGAAGGAAAAGCATTCTTTAAGGCTTTAACAGATTTCTATGCTGATCCATCTTTAGAACAATACAACGCATTAATTGCGGCTTTGCCTGACCAATCCTATTACCAGTATGTTAACCCGTCCGAATATTGGGCTGTTAATGCTGAGCAACTATTGGCTAAAAAGCTAGGTAGTGGCTGGGATAGATTCAAGTTAGCAATTAGAAAGTTATATGAAGGGCTTAAATCTCTCGTTGGCGCAACCAATCAATATGCTTTGCATAAAGTGTTTGATGACATTATGAGTGCAAAAGGCACTCGTATGACGAATAGTGCTTTACGGGATTATGTTGACGCTAGTACGATGGCGCTTCAGAACAAAAACTTCAGGAACTTTAAAGGAGCTCCAGCGCCCAAAGCAACATGGGATGTATCTGAGCCGTTTAAAGAAGGTGATTGGGAGCACAGACTTGTAGATAAACATCTTGATACCAAACAAATAGTTAAAGATATTAATAACCAAGTTGGACAAATACAAGATGCTTGGGACCCATATCTTAAGTTAACTACGATGCCAGGTCGTAAGGCTGATCAGGTTAACAAGTTCTTAAAAGAAGAGGGCAAACCTTTAATTAAGAAAATGCACGACTTGGGCGTGACTGTTGAAGAGTTTGAAGAGTACTTGCACAACCGTCATGCAGAAGAGTACAACAATCTGATTGCATCTCGCAATGCCGCTTTGCCTGATGGTGGTTCTGGTATTGACACCAAAGATGCGCATGATTACTTAAATAATTTGCCTGCTGATAAGAAGAAAAAGTATCAGGACTTGGCTAAAGATATAGACAACATCGTTAAAGAAACGCAAGACCTATTGGTAGCAAGCGGTACTGAAAAGGCTGAGACTATCCAGGGCTGGCGCGATAAGATGCCCTACTATGTCCCACTCAACAGGGATGAGGAGGAGCTAGACTTTGCTGGAAATTCTGTAAAAGGATTTGGCAAGGGCATTAGTACTGGCGGGGCATTTACCAGGGCGGGTACAGGATCAACCAAGACTGTTGTTGATATTTTGAATAATATCTTCCTCCAGCGTGAGCGTGCAATCAACAGGGCTGAGAATGCTCGCGTTGGTAAGGCGCTTATTGGTTTGGCACTACAAGCACCCAATACGGATTTCTGGTTGCCTATTAATCCAAGAGCCATCCGCAATAAGAAAAAGCTGTATCAGAACCTGATTGATATGGGTTTAACGCAACAAGATGCAGATAACTTTATCAAAGAGCCTACTGTAGCCAGCATAGACAAGCTGACAGGCCAGGTTCAATATAGAGTCAATCCAGTACTCAGAGGGTCTAAGAACGTTATTACAGTACGCGTAAACGGCGAAGACTGGTATGTGTTCTTTAACCCTGGTAATGAGCGTGCTATGCGTATGGCAGAAGCGCTTAAGAACATGGATAGCAGTTCGGTGGCTGAAGTGCTTAGCAGGGTTGCAGAGGTAACTCGCACAATGGCGGCAATGAATACGCAGTACAACCCGCTGTTTGGTCCTTGGAACTTATTGCGTGATTACACAGAAGCCAGTATTACGCTTGGTTCAACTCCAATTGCAGGCAAAAACGAAGAGCTTAGAAAAGGCGTTTTACCTGCAATGCGTGCCATTTACAGAATAGGCAGAGAAAAAGGAGCCACAACTCCTGAAATGCAAGCATGGATGGATTTATTTGATAAATACAAAGAGGCTGGTGGTCTGACAGGATTCCGTCAACAGTTCAGCGGATCAAATAAGAGAGAAGCTATTGTTGATCGAGAGCTTGCAGTATTAGATAAAAGCAATGTACGCAAAGTAACTAGCAGTGTTATGGACTGGCTATCAGACTATAACGAAGCGCTTGAAAACGCTGTACGTTTGTCGGCATTCAAAGTTGCTTTAGATCAAGGCATTAGCGAGGAAAGAGCCGCCGAGATTGGTAAAGAAATAACTGTTAACTTTGATCGTAAGGGTCAATGGTCTGCAAACTTTGCGGCGTTGTTTGCGTTCTTTAACGGTAGCGTACAAGGCACTGCAAAGATGGCCAGGGTCATGATCGAAAAAGAAAATGGCAAAACAAAACTCACCAAGTTGGGAGCAAAGATTGTTGCTGGCGGTGTGTTCTTGGGTGTTATGCAAGCTATTGTTTTGAAGATGGCTGGGTTTGATGAAGATGAGCCGCCAGAGTATTTGAAGAACAAGAGCCTTATTATTCCAATTGGTGGTGGTAAATATTTAAATCCCCCACTGCCACTAGGTTACAGTGTGTTCCCAAGTGTTGGGCGCATCATTGCTGAATATATGTTGTCGGGCGGTAAAGACCCTGCTAAGCATATTATTAGTATTATGAGTACTATTACAGATGCGTTTAATCCATTGGGTGGTGGTGGCTTTATCCAAAACTTTAGTCCAACCGTGGTAGACCCATTGTTTGGCTTATACGAAAACAAAGATGCGTTTGGAAGGCCAATATCTAAGCCTATGAATGAAATGAAGCCTACACCTGGGTATGAGCGTAATCGTGAATCGGCCAGCGCATTCAGTAAAGGTCTTTCATATGCGTTGAACTATATCAGCGGTGGCGGTAAATACGGCATCGGTATGGTTAGCCCAACAGCGGATCAGCTTGATTATTTAATGGGTCAATACGCAGGCGGTGTTGGACGTGAGGTGATGAAGACCGTGGACTTGGCATCTATACCATTTAAAGATGAGCCAGTCCCGTCTTACAGGATTCCTATTGTTGGAAAACTTTACGGTGAATCAAAATCAGATGCGGCAGTACAAGATAAGTTCTATAAGAATATTATCCAAATGTCCAAGTATGAGGATGTAATCAACCGTATGCAAACACATAACGCCGATCCTGAAATCTTCTTTACTAAGAATCCTAAAGCCAGATTCTATGAAGAGGCTAACAAGTATGAGAATGAAGTTAAGAAACTTGCTATTGAAAGAAAACAGTTGATTATGAACAAGGCAAGCAAGGAAGAGCTAAAAGCCAATCAAATGCAAAAGATTGAATTGATGAAAGAATTTAACCAACAAGTTAGGTAACGACAATAATTTCTCTTTGGAAGAATTCGCCGATAGTTTTGCGGTGGGCTTCTTCCCAAAGTTCTTTCCTCATTTCCTTTGTAAGATTAGCCCCTTGGTCTATTGCGCTATGACAAGTAAAGCATAAAGCCGCAACACGGAAATCGTGAGCTTTCAGTCCGCGTCCTTTGCCATCTCGAAGTTGATTGGAATGCGCCGCTACTACAGTGCCGTCCTCTCGCCCACATTGTTGGCAGGGTAGCTGACGGCAAGCTTCCAGTAGTTTCTTATTCCTGTACATTCTTCTTCCTTTTCTTAAGTGCAACTATGCCTTGTTCTGGTGGATCTAATTCATTGAGCAGGGCATCGGCAAGCCTGACGCACCTTTGTGCAACAAGTTGCACTTCCTTGTTAGAGAATTCTTCATTGTCGCTGGCTGAATAGTAGGCCAGTCTGCTAAGGGCAAACATGGCCGCTAGTGCTCTAAAGTTTTCGCGATCTTCCATTAATGCCCCTTATCTTTAACCATTGCCAAAGTGTCCTGGTAGACGTTTTGGATGAGCTTTATGGCATCTTCTTCGGGCACGCCCATATGGATGCCAGTCGTAGCAAATAACCCAGCAAAGGCCAGGAAAGCCTCTATTGGGTCATTCTCTAATATTTCCTCCAAAGACCGTGCAACAAAGTGTCCAATTTGTTGTGCTTTCATAAGTTTAACTCCGCTATTTGTCGCATGATGAGCTCGTTGAGCTTGCAACCTTTGATGGATATATCTTGTAGGTCTTTGGACTTTTTAACGACTTTGACGGCATCTCTGATACCTTTGGAGTAGCCAGATTTGTATTCGTCTTTGCCGTCAATAATCATGCAGATGGCATCTCGCACCATGCTGGAAGCTAGTCTTTGTTTGGCTAGTTCCTTGATCTTGTCGTAGTACTCTTCGGGAAGATACACGCTGTACGGTATCATTTTTTCACTCATTCTTTCCTCCAATGCTCAAAGCTTTCGCGTAAGCGGTTAAACAAGTTGCGGGCGCTTTCGTTGGTCTTGAGTTCTTTCCTAGACTCAATATCGAGATAAGAGCAAAGCCACTCTGTACAAGCGGCCTCGTTTTGCTCAAATAGCCATTCCTTGCGGTGTAGCCATGACCAAAATTCTTTATCTCGGCATAGCATTCCTGCTATCTTTACCGCCATGTCTCCTGGGAATGCGTCTTCTCTTTCCATCGGTTGCTCGTTGTCCCCCAGTCGGACCATGACAACCACATAGCGAGAACCAATAAAGTCTCGCATAAGGTCATCACTGATCTCGTCTGGGTGAATGGCTAGAGTGAGAATGTATCCTTCTTTCGATTGTTTTAAGGCGGTTTTAATTGCCTCGAACTGGATTGGTTCGCTCAAGTTTCTTCTCCAAATATTTGATAATGATCTCTTGTTCTTCGTTTTCTTTTGCCAAAAGCAATAGAACCTCTCTCAGGTTCTCAAGAGTCTGTTCAGTTGTCCCAGGGGTCTGGGACTGGGGTTTGCTGTTTTTTCTCATAAGTATTTACCTTTAATGAAACCATGTGATTGCCTTCCTTGTCCTTTTTCTTCCAACCGTCAAGTTTGATTTTGACTTCTACATCCTCGCAGTTGTTAAGCATATGGAGCAAAAGTTCCTTGTCGATCTCGATGTAGCCGTTGAAGTGCGGTGACTTCTCGTTGAACATCTTCTTAGCGGTGAACAATACGCCAGTGTTTGGATAATCTACGCTCATTTGAATGATTCCTTCCTAATCTTAAATATGTCTAACAATTTGGCAAACTCTGTTGGGTACTCGGTCTTTAAACGCTCGTAGGACTCTTTATTGACACGGTAGATGTTTTGTACGTCCTCTGCGCTAGAAGTCGTTCCAATCAAGAATCTGGTGGCTTCCATCACAGATTTATCCCAAGATACACCTTCCTTTTCCACAACCCTGATCTGCCACTCCATCATTGGATCTTCTGATACGGTCATCTTCACGCCAGGAATGTCGGTATCTACACGCATAGTCGGCTTTGGATTCTCAACCTTGTAGGGCTTCTTTTCGACTTTGGGTGCAACTTGTTGCACTTCGCGAGGTACTTCGGCGGGTGGCAGGGCATCAACCTGGTCATTTTCGGTCAACTCTAGCGCCATCAACCAAAGGTATCTGCGAAGATAAGTATGGGTACTGCCTAGGTCTTGGATGGGTTGTCCTTTAGGGTTGTGAGCCATGACTGTTGGCGTAAAGAATGTAATCTGCTCTCCAGACTCAACATCATGGATGCGTAGCGTAGCAGACGAATCGTCTAGGCTAAATACTCCGCATAGTCCTGCAATCCTGAATACATCATGGGCGGTAGGCAAAAAGTCACCCAATTCAAAATATTCGTAACCAGCAAACTTATTCTTTCCTGATTTCTTAAGTGGCATAGTGGCCATTACAGCCCTGGCTTCCTGTAGTTTCTTAAATACTGTCATTTTCTTTCTCCATTTTTAGGCTTGACATAAGTTCCTTGTTTTGCTGAATCCCAAAATAAAACCCCCTTTATCATCCGTTTGGCAACTTCCTTGCTAAGCTTTCGGCGGTTTCTGTACTGCTCTTGGTTCTCGAACGAATAACGTTCGGGTGTGTGTACCATCTCCATTATTTCTTCTCCAATAACTCTGTTAGTTTTACAATTTTTGACTCTAAGAATCCAATGATTCCTCGTTGCTCATATAAAAGCTCCATGTTTGCTTTCCCTTTTTCAATTGCCTTGTTGTATTCAATTTTTAAATTGCTGTAATCAACTAAAAGCTTGTTATACCCAGTAGCTAATTCTTCTTTTTCAGCACGCATTTCACGGTACGCCTTTGGATAATCAATTTTTACTCTTCCCATAATTACTCCTTGTTTTCTAAGTATTTCTGATATTGGTCGCAAAACTTATTGACTGAGCAATAATTCTCGCAACGTGTCCTTTCTCCTGGGCGAACTACTACACTCGCCGCTCCTTTCACAGTCTTCAAAGCCTCCTGAGCTTCGGCCTCTGTATCGTGCACGCTTGTGGCGCGTTTGTTTCCTTCCTTCATGACGGCATATGTGGTTGGCTTTTCCCACATCTGGTCAGATGTACATTCGGGCAAGCTATCGCCCATCTCTGCATCCATTTGCGCATTGGAATGGCTTTTGATGCAGTCAACTACAAAACTCTCACGTTGGTCATAAGGCCACAGATTAATCGGTAAAACGGTGATAGGAGCCTGCGGATAGCCTGGCTTAGTCTCAGCATCCCTTCTGCTCCAATCGCGCAACAGAGCCACGATTTCGAGCCGTTTGACAGGGATATTTTTAACTCGTTCAACCAACCAGGCATAGATGTTCAACTGGTATTCCCAGTCAATCTTCTCATTCATCACCGCCCAGACTCCAGTATTTTTGTAGTCCTGGATCGTGATAGAGCCGTCTTCGTTAACAATTTGCAGGTCGATTGCACCTGATACAGTCCATCCCTCTATCTTTGTAAAGAGACGTTCTTCGTTGATATGGTTTTCCGCTTTACCGTGTTCTAGGATGCCGTGGACGGCTGTACCAAGAATAGACCAGTAATTGTCAGATACATCCACTTCGATTTCGTCAAAGTGTTTTTTGCGTAACTGGACAATACGCGGACTGTTGAGCATCTCAGTTGCAGATAAATCAGCTTTCCCCTTAGAGTACTGGGGGCGCTTCATCACGTTTACAAAGACTTCGGGAATGTTAAATTTATTTGTTATGATCATGTAGTTCTCCTGTGTTGGCAACACATTATAACCACATTAATTCATGTCTTGCAAGGATATTTATGGCAACATCACCAACTCAGTTAAGTCTCAAACATATGAGGAACAGGGGCTACTATGCTGAAGTGGTTGAACGTTACAACTTTTTTACTAAACGCAAGAATGATTTTGCTGGATTTATTGACATACTGTGTTTAAAAGATGGTGTGTTGGGTGTGCAAACTACTTCGAATAACAATGTTAGCGCCCGTGTAAATAAGATAAAAGAGCACGAAAACTATCCTATTGTTGTTGCATCGGGGATAAAAATAGAGGTGCACGGATGGCACAAGGTGAAAAACCGTTGGCAAGTGCGTATAGTTGAGTTATGATTACGGCTGTATTTCTGTAGTTGCTTACTCCTTTTATCCCGATCTGGTGTCGGGATTTTTTTTGCCTGTATACTTTAGCCGTGGGGTTGTAATACGGGTTAGCGCCGTATCACTTCAAACAATGAAATTATGGTTCATAAAGAATGAATTTGGTACACACACTGCTTTATGTGAGCAACCCCGCTCTAACAAGTATGAGGATTGAAGCGATGCGTAGCTGTCGGACGCGTTCCGTCTTTAAGTGCAGTCCTCATTCTTGTTGGTGTCGAAAGATGATTAGCTCGTGGTGCAACCCCACAATCTCTAGCCTATAGTTAGTATCGGGTGCAAGTCCTGGGAGGCTAGAACCAACAACTATTTGACATTACCTGAAATTATTTGCTATACTAAAACCGTTGCTGTCGTAGGCAATTAGTTAGTTAGGCCGTTTAATCATACATTCTGCCCTGTTAAATGTTTTAGAGAAGATATTTAAGAGGGCTACGACCAGAGTGTATGGCTAAGCGGCCTTTTTATTTTCTATATCTACTTCCGCATCCGAACTCCGCTCGATAGCAGTGATCCTGTATGGGATGCTCGGAAGAAAACACGCGTACCAGAACGATCAACTAGGTGCGTTCTAGCCTAACTAAGGGACTAGAGCAGACATAAGTGAATGTGACCCAGCCTGCGCACTTATCTCGATGAATTAGTCGTTTATGACGGATCGCCCAGAGATGGTCGGTTGTTAGCCAAAACCAGGACAGAAGAGCCCTTTGGTGGACATAGTGAGCTAGGTGGCCCCACACCTCTCACTCGGCGTAGCTATATTTTTTTGTGTTATGATGCAAGACATGACTTGACGATGGATATAAGTCATGTATACTAAGGGTGCAACAAGTTGCACTTACAAGGAGGATGTATGACTGAAGAAGAAATAATTGAATTGGCTAAACGAGCAGGCTTCGAGCGTTTGGGTCATGATGATTGCGATTACGTTTGTTACCCAGACGTAATTAAGAAGTTCGCCCAGTTGATTGCTCTGGAATGTGCCCAAGTTTGTCGAAACCAGTCCAACGTATATGCCTTGAAAGTAGACAGAGATAATTGTGCTATTGCGATCGAAGAACATTTTGGAGTTGAAGAATGACTAAAGAAGAAATAATTGAAGTTGCTATACAGGCTGGAATAAAACGCAGGACAGATGAGTTTTATTCAGAATTTTGTGATGGTGTTTATTTTGATGACTTTGTAAATTTTGCAAAATTAATAGCAAAACACACGCTGATGAACATTGACCCAAGCAAGTTTATGTCATTCCAAGAAGGCATAGACGTTGGTCGTATAGCGGAACGTGAGGAATGTGCAAAGTTGTGTGAAAACAGCGTTGAATACTCAGGTGATACTTTGGCAGAAGCTATACGAGCAAGGGGACAAGAATGACCGAAGAACAAATGATTGAATTGGCTAAAGAAATATTTCCAACAACAGGCAGGGAAACAAAGGAAGGAGTTCTTTTTTCTTTGCTTTTGCGTTTTGGTAAGAAAATTTATATCCAAGGTTTTGAAGATGGTGAACGAGCCGAAAAAACTATTGCAGAAATAAATGCAAGGGGACAAGAATGAGTGATGGAGGAAAAGGATCGGCACAAAGACCGTTTGATCATCAAAAGTTTAGTGATAACTTTGAAAAGATATTTGGTAAAAAAACTGAATATATAGGTAAAAAGATAAATGAGTTGGTTGATGAGGAAGTAACGAAGATGGCTAGAGATCAAGATAAGTTTAAAAAGGAAAACAAATGAAAGATATGCAGGAACTATTAAAGGCGCGGATTCAAAAGCTTAAAAAAGACTATGACAAAAGAGGCAAGGTTGAGCTATTGATTCGCATCAAAGAAGACAGGGCATTACTACAATATTTAAGGAAGAACTATGGAAACGTTCAGCAAGGAGGATAAGCATTACATAGCAGGGTTTGAGGCTGGGTGCGACTTTATCGTGACGGAGATCGAACGATGGGGC
>Ga0208497_1000583_pt1 | contig 16231 bp, 10 predicted proteins | sample CryBogCBE25Aug07_FD_184555 | JGI IMG/M metagenome (GOLD analysis project Ga0208497, IMG submission 184555) | Freshwater microbial communities from Crystal Bog, Wisconsin, USA - CBE25Aug07 (SPAdes) | ecosystem: Environmental > Aquatic > Freshwater > Lake | place: Crystal Bog, Wisconsin, USA...
CGGCTATGCCATAGCGGTCTGTCAGACGACCACAGACAAGACATTGAATCTCATCTGCAGTCGCCTGAACATCACGACTTCCGCATACTGCGCAAGCACGAGGCCATGACATAACCGTATCTACCTAACTACTGACTTAAGCCAGGTTACCTGATAGGTTAGTTGCCTCACCTAGGTCAACTGCTGGCTCGAAAGCGGTTCCAGTTCCAACTGTTGTTGAAATGTCTCCACCAAGGAGTGAACTTGACTCAATACGAATGATTGAAGCCTGACGGAAGATTCCGTAAGCACCCAACCAGTACCAACCTAGTGGTACGAAACGACGGAGACGGTCAGTGATTGGTCCTGGTACAACGTGTGGGAAGGCACCGTTGCCGTCCAGCGTTGAGTACGTCTTGGCAAGAGCCTGACGACCAAGAATCATTGTTCCGTAAACGTTAGTGCTTGAAGCACCGGCACCCTGGAATACAGGAGCACGTGGTGTTTCAATCCAACGAACACCTTCGTAAGCACCGAGTTCACCAGTCCAGATTTCACCTGGCTGTGCGTAAACGTGTGGTGCACGCCAACCCTGTACGTTTGAACCTGAAATAGATTCTCCCTGAAGGTCTGCTACGAGGTCTGGGTGAATGTAACCAACGTACATTCCTCCGAATGTTGGAACGTTCTGTGAACGGAGACGAGCACGAGCAACACGAATGTCAAGTGATGACAATGTGTTTCCTGCTGCTACACCGGCACGAGTAGTTACAGCAGACTGTAGAGTTGTTGCTCCAAGGCCTGATGCGTACTGAATGTTGGTTCCCTGGTCAAGTGCTGCACGTGCAATTGTGTCAATTGAAACACCAGCGTTGTATCCAACTACGTTGGCTACGATTGGGTCAATGTCTACGTATGATGTGCCACGCAACTTGGCAGTGGTTAGTACAGCGTTACCGTATTCTGCAAGTGTCAAGGTTACCTGTGAGTCTGAAAGAGCGACAGTCGAAACGTCGGTTGTTTCAGTCAAAGCAGATGCCTGGATTGGCAGGTCGTTAACAATTGTAAATGCTACAGATGCACCTGGCATACTCTGGTGAGTAGGCTGGATATCTGCTGCAGCGTCAAAGTACAACTCAGGACGTAGGGCGAAGTACGCCATACGGTCATAAGCGGCCTTTGAAAAGTCTAGGGTACTGGACCCTGTAAATGCGTCAGCCATTTTGGTTGACTCCTTTTCTTAGTAGGTTAAAAGTTTTTAGGCTTAGAACGCACCACGAGAGGAATAGACACCCAGTTTTTTACCTGAGTCTCCTTCAACGATTCGCATAACTTCTTCAGGAGTAGAGGCCGAGGCAAGTGCTTCAAGGTACATTTGCTGGGGGTCTGGCATAGCACCGGAATTCCCAATCGTTGCACCCTGCGCCCTGCGTAGAGCATCTAGTTCTGAATCATTTGATGGTATTTCTTCTGACTCAGATTTAAGGATTCCGTATTCTTGAGCCGCTGCACGAATTGCTTCTTGCGAAGTCTCTCCGTCATACGCCTTTCGGAATAATGAACCTACACCTGAATCTGGAATCCCTGCCTTTGAGAACTGGACTTCACGCTTCTGCGTTTCTAGTTCAGCCTTAAGACCGTCTAATTCCTTACGAGCCTTCTCTGCTTCACGCAACTGCTTCCGAATATTCGGGTCTAGCGGCTGACGCTCAACAACTTCTTGCTCATCTTCTTCATACTCATCAAAATCAGTCATACAATCGCTCCTTGCGGGTACGCACTTTACCAGAGGTTAATAAAGCGGATAGTTTTCAGCATTGTGTACGCACTTAAGGCATGCCCTCTTAAGCGGGTTCGATGGATAGCGCTCCTGCGGCCAAACAGGGCCAACCACCTACGTCTATTGTATCATTCTAGATACGTTTGTTACGTTCTTGCGGAACCTACTCCTACGACTCCCTTGCTAGTTTCCACAAATCCACCACCCTTTTCAAATTGGGCTGTTCGTGCTTGCTCGGCTCGTCCTACTTGGACCTGCTCCGCTGCCTGGTTAGTGCCACCAAATCCTGCCAATTGAGAACCAATGAGTTGGGTAGCACTGACCGTAGGCTGGTTAGCCCCAGGAGCAGAGGTTGTTAAAGCCTCGCCCTTACTGGCTCCCAGAAGCGCTCCTTGGATTTGGTTAACTCCATACCCCAGGTTGCTGTTGCCTGCCGTAGCGGCCAATTTAGCGGCGTCTGCAAGTTCTGTGGTTTGGTCAGAGGTAAGTCCCTTTAGGCCAACACGAGTAGCGTAATCACCAAGTTCGGCTGCTGCCACCTTACGTTGCATAGCAGGTAGGGCGTTCTTTGGGTCCATCATGTAGTGAACCAGGTCGCCAGCCTTAATGCCGTACTGTTGCTCTAATTGGTTTCGTACGTTCTGGTTAGCATTGGTAACCGTAGCGTAAATGTCTGTGACACGTTGGTTGTATTCTGCAGGCGATACGTTGCCTTTAAGAAGTTCACCAATTGCCGTCTTGTCAGGCATAGGTGCACCGTACTGTGTGGCTGTATCTTGAATCTTGGTTGAATACGCCTGGTACTGAGATTCGTTCATGTGAACTGCACCAGGAGAATTGTTATAGTCATTCAGTCCAGGGAATGCTGCTTCATAGGAAGTCTTAATAGAGGCATCTACGTTCTTACCAAGCCCACTAGGTGCTTCTCCACGGAATACTTGAAGTAAGGCGTTCTGGTTAATCATGTGGCTACCATCTGTGGTTACCAACTGACGCAAAACATCACCCATGTGCTTTAACTGGGCTGGTGTGTAGTTCCAACTGTTAAGGGTGGCGCTGATGTTGTCAATAGCGTTAGCCTGCTGGCTTACCGTTGCTGAGTACTGAGTAGCCAAACGTGTGTTTGCCTGAGCATCAGTAGCAATCTTAAGAGCATTAACAGCCTGTGCCAATGTTGGCGAAAGAGCCGACACAAGGTCGTATTTAGAACTTTCTACTGATTTCCAAGCATTGTCTGCTTGCTTAGAAGTGAAAGAACTTCCCAGTTCAAACTTAGTGTGAAGGGCTGCTTGGAGAGCAGGGTAGTCATTAATCTGGTTAATGGCTAGAGCAAACTCTGTACCGTCTTTTGGGGCACGGGGAACACCATATGTGCCATCTGGCATCAATGGGGTGTATTGAAGTGTTAACTTAGAATAGTCTGTACCAACGGCGTTTACTGCAGCACGTCCACCAACTGTGGTAGGCGCCGGAGCATAAGGTGACATTCCTTGCGCTTTAAGAAAAGCACCAAGGTTTAGACCTTGACCTGCGGCACCACCGGCCCCAGGAGCAGGTGGTTTTTTCTTAGTACTCATTGTGGTTGTCCTTTCATGTGTGGCGCTTCAAGGCCTTGACGTAAGTTTTCAAGAAGCATGTTCACTCTTTCGTGGGCTTGTTTTGTGTATCCCCAGCCGAAGCCTGGTTCCGTCATAAGGTGCTGTTTCCATTGGTCTAAAGACATTGGCGCTGGCCGTCCTGTTTCTGGGTGAACGCCACCCGTCAAAGCAACCGATGCTTTAGGGTCATTTACAAAGTCAGGTGTAAAGTTTTCACCAAGCATTTGTTTGCCCAATTGACGGTATGGGTCAAGAAGGTTTGCTGTTGGAATACCAGCCGCAATTTGTGGAGCCAATGTAGGAAACAGACCTTGTGCTGAAACCTTTAAATAGTCCTCAAAAGCCTTAGCCTTTTCGGGTGTTGGGTTTTCTCCTGCTATATCCTTAATAGTGCCGTCGCTAATTGGGACATGGTACATGTCTGCCATTTGTCGAAAGTCCACTGGTGGGGTTTCCTGGGGTGCTGGTTTTGCTGCCATATTATCTCCTATTTACCTGGTAGCGACCTAAGCGCTGATGTAATAAAATACCATTGTTTTTTGTAGTAATCCGATGTTGCTGCGGTGTTTGTGCACCAGTTGTACCATTCGGTTTCAACGGCGTATGCGTCTGATTTAGCACCAGAAGCACGAAGTGTTTTGTACTCTGTAAGGTACTGGTCGTAGTAAGCAAGAAGTTGTTCAAACTTGCTACGGTCATCTTTGCTTAGTACTGAATAAGAAACGTTAGGGTCCTTAATCATTTTACGCATTTCATCAATAGTCTGTGTTGCTACGTACTGGCTTTTACCACCTTGCCAGTTTGATAACCACGTTGGGTTTGAAGTACGACCGTAGTTGGTAGCGGCGTCTTTCAAAGCCTGATACTGCTCTGCGGTACGGTCTGGATTAGGGTTGTTTGGGTTTCCGCCAAAAGCAGGGTCAACCGATAGGTAGTTGTAGTAATAGTCATTACCTGTAGCAATTAAAAGGTTGTCTAAGTATTGACCTGGTGCTGAACGCTGACGCAACTTAAGTGCCAATTCCAATTGATACGCTTCAGGTGAATAGGCAGTGTTTCGGTCTACCAACATCGCACCTGCGTACGAGTAGTTACGAGCCAGGCTTGGGTCAGTCTTAAGCAGTTTGGCTGCCGAAACTGTTTCAGCCCAGTGACCGTCAATGGTGTCACTCTTAGCCGTGAGGTCCATAATGCTCTCAGGGTGCAATTCACCAAACCTGTGTGAAGCCTCGTCAAAGGTGTACTTTCTACCTGTGTCTGGGTTAATGCTTTGTTGCAGTTTTTGGAACAATGGGTTTTGTGAGAATTGAGCCTGAACGTTAACCGCAACTGGGCTAAAGAACGAGATAAGTGACTTAGTAAATGTCATCAACATCGCAGCAGCGTGAGCGTGGTCCAAGAAAGCCTGGTGCGTACGAGTGTCAGAAAGAATCTTACTTACTTCAAGTTCGGCAAGTCCACGAGCAGTGTTGTTTTTTTGAATCTCAGTGTACCCAGTCCAATCGTATTCATTAAATACTTTGTTAAGTTGTTGCTTGTACAGATTGTCAACAGCGTTATTAAGTACCAAGTTCTCTGAACTAAGCATCGCTGCAGAATCGTAATGGAACGCAGACAGGGCAAGGTCTAGTACGTTACGGCCACCTGTTGAAGGGAACAAGTCACTGTACATTGAAGAACGTGAAGCAACTGAACCAAGCAAACCTGTTTCAAACTTCTGAAGCAACGGGTGCTGAGAGAAGTTAAACAACTTGGCTATTTCTTTTACAGGAAGTGTAATGAGTGGTCCCCATGCTGGTCTTACAAGACCTAAAGCACCAGCAATACCACCTTCGGCGCCAGTAGGGAATACTGATTCAATAGAACCAGGCTGTACGGCAAGACCAAATCCCATTTGACCAAAGACACTAGGCGAAGAAGCCATGAATCCAGGAATGTTGGCGCCAGTAGTACCAAGCCAACCCATGAATTGACTTCCAGGAATAGTTGCTGTAGGTGAACCACCGTTAGCAGTTTGAGCAGCCATGAAGTTAGTCACCGAAAGGTTAATCTTCAAGTAACGCTCAAAGGCACCTGGGTCATCGTGCATAACACGGAACGCACGTCGCCAGGCTTGGTTCTTAGCAAAGTAGAACGGAGCAGCAACACGCATGTTGGCTTCCCAAATTGTTTTGTCCTTTGGGTTGTGAATGAACTTAGTCATGTTCTGGATAGCACGGTAGTCAGCCAGTTGCTCTGCGGTGTAATCGCTAATAATGCCAGCGTTAACCATCGCACGAGTTTCCTCCATGGCATTGTGAACTTCCAAAAGGAATACAGGTTCACGAACGATGTTATTAACGATAGGTCCAAGCAACTTGTCGTGACCTACGTCAGACAGTTTGTTAATGAACCCAGGCGAAGAACCAGCCTTAATAGCGTCAATAGATAGAAACCCCTTGCCAGGAATATTACGTGGCTCGTAACCCATGTCAATGTTGTGAATGTCTTTAGCCAATTCCTTCATTGGCTTTATGTCTTGACGGGCAACTTGGTCAACTAGGTCAGCGTGAATCCTAATTCCCTTTTTACCGCTTCCAGAGAAACTGTGCAATACGTGATAAGCGATGTTGTCTGCCCATTCGTCATGTGCACTTTCTCCACGGAATTCTTCTCCTGAACGGAATGTGTGACGAGTGTAAGCAGGTAGTTCTTCTTCTGGAATAGCAGCAATAGTCTTTGCTGATTCCTTCTTAAGTTCTGCCATCAGTTCGTTAAAAGCACCCTTCTTTTTGTAAGACAAGGCACCTTCAGCCATTAGTTGTACTTCAGTTTTTCCTTCTGAACGCACAGGACCAAGACGGGTTTTGCCTTCTTGAAGAAGAATCTCTTTAAGTTTTCTAGCAGTTGGGTAGATATCTGCGTCGTGCGCAATACGTGCCATGTTGGCGTGCATAGCACCTACGTAGTTCTTTTCACCACGGTCATTAACTGTTGTCCATGTGCGGTCAGGCATAACTGGAGAAGTAACAATGTCTCCAGACTTGTCAACACCATAAGCAAGTTCCCCCGTTGTTGCTTCTAGGGTTCCTGGGTCGAATACTCCACCAGTTGAGTGAACACCACCGGGAAGGTGGCCATTGTGACGCATGATTGCACCACAGAAGTCATCAAGCATACGGTCTCGCTTGGCTGAATCCATAGTCTTAAGCAGAGCGTTCTCAACACCCATAAGAGCACCAGCAACTACGTCCTTAATAAGACCTGCTTCGCTTTTTCCTTCACGAACAAGAAGGTGAGCACCACGGAGTTCGTGCTTGGCAATAGATGTTGCAATCTTTGCATCAAACGATTCCCAGAATCCAAATCGAAGTACGTTAAGAAGTGATTCAGAAGCAGACACACGAAGCGCCCAACCACCTGAAAGAAGTGCCAAAGGAACAAAAGTGCGGCTCATAATGTTGTTGAGTGCATCAACGGTTAGGTGCCAGTTGTTTGTGTACGGGCTGCGTTGCAACTTAAGTTTCATTAATGTCTTGACGTAAGTACTGTTAGCCTTTTCATCAAGAAGCCCTTGGTTTAGCGCTTTACCCTTTTTGGTTAAGTCAATCTCAGCACCAGTAAGTAATTTGTAAGCCTCACGGTAATCTTTAGATGCTTTAAACAATTCCTCTGCGGAATGTGTTGATTCCATCATACGAACATCAAACTGAGTAAGTACTTCGTGTAGCGCTGATTCCTTGGCTTTAAGGATTTCTAATTCTTTCCAAGCAGGCAAATCAGGATTAAAAAGGTTTTCTGTGCTGTATCCCTTTAGGTCGTCCATAACTTGACGAAGTGAAACGCTGTCCTCTCGAAGAATGTTATTTACACGCCTAGATTCTGCAGTTGCAGTAATGGTACGTTGCAATTGGTTCCAGCGTCCTCGTACAAGGTTGTATCCTTGGACAAATTGTTCTGAAGTTGGACGGCCTCTAGTACCTTCGTACACGCCACGAAGTTCAACTTTAATGTCCTCAACCATTTGCTTGTAAGCGGCGGCTGCTTCTGTGCTGCCTGCTTCAATTAGTTTGGCTTCAGTTCCGTGGAAATTTACGGCTTTATCAATAGCCTTACCCATGCCATCAAGGTTTGCCTTTGAATAAATGGCTGCTTGCGTTAAGTGCTCAAGGTCAAGGTATCGCTTGGCTGCAACACTGGCTTCGTGTGAACGTAGCAACATAGCAGTTGTACCGTTGTAGAACTTAGCAATTGATTTAAGGTCAGTTGAACGTGGGATAGAAAGACTACCGAAGTGTGAACGTCCAATACCTACAGACTGAACTTTTCCACCATCGTAGACAAACGAACGTTCTACTCCTTCAGGTCCAGCAATAAACACACCCTTGCTACCACCGTCAATGGCCGTTATAGATTTGACTTCTTCCCAAATCTTGTCTGCTGTTGAGTTCATGAACTGGTCTAGTTCAGCCTTCTTCATACCAGCCATGGCACGACGCATAACCATGTGGAACACAGCCTGTTGGTACACACGAATGTATTCCTCACGTGTTCCTGCATTAAGCAGCAAGTCACCCACGCCCTTAATAACAGTTTCAGGCATAAGGCCAATGCGCATCATGTCCATGATTGCTGGAATAGCATTGTTGCTTCCTGGCTTAATCTTGTAGGTTTCAATAGCAGCAGTTAGGTCGTCAAACCACATAGGGTTACGAGTAAACCGTGTAGCGAGCCAACGGGCAAACATGTTGCGCTTACGAAGTTCAGGAACTTCCATAGCACCATAAATCATAGAGAATGGCTTAATGGGTACGCCTGCTTCTTTTACTACATCAGTCTTAGCCATCTCGTTAAGAACCTGCTGGTCAAGTTCAGTTGTGTCTCCAGCAGTCTTAGCAAATACCTTTACTTCACCCCTAAAAGGAATGTTAACTGTAAACTCAGCGTCTTTGAAAATAGCCTTGGTTGCCTGGTACATGCTCATTGAAGGAGCCATGTTTCGTGTGAATCCGACCGCTTCAGCCAGTTCACGATGAATCTGCATTACTTCTTCTACAGACTTGGCTTCACCTAGTTTGTTTAGAACTTCTTTGCTGTATGAATTACGAAACTCATTGGCAATTTCAGAAGCATTGTGTGTAGCCATGTATTCAAAAGCACGGCTTACACGACTGTATTGTTTGAACACACGGTCAACATCTTCAGCAAGACGAATACCCATTCCACCAAACCAGTTACCCATGTGGCCCATGTAACCAGAAAAACCTTCAAACTTACGTGCTTGTCCAATAACACGACCTGCTACTGAGAATGGGTCAGCCCCAATCCAGTTAGTGTAAAAGTCTGTTAGACCTGAAACTGGTGAAAACATCATGTTGTTCTTATCCATGCCAAGGTACTGAGCAATCATCTGACCGTCTGTTCCCATTGGCTTGAGGTTGGCGTCTACTGCGTGACCACCTCTGGTTAGTTCCCATAGTTTTTGGTGTTTAGGGTCACCTTGAGCGGATAGTGCACCAGTGGCGTAAGCAGCCTGCATGTTTAGTTTATTAGCAGTCTTTTCCATCTGTGTTTTGCGCAAAGCGCCAACCGATTCAAGTGGTTTGTAAACATAGGTAAGGCTTTTACTTAATGCAGTAAGCCTTCTGGCTTTTACTTCCCCTGCTTCGTCAATAATTGTTGATTTAACACGAGGTTCTTTGAACTCGTTAGGGTACTTTCTACGGTCACTAATTTCTGTTTTAATGCGTTCACGCTCTGCAATACGTTCTTGTGCTTTTGCAAGTTGGTCTTTAGCAAAGTTGCTAAGTGGTACGTTTCTTAGTTGAAGGTCAGTAGCGTTTTTTACAATCATCGCATCTTGCTTGGCAGCATCTTCACTAAACACACCTGCAACAACTTTACGACGTGTAGACATAAGTGACAAACGGCGTGAACGCTCGTATGATGTACGCTTTTGTACAAGACGTTGCCTTGAACGCTCAATAGCGGCTAAGTCCTCTTTGGTAAGTTTCTCTCCACGCATCTGTGCAAGACGTGCACGTGCAACGTTGGCTGCGTCTGCTTCTGCGCTAACAGCAACTTGACCATCGGCCAAAATACCGTCAGTAGTCATAGCAGCAAGGGCTGATGGAACCATTTGTCCAAGTGCGTATCCCCAACCGTGTGCTGCAGCAAGTGATTCGTAATATGCCATTAAGTGTCCTGGCATGTAATACATTGAACCAGTGTTAAATGGATTTACTTGTTCGGCAACACCTCTAATAGCGTGACCAATAGTTGTAAATGCATCACCATAACCAGAACCAATGTCACCCATATGCCAACCAGGCCCAATGGCACCAACCGATGCAAGTTCAGCAGCAGTAAGTGCTGCACGGTCAGCAACATTAACTGCAAACTTGGCTGTACCAAGGAATCCATCTTGCATACCTTGTGCAAGGTCTGTTCCAATAAATTGCTTTAGGTCTTGTCCCTGTGTTGGGTCTAATGGTCCTTCAGTACCGGCTCTTGCAACAATTTGTTGCTGGTGAGCAGCAAAGTCACCGTAGGCGTGAGATACGTTGTTGTAGATTCCTCGTACACTGTCCCAGGCACGTGACCAAAATCCAGGTGCGTGTGATTGCGATGGGTCACTTTCGGCGTGGTGCTTAACAAAGTCTTGCATACCATTAAACATGGTGAGGTACTTAGTGACGTTAGACATTGATTGTGCGTCAATGCCCTGCTGGTGTGCAAAACCGGCCCACATGCCTTTGTCATAAGAAGCATTGGGATTCTGCTGCATAATGTAGACTGCTTTATTCTGAGCGTCTGGGGTTAATTTATTAAAATCTCCACGGCCACTAACGCCGTCGTAGTATTGATTGGTTCCTAGTCCGTAAGGCATTACAACCCAAGCATGCGAGCAGTTTTAGCAAGTTCAATTGCTATGGCTGAATCCCCACCCCGTGCAACTTGGTCAAGTGTCTGACCCATAGTTGGATACTGAGGAGTAACTGCTGATTCTCCTGCCCCAGGTCCAAAAGGCAATCCTGCTGTTACAGGTTCCATTGGTCGACCTGTCGGGTCAAGGTGCGGCATTGAGCCAGGTGTAGGAAGTGGTGTGCTTTCTGGCTGACGTTGTGCCTGTTCTAAAACTTGTGGTTGTGCAACTGCTCGTGGAGCCGGTGCTGTTGATACAGGTGACGAAGCAATAGGGATTGCGCCTTGTGCTGCACGTTGCTGTGCCGCTTCTCCGTATCCTTGGTTAGGAACTGTGCTGATTGGCATGTTTAAGTCTGTACGGTTACTGTACGATGTACCTGGAGTTCCCTGGCGTGAACCGCCCTTACCTGTTCTTGGCATTTACTACGCTCCTGTCGGTACTGGTGCTGCTCCTTGTGGAGCGCCGCCGCCCTTTTGTAATTGAGCAAGAAGGTCCTGCAGGTTTGGCTGGCCACCTGGTTGCGGTGCACCCTGGATAGGGTTCTCTGCTGAAACACCCATACCTGGCTGCATCTCTGGAGTTGCACCTTGCGGTGCCGCACCTGATTGCATAGGCTGCTGCTGTTGTTGCATAGCGTTAGCCTTTTCTGCTTGTTCTTCTTGCATCTCTTGGTGAATTTTATCAACTGCATCTTCAAGTGTAACGTGACGCTGTGCTTTCATTTTAGCAATACGAGCGATAATAGATGGGTCAAGTTGTCCTTGTGATGCTTGCTGCTCAAGTCCAGAAAGTAGTGCCTTGCGAAGTCCTTCGATTTCTACACGGTCTGCTTCCAATTGTGCATCTTCAATAGCAGGGTCCATCAAACGAGCAGTCTCGTTAGACATAAGTCCCATACCAACACGTTGACCAATTGAAACAATCATGGCATTAACGTCTGAACCTGGCATTGGGTACTTAACGTATCCAAAATGTGTGTCGAATGTTTCGTTTGGCTTGTAGTCATCGCTGACAACCTTGCCATCGCCGCCCATAATGAACATACTTGGCTTGCTACCGTAGTATGACTTCATAATACGTACTGCACGAATATTCTCTAGTTCCATTGACTGAGAAAAGATTTCCTGATATTCCTGGAGTGGCATGTCAACTGCGCTAGACAGGACTGAAGCGCCACGTCGGGCGGTGCGAATGTTAGAACCGCTCTCGCCTCCAAATTCGGCAGGAATACCAGCCGTAAGTCGCTGTGCTCGCTCAAGGCGGTCCAGCGCCATCGGTGCATCTTGTGTCTGCTGTGGGTGAACAATCTGAATTTGTCCCTTGTCCAAGATACCTCGGATACCCATTTTGCCGTCAGCCTCTTGCACGATACGAGGGCTGGTCGGAGAGTTAGCAGGAGATACAACCCATTCGTCTGGGAATACGTTGCGGAATACTGCGATTGTGTTAAGTGCGTCCAACTTGGCTTCACGCTGGTACATACCAAGCATTTGGTCGAACTGACCTTGTAGACGGTCAAGTGTAATGCGTCCAGCAATAACTACTGGGCAAATTTCTGCACGGTTAAGAATACGTTCAAGAATAATGTGTGTTGCAATACCTTTTCCTGACTCATCACGAAAATCGTGCGTTTTTGGTTTTTCAGAACCAACAGCAATAATTACAGTTTCGTAAGCATCAAGGTATTCAAGAATTTCAAACATGTCTGTGTCGTTCTTGTCTCCCTTGTACAAAATAGAAGCCTGTTGTGGGTACCATTCTTTAATCCAACCAAGTGGGCGACGGTCTGCAAAGATACAGTCCTGTGGCTCCATGTTGTCTGGGTCAATCATTGGCGATGGGAATGTAGCCAATGGGTTACGTACACGCCAGTGAGGAATCTGGCGCTGGTCGCTTGGGTCAAGGGACACAGGCGATAGTGATACCGCACTCATACCGTAAGCAGTTAAGTGACGGGCACGACGACGTACCTTTGTGCCCATGCGGTTCATGTCCCACCAACCAAGGTTGGCTAGACGACGGTCACGAGCACGGTTGTCAGCAGTCTGAATACCAGGGCGAAGTGATGGGTATTGAATGTCTGGGAGAACTGAAGCAACTCGCATAGCAAACGCATCAATACCCTGGGCAATAAGGTTAGGGATTGCAGGCTTCTCTGCTTCGTCTAGTTCTGGAAGCGGAACGATAACGTCGCCGTTGTAGTGGTCACGGATTTCCTGCATACGTCGGAACTGTCCGCTACGTTGTGAGCGACGTTCCTGGTACATCTGGACAATCTGACCGGCGGCCTTGTCGTTATCAAAAGAAACAGGCATTAATTACCTCAAATTCGCTAGTTGAGTACTTCGTACCCATTTGGGTCGCCAGGCTTGGACGCTTTGTTTTTGTGGCATATATAAATTAGGCAAATTCCATTCAAAAAACCACTCGGCCATTACACAGTCATCGGTACGCCCATGGGGGTACCGTGTGACTTCATCAATCAATTTCATAGAGCGAGTTTTACCTTCACCCTTACCCATCAATCTTACACGACCAAACTTCCAATGCTGGGAAATCGTCGTAACACCGTAGTCTGCGTCTGATTTATTTGAGGTTGTGTTGTGGGGAATAATCTCCACGCCACGTAGTTGACGCCACCGTTTGAAGTGGTCGTATTGCAACATAAATCGCTGGGCTGCGTTTTGTTCCACAATCCAAACCTGGATAGGCATGCCTAAACTAATGCTAAGACGTTGCCATTCTTCCATAACCCCAGTGAATTCCCCTTGGTTATAGTCGTATTCTAAGAATTGTGGGGCTTCCATCTTTTGACGGATAAGGTCCATAAGAAATCGCTGATTAGATTCTGGGTGGTATAGCCAACACTGAATAGACCAGTACATAGTTGGACTAGGGTCCGCCGTGGCTACTACTAAGCAATCACTTGGATTGATTCCTGGTGGCAATTCCCACCTGTCACGTTCTTTATCTATGCACCCTGGGCTATCCCCATGGCCATAGACCCACTCGTTACGTACAAGTACTTCGTCTAAGGCAAGGTCCTGCTGCTGGTACACTACAGAGAATCGCTCTCCACGGTTAGACATAAGGTTAGAGATTTCACGCCACGGTAGACGCCGAGGGTCTAGTAGGCAACCTTCTGGAAAGGCTGGGGCGTTACGCTTGTGGTGTTCTGGGTCACAACGGTCCTCGTAATGAGCCATGTACAGCAAGTGTTTGTACTTCTTATCTAGACGTAGGTTCTTTAGTTCTTCTTCGCTCATCTCATCGTGAGCATTTTCTTCTTCCTCATCGAGAGGTTGCACCATGTCTAGAGCAAAGCGATAAAGGTCATCAGGAGCAAGACGCTGACCAATAAGAGCAAGCATACCTGCAGGTTCAAGTCGAGTTTCTGCAACGTCTTGGTACCAGTCCTCCATGGCTTCTCGTTGTTCTGAAGAACGGACTTTGCGAGGGTCCACAAGGTCGTCCCAGAAACAGCCATCGAAACGTCCTCCAATGAAACCACTATCCATACCGTAAGCACTTAGTGTTGGCTCCTTTTCAGAAATAGCACCTTGGTCCTCTGGCTGCATAACAATAAACGCTTCAGTAGTCCATTGTTCTTTTTCAAGTGGCTTGAAGCGGCCAAAGTCTAAGGCTAGGGTTGTCTCTGCATCTACTGCTTGTCCACGAGACTTCAATAGTTCATCTGCAGTCTCAGGAATTACACGCTCTAGTGAACGACGTACACGACGCAGGTTGTTACGAGCAAGGCTCATAGTTGCAGAACCAGTAAGCAAACGAATACCACGGTTACGGCAAATAGCCCAACACGTGATGTCGTGCAGTAGTGTGGTCTTACCAGAACCAGGTGGCATGTTCATAACCACGTATTCTTTATCTGGTGATTCCAATAACTTAACTAACTCCATACCGGCCATCTCCTGCCACGGTGTAGAGATACGTCCAAAGTATCGTTGACGGAAATAAGCAAAATCTTCAAGCGCTAACTTGGCTTCATCACTTAACTTGTCATACGGGATAGGTCCCTGGAGTTTGGCTTCTTTCTTTTGCTGGTGGTATTCACGAGCAGAAGAATCTAATCCTTCTCCATCTTTAAGTACCTTGGCTGCTTTTTCAACACGATGCGCTGTTGCTTCTGAGAACTTAGCCTTTTGTGCTGCTTGAGCAATAGAGAACCCTGCGGCTCTCGCTTCAAAGTACTTCTTACGTTGTACAGGTGTAATTGCCATTAACGATACAAAGCGTCGTGTAGCAGACCCCTAATTCGATACCCATTAGCATTTGAATCTCCAAGGGTAAAGAATCCACCTAGACCATCTTCTAAGTCTTTAACTGCGACTACAAGTATGTAATCTTCGATGACGGGCATCTGCCACTCGTTTTCATCTATTAGTTCGGCGTTGATACCGTTTAAAAAGTTAGGAAGGTTGTACTCTAACCATTCCCTTAAACTTTTTTCCAAGGCATCGCCGTGGTCCATTATGCCTTTGGTTCTTCGGCAACAGGTGTGGAGTTAGCCATCTGGTTAGCGAAGTGAATGGCTGCTGTCAGATTGGTCTGAAGGTTGTTCTTTTGTGCAACATGGAAAGCCTGCATACCTACACCTAGAAGTGAACAGATAGTTACAGAAAGTCCCTGTACAAATGGTGGAAGGGTAAAGCCTGGGTGAATCAGAGCAATCGCTGCTCCTGCTGCTGATATGAGTGATGTGATGTGTGGGGCAAATGTTTTGTTCATTTTTTCTCCTAATTAGGTCCTAACCAAAGTATAGCAATAGAAAACCCCCCAGTCGTAACTGAGGGGCTTCTATAAGGAAGGTAATGAAAAATAGGTAGCGACACCTACGCAAATTAGTATAGCACACATAGTCGGCGGAACTAAAAAAATTTTTTGAGCACCAAGGTGCAAAGCCTGCTCTACGACTGGTCCTCGTACCATGCTTCGTAGGGCTGGCCGCCAACCGTTAGTTTTATACCAAGGCGCTTGCGTCTTACTCTGCGCCTGTACTTGGGATTAAAAAGCCAAGTAGAGAGGTCAGTACTATCCCGCTTTTTTTTCATTACTTCTTTTTACGAGCCTTAGCCTTTGGCTTGGGAGCGTACTTCTTATTTGCAGCGGCGATGGTCTTTTCCCCGTGCTTGTCTTTAGGTCGGCCACAGCCGCAAGTTGAACACATGCTTATATCGTACCACAGCAAAAAGCCCGACCCCATATCCCTACGGTGCCGGACTCTGATGCTTTCTAGTATCTATTCGGAAGTTTCTAGTAGTAGTCACTATACACACATGGTATACACCTGTCAAGCACCTGGTTTGTGAAAACATTCACATACAAGTTACGTCACAAAGGCGTAGGAGGGTGTATAGTAGTAGTACCACCAATGGGAGTGGTCGTGCGTGAAAGTCGCCCTGGAGTGTGAGACTAGATACTCGCCAGAGTTCCCCGGTTAGAGCGGGATTGGGTCGAACACGTACTTAAGAGGCAACACATTATGCTCTTAGGTAAATAGTCCAAGTACTTAAAACGCATCGGACGTGCCTCGTGTTCACGACGGGTTGGATTGTCGCTAAGAGATTATTAAGTCTTTTTTCTTAGTTAGGTAGTACGGGGAGAGTTATAATAAAAACAGTTACCGAGTAAAACGAGGTACCCCAATAAGACAGGTGTTTTGTAGTATTGTTTGAGATTTAAACTGATAGTGCTAGACCCAGTCTTTTTGTCCAACATCTGCTCCAGCACACCCACCTTCAAAGCCGTCGTTTTCCGTCAGATGTTAGACGTGTCCGTTTCCTTTTTGTATGCTTTACCAGGGCTGATAGAAAATGACAGTTTATCGTTAACTGGATACTTAACTTTAGATAGACACCCACCTCGGCAGACACCCGGTCATAACTGTTGGAAAACAGACATTGTTAGGTTGACCTAAGCGTGTAGTGCAAGAGTGAGGGTTGATAAATG
>Ga0208497_1000588_pt1 | contig 16152 bp, 15 predicted proteins | sample CryBogCBE25Aug07_FD_184555 | JGI IMG/M metagenome (GOLD analysis project Ga0208497, IMG submission 184555) | Freshwater microbial communities from Crystal Bog, Wisconsin, USA - CBE25Aug07 (SPAdes) | ecosystem: Environmental > Aquatic > Freshwater > Lake | place: Crystal Bog, Wisconsin, USA...
GAATGCGCTTCGTCCATGCCTTCCTAATTGTTCTTGGACTCCACATGGCAGCAATCGGTGGGTTCTATGGATTCTCAGCGGTAAAAAGGATGCATGACTCCGACAAGCTAGCACTCAAAGAAAAGGCACCCACTTACGCTGGCGTTCCTGACACTGAGGTGAAACCTGAAAAAGTGGCGTGCGTAATACCGTCCTCACATCAGACAGCTATCAATGCTACGGCTAAGATTCCGGCAAGGGAGAAATCCAGCGTGGTGTTATCGTCGCCATCCGCCCTGAAAAAGACGTTGCCCCCTGATTTGGAATCACGTGCGAAGCATGCGGCGACTTCGCTGAAACCTTCGCCAGCGTTAAGGGCGATATTCTCTCACGTACACTCTCCAGCAAGTCAGAACGATACTGCGGCAGAAGCAGATTCTAACCCAATCTCCCAGACTCCCGTAGCAACTCCTCATCCAAAACCTGCCCCCCCAAGTCACTACACCGTGGGACCCGGTGATACCATTTCAACGGTTGCGGCCATGATGGATGTTCCGGCGTCAAAGATCCGGGAAGCAAATGGACTAAATTCGGGAAATAGCCTCAGGGTTGGGCAAAATCTCAGCATTCCATCCCCAGTTACGAACCCACCACTCCAACTTATAGCAAGTGATTCAAAGCCCGAAAACACCACGCACTCTTTGAAGAAATCGATCGCTCCTCAGATTGATCACAAAAAACCTGAGCACCTTAGCGCCACTGAGACCTATACGGTCCAGAGTGGTGACAACCCTTACTCAATCGCCCACCGCATTGGAGTCTCCTTCTACGATCTGATGGTTGCCAACAACATTACAAACCCAGCCGATATAACGATCGGCATGAAGCTTAAGGTGCCCCGCGGAACTCTAGCCTCTAACTGAGCTTTCTTGACATGAAATCGCAGCAAATAAAAGTCTATGACCCTACCCGCGACCAACAACTCCTGATCGTGGGAGGTATCTACGATAACAAGGGAAATTTTCTTGATATCCATGAAACCCTTTTTCTCTCAGAAAAAGCGGGGTTCTACCTTGAGCGTCAGATCCGACAGGTCCGTAGGGGTAGAACATGGGAAACATCTGAATTATCCGAAAGCGAGGATGGTCGTGAGGCTAATAAAGTTAGGTTTCTCAAAGTGCTCCGTCCCATGAGCCGGACACAGGTGATACGCTACGTCGTTGATGCCTACATGCCTAGGGAGGGCGGGATTCATCTCGCCACACACCTAGCGCTCGACAACGCAGGATTATCCGAGTGCTAGATGAATCCTATAATGAGGACCGAAACACTCTGGGCTCTAGGACTTCTTGTATGGAGCCTCTTTGGTCTTTTTTGCTGTCATGCTCGTGCTGGAGATCCATTAGATTTTCAACGAAACTCTGAGATCGTTATCAGCATTAAGGATCAGAAGCTGGCACTTCTAAACGATGGGCGTGTTTCTCATACCTATCCCGTATCTACCTCACGCTATGGGCTCGGAGACAATCCTGGCAGCTACATGACGCCTCTAGGTCTTTTGGTCATTCGTAAGAAAATCGGTAAAGGATGTCCGTTGGGGACTGTTTTTAAAAGACGTGTCCCTACCGGTGAGGTTCTCGCACCGAATGCCCCCGGCCGTGATCCTATAGTCACTAGGATTCTATGGCTTGATGGGCGAGAACTTCAAAATAGCCACGCCTTCACAAGGTGTATCTATATCCATGGAACTCCCCAGGAAAGTCTCCTAGGCCGGCCAGTCAGCTACGGCTGTATTCGAATGCGTTCCAAGGATGTGGCAACCTTGGCGGATTCCGTGCCTACAGGAATACTGGTCACCATCACATCAGATCATCTTCCCAAAAGAAATTCTGCCCACCATGGATAGCTGGCATTCGTAATTTGAGAGTCAAAATAAGTAAAAGCTGAGCCTTGGGTTGATAGCTTTCAGAGAGGACAGTATGCGACCCATTTTTTAAAATCCGTTTGACCCCTCCGTTTAGCCCCCCAGGCATATTTATGGGGTTAAATGGGGTTTGGTGAGATAACAAGCTATCGCCCATACACCCTCATATAATCATCCTCAAGAGCCCATAAGGGCATTTTGGAGCACTTAAGGAAAAATGCTTTTTTCGCCTTCGGAGGGAAGCGCTCTATCCAATTGAGCTACGGGTGCCCAGAGTTTGAAATTTGAGGAGAAGAAGCGGCCGGGTCAATCCCTGTTTGAGAAGCCTATACCAAAAGGTCGAGGATGGCGGGACATTAACCTTCTGTCTGAGAAAGAAGTTGAGTCGCATGAAAACCAAGCAATGCACTCTTTTTATTTCTAAATTAGCCTGATTTTAGGAGATCCCATGACTACCGAAGTAATCTTCCAAAACGGTGAAAGCTAGATCAAAATCCTCGGGTAGTACGCAATACGGAGGCATCATGTACACAACGTTGCCGAGTGGTCTGAGAATGACTCCGTGATCCTGGCAATATCTGGCAAGAGGACGAGCGACCCCTGCGGCATAGTCGCTCGACTTTCCCTTGAGTTCGAAAGCACCGATCCCACCCAAGACACGGGTTTTTTCAATGGGATAACGACGCTCGAGTTTTTCAATGCCGTCCGAGAGTTGAGAGGAAATGTCGGCGACAAGGATAGCGGCATCCCGACCCTCAAGAAGATCCAGATTTGCCATGGCTGCCGCACACGTGATGGGATTACCCGTGAAGCTGTGCCCATGGGCAAGCGCCTCGGAGAAGGAATCCCCCAGGAAAGCTGAAAAATACTCACCCTTCACCAAAGTCGCACCCAGCGGTAGGATGCCACCGGTGATCCCCTTGGAGAGGCAGACAAGATCAGGAAGTACATCCGTCTGCATGTAGGCAAAGAGCGTTCCAGTACGGAAGAAACCGGTCATCACCTCGTCAAAGATGACCGGGATGCCGGCATTCCGCGCGAGCCTGCAGATTTCGGAAAGGAATTCTGGGGAATGAAACCGCATCCCGGCAGCTCCTTGAATGAGCGGTTCCACGATCAAGGCCGCAACATCACCGGCAATGTTTCCCAATCTCTCCTGAAAGGCACGAATACAGGTCGACTCCTCTTCCCGAGTGGAAGCCGCCCCCCAGGTATGAGGCACTTCCAGAACATCGACGTCAAACATCCATGAGCGGAATGCATCGAAAAATCCCGAACTCTCACCCACGGTCATGGCTCCCAGCGTATCACCATGGTAACCGCCCCGAAACGTCATGATACGAGGCCTTTGCTGGCCGCGGTTGCGCCAGTATTGATGGCATATCTTCAGCGCAACTTCGACGGCCGTGGAGCCATTGTCACTGTAGAAAAGACGCGTACCATCACCAAGACGAGAAAGTTTCACCAAGCGTTCGGCAAGCGCGACGGCTGGTTCGTGGGTGACTCCCGCGAAGTGAACATGATCCAGATTGAGAGCCTGCCTTGAAATCGCATCGGCCAATTCGGTGCGGCCATGGCCGTGAATATTAACCCACCACGAGGAGATCATATCGAGGTAGGGCTTGCCCTCCCCATCATAGAGATAAGCTCCTTTCGCCGAGGCAACGCACAGGGGATCATCCGAGAAACGGTGCTGGGTGTAGGGATGCCAGAGGATGGAGGCATCCCTGCCGACTAGATCTTTATTTTTCAACTTCATGAAACTGCACTATTTTAAATTCCAATCAATACGGAGAACAGCCCACGGTGAAGGATACCCGACTGGACATGACTCAATCAGTCCCGCTCCTCAAGTGTCCCCGTGGTGACCCCGATCTGAGACCTGGCACGGAGTGAGCGCCAGAGTTGGGTGCCTCCGGTCTCGCCGCTGAGGAGTTTCTGATAGGCGAGCAGGATGGCTGCGGTCTGTTCGGCTGTCTCCTCAAGCAACTCGATGCGAAAATTACAGAGTCCTGCAGCACGGAGTTCCTTGAAATATCCGGCGCCTGTCTGGGGCACAGAATTAAAAAGCGTGTTGCGGCATCCGACGTCAGCTCGGAGCGGGTGCTTCATCCCGACCCGGTCCCTGAGGTGGACTCGGTGACGATCGCAGGGGCGTCCACAATCGGTATGGTCCTTGCCCTCGGAGAGGAAGGCCGCAAAGACGCAGTGCTCCATGTGAAACATAGGCATGTGCTGATGGATCGTCAGCTCAAACCATTCGGGCGGTGCCGCTTTCAGGAGATCAATCACCTGAGCGATGTTCAGATCATAGCTAATAGTCACCCGGTCAAGCCCCCTACCCATCGCATCGTTCTGCGCCATGAAGAATCGCGCTGTCAAAGGATTTGCCACATTAAGGGAGAAGTCACCCACCCTTGTAAGAGGAGAACCCGAGAAGTGAGCGATCGCGCCCAGGTTCCTTATGAGGACACCGTCGGGCGAGGCATTTGCGATGAGCTTGAAGAATCCCTCCTCGGAAGCCTTCTGGATACGTGGTGTGGCAAGCAGTATCCGAGCATAGCCTTTTTCCCTGACAAGAGTCACGGCCTCCCTGTAGCGGCGGATGTCCTCAAAATCGGCGTAGAGTTCGCCAATTCCGGCATCCAGTGCGGCGCCCAGTTGCTCCATACTCCGGCAGAGCACCCTGAGCGAGGGTGAAAGAAGGGAAGGGACCGTGAAACTCTGCGTGGAGAGTGATTCAGGTGATCCGTTTTTGAGGAGGGTCCTCCAGTTGACCCAGATCTCGGCACGCTTCCTCACGGAGGCAATGACTAGCTTGCCGAGCAGTTCACGTCGCATCCTGTTGATCTCGCCGATCGGCAGGATCACCTCCCCCTCCAGATTCAGAAACAAGGAGCCTAATTCGAGTCCAAATTCCGCAGTCTTCCCGAGCTGGGCCCGTAGTTTTTCCTCCGTGAGTGGGGCATTGCGTGCCGACTCCAGAGGAATACTCGAGGAGACCTGCACATCGGAGGATTGCATCACGAGTGGTTCGCCAACACGTCCCGACAAGGTGATGTCAAAGGGGATGCGATGGCGCGGCGCGATCCGCCCTCTGTAGGATTGACGGAGTCGCTTGTCGAGTTCCGGGTCATCAGTCTTCCAGATCCGGTCACCTATTTTTAGACGCCTTGCATCAAGGTGGCCATGGCGGAAGTAATACCGGTTCCCCCGGATCTCGTAGATGCGCCCACCCTGCTCTTGATCGGTATCTGCCCCTGTATCGAAAACAATGCCATCCCCCGGTCTAAGGGGAGCCTCCGCATTAAAGGCCACAAAATCAGGAGTGATTTCAGCAATTCTGCCGACGAAGGGGCCACGCTTCTTACCAAAACGTGCATGCACGAGTTCCCGGTGGTTCACCCCGTGCATCCATCCGGGATAGAGGCCGCGTGAGAAAGTCATCTCCAGTTTGTAAATATCCTCGCTACCGGCACCCTCGAAGACTCCAGCCAATGCAGCGTCGATCGCTTTTCTGTAGACTTGGCAAACGGCCGCCACGTATTCGGGTGACTTCAGTCGCCCCTCAATCTTGAAGCTCGTTATACCCGCCGAAATGAGTGCCGGGATGTCATTGACTGCTGCAAGATCCTGCGGCGAGAGGAGGTAGCGCCTGTCTTCCAAATCACGAATCTCCCCATCCACCACTAACTCGTAAGGCATGCGGCAGGCCTGGGCACATTCCCCCCGGTTGGCGCTCCGCTGGCCTAGAGATTCACTCGTGAGGCACTGGCCCGAGTAGGCAACGCAAAGAGCACCATGCACAAAGACCTCAAGAGGCATGCGCTCGGGATTAAAACGCTTGAGCTCACGCAGTGAGAGCTCCCGGGCAAGGACCGATCGGGTGATGCCAAGTCCCTTGGCAACTTCGACCCCCTCTGGAGAAGTGAGGGTCATCTGGGTTGAGGCGTGGATCGGGAGTTCCGGAACGATGGCCGAGGCCAACTGCACCAACCCGATGTCCTGGACGATCAGGGCATCCACTCCAGAGCGGTTCAACAGCCTGAGATACTCTGCCGCGTCATCAAGCTCCCCCGTGAAGACGAGTGTGTTGAGCGTGACATAGGCCTTGACCCCATACCGGTGACAAAATGTGACGACTTCGGGGAGTTCCTCCACAGTAAAATTATCGGCGCGCAGTCGGGCATTGAACCGAGGAAGGCCGAAAAAGACGGCATCCGCGCCGTTGGCCACAGCCGCCTTCAGGCAATCCCATCCCCCTGCGGGAGCGAGGAGTTCGGGCATGGGATGAAGGGATTCCATCTTGGGTGACTATCCTCCGGCAGAAATGGACATCAGCTCCAGATTATCCCCTTCTGCAAGCAAGACATCCCCCCACTCGGATCGGAGGAGTGCCTTGCCGTTGTATTCCACAAGCAAGAGCGAGGGGTTGAGATCTAGGGCCATGAAGAGAGACTCCAATGTTCTGGCATCGGTCTCCCGGGACGCTCCGTTCACCATGAGACGAATCATGCGGCACTCCCGAGGATTGAGGCGTCCCAGTCCTTCCAGACAGGCTCGAGTCCGAGGGAACTGAGCATCTCAGCAACCTCGGACGGGGATCGATCGTCACTGATGGAAAACTGTTCGGTTGCGGAGGTTGATCCACAAGTCGCGTCGATTCTCTTTCCCCCGACGGTCTGATGCAGTTGATCGGAGCCCTGGCCTGTGTACCCACCCGGTTCGGTATGGCTTCCCGCGCTCATCATGGTGATGCCGAGTGGAGCAATCGAGTCACGCAGTGAGGCATGCTCCCTAGTGCTCAGGATAATCCCTATCTGGGGAAAGGTGATGCGCAGGACGCAAATCAACTGGGTAAGATCCCGGTCGTCGAAGGGGAATCGTGGGGCGAAGGAGCCGGCTGCAGGACGGAGCCTCGGAAGGCTGACCGTCAACTGCGATGTCCAGCAGATGCGTTGCAGATGAAAAATGTGGGCGGCAAGTGCAACGGCCTCCTTTCTCCAGTCAGCCAGACCGAAAAGCACACCGATGCCGAGCCTCCTGAATCCCGCCGCATGGGCCCGCTCCGGGGCATCCAACCTCCAGTTATAATCCTTCTTTGGACCGGCCGTGTGAAGTTCCCGGTAAGTCTCCCTGTCATAGGTCTCCTGATAGACCACCAACCCCTCGGCACCAGCCGCCACGAGCGGCAGATATTCCCCGGTCTCCATGGGGGCGACTTCAAGCGAAAGACTCGGGACCTCACTCGTGAGCCTCTCCAAGCAGCGCTGAAGATATCCCCCGGAGACAAACTTGGGATGCTCGCCGGCCACCAGGAGCACATTGCGAAATCCTTCCGCAGCGAGGTGCTTTGCCTCGGCGGCCACCTGCTCGATCTCAAGGGTGACCCTCAGGATGGCATTATCACGCGAGAAACCGCAGTAAGCACAGGAGTTGATGCACTCGTTGGAGAGGTAGAGCGGGGCAAACATACGCATTGTTCTCCCAAAATGACGCCTTGTGATTGCGGCGGACCTCCTTGCCAATGACTCCAGTGCTGCATCATTGCAAGGATCGATCAACCGGCGAAAAGCGACCAACTCGGGAGAGGGAGTGGCAAGTCTGGAATCGATCTCGGCGGAAAATGACATGAATTTGGATTATGGGGCAGGATGGGTGAAGTATGAAGAAAGAAGAAACCAATCCTTCTCGATGAAGTAAAAACCACGCGTGCTGCTAACTGATGCTTTCAGCGACAGCAAAATGACCAAGAGCCTCCATTTCAAGTTGGGTGGGAGGTCTTCCAATACCTCTCCACGATTCATCCAACCCTGAGACAGTTGAAGTTTTGCCGTTTTTCCAGACAAACGAACTTGCAAAAAAAGGACCGACTTTCAGCGGATCACTCCAAAGATGAATGGCAAGCGTCTTGGAGGGGTTGAGCGCAACCGCCAGATGCATCGGTCCGCTATCGGAACTTACCGAGAAGGAGGAGGCGCGCAGGATGCCGATGAGTTCCAACAAGTCGGTTCGGTTACTCCAGTCCTCGACGTTCTTGGGTAGGTCGTCAATCGGCTTCCCTCGCCCCACAATGATGACCCTGTACCCGGGATGGGCAGTCACCCCACGCAGGAAAGCATGTATCATACCCTCGTCCAGACTCTTCCCCTCGCCCCGCGCATAGGGATGAAGTACCACATAGGGAGAAGTCGCATTAAATACCGCGGGAAGATGACCTTCGGGCAACACGAATTCGGGAGCCACGGGTTGAGGGATTTCAAGATGGCCGAGAAGAGCGAGATAGCGCCTCACCGCATGATCGTGACGATTTACCTTCACGCTCTCTCCATGGAGAAGAGCGGCTCCCTCGCGTGCATCGGATAATCCGATAACTTTTGGGGCCCCTGAGATCCTTGCAATGAGGGCACTACGGAGAAGTCCCTGCAGATCAATGGCCATGTCGGGCTTCCAGTCTCCAAGGATCCGCAACCATGCAAGCGCACCCAACCAACCGTAAAGCCCGCGGAATTTATCACGAGGGAAGAGCACCGTTTCAGAAATAGCCGGATTCCCCCCGAGTAGCATCCTCCATGCGGGTTGTAGAAGCCATCTGATCTCGGCATCAGGATGATGGCGGTGGATCGCGGAGACCACCGGGAGTGCATGGATCACGTCACCCATGGAACTCGGTTTGATAAGAAGGATCCGCATGCGTTGGTTACTCTTCATGGGATCAGTCACTTCGGTGCTTTCAATGGATAGAAAGGATAGCTTGATACGGAATCGTTAACCCATTGATCTTTAGGAATCCCGAGCTTCTGCTCAAACTCATGGAGACGTGTGACAAGGGTCGGCACCCTTTGTTGCGCACCCTCGTGATAAAGCGACAGGAGGCGTTCATAGGCTTCCCTCTCCCTTCCCGGCGTCAGGGATGACTCGTACGCGGCGAGACGCTTCAAATAGGCGGGTGCATTTGTCAAAGAGGCCGCCTTGGCATAGGCATCGGCCGCCGCCCCGTGATCCGATTCCCTCGTTCCGGCAAGTCTCCCCAAACTCTCGTAGAGAAGATACTGATCGGGATTGTTTTTAATCCCCCTTTCAAGGAAATTCCGGCCCAGTGCCACGTAATGGCCGGCGGAACGCTCGCGCAGCACTTCGCTAGGTTGTGTAAGGTCTTGGAGAGCCGAGGCCCTGGCGTTCCAGGCCATGTGCCATGCAGCAATATCCCAGTAGAGAAGAACGCGCGGTTGCAGAGTCGTGACCGATTCGAACAGCGCGTCCATCTTTCCCCACTCGGTCTTCTCCCAAGCCGCATGGGCACTGATCCACAAAAGTGCGGCAACGGGTGCCCTAAACCCGCTCAATGCGGCGATGAAAGCGGCCTGACCGACACGCTCGCGCAATCCAAGGTCGAGAGTTGCGCTCCTGAAGTGGGCGGATCGATCAAGATGCTGCAACTCGATCTGCCACGGAAGGATAAGGCTCCCCGCAATTCCTAGAAAGAGAATCGCAAAAAGAACCCGGAGAGGGTTGACGCGTCCCATCATGATCAAAGCTCCCTTTTTTGAAAAAGAAAACAAGCGACCAGATAATAAAGGATTGTGTAAACGCCCCCCAAGGCAATCGTCTGCCAGAAGACATCCAACGGCAGCCCTTTTCCTGCCACAATATCATCGCTCAGATTGAATGCCTGAAGATCAGGAAAGACAAGCGCCAGAAGAGCACTGAAAAGACGTGACCACCAGTGCACGGTTACGCCTCCCAACCAATACTCACGGGCGGTCTCCTGAAGATGCCCGATGAAGTAGGCAGAGACGGACGTCAGGATGGCGAAGATGCCGCTTGTAGCAAATGTCGAGATCATGAGCGTGAGAGAAGCGATCAGCGAAGCCTTTGCAAAGAGGATCGCCATGGCGGGGATGAGGTTCCAGTTGAAGGCTGATTTCCTGACCTCGGCCAAGGCCGAGGCAAGCTCCTGCTGTGATCCGACAACGGAGTTCCGAGTCTCTAGGAGCACTGACTGCTCACGCAGCACGAGAACTGTGAGAAAGAGCCCTCCCATGATCAGGGTCGAAAGTAGCAACATGGTAAGAACGCCAAGTAACTTACCCATCAGATACTCATGACGCGGGACAGGCTTGGAGAGAATCGTAAAGATGGTTCGGTCCTCCAGATCCCGAGGAAGGAGCATCGCGGAGGCCAGGATGGCAAAGAAACTCAGGAAGAGTGACATTGCGCCGAGGGCCACATCTTTGAGCATCTGAAACTCCTCTTGGAAGGAGAACTTGGCCAAGAGTGCGGAGCACCCGATCACCATCAGGGAGAAAATAAGCAGAAATAAAAAGACTCTCTGACGGACCAAGTCGGTGAAGGTGTTCCCCGCGATAGCAAAGATGCGAGACGATGACGAAAAGCGTCGGCTCATCAGCGCTTGTTTGTTCTCTTTGCAGGAAAGCGGGTCCCGACATCCTCTCCGGCAACAGCACCCGTGATCTGCCTCCTCTTCCTGCCGTGGGCAATGACGGTCTCAACTCCAGCCTCAACAGCTGTGCGGACGGCCTGAAGTTTTGCCCCCATGCCGCCGGTCGAGTGTTTCCCCTTCTCAGTAGTCACGTGACGGAACGCCGCCTCCACGTCGGTGACAAGAGGGATACGGGCGGGTTTACCACCCGGATGCGATGCCCTCTCCAGGAGGCCGTCGGCGCTTGTTAGCAGGAGTAACAGTCGTGCACTGACAAGTTGGGCCACTTCTGCAGAGAGACGGTCATTGTCACCGAAGCGAAGCTCTTCCACGGCAACCGTATCATTCTCATTGATAATAGGCACCACCCCCGGCGAGGCGAGAAGTTTGCCGAGCGTCACGCTCGCATTGCGACGACGCCCGGAATCAAAGATGTCATCGTGGGTAAGGAGGAGTTGGGCGGTCCTTAGCCCGTGCCTCGAAAAATGGCGGGCGTAGGCTTCCATGAGGAGAGGTTGACCCACCGCGGCACAAGCCTGCTTTCCGGCAAGGTCAACGGGACGATCAGGCAGGCCGAGGGCATCGACTCCCGCGGCGACGGCACCACTGGAGACAACGACGCACGGGATACCGGAGGCGATTAGGGCGGCAATCTCACCACAGAGGCGCCGGAACTGGGCCGTGTCGAGGGAACATCCCCCCTCCATGGCCAGGATGCCTGTTCCGAATTTCAGGACGACGGGATGAAGTTTCATGGGCACTCTTTATTCTGCACTCGCTGCAATCATGATTTCCAGAAAACCAGCCTCAAGGGCAAGCCCCTCCTGAACGCCGCGTTCCAGGGACAAGCGGAGTTTTTCCACCGCTTCAAGACATCCGAGCAGTCGGCGGGATTCATTATTGTCCGGGGATTTCAGGCCATCATGCAGCACGCGGATCCTCATCCCGAAATGATCGGCAACCAGGGAGAGGAGTCGCGAGCGTTCCTGGAGGGACTCGGACTCGGCGACTGCCTTGAGTTGATCCTCCCTATCCGACATGTCGGTATCCGTTGTTTTTCCGAAATGTGATTTGTCAGCCGAGAGTTCTTCCTTGAGTCTCTCGGATGCCTCTTCCCTCGATTCTTCAAGAAGATCCCTGAAACACCGGGTCAGGCTGAAAGCCGCCGTAGCATCAGTATGCGCACCATCGGCAAAGAAGCGGTCCATGTGGCCGCGAAGCCTTGTCGAACGGGTATCTTCCAGCACTCCCTTACCGGGTCGGAGGGCCACGGAGATGCAACGCGACCGGATGGTCTCCAGAAGGGCTTCTGGCAATTCCGTGGTCAGCAGCAGAAGCGATCCATCGGGTGGTTCCTCCAATGTTTTCAGAAAGGCATTGGCCGCTTGAGGCATTAACCGGTCTGCGTCCCGGATCACAGCAACCTTGCGATTCCCTTTTTCAGATGTCCGGTGAAGGGCCGACTCAAGATCCCTGATCTGCTCGATAAGAAGTCGGCGGGACTTCGATCCCGGTTCGATAACATGAAAATCGGGGAGACTCTCCACTTGGATAACCCCACTTCCAAGGAACAAAGCGGCAAGTTCGTTTGCCAACAGATTGACTCCCGATTCCGGCACTCCTGAAATCAGATAGGCATGTCCAAGCCTTCCCTCATCGAAAGTCTTCTTCAATAGCGTGAGTGAATCCTCCCTAGATAAGGCCATGACAACGCTCCTTGATGATTTGTTTGACCGATTTAGCGACTGAATCCTCATCCGGAGCGGCATCAACCACGGCGATCCTTTCGGGATGTTCAAGTGCCAGATCCAGATATCCGGCACGCACCGCCTCATAGAAAGAAGCGGTTTCCTGCTCCATCCGATCTGCGGGGCCACCCCGCAAGGAAGCCCGGCGAAACCCCTCTTCGGAGGGAAGATCCAGCAGAAGCGTGAGATCTGGGAGGGTTCCACTCACTGCAAAATCATTGATCGATGCGACTTGCCTCGGATCCAAAGCACGAGCCACCCCCTGGTAGACCGTTGTTGAATCAAGGAAGCGATCACACAGCACGATGGCACCCCTTTCCAGGGAAGGCCTTATCACCTCACGAACAAGTTGAGCCCGGCTTGCGGCAAAGAGAAGCAACTCCGCCGCCGGGGTCATGGCTGCTGCGGATTCGTCATATTGGAGCAGGTGCCGAATGCTCTCCCCGACAGGGGTCCCCCCGGGCTCCCTGATCGGCAGTACGTCACGGCCCATCGATCGGAATAAGTCGGATAGACGGCGAATCTGTGTTGATTTACCGCACCCTTCGGAACCTTCAAATGTGATGAACCACCCTTTGCTTGCCATGAGTACTGATCATAGCAAGGCAAGGATCGGGTTGAAGCGTTAAAAAAACCGGGGTTCCCTGGCCCACTATGCAAACAAGACCACCGAACACTTATTGCTGGAAATCCACCGACGAAATCGAGCCGTTATTTTGGAAGTCTTTCCCGAAAGAGAGTCTAATGCTCACGGGACCACAACTTGCATCGGGAACCGAAATAATCGGTGCGGAACTATAACCGTACCCACCATCGGTAACCTTGAAGGCAAGAATTTCACCATTTTTAACGACTGCAAAGATCTCGGCGGGTTTATTGGGCCAAAGATGATCACTTCCTGGCTGATAGCGGTAGCGATCCGAAACAGTGTCGAGCAACTCATTAGTGACCCCGTATTTTCCCAAGGCCGCCAGGAGGACTGATTTGTTCTGTTGCGCCGTGGCCGTATCGGGCATCCGTCCCTGAGTTACCGGCCTGACTTTACTGAAAGCCTCCCTGAAAACCTCGGAAGTCACTCCAAGGGCGCCCGCCACCAAGTCAACTGGGCGACCATGATCCTGTGGGTCGGTATCATGTCCCCCTGTCAGTACAACGGGGACTAAAGTGATGCCGGTGGTGTCAAATCCGGAGGAAACAGCGGTCTCATTGACTGATGAGTTGGCATTCGTAACGGCGGCAGTAGCCTTGCCCCCCCCCGCCAACAAAATCATCACCAAAACTAGCGGTAGTAAAGCGAGTGAGAGGCGATGGCAGAGAACGAATAGGTTCATCGGATAAAAATTCTGCAGGGAACTGGACCAAAGCCACAAAAGTACTGAAAAACGGTGAAGAACCGAACCTCCGCCACATTCATGGATTAATATCCCTCGAAGACACTCTTCGTCTGGGCATCAGGATCCTTGATTTTGGGAAGTGCCATCTTCTGACCGCTAAGGATGAGCCAGCTCTCTTTCTGCTTATCGGTAAGAACTGCAAGCATTTGCCTGGAAGTCTGATTTTGCAGATTGTGAAGGCTGAGATCCTTCAGGAAGGAAGAGCCCAACGAGTTGTTATACTTCGCGTTGATCGCGGCAATCTGTGAACTCTTGCTGGCCGAAATCGCGGCAATCTGTTGCTGCTGGTTGGCACTGAGTCCCAGCAGTTGCTGCTCGCTTGGCGAGGTCAGAAGATTCCCCTTGAGTTGCTGACGCTCTATTTGGCGCAGGCGGTCCTGCTGGGACGAACTCAGCACGGCAAGGGCGCGCTCGTTGTATTTTTTGCGGAGCTTTCTGAGATCCCAACCGGCACGCAAGGCTGCATCCTCGCCATCCATACCGATCGCCGTGATCTTGCGCGCACGCGACTTGTATTCGGAACGAAGGGAATCAAGCAACGTGCATTGAAGGGAGGAGAGTTTGAGATCCTGCCGAACAGGGTCGAGGCCCAGCAGGACCGCAACGGATCCGGGATGATCATCTCCACCGGTCGTAACACCACTCCCTGCCATCAGCGTTCCCGTCCCTGACTGGGTCTGAACGGCCGTGGAGCAACCCGTGAGGGCCAGAAGCACGAAAGCAAGAGGGGTGAGATATTTCATGGATCGATGGCGGTGGAATCAGGCTCTGGTAAATCAGGAAGCCTGTGCAATCATGCCCTCAAGCTTCACGATATCAGCACCGAATTTACGGATACCCTCGGCGAGTTTGTCCGTGGCCATCGCATCCTCATTCAGCAACCAACGGAAGCTTTTCTCATCGACGGGGATCTTCTCGATCTCCATTCCCTTGGCCACCTCGGGGGAGAGAACGCGGACAAGAGGTTCGCTGGACTCCTCAAGCTTCTCAAGGATGTCGGGACTGATCGTGAGAAGATCACACCCGGCAAGGGCAACGATTTCGCCGGTGTTGCGGAAGCTGGCTCCCATGACCTGAGTCTCGAATCCGAACTTCTTGAAGTAGTTGTAAATCTTGTGCACGGATTGAACCCCGGGGTCTTCAAAGCCGACGTACTCCTTGCCCGTGGTTGCCTTGTAGTAGTCGTAGATACGGCCGACAAACGGCGAGATGAGTCGGATTCCACCTTCGGCACAGGCAACGGCCTGAGGCATCGAGAACATGAGGGTAAGGTTACAATTGATCTTCTCTCTCTGGAGGATCTCGGCTGCACGGATACCCTCCCACGTCGAGGCGATCTTTATCAGGACGCGCTCACGACTGACACCAGCCTTCTCGTAGAGGCCGATCAGGTAGCGGGCCTTGTCAAGGGTGGCCTCGGTGTCAAAGGAGAGGCGTGCATCCACCTCGGTACTGACGCGACCGGGAACAATCTTGAGAATCTCGCAACCGAACAGGATCAGTGTATCGTCGATGACTTTCTTGAAGAGCGCCGAACCCGAGAGGCTTGATACCTTGTTGTCGGCGATTGCCTTGTCCAGCAGGGTGCGATATTCGGGTTGGAGAACGGCCTTGAGGATGAGGGAGGGATTGGTCGTTGCGTCCTGAGGATGAAATTTGCGGATATCCTCAAAGTTGCCGGTATCCGCGACAACGGTGGTGAACTGTTTGAGAGACTGGAGTTGGTTCATGCGTTTTGTTGTTAGTTGCTAATTGTGCTGGTTATGTCTTGGGAAAGCAATTCTGGAGTTGATTCTATGAATGGGACGATCCTGCCTTCCTTACCCCATGGAGGCGCGGATAAACTCCCTGAAGAGAGGATGCGGAGATTCGGGCTTGCTCAGGAACTCCGGATGGAACTGGACCGCCACAAACCAAGGGTGATTCTTTAGTTCGATGATTTCCACAAGAGCCTCGTCCGGAGAGGTCCCGGAAATCACCATGCCCCTCTTCTCCAAAATATCCCGATAGGCGTTGTTAAATTCGTACCGGTGGCGGTGGCGCTCGGCTATCTCGGTATGAGCGTAAATTTCATGAGCTTTGGAATTGGGCTTCAAAACCGCGGGCCATGATCCCAGGCGCATCGAGCCCCCTTTACCGGTGACCTCTTTCTGCTCGTCAAGAAGGGCGATGACGGGGTGGGCGGTCTTCGGGTCAAATTCGGTGCTGTTTGCGCCCTCAAGTCCACAGACATTGCGCGCGAACTCAATCGTTGCGATCTGCATTCCAAGGCAAATGCCGAAGTAAGGGATCCCGTGCTCCCTGGCAAAGCGTGCTGCAGCAATTTTACCTTCGGTGCCACGGTCTCCGAAACCACCCGGAACAAGAATTCCGGCCACACCGGTGAGGTGCTTCTCAGCTCCCTCGGCCTCTATCTCTTCAGCGTCGACTATTTGGAGATCGACCCCGCAATCATTGGCCCCACCCGCATGACAGAGGGACTCATAGATACTTTTGTAGGCATCCTGAAGCTCCACGTACTTGCCAACAACGGCGATTGTGATGCGGCGTGAGGGATGGATCATTGAGCGGACGGTCTTTTTCCAGACAGACATGTCGGCAGACGCCGTCTCTAATCGCAGGAGCTTGCATACCTTCTCATCCAAACCCTCCTCTTGGAGCATC
>Ga0208497_1000589_pt1 | contig 16148 bp, 41 predicted proteins | sample CryBogCBE25Aug07_FD_184555 | JGI IMG/M metagenome (GOLD analysis project Ga0208497, IMG submission 184555) | Freshwater microbial communities from Crystal Bog, Wisconsin, USA - CBE25Aug07 (SPAdes) | ecosystem: Environmental > Aquatic > Freshwater > Lake | place: Crystal Bog, Wisconsin, USA...
CTGGTTGGTTTCTCCCACATCTGGTCAGGCGTGCAGAGCGGTAGATTCTCGCCCATTTCAACGTCCATCTCAGCGTTGGAGTGTTCTTTTACTCTGTCGATCACAAACTGTTCTCTCTGCTCAAAAGACCACAGATTTACCGGTATGACCTTTATCGGAGCATCGGGATAGTTCTGCCTTGTCTCGGCCTCCCTGCGGCTCCAGTCTCGAATGATGGCCACGATCTCGATGTTCCTGACTGGCATTTGTTTTACCTTCTCCACCAGCCATGCGTAGATGTTCAATTGGTATTCCCAGTCGATCTTCTCGTTCATGACGGCCCAAGCACCGGTCGTCTTGTAGTCGTTGATGGTCACAGAGCCGTCTGCGTTGATGATCTGTAAGTCGATAGCACCGGAGATCCTCCAGCCCTCTACACTCGTATGGATGCGCTCCTCCACGACGTGATTCTCTGCCTTTCCATGCTCTAGGATGCCGTGTATGGCGGTCCCAAAGATAGACCAGACGTTCTCAGTCACATCACTCTCGAGCTCGTCCATGTGCGCCTTACGCAGCTGTACAAGCCTGGGGGCAGTGATCAACTCAGTGGCGGATAAGTGTGCTTTGCCCTTGCTGTAAGCAGGGCGCTGCATGATGTTGACGAACGTCTCGGGGAGGTTGAACTTATTTGTTAGTTTCATTGCGTACTTTCATCATTGCGTCTGCCAATGTGTATGCGTCTAATGCAATAGATATTGATGACACATCTTCATAGTCAGGACGGCTATTCATTGACTGCATGGCAAGACCGGCAAACCAGTCTCTTAAATCCATTCCATAATTAGTAGTGTGTGGGAATGCTTTCATCTTTTCTCCTGTAGAATAGTGGTTGTTGGCAACACATTGTAACAACACTAATTCATGTCTTGCAAGGGGACTTATGGCAACATCCACAACTCAGCTCAGTTTGAAGCACATGCGAGAGCGTGGGTTCTATGCGGAAGTCGTTGAAAGATTTAACTTTTTTACCAAACGCAAGAACGATTTCGCAGGGTTTATCGACATACTTTGTTTGTCAGATGGGGTTGTAATGGGTGTGCAAACAACGTCTTATGGCCACGTTAGCACAAGGGTTAATAAGATTTTGACGCATGAGAACTACGCTGTTGTGAAGGCATCGGGCATCAAGATAGAGGTGCATGGTTGGCGCAAAGTAAAAAACCGTTGGCAAGTGAGAATAGTTGAGTTATGATGCAGGCGTTTCTTCTGTAGTTGCTACTTCTTTGTGAAGTTTTATCCCGGCCTGGTGTCGGGATTTTTTTCCTGGTAATAGTACCAAGATGTATGGAGATTGAGGCGATGCATAGCTGTGGGACATGTTCCGACTTTAAGTGCAGTCTCCATTCATGTTGATGAGCGAGGCCACCTGATATAACAGGGAACCGTAGGGATGGACTTGTTTGTAAGCCTGAACCCACCCCGTCACCAACAATCAACACGCATGGGGATTGTTGGGTGTGCACACCCAGTTGCTTTGCAATTCCGCAAGAGCAGTCCCCAGCCGTGTTGGTGTACAACGGGTTAGCGCCGTTGAAACCTCCTTTCGAGTTTGGAACATAACCACTGCTTCATGTGAGCGCCAACAACTAAGCACCTCTCGGGGTGCTTTTTTATTGCCCGAAATCGGTTTGTAGAAACCGAAATAGCATAGCTTTATGCATTTCTACACGCCCAAAAGCCGGCTTATGGCGGTGCTAAAAATGCAGAGTAAATGCAAGACTACATTTATTATTACTTGACACGTTTTTTTATTTTTTGATATACTGTGGCCATCAACGGCCTGGTAAACCGTTGTAGCACAAGACATGCGAAATCCCGAACCCTTACTGAAGGAGCGGGCTTCGTCAAAGCTATGTAGAGTGGTCTTGCACTCTATGTATGCGGCAACCAAGCCTAAAGCTCGTATCTTTCAGTAAGGGTTTTTTGCTTTCTGGCCCACCTTCTCTAAGAAGCTATCCGCAAAAGGATGACTGGAAGTTTTAGGAAGCAAGTAGCTGTACTGCGTCATGGCATCAGCAAAAGCGTAGTGATTCTTCTCCTTGTCCATACCGTTCCGGCTTAGAGTGATCGCATCATGGAAGACGCAAGATGCAATGGGGGCATTCACGCTTTTGTTATCCACCGGTTCAGATCTGGTGGGGGAATGACGAGAGCTGCCGGGTCCCAGCAGACGCCGCAATGTGGTGGAAAGCTCGGCAAGTCAACCTAACATGCTATGAGTTGACCCATCTGAAAACCTCAACGAAGGGACCGGTTGGAAAGTGTGCTTAGCTCGCTTCGGCGTGCTAGGCATTCCTACGACCACCTACTTCCTAACTCAGCTAACCGGTTGGAAAATATGCGAATCAACTTACAGTGCGCTTATAAGGACAAGGACAAAGTGAAAGCGCTCGGCGCTCGATGGGATGTAGCAAACAGGGTTTGGTACATCATTGACGTTGAGGACTTAACACCATTCATGCGCTGGATACCACCTTCTGACGCTGATAAAAGGCCCGTAGAAGAGCTTATTACTCTTGAAGATTTCTTAAAGCGTTCATACACAAAGCACATATCGCTCACGATTAGATCAGCAAAAGCGTTTGGTATACCTTACCCTCTCGAGTCTGGATGGGCTCAAAAATACGCTAAAAAAACAGCGCTCGTTAAAAGACTATCTGTTGGTAAAAAAGCCAAGCGTTAGGGAAAACCCCTAGAGACATTGTCTAACACATGATTCAAAATTGTTTCCATGTCTTACAACACAAGGAGCAACATGGAAGACTTAAATCCCACCACAAGACGTTACCCTCGCACGCTAGAGGAGGCATTCCCAGGTTCGCCGGACATGGCTGAATGGTTCTTCAGAGACCCGAATCCACACCCGGTTGGTTGGTACATGATTGCCACCGTGGCAATTGTTTTGTTTTTATTGATTACTTTACTTGTGAGGAACATATGCACCCTGTAATCAACGCGCTGACTGAGCTGCATTACAAACTCGAGGAAGCACATCAGCTGCTCGAGAAAGTGGCAGATGAGTACAACATGATACTGAAAGAAAACGTACAGCTCAAAGACAAGCTGTTTTGGCAAGATGACACTGACGATGGGAAATGTTAATGACTGAAGGACTACAAACATTTAAGCAGCCAGTTCTGGTGCTTAATGACATTATTTACTTACCGCCTTACAACAGACCGCCATCCAGAATCTTCTGGTACGGACCTGGTGGCAGAGCCTATAGCACCAAGGAGCTTTTGGACGCCGGAGCCCGCGTGATGATCATGGATCTGTGGGAGAGATACTGGTTAAGGAGCATGGTGAAGATGGAGCCCAACGCAACAATAGGAGAGATCAAACGTGCCTATCAAAGACTTTTCGGAACTATTTAACGAGTGGAAGAAACAACAGGAGAAAAAAATGTTTAAACCTACAAACAACGTAACAAAAGAAACTTTCAATTATGTGGTCAGTCACCCAGGTTGCAGATCGCATGATCTTGTAACTTACATCACGAGCATTGGATTAAACCCAAGCTCTGCTACTGCGATATTGACGGCTTGCGTGAAAGAGAAAAAGATCAAGAGAGAAAACGGCAAATACTTTGCTTTGCAAAATGTTTATACGCCTCTCAAGTTCAAGTACAAAAAAGCAGAACAAAAGCCTGAACCCGAAGTGGTAAAAGTACCAGAGCCTGCAAAGCCTCCAAGACTGTCTGCTGAATACATCGTGTCTCATATTCCGGTGAACGAAGCAAAGGCGTTATACATCGAGCTCAAAGAGATCTTTGAGAATGTATGAAGTCACCAGCTTCATATTGGTTTGCATCGCATTGATCTGTGCTCTCATGAGCGCGGGTCTTGTGATGTTGTGTGTATGGATAGGGTATATGGTGATGAATCATGACTAAAGAAGAAATCATAGAGATGGCTAAAGAAGCTGGATGGGAGATGGATGACAGCCTTGTGCTTGAGCCTGAAATCGTTTGGTATATCTGCCAAGGGCAACTTGAACTCTTTGCCAAGCTGGTAGCAGAAAAAGAACGTGAGGCGTGTGCAAAGATTGCAGAAAACAGAATATTGCATGATGAAAATAAAGATATAAAAAAAGGATATTTGTTTGCTCAACAAAGCATTGCTCAAGATATCAGAACAAGGAGACAAGAATGACTGAAGAAGAGATCATTGACTGTTTAAAAACAACTGGCTTGAACGAAGAGTTTGTTGTTGAGTTTTATGAAGAGATGGAGTTGTTTGCCAAACTGGTGGCAAAAAAAGAACGTGAGGCGCTTGAAGTTGAATTGCTAAAGATGAAGCAAGGCGTTGTTGCCAACAGCGATTACATACAAGGGCGATGGGATTTGATTGGAGAGTTTCAAGACATCATAAGAGCAAGGAATAAAACATGATTGACGCTTTGAACGATGCTTTTATACTGCTGATGTTTGTATTTTGGATGTGGGCAATATTTCGATAAGGAGAAAAACACATGACTCAAGATGAAATTATTCCTTTGCACATAGAAGATGAATATGTGCGAAATTACTTGTGGGAACGTGCTTTGATTGCTATTGATGACCCATGTTGTCGTAGCCATCCGCATGAAAACATGAGCAAGTATTGCCAACACAAAACCGAACTTGCACGATTAATGAACCAAAATTCGCAAGGAAAAAAGAATGACACAAGATGAAATCATTAAGATGGCTCATCAAACCAGCAAAGAATGGCTTAAAGAATTTCCAACGCCAGAAGAAACGGCGCACCCAGTGCCTAAACGCTTTTTGGAAATCTTTGCCAAGCTGGTAGCAGAAAAAGAACGTGAATGGTGTGCTTCTTTCATTGAGGATTTGGATGAAAGAGGGTTTAAAGAACTAGCAGGGCTAATAAGAGCAAGGGGAAAATAATGATTTACACAACATTTAAACAATGGGTCAAAGGTCGATTTCTTGAAACAGGAGAGCCACGCAAAAAAGCATATTCAAAAGATGAATTTGCCTTGATAGAGATGGGTTGGGGATATGGGTACGACGCTGGTGTAATGGTAGAGCGTGAGCAATGTGCCCAGATTGCAGACGAATACGCTAATGGGTTGGAACGAAACTACTCTGAAATAATTGCTGAAACAATCCGAGCAAGGGGAAATAATGAATAAATTTGGAATGGCAGAAGTAAAAGGTGAGGGTGAGCCAGTCTTTGGGCATGACTTTGTACCGCCAGAAAAAGAACCTATGAACGCATACGATGAATTGATGAATTTCTTAGAGGACGGTGAAGTCGTAGAAGGTATTGTATTTGGTGAGTACGGTTGGGGTGGATATGGAGAAGAGGAAGACCACAAGGTTCAGCAAGAGCACCAAGGCAAGCTGATGTCGATTGAAGAAGCCAAGCCACTGATGGACGGCTGGTCTTTCGATGGGGGATACGGGGCGCCTGAGTGCAATGCAACTTACATATGGACAAACCAGCGCTGTATATGGGTGACTCAGTACGACGGTTCCACGAATCTTGACTCAATGCCAAGACATCCTATTGACTGCATGCCTAATATGCCAGGGGGTTGACATGACTAAAGATGAAACATTGAAACTGGCGCTTGATGCGTTGGAAGGTTTTATACCTTATTTGCCATTGAAAGATGAAGCGCAATGTAATAGTTACGACAAAGCCATTACTGCATTACGTCTTGCTATTGATGCGCAAAGCATGGCATCTAAATCTACCTATAAAGAACAACTAGAAACAAAAGATGAGCCTGTGGCATTGGTAGCAGAAGTTCACATAAGTCGCTATACCATTGAATGGACAAATGGACCACTGCCACAAGGTACAAAGCTCTACACCACACCACAACGCAAGCCTTTGACGGATGAACATATTGACGAAATACCCTTTGCTTTATTTGAGCAAGACCAAAACGGAATTTCTGCAACAGAGGCATTACGAGAGTTTGCTAGAGCAATCGAAGCCGCTCACGGCATAAAGGAATAAGAATGACTAAAGATGAAGCATTAAAACTTGCATTAGAGGCGTTGAAATTGTGGCTCAATCATAAACTGGATGAAGATACCGCATGGGAGGCCCATAACGCCATTAAAGAAGCACTAAAAATAAAAGATGAGCCTGTTGCATGGGGTATGGAAAAAGACGGAGTTATCCTTGATGTAATCTGCCCTGCCGAACATGAGCGTGAAGAAGGTAGCTATACAGTACCTCTCTACACCACACCACAACGCACATGGGTAGTACTGACAGATGAAGAAAAGGCGCAATTTGTTGTTGCGTATTACCCATCAAACTGGGACAGAAAAACGGCAGTATCTTTAATGAATGACTACGAAAAATACCTCAAGGAGCGCAACACATGAGACTAACACGAACTTTTAATGCGGGGCACGACAACCTGTATCTCAACAAAGATGATGTTAACCGACTGCTCAAGGGGCAGATGCTTAAAGAATCTTCATTGATTGTCCAAATGGAAAATCCTGAGCGTGAATGGATAGGTCTGACGGACAAAGAACTTGATGATTTGCATAGAGTGTTAAAAATTCGGCTTATGGGAACTTTTCAAATTAAAGATATTTACCGAGCCATAGAAGCCGAACTAAAGGAGAAGAACACATGAATCCATTACCAAAATATAACGAAAAAGGTGAACTAGACAAAAGATTAACCATAGACCCAGTAACAGGTTATGTTGGGATTGGTACACCACAACGCACATGGGTAGGGCTGACTAAAGAGGAAATAAATCAAGGTTTACTGCGATCTTTTTATGTTTTGGAGAAAGCTAGAGCGTGGCGAGATGGTGTTGCATGGGCAGAAGAAATTTTGAAGGAGAAAAACAATGCCGTTTAAACCACATCCAACAGATCCAGACAAGATGGTTTATGAATCTCGCAAGTATGACTTTGAACCTATTGAATGGCGTCAACACGCTAGTGCATATGAGCAAGGCTTTATTGACGGAATGCAAAAGCAAATGCAATCAAGTGTAGACAAGGCAGTCAACGCAATAGGCAAGCGTGAATGGGTAGGACTGACTGAAGATGAGATTCATGAGTGTTTTGAGGAATGCTGCAATCTTAAAGTTGTTGACCCGAAAGGCGGTGTTAGAGGAAGTGTAAACATTTTTGATGTGGGTAGGGCAATTGAAGCCAAGCTGAAGGAGAAGAACACATGATTAAAGAATCAGTTGTTTGGATTGAACAAACTAGAGAGCAAGCAATCACGCTTGCCAATGACATAGGTGGTGACGCAGAAGTTCATGCTTTGGTTATTAGAAAAGGCACATTTGAAATGGCGCATAAGCCCGTTGGATACCTAGTATATCAAGCACCAAAATGGAAAGGACTGACGGATGAGGAAAGACAAGAAATTCATGGAAGCACCAAAAGTCCTTATGACGATTTGTTATTGGTAGAAGCCAAGTTAAAGGAGCGCAATACATGAGACTAACATTCGCAGAAATAATTTACTCAATACTTGTTGTCGTTGTCATGTGCTTTTTAGCATGGGCTATGGCATATGGATTGTGGTTAGGTTTTGGCCCAAGTAAAGATGAGCGTGAAAGAGACCACGCCATGCAAGTCATTCAAGAAGTGGATGGGTGCAAGGTCTACAGGTTTTACGATGGTGATTACCACTATGTGACTCGGTGCGGTGAGAAGGTAACAACACAAAAGAACTGGGATGAGAATTGCGGTAAAGCCTGCATACGCCACAAAACAGAAGACATTAGAACGGAGGGTAACCAATGAAAACACCTGAAGACGAAGAGTTTGAGCGCATTGAGCTTGAGCAAAAGAGAATCATAGAAACACAACAGGCATTGCGGGATGAACTGAAGCTGGCCAGCAAAGCCTTTGATGTTGCATATGAAAACTACAAGCGCAACGAAGTACTAGAAGAGGTAGCCCAAGAAATCGAGAAGTTCAAGGGATTTGGGGAAGACACCATTGCATCATTCACGGTGTACATAAGGAACATGAAGCGATGAAACAATGGGACGGGTTTGATGAATGCGTTATCGGGACCGCCAACATCTGGCGAGACCAAACAACTGTTGAAGTTTTGGTTTATAGCGTTGACGCCATGTTGGAAATCCTCCACATGCGAGACAACATGGAACAAGATGAAGCAATGGAATATTTTTTGTACAACATCGAGGGGGCTTACATAGGAATAGACACACCGGTTTTAGTTTATAGTAATCCAAATTGGAAAGAAGAATTATGAAAATCAACATAGAAAAAATCAGGATAGACGGCGATACACAATCGCGCACAGCAATACACGAGAAGACAGTACAGGATTACACGGAGGTCTTGCTTGATGGCGTTAAGATGCCCGCGATCAAGCTCTTTTACGATGGCGTAGACTGGTGGTTGGCTGACGGCTTTCACAGGTACTTTGCTCACAAGCGTGCCAAGATCAATGAGATTGATTGCGACATCACAAAAGGCACAAAGCGGGACGCCAAGATTTACTCGCTCGGAGCCAATCACGACCATGGGCTGCCTCGCACCAACGAAGACAAGCGCAAGAGCGTTATGACCTGCCTAGAAGACATCGAGATGTGCGATCTCAAAGACAGAGAGATAGCGCGCATTTGCAACGTCTCTCACGTCCTTGTTGGTCGAATCAAGAAAGAGCTTGATCTCAAGAAAGGAATCAAAGACAAACCCAAATTGGTAAAAGTACCAGAGGCTGATGTCGAAGAGTTTGTTGAATACGTTGACGATAAATTGCATGAGCTTGCAGTAGAGAACAAGGCTTTACAAAAAGAAAATCTACAATTGCGCGACAAAATCGCAGTTGGTCAGCTTGATGTAAGTGAAGAAGATAAAATATCGGTCGAGGAAACAATAGAATCCTTGCGCGCAGAAGTCGAACGCTTACAAGCTGAGCTTGATGCAATGACAATCAGCCGTAACGATTACCAACAAAAAGCCTCGGATGCGATCAACCAAGTGCAATACTGGAAACGCAGAGCAGAGAAGACAGAAAAGAAACTAAAAAGCAACTAACCCGAAGGTGGGCGGTATCCCACTAGGAGAAACATGGAACTGTCATTGAGACCCCACCAAGTTGAGGTGGTTCAAAAAATCAACGAAGGCTTTCTTGATGGACACAGAGCGCAACTGCTCTATGCTCCAACAGGATTTGGTAAAACTGAAGTGGCCATCCACTTTATGCAAGAGATTGCAAAGAGTGGCAAACGCGTTGCGATGGTGATGGATAGGATCGTGCTAGTCAACCAGACCAGTACGCGCCTAGCCCGCTACCAGATACAACACGGCGTCATGCAGTCCGACCACTGGCGCTACCGCCCTTACGAGCGCATTCAAGTTTGCTCTGCGCAAACTCTCGAGAAACGCGCCGAGTTTCCCAACTTGGATTACATCATCATTGATGAGTGTCACGTTCAGCGCAGGAGCGTGGTTAAATTCATTCAAGACAATCCAAACCTGAGAGTTGTAGGCCTTACCGCCACCCCATTCACGGCGGGGCTTGGAGACGTCTATACGCACGTTGTGGGGGCAAGCTCAACAGGTGAGCTTATCAACAAAGGATGGCTCACCCAGCTCAAGATATTCATCGCAAAAGAGATCGACATGACAGGCGCAAAGAAAGTCGCGGGCGAATGGTCGGCTGATGAAGTATCCGAGCGGGGCATGAAGATCACAGGGGATATTGTCACGGAATGGATCAAGAAGACGCACGAGATCTTTGGCGGTCCGCGTAAGACAGTTGTGTTCTGCTCAGGTGTAGCGCATGGCAGAGACCTTGAAAAGCAGTTTGAGGCTCAAGGATATAACTTTAAATCCATTTCTTACCTCGAGGATGACGATTACAAAAGAGAAGTGATCGAAGACTTTGCGCGCCCTGATACCGCGATTCATGGCCTCATAGCCACCGACATATTGACAAGAGGATTCGACGTCCCTGATGTCATGATAGGCGTGTCTGCAAGGCCGTTCTCAAAGTCGTTCAGCTCTCACGTTCAGCAGATGGGGCGTGTTATGCGTCCGTTTAAGGGCAAAGAGTACGGCGTTTGGCTGGATCACTCTGGTAATTATCTGCGGTTCAGGTCGGATTGGGACAAGCTGTTCACTGAAGGCGTGACGGAGCTGGAGGAGGGATCGGCAGAGAAGGCAAAGAAAGAGCCGACTGAGAAAGAAAAGAAAGACTCAAAGTGCCCCAAATGTTTCGCGCTTTGGGTTGCTGGATCGTCAACTTGCGTGGTTTGCGGGCACGAGAAACCGATTAGAGGCGTGTCGAGCGTACCTGGTGAGCTCCAGGAATTGACTGGAGCCAAGGACATGACCGCCGTTAATCAGGCGTTTTACTCTGAATTACTGCATTATGCGCGGGTTAGAGGATACAAAGAGGGTTGGGCAGCACACAAATACAAAGAAAAGTTTGGCGCTTTTCCGCGTGGTTTGAGGAACGAGCCCGCCATGACAACACAAAAAACTGTTAACTGGATTAGATCGAGGCAAATAGCATGGGCGAAAATGCAACGAGTATGAGGTTCGAAGACTTTGCTTACGAGCATGGGCTAATCATTGATAGCCTCACAATGGACAGATGGACACGCGTTTCTACCATTGATAAGCCCACCAAAAAGAATGGCGCATACGTTTTTGATGGGCATGGAGGCGCGGTTATTAACTTTGCAACGATGGATAAACACGCGATATACAAGTCAGCCAAGCCTCAAGTGATCGACTTTGCAAAGATCAAACGGCTCGATGAGGAGCGGATCAAGCGTCAGGAAGAGGCCAAAAAGAAAGCCTCTTATATCCTCAAGCAAGCCATCCCTGATCGGCATCCATATCTCGACCGCAAAGGGTTTCTCGATAAGGGTTATGTGTGGAAAGGCCTGTTAATAGTTCCAATGCGGGTGGGTAAAGCGCTCGTTGGCCTCCAAATGATCGACGCAGAGGGGCAAAAGAAGTTTCTATCGGGGCAGATCACAAAGGGCGCAAGCCTCGTGATCGACAATAAAGGCCGAGATATATTGGTTGAAGGGTATGCGACTGGGCTATCAGTGCGCAGGGCTTTGAAAGAAATGAAGGTGCGGTACAAAATCCACATCTGTTTCTCAGCCAGTAATATGCTCGAGATCGCGAAGTGCTTGGATAATCCGTTTGTGGTGGCGGACAATGACCCTGTTGGTGTAGCGACAGCCAAAAAAATAGCCTCTTGCTACTGGGTAGCATCAGAGGCGGGATTGGACTTCAATGATTACGAGTTAAGGGTTGGGACGTATCAGGCGGGAAAGAGCCTCGCGCCACTTCTGTAAGTTTCGTGTAAGTGGTAATATTACCAATTTGCGTGGGCAGTTTGCACAGTTGATGGACTGGCAAACCCCCAGTTGTTCGCATCGTGTTAATTCCAATCTAAGTCAATGCCTCTCATGTATAACACGTTACCAGTCTTGAGCTTGATTCGATTGAAGTTGTATTCGTCCTCATTCTCATCGGGTAAGCATATTGCGCCATCCAAGTCGCACGCGGTTAAGTATTGAACCTCCACCCCTTCATCGGGATAGATAACCCCCTCATAAGCGGGTACAAGATCGCCTCTGAGGGCGAGATCGTCTCTCATTCTTACTCTCATTCTACTGACCTCCCAAAATAAATCGCGTCTCTCCAAATATTGTAAGCATCGGAAAGCCTCGAGTAATGATCTTTGTATACATGGTGAAAATCGCCATCAGGATCGGTTAAAAAGCATTCTATGACGTTACGCGGGCAGTTGCCCACGTTGTTCGTGTAAGAGTGGATAAAAGCCTCATCGAATTCATTCATTTATATCTCCATAAAGCATATCCAGCACCTCGATTTGATCGCCATTGTGAGGCATTTCAGTAACCGCGTATGCGATTCGATTGACTACATGAAACTCGCTGACAATCCAAGTTCCTTCATCGCCATCAACTAGCGTCCAAACGTGTTTTGGGTCGGCGCTTTTTACAAAATCAAGTTCTTCGCCAAAAGTCTCAAAAAATATATCATTTGTTGAATCAAAGTAATTTTTGATTGGTTTGTATTTTTCTGCCCATTGATCGTAATTCATAACACCATGTCCTTTCCAGTTTCTTCTTCAATGATGTATGTGAATCCGTGTCCCGTCTCGTCATAGTCCCATGTTTCATCTATTTCATGCGCCTGTGCGATAGCATCTTGCATCGAGTCGGCATGAATCAAATATTCTCTTGTTATTGTTTCTTGAATGTAGTATTTCATTCTTCATCTCCTTCGTTGATTTCTTTTACACCACAAACGCAAAGCACCAATTCTTTGCAATCGGGATCAGCGCCAAAATCGGAACAAATATCGTTCCAGTCGTGCGGGATAATGCTTGGGTCAAGGCGAATCCAACCGCCTTTTGGCAATACTGTGTAGCCCGCTTTTTCAATTTCTTGTGTCGTTAACATGTTCAATTTCCTAAATAAATGGGTTGTAAGTCAATCCAATGGTTGTATTTATCCATCCCAAGGCCGTTGTGTTCGTATACGTTGATGCTGAAGTGGCCTGAGCCCTCGCGCCCAAAGTCGTGAATGTTGAAATCGTAATCGTCGATGCCGTACCACCAGTCTCCTTCTTTTACGATTTCATGCCTGTAAGCCTTCGCGAGCAAGCCCGCGATGTGTTGTAGTTGGTCAGTTGATAGTGTTTTCATTTGTTCGCCCTTCCATATTGAACACCCATTAAAAAAGCAATTTGAGTATCTTTGAGATTGGAAAAGTATTCCATTGGGAATTGCTCCCAGTCGGCATCGTCTTGGTTGCTCATGTTGATAAACTGCAAAACGTACTCATTGGGACATTCTGCAATATTCATCGTGTAGCAGTTATAAAACGCTTGATCTAGTGGTAATAGTTCCATTTTTTAGCCTCTTGCTATGTAGTTGCACAAGACGCGCTCGCGCGCGTTTCGGGGATCAACCCCTCATCAGTTGTGCTTGTTCGATAATCTCGCGCACCCGCTCGCGGTCGACGCTATCGCCCTCGAATGGTAGGGTTTTGTCCTTCATTCTCAATTTAATCGCCTGCTCGATTTCGCGGTCGGTTGCGATCGGATAAATGCCCTTTTTAAGTGAATAAAAGCTCTTGCAGTATTCAAGAAAATCCATGATTAAGCCTCCAATGCGTCCAAATATTCGCCATAACTGCCTTCCTCGGCCTTGTCGAGCGTGTCCGAGGGTTTGACATAGGCGAAGTAACCAGAGCGCGCTATGTACTGCATGGCCTCCTCTTGGGCTTTCCAATAGGTCTCGAATTCGGCTAAAAATTGGCCTTTGATGTTGAAAATTAAGTATTTCATGAGCGCGCCTCCAGTCTTCCGCGGTTGAATAAAGTAATAGCAATAGAACGGAAGGCGGGCGCCTCCCGCTCTAGCATGCGCTCAAAGCGCGCCAATGACCAAAATCCGCGCTCGAATTTATAGCCCGCTTGTATGTAGTCGTTTTCGGTGTGTTGCATTATTCGGCCCTCAATTGTTCAAGTTTTGTGCGCGCCTGATTGATGGCCTCATGCACCATATCGTCAAAATACCCGCCTGATTCGGTTATAAACTGGCGCGCGTTATCGTATAAATTACCGCCCAAGTAATCCGCGCCCAGTAAAACCCCCGCTTTGTAGGCCTCAACGCGCACGATAAACCAATGAAGCAAGCCTCGGTCGATTCGGTCGCAAATGTCCGCGATGTTGTCAATTGAATCGTCGAACATGTCGCGCGGGTGTAGGTCTTCAGGCGCGACGGATACCACAATAGAAAACCCGCTTTTTTCGGTTTCGTGTATCTTTTCAAAATATTGCATTGTTTACTCCAGTAAGTTGCGTAAGACCCGCGCGGGGCGGGTTTCGAGGCATCACCTCTCATCAGTTACGCTTTGCCTAAAATGCAGTCTCTGAGCGTTCGCATTTCATCAGGCCATGATTGACCGCATACATAATTCGCGCCCTCATCGTCCAAGTTGACGCGGTGATAAATGCCGTAAGAGTTCCAAAGTGACAAGGGCAAATCTAACCGCCTTGAGAGTTTTTCCTTTGTATTGGATCGGCAACCCTTCCCAACAAATCGGAAAATGTCGGCCTTTTGTTTTTCAGTGAGAGCGGATACACCGCCCCCAAATTTCGCGTTATGGATTGCAATATCGAGGTTTAGATGGTTTTTCATGGTTTAAATCTCCAGTAAGTTAAACATTCGCAAAGCGTTGGACAAGATCTCTAGGTGTTTTGGCCTTGGTGTAGGTGGATTCAATTTCATCGTCCCAGTAGCGTAAAGCGCCCAAATCATCGCCTTCAATGGAGTAAGCCCAATTGGTGCTTAACTCGCATTCATCATCAAACACAATTTTGATTTGAAAGTAAGCGCCAAAATCATGGTGCTCAGTTGCGATGGTTGTATATCCCATCGTTGCGCTCTCGGGTAATGGATAATGCTTGTCAATTTGGGCTAGCATCCGTTTTGCTTCTGCCCTCGCTTTTGAGCGGTAATCTTGCTCGCCTACTTGGGCGCATTGTTCCTCGGTTGGTGTGCAGTCGATCATCAAATAATCTTTCATTTATTTTCTCCAGTAGTTGCATGAGACCCGCTCGCGCGGGTTTCGGCTAATCAAGCCTCATCAGTCATGCTCGTTAAACCTCCTCAATGAATTGCTCAACGTGCGCTATCTTGTCCTTGATGGCCTTGATTTTGGCCTCAGCGCGTAACGTATATGTCAAGATCGATCCGCTCATGTAGGCTTTGATTCCGCCAACATATGAGGCGGGATTCAATTCGAGCGCGTGCAGTTGACGCGTAAGTTCGTCAATGTTTTGGTAGGCTTGTTGTTCAGTCATGGCTTAAACCTCCAATAATTTCAAAAGTCGATTAGCTTGCTCAATGGCCTTCAATGCTCTCAATTCGTCGCGCTCATCTTGGGTCATGAATCGGTCGAATAATTCGGGGAAGGCCTCAACCAGTCTTTGAACGTTCTTAGAATCAGCATAAAAGAAGGCCTCAGAGATGCAAGATGCAAAACTTCCGCCATCCGCCATGCGGTGTGCTGATTTGATGTAGATGTCAAAATTGCTCATGTAGTGTGCTCCAGTAGTTGATTGAATATAGGTGCAAATTTCTTACCCCTATACTATATAAGCAGTCAAGATTCGTGCCAACGCATGTAAGTTATTGATTTATAAGGGGTACTTTATGATTTTGAGGGTGTTTTAGAGGGTGTGCAGTTGCAAGGGTGTGGTTTATACGTTTATACTCATGGAAACGTTACCATTATGAGGACGCATGATGTCACTTGATACAGAAAAGCCCGCTAAAAGAAAAAGCCCGCCTAGACTCTCGAAAGCCCAAATAAGGGAAACGCTAGACAAGACACCTATCGAGCAATTACTGGGGACAAAACAACCGCTCACACATAAGCAGAGAGAATACGCGAGAAAACTGGCAGAGGGAGCGGTAAGCAAGAGACAAGCGTACAGAGAGGTCTACAATGCCAAGAGCGATTACACGCTCGCCAGTGATCCCTACAAGCTCGCCAGTGATCCACGCATACTCCAAGAGGTGAACGCGTACAAGTTGGCTATTGAGGCGGAGAAACAGCGAACCCCCAGAGAATTGAAGGCCCTTCTAATCCATCAGCTAGTCAAGCATTCCATCGACGAAGACTTTCCACCCGCTCAGCGCATGAAGGCCCTTGAGTTAATCGGTAAACTTTACGACGTGGGCGCCTTCATGGAGCGCAAAGAGACAACAGTCATCCACCAAAAAAGCGGAGACATCAAAGCGCAGTTGCTGGAGCGCATCAAACAAGTGATCGATGTTGAGGCCAAACCCAAACGCTCGGGAGGCGCGTCTCTGCTTGCGGAAATTTCAGAGAGCGCAGACCCCACCGCGCCCCCACCCCCCAACGATGCGAGCGAGAGGGCAGGGGATCCTACGCATACTATTCCCCTCACTCAACCATCCCCAAAAAGTGTTGATCTCCCAGAAACCCCCCCGTCACCTTCCGAAACGCAATGAGGTGGGGGGTATATATATTTGGAAAATCGAATAACCCTACTACCAGTAGGGGTGGTAATATTACCAGAGCGCTTGTAAGTTGTTGATTTTA
>Ga0208497_1000593_pt1 | contig 16105 bp, 15 predicted proteins | sample CryBogCBE25Aug07_FD_184555 | JGI IMG/M metagenome (GOLD analysis project Ga0208497, IMG submission 184555) | Freshwater microbial communities from Crystal Bog, Wisconsin, USA - CBE25Aug07 (SPAdes) | ecosystem: Environmental > Aquatic > Freshwater > Lake | place: Crystal Bog, Wisconsin, USA...
ATCAGAATGAGTTTAAAACACTACTTCCAGCAGATATGATTAAGCGAATGGAAGAGAAGTTTGGTAAGTATCCTGTAGGAGGATGGACCAATGCAAAGTTATCATAATTACTTGCGAGAACGACGAGTCTTTTTAGACTTATGACGACGACCACCAGTTGAAGTGTAACCTCCCTTTTCACGCGCAGTTCCAAATAGACGTGCAGATCCACTAGTGGTAGCTACTGCAGGGGCGGCTGACTGTACGGGTGCTGCAGATGGACCCATCCAACTCTGTAAATAATTACGTGCAGATTCATATGCGTCTGACATTATTATTATGTGATGCGATTTTTCTTTATAGTATCTACGACCGGGCAGCACCCAGCTTGGGTGCATATGCCTTGATGTAGGGGAGCGTTACAGATACTACGAAGAGAGCAACGAGTAGAGTTAGAGCGGCACCGATCGCCTTACCCACCTCTAGCTTAACAGGGCCTACCTGAACCACTACACCCTCAACAGACTTTTGAGCACCACCCCACAGAGCCGCAAAGGGAGCTACCAGATCAACGGTGACTGCGGAGAAGAAGTCTTTCAGCGCACCACCGAGAAAGAAACCGATAGCGACGGTGTATACAGTGAGTTCAGCCATTTTGTATTGAGCGTAGAAACTTTTTAGCAGATAAGAGTAGTGATGGGTATAGATACTCGATTTTTTGGACCTAGTGCATGGCAATTATTCCATTATATTGCGTTTCATTCAAAAAATCCCCAAAAGTTTTTGAAAGGTATTGGAGAGATATTGCCTTGTAAGTTTTGTCGTGAAAGTACCAAACAATTTATTTCTGAAATGCCTCTTGGAGGAAGTGTAGACTCTGGCAAATGGTTATATGATTTGCATAACAAAGTGAATCATAAATTACGAACTCAATGTGCTGATGATCCTAATGTAGTCAATCCTGGACCTGATCCGAGTTTTGAAGAAGTCAAAGCAAAATATCAATATCTGCCAAAAAACATTTTAGGTCGTGATTTTTTATTTTCAATTGCCGTGAATTATGATGGAAAGACTCCAGAAGTTCAGCGAAAGTTTTTAAATGATTTAGCTGAAGTGTATCCTACTACGTATCTTACGGATATTAAAAGTTATATGAAAGACCATCCTCCTGCATTAGAATGTAACAAATCCTATATGAAATGGATGTATGGACTTTTACATTCATTGGGGGAAGTCCCAACCTATCGGGGATACGTTCAGCGTTTGATGTATTACACAAGTGGATGTGAACGTAAAACATATAAAGGAAAAACTTGTAGGCGTGTGAAAGTTGGTACAAGTAGTTTCAGGACAAAGGCAAGAGATAATCGTAAGACATATCGTGTAACTCACGCGGTTCTTAATTAAATTTTAAACCATTTTCAATCATAATGGAACTTTGGTATTCCCTTGTGATTGGCAGTGTTGCTTTTGGTTATATACAATTATATGTTCGTAATGCGAAACGTTATTTTGAGAAGAATGTAGGTATAAATACTGTTTTTGATATGGTTTGATTTTAGTTTATACTGGTGAGGATGGGGATCGAACCCATGCGCTATGAAGCAGGAGATCTTAAGCCTCCCCCGTTAACCACTCCGGCACCTCACCACTTTTTATTCGTAGTTTAGGTGTAAATGGCTGGTCGGTTTAAGATTGTTGGTAAGTTTAGCAAGCCTGTATTTGTCCCTGTAGTTCAAGTTGTTTCGGTTGTGCCCGATGTTCCCGAAGTAGCGGATGTTCCTGAGGTAGTTGCCGAAGTTGCTGAAGTAGTTCCCGAGGTAGTTGCCAAAGTTGTTCCTGAAGTAGCTCCCGAGGTAGTTGCCGAAGTTGCTCAAGTAGTTCCTGATGCTCCTGTAGAGGTTGTAACTGAGCCTGAAGTAGTTCCCGAGGTAGTTGCTGAAGTTGCTCAAGTAGTTCCTGATGCTCCTGTAGAGGTTGTAACTGAGCCTGAAGTAGTTCCCGATGCTCATGTAGAGGTTGTAACTGAAGTTGTACCTCAGCCTGAAGTGGTAGCAGAGGTAGTGCCTGTGGCACCTGAAGTTCTAGCTGGTGTAGTACCTGTAGTACCACCCAAAAAAAACGCTCCTAAACCTTTACTCCCTTCTAAACCTCAAGCTTGGCCAGCTCATTCTGGACCTACAAAACCTAAACCATTAGTTACTTCCAAACCCAAACCTTGCTGTAAAGATTGTGTAAAATGTCCTGTATGCAAACCTAAAGCTTAAACCTCCGCTTAAAATCTGAAACACTTGCCCGAAAACTAGGTTTATTCCATAATACCCAACGGGATAATGCACCCGGAGTATCAGGTTTGTTCCATGATTCTCCCATACCAGAATGACGATGAATATATCGTGCTTTACGAGTCTTATCTTTATGCTTCGTAAAATCCGAATACCCTTTCTGACCGAACGGTACTACCTTTTCCTTTCCGTTTATTTCAAATACAGCATCCCACTTCTTCTCTTTTTTATGAGAAGGGCGTATAGCTTTTAAAGTTTTCATATTATTCTTATGCAGTAAATAATGGAAGCTTGGTATTCTGCTGTTCGTAAATTGAAAGATGAAAGTGATGATCCAAAACTAACTCGTGATTGTTGCTTTCGTATTTATCATGATCTTGTTTTCATTAAACAGAATAGGAAACTTAAGGAAAAACAGAAGTTTCGTGAAAGAAAAGGTCATGAGTTTGATGGATGGACTACAGAGCTTTCGCAAGAATATTCATCTGAGCTGATTAGCGAAGTCATTTCAAATAATGAATTTTGGAATGAAAGTTTGAAAGTTGTTTCTCTTTGAAAACGAAAAAGAAATATAGACGCAAAGAATAGTAAGACATTATGGGCGACACAATTATTGGCGTTCAGTTCGGCATCGCAGACCCAGAAGATATTGCCGCCCGCAGTGTAGTTGAGGTCATCACTGATAAGACATATCAATCCAATCAACCTTTCCCCGGAGGTGTATTTGACGCACGATTTGGTGTTATTGAAAATGGCAAGGTCTGTCCTACCTGTAAGCAAACGAATGTAGGTTGCCCGGGACATTTCGGTCATATCAAACTATCTCGTCCAGTATATCTATACCAGTTCCTTGATACGATTCAAAAAATCCTACAAGTCGTTTGTTTGAACTGTTCTAATCCCTATCTCCCCGATGAGATTCTAGATAGTGTTCCAAAAAATCTTACTGGAATTGATAAGTTTGATGATATCCGTGAAAAGACTACTTCTTTCAAAAACAAAAATCATCAGTGTATTCATTGCGATAGTTCTGCGATTCGTAAGGTAGAAAAGGTTGAAAATACAGTTGCTTCTCTGGAAGGTAAGTTCTTTGCTGAGGGGGATAATGAACCTGCTCCTGTAGTTCTCCAGCCCGAGATGGTTTTGCGATGCTTTCAGCGTATCTCCGACGAGCATGTCAACAAGATTGGATTCCACGCAAAATTCAGTCGCCCAAATTGGATGGTATGTACTGTTCTTGCTGTACCTCCTCTAACCGTCCGTCCATCAGTTGTTATGGAAGATAATCAGCGTATGGAAGATGATTTGACTCATAAACTAATCAGTATTATTCGTATCAATCAACGTTTGCGTAATATGATTGATAAGGGCGATAATGCAGATATGGTTGATGAGTGCACGAAACTTCTTCAGTACGAAGTGGCAACATATGTGGATAATGATATCAAAGGACTCCCTCAATCTACTCAGCGATCTGGTCGGCCACTAAAAACTTTGAAGTCTCGTTTGGGTGCAAAGACTGGTCGTGTACGTGGTAATTTGATGGGTAAACGTGTAGATTTCTCTGCTCGTTCAGTAATTACTCCTGATGCAAACATTGATGTAGATGAGCTGGGCGTTCCTGAAGAGATCGCAATGAATTTGACCTTTCCCGAGATTGTAACGAAATACAATCGCGATCGTCTACTTACATTCATTCGTAATGGTCCTGCAAAACATCCTGGTGCGAAATCAGTATTTCTCAAAGATGAAGATAAGAGTATTTCGTTGCGTTACGTCAACGCTGAAACGATTGATCTAAAGGAAGGAGATGTAGTTCATCGTCATCTGATTGATGGAGATGTTGTACTATTCAATCGTCAGCCTTCGCTTCATAAGGCTTCTATGGAATGCCATCGTATCAAAGTTCTACCCTATTCAACCTTCCGTCTGAATGTATCCGCTACGAAACCATACAACGCAGACTTTGATGGTGATGAGATGAATATGCACGTACCCCAGTCTATTGTTGCTGCTACGGAACTGAAGGCTCTAGCTTCCGTACTGCGTCAGATCATTTCGCCACGCACACATACACCTATCATTCAGATCGTACAGGATACGATGACTGGTGTGTTCCGTATTTCCAAGCCTGATGCGAAGGTTCCAGAACATATTGCCATGAATATTCTTGGAAGGATGAAGCGTCCTTTGTCATCATTTACTCGCAAAAATGAGCCTCGTACGGGTCAGGAATTGATTTCTACAACGTTTCCTCTAATGAACTTTGATGGACGTATTAAACTAGAAAATGGTGAACTGATGAAGGGACTACTAAAGAAGGGTGCTTTCAATGGATCTATTGATGATTCAGCAGAAGGAATTTTGAGTATTCTTCATAATGATTTCAATCCTCAGCGATGCGGTCAGTTTATTAATGAAGTACAAAGTGTTGTAACCAAATACAATTTGTATACTGGATTCTCGGTTGGTGCTTCAGATTTGATCGCAAAGCCAGAGGTGTATGAGAAGGTAGATGAAATCATTAAAACTGCTCGTAAAAAGATGGCTGATCTGATTTCAAACGTTCACGCTGGTGAGTTTCTAAATGATTCTGCTCGTCAGGATGGAGAAGAACTAGAAATTCAGATTTTGAATATTCTGAATACTGCTTCTACATCTGTAGCGGAAAGTGTGATGGAATCTTTGCCGAAAAACAACCGTATGATTGAGATGGTAGATTCTGGCGCAAAAGGATCGAATTTGAATATCGCACAGATGGTTGCTCTATTGGGACAGCAATACATTGTAGGCAAACGTGTTCAGAATACTCTTCAGGATCGTACTCTACCTCATTTCACAAAATACAATCATGGATTGGAGGCACATGGATTTGTAGAAAATAGTTTCATTTCTGGTCTACGTCCTGCAGAGTTCTTCTTTCACGCAATGGCTGGACGTGAAGGTTTGATTGATACAGCCGTAAAGACTTCGGATTCGGGATACATTCAGCGTCGGCTAGTGAAAACTATGGAGGATTTGCATGTAGAGTATGATGGAACCGTACGTAATGCGACTGGATCAATCGTTCAGTTTCGGTATGGAGGGGATGGAGTAGAATGTACGGCTGTAGAATCTCAGGTATGTGAACTTGGAAATATGACGATGGAACAGGTATATTCGGAGTTTGCTGCGTCTATTGGTGACTATGAGGCTGTGTGTTCTTACGCGAGTGCGGGTGATGTAAAGGCCGATAACTTTGTAGATCGTATTATGGCTGATCGTGAGTTTCTAATGCATAATGTGTGGAGGTATAAGCGTGATTCTAAAATCTTTGCTCCTGTAAATTTACGTCGTCTACTTGGAAAATACACAAATCCGTATGCGACCAAGACCGATTTGCTACCCGACCATGTAGAACGTGAACTAGATAAAATGTGTTCTGAATCTTGGATTAAGGAGAATAAAGCATTCCATTGTTTGTTGCGATACTACCTTGCTCCGAAAAAGATGATTCTAAAGGCTCGTCTATCTCGTGCGATGTTTGATGAATTGATCTCCGAAGTTCGGTTCAAGTATATCAAGGCACAAGTTCATGCTGGTGAAATGGTAGGAACATTGGCCGCACAGTCTATTGGTGAGCCTACTACTCAGCTTACGCTAAACACTTTCCATTCTACTGGAACCGTAAAGGCTAACGCAACGCAAGGAGTACCTCGTCTAATGGAATTGTTGGCAGCAACACCGAATCCTAAGAATCCTTCCAATACAGTGTATGTGAAGGAAAACGCAACATCTCAGGAATCAATGTTTAGTATGATGAAAGAGGTTCAGAATACAACATTGCGTGATATTACGAAATCTGTTCGGATTTATTATGATCCTAGCCCTATGTCTGAAAATACGGCAGTAAAGGAAGATGCGGAGATTCTCAAGTCATATCAAGCATTCTCTGTATCTAATGGAAGCTGTACTTCTCCATGGATTCTGCGTTTGGAACTAGATCGTATGGAAATGATGCGTCGTAATGTTGTAGATATGAATATGATTCAAACAAAAATTCAGAATAATAAAATTTTGAAAGTATTTGACTGTATTTCCAATGACACAAATACTCCTGACAAACTCGTTTTGCGTATTGTGTTCCAGCCTGATACAGCAAAGAATTCTCTCGCTCTGCGATTTATTGAGGACAAGTTGCTAGATACAATTCTTACTGGAATTGATGGTATTGGACGTGTATATCTCCGTGAAATCAAGAATGAAATGTCATATGATTCTGCAGTAGGTGGTTATGCTCCTCTCAAGCAATATGTTCTAGATGCAGAAGGGACGAATTTGCTTGAACTAGCCGTGTTTCCAAATGTAGATCCTTTCCGTACATTCTCAAACGATATTCATGAAGTATTGGATGTATTTGGAATTGAGGCAGTACGGCAGTGTTTGTATGATGAGTTTATGGAAGTATTCGTAACTGAGTATGTGAACTACCATCATATGATTACCCTAATTGACGCTATGACATATCCCGGATTTATTCTATCGGTGAATCGGTTTGGAATGAATAAAGGTGAGAGTGGAGTACTCGCTCAATCATCGTTTGAAGAGACATCCAAGATTCTGTTTAATGCAGCGATTTCTGGGGAGTTTGATGCGATGAAGGGTGTATCTGGTAACATTATGTTCGGACAGAAACCTCCTTGTGGAACAGGATTTGTTGATATTCTAATTGATGAGACGAAGATGCCCGAGGGAACTGAAGAGATTGTTATTGAGAATGATATGGACGCACTGAATACCAAACTCATGAAGCCTGAAGAGTGTCGTATTGAAGATATTATGACTGAGTGGTAGGTATGTAGAAAACGAACTTTAGAATAGTAGTATTTTTGAATTACGCGCCATGGAATTCTCATTCCCATTAGATCCTTTCCAAACAGAAGCAATCTCATATCTTGCAAAAAATGAGAATGTTTTGGTTACTGCAAAGACTGGTTCTGGAAAGACACTTATTGGTGAATACCAAATTTGGAAATCAGTAAAAGAAAAGAAGCGAGTATTTTATACAACACCAATTAAATCTCTTTCAAATCAGAAGTTTCACGATTTGAAGAAGATATATCATGGATATACTGTTGGAATTATGACAGGTGATATCAAGTTTTGCCCGCAGGCCGATGTTGTGATTATGACTACTGAAATTCTACGTAATTTGCTTTACAAACCAGATAGTGTTGCAGATTTATCCCTAAATAATTTGGATGCTGTAGTGTTTGATGAGGTGCATTATATCAATGATCCGCAACGTGGAAGTGTATGGGAAGAATGTCTTGTTCTGCTTCCTCCGTCTATTCGTCTTGTATTGCTTTCCGCAACACTGGATTCACCACAACCTTTCGTTGACTGGTTAAGTGATATTAAGCAAGTAAAGTGTCATTTGATTTCAACTCAGTATCGTGTAGTTCCCTTGATTCATACAACAGAAGATGGAGAGGTGTTGATGGATAGAGATGTGTTTAAGATGGAGGTGTATCGTAGTTGGGTTCGTAAATATTACAATCAACAAGATGAATTGCGAAAACATAAAGAACGTGTTCGCGAACGTGAATCCGAAGTGGTTGAAAAAGATGTTCGTGTAGGGAGTTTTGTTGATCGTATGAATCGTTTAATTACCAAGATGGATAAACCAGCTTTGTTCTTCGTATTCTCACGGAAAATGTGCGAAGAGTATGCTTCAAAGGTTAGTGCAAATCTTCTAACATCTTCCGAAGGAGCAGAAGTTCATCATATTGTGAAGTATCATTTGCATAGGTATGATTTGCAAAAGATTGAAGGATATCATGTTCTACTGGCACTATTAACAAAAGGTGTAGCATTTCATCATTCAGGTATGCTTCCTATTCTAAAAGAAATCGTTGAAATATTGTTTGATAAAGGTTTTGTAAAAGTTTTGTTTGCAACTGAAACGTTTGCTGTTGGAATTAATATGCCTACCAAAACGGTAGTATTCACATCCTATCGTAAAGTTGGAGAAGTCAGTCGTATGTTGCGTACATCGGAGTATATTCAGATGGCTGGAAGGGCTGGACGGAGAGGTAAGGATGATAAAGGTATTGTTATTTATCTTCCAATTCGTGAACCAGAAGAACCTGAATTGGTTCGTGAAATGATGTGTGGTCGTACAGCAACTATTGAATCACAAATGAAATTTGATTATTCGTATATTCTTGCGACTATTGGATCTGAAACCAATATTCAAAATCAGACATATTGGTATTTACAACATCAGCAAGAGTATCAGGGATATATTGAGGATATTAAAGAACTGAAAAAGAAAATTGAAAATGTAAAAATTGAAGAAACGTTTCTAAAAGAATGTGCGAAAAAACAAGAACTAAAAACATTGATTAAAAAAACAGGTAATGCTGAAAAGAAGAAAGCAGAAAAAGAGTTATCTCAGTGGGATAGTTCACATATGGGACCAAAATGGGTTGTAGCATGGAAAAGTTTCAGTGAAATTTCAGTTTTGAAATCTCAAATTGATTTAGCAGAATATCATCTTGAAAAACTGGATGCTCCATATTATGAAATCAAACAACGAACAAAATTTCTTGAAACACATGGGTTCTTAGGAGAAGGTAAGCTCACAAAAAAAGGAGAACTTGCATCTCTTATCCATGAAGGACATCCAATTCTAATGACAGAGTTGTATACACGCAAATGGTTAGAAAATGAAACCGCAAATGAAATTGTAGCTGTTCTATCTTGCTTTCTCGAACCTCCACACACTGAAGAAATCATTCCACAAACAAAATATGTCAATAAACTACGTGATTTGAATATTGGACAATCATTGGATGATCCAGAGTATTGGGATGTTACAGATTATTGGGTAGAAGTTGTATTGGATTGGTTAGGAGGTATTGATTTCGTATGTGAAAAATATGGAATTGAGCATGGTAATTTTGTAAGAGCAATGCTAAAATTAGCAAATATTCTGCAAGAGTGGGTCGGTATGGCTACACTTTCGCAAGATACTGAAATGATTGAAAAATTAAAAGATATTCAACTTATTCGTGGATTTGTTATTCCGGATTCTCTGTATTTGAGAATCTAAATACCATGCGACGTTTCCATGTAGATTGCTTCATATCCAATGAATAGTAAAGTGTTCCAGATGTTCCTTCTTCACAAGTATTTTTGCATGTAATTATACGATTCCAAATAGGAACCCAAATACGATGGTCGTTCAATACAATTCCCTTGACCTGCCGTGTATTCGTCTGCAATTGCTCTAGAAAGAATGAATCGCGTTCATAATTTTTCATATCTTTTGATCGTTCATTCAACATTTCTACATTAAATTCAGGATATTCTTCACCTTTCAATACAAATTGATTTACAATATCTGCAAATCGACGAATCGGTGAAGTAGAATGACAATATTTTGTATTAAAACTCCAATGTAAAGCATTCATATCTTTCGTATAAACTGCTGACTTGAACGATAGAAATTCCAATCCTAATTTTTTATATGTTTCAAATTTTTCCAAATCAGGACTTTCATGTGCTCTCAACAAACCTTTATTTGATTGAGTTAATACTTTTGCGGCTTCCACATTGTAGAATATCATACATTGTGCGACCCATTCATGAGAATCATTCGTATCTTTACCAAGAACTTTTGCAATATTTTTCAATCGGTTCGCATGCCAAGACTTTTCAATTTCTTCATATGTATACGATGTATTATTGATAATTTTTGTTTTTAGAAACGATACATCTTCTACTTTATCTGTAATTTTGCATCGCAACGATACACCCAATCGTTCCTTTCCAGGTTCAAGAGAACATTCTAAAGGAAGCATTGGCCGTACGATTTTTCCATCACGATACATAGTTTGTGCGATACGATTCGCCTTGTTCCAAAGATGAGGATTCTCTTTCATCCATTCCGATACGTCTGCGATTGTGATGTAGAAATATCCATCATCTCCGAATGTAAATACATCATCAATATCACGACAACCGGGAGGATCAATATTGATAGAAATACCTTTAAGCAAAGGTCGGTCGGAAATCGGAGGAGTAATTGGTTCATCTTTCCAAACAACTACAGAATATTGATGAACTAAGGATTCTTGTTCTGCTTGAAAATCACCACAGTTACCAATAATTTTCTCAAGGTTTCCTCTTGGCAACTCGGTGGAAATACCACCATTACTCCCACTGCTATTCTCCACTTTTACCAAAGCAAGAACATTTGTTGTTGATATTTGACGACATCCTACGATACACAAACCAAGTTTTTGGTTTAAGGGCCGAAAGAGATACATTGGCGATTTACGTGAAGTAAAACCATACTTCACACGTGAAGCAAGTTCTAATACACCAATCATTGTTAAGATTTGAAAAAGTAGAGAATATAATTCCGTTTTAGATTACTTTGTTTCCTTTTCAATAGTTTTATAGTGACATGTTCCACAATGATCTATATTTGCCATATCTACTTTTCTATCATTATACTTTCGAGTTAGAATAGACCAACGACCTAGAATTACTTTAGCTTTTATATTTTTTTGTAGGAAACTTTACTTTTGCGAGGAGTTGGAGTATTTTTGCGATCATCTTTAACCTAAAACTTCTACGGCGTTATGATTCCGTTTTTCCTCAATCCATCTATTTCGTAATATATACAATCCTGATGAAGACAATAATAGAATTTCAACACCACTTCTTACAATAATAGCAGTATCACCTATATAAACTCCATAGGGAATCCATATAGAAGAAGATATAATGCTTAGGCCACAAAATGTTAATGAATAAATATTTGTGCTTTTCTTTGTGTATAATAAATACATAAAAATAATTCTAGCAAGAACTGAGAAAAATACGGCTGTGTAAGGTAATAGAATAAGTTCATACATATTCATAGTAAGTTTGCAATCTTTATGTTCTATTTCTGAAGGCTATGCATAAACCAATTTAGATGGGTCATATTCGGGATAAAGCTCATAACCTTTTTGTAGAAGAACTTTGATTTTCTCAAGTTTTTCTTCAATTGATAATTTTGAACGAATATATGGATTATATATCTTTTTACCTTCACGTCTGAATTCAATACAAAATCCATCATTATGATTCCCTCTTGCTGCAACATAGTATACATGTTTTGGTAAGTCTGCTGATGTTAGATTACAGTTTTCTGGAAGTTTTACATTTCTTGGTTTTTTATTTTGATTCATATTTTGAAGAGTTTGTGAAATTATACGCAAATTACTTTTACGATTATCAAGACCATCGCGATTAATATGATCTACACTTTCTTTTTGTCCTCTTCCTTCAAATGTTAATTTATTCATAATAAAATTGTGAAGATATAATACTTTACGAACGCCATCTATAGTAATGTGTGATCCGACATATTTTCCACCAGTTGCTATATACCAATTTCTTGTTTGAACTTTTTCAAAATCATCTTTATCAATTTTAAAGCGAATAACATTTCCATTTGAAAGAATCATACCTTCAATATGTTCGTTAACATCTTCATAAAGAATATCATTTGGTTTCCTACCACCCTTTCCCCGTGTTTCACCTTCAATAACAGACATAGTTAAGCCAATGTTATTGATAGATTTACTATCCATTTTTATTTATATATTACAACTATTGTTTAAATGACAGGAAGCTTAATTTGAATAGGCGAGTCCTGCCATGCCGCTCATAATCCGCAGAATATTGTAGTTGGTGGCATATACGCGAACATCCCACGTCTCATCGGTGCTAGGATTTACTACAATATCTCCGCTGAGCGCGATAGCAAGGGTAGCAGTATCAATGCGCGAGAAGTTGCACGTACCAGAAGGCTGGTGCTCCTCGGGCTTGAGTGCAAACGAGTAGACATAGATACCAGGCTGAGGAGATTGCGAAACAGGTCCAGTTCCAAACACTGTTGATGCTGGTAGAAGCGAAGTTGCAGGGGTACTTGACACAACAGAGTAATTTGCGAAACCTGTACTAGCAGAACCAGTATGGTGCTGAGCTACCTGTACCTTATTAAAGTAGTCGCCATACCGAGCATCGAACCGATCCTGCCCGTTGATCTGGAGATGTTGCTTATACACTGCATTTTGGTCATACGTGAAAGGCGTGAGGCGATTCACATTTAGAGATCCAGAATTAGTAGCGTGATCAGTGTACCGAACTCCGTTGGGAACAGGCGTAGTATTGGCACCAACACCCGGAATAGCAATCTTGCAGTTGCGATAGCATGTGGGTTGGACTACCCATACAAGCTCCTTTACAGGGTGGTTGAATGTAAGGTCAAGACGAGTATTGTAAGAAGAGAGACCTTTATCTTCATTGTACTGAACCTGCTCAATTAGATACTCGTGAGACTCCTGAGCCATGCGCCGACGCTCTTCTACATCGAGGTAGATGTAATCTACATAGATAGAAGCCTGAGTAGGTTGTGCCGGAACAGGTACATTGTTATAGTCGCCCGATACAAGCGCGTTAGAATTCCAGAGTAGATTGATCTTGACCTCATGATATTGTAGTGCAATCAAAGGTAGTGCTGCACCTGGATTGCGAGTATAGAAGAACCGTAAAGGTACATAAATTACATTCGGGTGTCCCTGGTGGTTTCCCGCCGAAGGGGTGCAAGATGCAGTCTTACCAAACGCAACAACCTGACCCGGGGAAGCAGTCTGTTTAGATGTAGCATATGCAACAGACGATGCACCAACATCTGCAGTGGAAGGTGCTCCAGTCTTACCGAGCTGAGTACTAGGAGCAGTAGTTCCAACGTTTCCGGAAGGAGTGACTACAACCGTTCCGGCTACAGATACTGGGCCTGCAGCAGTAAGAGTCGTATTCGCAAAAGTAATTGTTGAAGCTCCAACAGATAGAACCTGGTAAGTTCCGCGTAAGGTATTCGGTACTACTGTGGAAATCGTAACACTATTTCCGGGAACAATACCAACAGTAGATCCAACTGTAAGAGTTACAAGTCCATTAGCGCCAGTAAAGGCTCCAGTAGGAACCGTAGTGCTAGCACCATACTGTAGAGCACTATTACGCCCAGCACCCGAAAGCATCTGCTGAGACATGACATTCTGATCCGTAGAAGTCGTCAAAGTATCCCATAGGAACATCCACTCACCATACTGCCGATCAATCAACTGACCACCAATCTCAAGTTCTACATACTGGAGCAAGTTGTAACCTAACCGGAACTGATCGTTGTTGTACACCGCATTGGGGGTGGCTACAGGATCATACGAAGGTAGTACGACCTCGAGGTAGGTAGAATACAGCAGATCGGCATTGCGATTGACGATGACGGACTGCTTAGTGCCCCAGTTGGGCTGACCCGTGAAGTTGAGGCGGAATGCCTCCATGGCGAAGTTCGTATGGCGCTTGAACAGACCCTTCCAGAAGGTAATTTGAGGATTTCCGGAGAGATATGCGTCCTGGGCGCCCATTGCTACTAATTGAAGCAAGCCACCGCCCATTGTTTTATATGTTAGTTATGTGTATTTTTCCTGAAAACGACCTACCGCCGACGAGTCGCACGACGAGTCTTCTTGCCACTAGACTTCTTATAGGTCTTCTTAGCCTCCATGATGACTTTCTTTAATCCATCACCTTTCTTGTACTTACCCGACGACTTCATCGTCTTCATCGTAGACTTCACATGCGTCAGCCAAGCGTTCGCCATTTTTATATTTCTAACGCAGATTTTTAGTTTCACTTTCCCACTTTGAACAACAATCCACGTAGACCGCGAACTACTTCATCTGGAATACGTTTATCCATTGGAATACCCATCAGACAACAATAATGGAAATACAAAGAATACATACCACATTCTGAATCTTCATATTGATGCCTAGTACCATTATACGTCAATTTCATAGGCTTTTGAAGACCTGTAGCATCCCATTGTTTTTTCCATCGGCGCATAAGAACTTGTATTTGTTTTTCAGGTTTGTGTGCGTAAGAATCAAAATATGTCATACGAGGATGTTCTAATTCAGGACTTATATCACAAAATGCAGCTATCCAATGTTGTCCCGGTCCAGTAGAAATATCTGTATTAAAAATCAATCCAAACTGATGATAACCTTTATCGTACAATGACTTTAATTCCATAGAACAAAGAGCACTAACTAAACATTCACCCGTTTTCGTATGTTTGTCAAAATCTATAGGGAATGTTCCAACATGTTTATATCCAGAAAACAACTTTTCAAACCGTTTTTCAATAGCATTAATATCGTCTGATGTAATCCATTCTTCAGGATTTACATTCCAAGATTTAGGTCCAGCGGGTCGCTGAAGCAAATGAGAAATAATACATTCAGATCTACCAGACTTACAATCTTCTTTTAAACGCTTTTGAACTTCTTTCCATACTTTTTCAGGAGTATCAGCTTGAATGGGATTGGAATGTTCTTCGTTGTAGACTTTACGTAGTTTCTCAACCTTGTTTATATCAAGGTCCATTATTTATTCAACTATATATAAAAATGAATAATACTGAATTATTGAAAGTTTATGAATTTAGCCCTAAAATTCGATTAGGTACAACTCGGGATGATGGGTACGTGTGTGAAGATATTGGCAAATACGACTGTATTCCTCAAATACTTGCGATAATACCAGCTCGGTGTGGATCTAAGGGTATTGTTGATAAAAACATCATGCTCTACAAAGGTAAACCATTGCTCGCATGGTCAATTGAAGAGGCTCTCAAGAGCAAATATAAATTGCGTACTATAGTTTCGACTGATAGTGAGCATTATGCAAGCATTGCTCGTGAATACGGTGGCGAAACACCTTTCTTGAGACCGAGCGACATTTCTCTAGACAGTTCCACTACTCTAGAGTGCATACGACATTGCCTTAGCTGGCTTAAATCTCATGAGAGCTATGTACCTGAGGTCGTCATTTTACTACAGCCCACAAGCCCTAGACGCACTGTGAAAGACATTGATGCATGCTTAGATCTATTTTTAGCCAATAAAAATGCATACGATAGTTTGTGTACACTTTGTGAAGCGGATGTATCGCCATATAAGATGTTTTCGTTGATTAATGGTTTAGCTGTACCGCTGTTCCGAGAAGTTGCTGGCATATCGGAGCCCTACATTCAGTGTCGCCAAGCACTTCCCATGACATACAGCCAAAATGGTTCAATCTACATTTTTCATCCCATCAACGTGCAAACAAATACGTACTTGGGCGAAAAAATCATTCCTTATATTATGAATGATTACTTGGACATTGACTCGATAGATGATTTCATGTAGTCATGTAATGTGATAATCCTTCCCTGAGCAACGTAGTAATCTATAAATCGTTGCTCTAGAGTGGTTGAGTGTTCCAGCGCATTCTTCTTACGCAGTTTATTGTCGAAATAATGCTCACGTTCGCCACATTTAAGCCCATCAAACCCATGGATAACAATTTTGTCATGCTTGTTCTCAAGTAACAGATTCATCAACGTGATTATTCCTGTGGATGCCCAAGGAATTGTGTATATTTTATTGAACCCCATATCCTTCAAATGTGAATTAATGCAACTCATTTCTAGTATGGTTGCATTGGAATTGCTGTTGTAAGGTGTTATAGTATTCCCTACTATTATGATTTTATGCGCCTTTACCAGAACTTCAGGGTAGAATTTAGGTTTGTAATCTGACACAATAAATGTGGTCAATTTGCAGCCGACATGACTGTTCGGAATATAATGATTAATCCTAACAACTTCGTCAAACCTGTCTATTACAGATTCAAGCTCATGTTCTAGTACAGAGGGTCCATTGCCTATAACGATAATAGTCATTTAC
>Ga0208497_1000595_pt1 | contig 16038 bp, 16 predicted proteins | sample CryBogCBE25Aug07_FD_184555 | JGI IMG/M metagenome (GOLD analysis project Ga0208497, IMG submission 184555) | Freshwater microbial communities from Crystal Bog, Wisconsin, USA - CBE25Aug07 (SPAdes) | ecosystem: Environmental > Aquatic > Freshwater > Lake | place: Crystal Bog, Wisconsin, USA...
CTTCCTGCTTCGATTGCTGTTACCTTGATCTTGGCCAGAGAAGCCTGGTTGGGCTTAAACCCCACCATACATCCTGAACATGCTCCTTCAAATCGACCATTCCACCTCCTACCGGTACAAGGCTCCAGTTGAGTTCACTCCCCACCTGCTGAGGTTAACGCCAAAGGCCTCACCCGGCCTCCACCTCCTGCGCTCCTCCCTCCAGATAAGCCCACAGGCTTTTGTCCGGTGGAATCTAGACGCCGAGGAGAATATTCTCGCAACAGCCACACTCGTAGCGAAGGGGGAGGAACTTCTGATTTCCAGCAGTGTGCTGATCGAGCAAAAAGTGACCAATCCCTTTGACTTCCTCCTCGAGGAACGCTCCCTTCAGCTCCCTATCTCTTACACGAATCGGGAGACCTCCCTGCTTGCACCCTACCTGGGAGTTCAAGGATTCAGGCATGCTCCGCTCCGCTCGTGGTTGGAGCCATTCATCAGGGATTCGGTCGGGGAGCTCCCCGGATCGCGACCCGACACGCTGGCGCTCCTGATCGCATTGAACTGCTCCGTCCCTACCCTGTTTCGCTATTCCCAGCGTCACGAGAGCGGGGTGCAGTCACCTGCGGAGACCCTCGACAGGGGGGAGGGAACGTGCCGCGACTTCGCTCTCCTGATGATGGAATCCGCGAGATCGCTCGGGATCGCCGCCCGTTATGTGAGCGGTTACCTGTGCGCCTCCCCGTCGGTTGGCGATGAAGGCATGGCTGAGGCCCACACCCATGGTTGGTTTGAGGTTTATCTTCCGGGAGGTGGGTGGCGTGGATTCGACCCGACCAATGGCATCCTCTCCTCGACGCATCATGTTCCTGTAGCCACGGCTATCACGGCTGGTGAAATACCGCCCGTGGAAGGTTCCTACCTGGGTGAAGCCGGAGAGTGTATGCGGCACGACGTGAGTATCTCGGCCATTGAGTTGCCTTCCTACGAAAATGATAGCGCCTGACACTGAGCGTCTGAAGGGGCTTCACTCGCAGGGGGTCCATGCGGACCTGCTTTTGGAGAGGGCTGCTGTGGTCCTCACCCAAGGAGGGGAGCCGACATTCGTCCCTGAAAATATCGATCCTAATTCCCCGGAATGGCACCTTGAGGCGTTGGGAGAGGAGAAGTTGAATTTTGCCTGGAAGCTTTGCCGCGAGTTGAGTAGCACCCTCCTGCCCGGTTCGGTGATCCTCCGTTCCAATGGGAAGCATTATCCAGGCGAGCCCATCCCGCGCTGGAAGCTCATGATCCTAAGGGCTCCGGGTGAGACTCCTCTTTGGCACGACCGGAATCTTCTCCAGTGCGGGCGGGAGACAACATCTCTCTCGGATGAGAAAAAGAACCCCGTCTCTCCTAGGAAGTTTCTTTCGGCCCTAGCCGTTGAGCTAGGCGTTATAGGAAGCCTACAGCCCGTTTACGAGGATGTGCACGCTGCCATGCTGAACGCTGCTGCCTGCGGCGAATCCCCCCCCCTTCCTAAGTATTCACGGCTCAAGAACGGTTTTATCCAAACCCGATGGACTGCTGCCGAGCGGCAAAAATGGCGTTCTCTTAACCGAGCGGCTGGATGGGTCCTGCCCCTGGAATGCGTGGAGGGGATCTGGAAAACCGACCACTGGTCAACCAGTGACGGAGGTGATCTGCTGCTCCTACCTGGAACGAGCAATATCGGTCTTCGTTTGCCACTGCATCGCCTTCCTGCAGGATCCCTGACCTGTGCACTCACGGCGGAAATCCGTGATGGGTTGCTCACCCTCTTCCTCCCGCCGCTGCCTGACGGGAAAACCTTTGCCATTCTTCTCTCCGCTATCGAGAGGACGGCGTCCTCACTAAACTCCCAACCTCTCTTCCTAGAGGGATATCCTCCCCCCCATGAGGATGAGTGGGATTGCATAGCGGTCATTCCAGATCCGGGCGTCATCGAGGTGAACCTTCCGCCTGCCGCAGATTGGGGAACTTTTGAAAAGACCGTGCTCGCCCTCTTTGAAGCTGCTGCAAAGGTCGGCCTCAAGGGAACCCGCCGGACTACTAATGGCGAAGAGGTGCCGACCGGCGGAGGTGCCCACCTTGTGCTGGGAGGTGCCTCGCTGGAGAGCAATCCTTTCCTGCTCAAGCCGTGCCTCCTCCCGAGTTTCCTCCGCTTTATCCAGAGACACCCCTCCCTATCGTATCTCTTCAGTGGACGTTTTATCGGCCCTTCCTCGCAGTCTCCGCGCATTGATGAGAGTTGTTTTGAGATCCCCTACGAACTCGAAATAGCCTTGAGAACCCTCGAGTCGCTGCCGGCGCCACTCGATCCTGCCGCCGTCGATGCTATCCTGAGAAATCTCCTGCTGGATCTCCATGGCAACACCCATCGTGCCGAGGTGAGTGTCGATAAATTCTTCAATCCCTACATGCCGAACGGCCGTCTTGGTCTTGTTGAGTTTCGTTCCATCGAGATGTCTCCTGATGCCCCTTCGTTCCTCGCGATTCATCTCCTGTGGCGTGCCTTGGCTGCCTGCTTTGTGACATCCCCCTTCAGCGATCCCCTGATCGGATGGAGGGATCAACTCCACACGCTTCACCTTCTTCCCTCGTATTTGATGCAGGATTTTGAACAAGTCCTTGGTTTTCTCAATGATGCCGGCTTCAGTTTCCAGAAAGAATGGTTTGCTCCCCACTTTGACCTACGTTTTCCAATTCTTGCCACGGAGCGTGTAGGTGATATCGACTGGACGCTCAGGCGAGCCGCCGAGCCGTGGCCTCTGCTTGGAGAGCAACCTACGCCGACCGGTGGTCTGGTGAGGTGTGTTGACTCCTCAACCGAGCGTCTTGAGATCATGATCAACGAGCCCTCTTCGTGTGAGATTATGGTCAACGGATACCCCCTTCCCATGCTGTCATTGCCCGGTGGAGGTTCTGCTGGAGGGGTCCGATTCCGGACCATGCTTCTTCCGACATGTCTGCACCCGATGGTCTCACCACACACGCCGCTTGAGCTCGTCTTTTTGAATGCCTCTGGAGAGGAAGTGGGAGCGTGGGACTATCATCCTGTGCCCGTCGACTCGGCTGGGAGTAAGAAATTCCTACTGCCGGCACCGAAAATCGGCACAAGAAGACACCAGCGAAAAGTCAATGCGTCAGCTTCACAACACGGCACTCTCGACCTGAGGGCATTCCTCTGTGGTGAGTAAGGAATGAAGGGCTGAGGGCTATCAGGAGAATCGATTTTCACCTACTAAGCCCTAGGCGATCCCTAGATAAGGCGCAGGACTCAGACCGCCTGATCGCCCGTCTCGCCAGTCCGAATACGGATAGCGTTTTCGACGGGCAGGACAAAGACTTTGCCGTCGCCGATCTTGCCGGTCTTTGCCGCTTCTACAATGGCCTTGATCGCACCTTCCACCGCGTTGTCCGCAAGGACAACCTCCAGCTTGATTTTTGGAAGAAAATCCACGGTGTACTCGCTGCCGCGGTAGATCTCGGTGTGGCCCTTCTGGCGACCGAAGCCCTTGACCTCGGTCACCGTCATACCCTCGATGCCCATTTCACTTAGAGCGGCTTTCACCTCTTCGATCTTGAACGGCTTGATGATGGCTTCGATTTTTTTCATGGCTTGGTTTGGTCAGATTGACGGATGAGCTCCTGTTGGAATGCAGGCATTAATCCTTTTTCCCGCAGGGATGTCGAGTCCGTAGCTCCGATCATGCAATTGAAAGCACAAAAAAGGCGGGAACCGAGGTTCCCGCCTTCCCTTGATGACGAAGTGAATCGTCGATGCTGACTAGGGTGACTTAGACCACCGCTTAGACAGCTTTGTCGCCGCTCTCGTCTGTACGGATGCGGATCGCATTCTCCACCGGGAGAACGAAGACCTTTCCATCACCGATTTTGCCGGTCTTGGCCGTCTTGACGATTGCTGCCACAGCTCCCTCGATGGCTCCGTCCGCGAGGACGATCTCGAGTTTGATCTTGGGCAGGAAGTCCACGGTGTACTCGCTGCCACGGTAGATCTCGGTGTGGCCCTTCTGGCGACCAAAGCCTTTGACTTCGGTCACCGTCATGCCCTCGATCCCCAGTTCATGGAGCGCGTCTTTGACCTCTTCAAGCTTGAAGGGTTTGATGATTGCTTCGATTTTTTTCATAGGTGTGTTGTTGATGTTGGTTAAACCGACCCCGCCTTAGTGGTTGTACCCCTCCTCACCGTGGTCAACGATATCGAGACCCTGGTGTTCACCTTCGATGGAAGGACGCAGGCCGATGACCAACTTGATCACGAAGGCGATGATAGTAGTGGCTACCACCGCAAGTGCGATCGTGATCCCGGCGGCTTTGGCCTGTGCCAGGACCAAGGAGTGATCGGTAATAGCTGCGATGAGGCCGTTATCCATGGCGGCATTGTGAGGCGCTCCAGCAGAGACGGCCTGAAGGTTCCCGTTGACGGTGGGATCGACCAGAAGGCCTGTAAGCAGAGCTCCGCAAGTTCCGCCGATACCGTGAACGCCGAAGGTGTCCAGGGCGTCATCGTACTTGAAGATATTCTTCACGACGGTGCACATGATGTAGGGAACCACACCGGCGACAACACCGATGATGACAGCGCCCGTCGAGTTCACGAACCCGCAGGCAGGAGTGATGACCACGAGGCCGGCAACAGCTCCCGAGCAGAACCCGAGAACGCTGGGCTTGCCCTTGAAGATCCACTCCATCAGCGGCCAGGTGAGGGCACCGACGGCGGTGGCCAACGTGGTGGTGGTGAAGGCGTTGGCCGCGATCACGTCGGCAGCGACTGCGCTACCGGCATTGAACCCATACCATCCGACCCACAGGAGGGCGGTTCCGATGAATGTCAGAACCAGGCTGTGTGGGGGCATCGGCTCCTTTCCATGTCCGACACGCTTGCCGAGGATGAGGCAGAGGATGAGGGCGGTCCAACCCGAGGACATGTGAACGACCGTTCCACCGGCGAAGTCGATCGCAGGGATCTTTGCGGCCGCGTTCCAGACCCCGTTCATGAGACCGGTTGAACCCCAGACCATGTGGGCTAGAGGGAAGTAAACGATGAACATCCAGGCGAAGACAAACGCCATGATGGCCGAGAACTTCATGCGCTCAGCCGTGGCGCCGAAGATCAGGGCCGGGGTAATGATTGCGAAGGTCAGCTGGAAGATCGAATAGACGTTCTGGGAGACCCAGAAAGCATAGTTGGTGTTCGGAAGCGAATTGACCCCCTTGAAGAAGAAATACTCCGTTCCGCCGAAGATGTAGCCCAAGGTGGTCGGGCCGGTGGCGGGAGTGAAATTGGAACCGAAGACCAAGCTGTAACCGAAGGCCCACCAGAGAACGGAGACCAGCGCGGTGATACCGAAGCACATCGCGATGATGGAGAGGATGTTCTTGGAGCGTACCAGACCTCCGTAGAAGAGGGCCAGACCCGGGAGTGTCATCATCAGCACGAAGGCCGAGGCGACCATCATCCAGGCGTTGTGACCCGGGTCGGACTCATACGCAATGCCCGATGGATCTGGATCGCTGTTGCTGTGAGCCGCCTCGAGGAAAGCAACCTGATTGCTCAGGGTTGCCGCCGAGAAAGCGCTGACCGCAGGGTTCGTGCTAGGCGTCGGGAATGGTGTCGGGGCCGCTACAGCTGCCGGTGACGCTGCTGGTGCAGCCGCCGGAGCATTAGTGTCCGCATGGAGGGTGGAGGTGACGGCGCCGAGGATCGCCAGTGAGGCGACCGCCGCGAGCAACCGGACCATAGATGTTGTTTTTTGTATCATGGGTTTGGTGTTGTTGTGTCGCCCCGATGTGGGGGCGGTATAGAGTTGTAAGCAACCTCCGTGCCAACTACCCAAAAGCCCTGAGCTTGGCGTTAAGCTGAGTTGGTCTTCACTTGCCGTAGGATTCACTACGACAGCGATTGGCCGCCTTGCTTTCCATCCAAACTCAGGGCCTTTGCAGTAAAAACAACTACTTATGGCGATTTTTAGCCTTATGATAGCAAGAAGTGTCGATTTGGCTCTTTTTAGCCATGTGATTTAAGGGATTGCGTGGTCTGTTACCATTCACCATGCGAATTTTGTTCCGGGTCTTTGGTTACACCGCCCGCTATCCTTGGATGGCGGCGGCCACAATGTTCTGCGCGGTTGTTGGGACGCTCATGGTGGCGGTCTTCCCGGCCGTGACCCAACAGGTGATCGATGTGGTCCTGCGCCAACATCACCCGGAGAAGCTCATGCCGCTGATCGTGACGGGGTTGGCCGCATTTTTTGCCCAGGACCTGCTGAACTGTCTCCGCATCCTGCTGAACAATCACTTCGAGCAGAGGGTGATCTTCGATCTCCGGAGCGATCTCTACGCACGGATCCAGATGCTGCCTCTCCCGTGGTTCGATAACAGGGCGACCGGCGATATCATGACGCGCCTCGTCGAGGATGTGACCAATGTGGAGCGCGTCCTGATCGATGGCATCGAGCAGGGAACCGTAGCCCTCCTCCAGATCGGGATCGTGCTGGCGCTCATGGGGCACTACAGCGGGAGTCTCATGCTGGCCTCCCTGACACCTGTTCCCTTTCTGGCCGTGGGGGCCCTCGCCTACACGCTCTCTGCAGGCAAACGCTACCGGGCCACACGGAAGGCGACCTCGGCGCTCAACTCCCTGCTCCACGACAACCTCGATGGGATCCGCCAGATCAAGACCTACGCCACCGAAGAGAGAGAGCATGCCCGCTTCAATGCCTCGAGCGATGCTCTCCGCAAAGCTTCCTTAATTGTCATGCGCTACTGGGCGATCTACAGCCCCACGATGAACTTCCTCGGTAATGTCGGGATGGTGATGATCCTGGCTGTCGGAGGCTCCCAGGTGCTCCATGGAACGATGGATCTCGGGGTGCTGGTCGCCTTCCTGGTTCTCGCCCGATACCTGTACGAGCCGGTCGGCCGCCTTCATTCCCTCAACCAGCTCCTCCAGTCCGGGCGTGCGGCGAGTGAGCGGGTCTTCTCGATCCTGGACGCTCCGCTTGAGGAGGGGTGGAATAATCCAGCTCTGAGTATGGAAGGGTTATGCCTCAAGGGAGACGTCCGCTACGAGCATGTCGGGTTCGAGTATCAGAAAGGGGCCACGGTGCTACACGACATCTCCCTCCATGCCAAGTCAGGGGAGATGATTGCCTTGGTGGGGCCGACCGGAGCCGGGAAGACCTCCCTCGTCCACCTGCTCAGTCGTTTCTACGAGCTGAGCTCGGGTGAGATCCTGCTCGATGGCCGTCCGATCCGGGAGATCCCACTGAGTATGCTGCGACGCTCGGTCGCCATGGTGACGCAGGAGAGCTTCCTCTTCAATGGTACCACCGCCGATAATCTGCTCATCGGCAAACCGGATGCTACCGAGGAGGAGATGTGGCAAGCACTGGCTGCCGCGAATGCCGAGGCCTTCATTCGTCGTCTGCCCAAGGGCCTGCACACCCAACTCGGGGAGCGTGGTGTTAAGCTGAGTGTTGGGGAGAAGCAGCGACTCTCGATCGCCCGTGCCCTGCTGAAAAATCCCCCGATCCTAGTCCTCGACGAGGCCACCGCGAGCGTCGACAACACGACCGAACGGTTGATCCAGGAAGCGCTCGCCCATCTGCTGGAGGGGCGCACCAGTTTCGTCATCGCCCATCGACTCTCCACCGTCCGCCACGCAGACCAGATCCTTGTCCTGGACCGGGGCCGGATCGTGGAACGAGGAGATCATGCTTCGTTGACTGCCGCCGACGGACTCTATGCCTCACTCTGCAAGGAGGCGGAGGCTCATCACGGAGTCTTCGGTGAGAGTAGGGAACCATCGCACGATGGCGCGGGGGACGTAGCGGGTGTCGAAGAGGTCAACGAAAGTTAAAAATCGTAACGTGACAGTAGTTTCTGTGGCGTTGACTCCAATCGACTATTTGGCATAATTGCCAAATAGATGGCATCCAAGTTACACAAACTGAAAGCGAATGCGGAGGCGCGTTCCCCAATCGTGAAGGCGATGGCCCATCCCACACGGCTCCTGATCATGGAAACCCTGATGAATGGGGAGCGGTGTGTGAATGATCTGACGGAGATGGCCGGTTGCGATGTGACCACGCTCTCCAAGCATCTTGCCGTTATGAAGCGCTCGGGACTGCTTGCCTGCGAGAAGAGGGGGCTGAACGTCTACTACCAGATCGCCTGCCCCTGCTTTGCAGAGTTCTTCCGCTGCATTGATCTGATTTCCAAGACACACGACACCAAGCTGCGCTGTGCCTGCTGATTTCCAAAATTCTCCCAAGAGCCAACCCAACCATGAAACCTCTCGTCCTTATCCTCTGCACCGGCAACTCCTGCCGTAGTCATCTCGCCGAAGGTATTCTCCGTACCTCTGCCGGTGATCTCATCGACGTCGCCAGTGCAGGCTCCAAACCCGCTGGCTATGTCCACCCAAAGTCCATCGAGGTCCTCAAGGAAATCGGTATTGATATTTCATCCCACACCTCCAAACACATGGAGGAATTCCTGAACCGTCCCGTTGATACCGTGATCACCGTCTGCGGCAACGCCGATCAGGCCTGCCCCATGTTCCCCGGTCAGCTTCACCGCTTCCACTGGGGCTTCGATGATCCCGCCCATGCGGCGGGAACCGAGGAGGAGATCCTAAACGAGTTCCGCCGTGTCCGTGAGCAGATCAAGCTCGTGTTCGAGGCTTATGCCGCGGGACTCAAGCGAGGAAAGTCTCTCTAACTGAAAACCCACCCATTCCATGGATCAATCCCCTGCAACTCCAGTGAAGAGGCTCGCCTTCTTCGAGCGTAACCTGACCCTTTGGGTCCTTCTCTGCATGGTTGCAGGGGTGATCTTGGGAACGGTCGCCCCGAAAGCCATTACAGCCCTCAGTGGTATGGAGTTCGGTCGCGATTCACATGTGAATGTGCCGATCGCCATTCTGATTTGGCTCATGATCTACCCGATGATGCTTAAAATCGACTTCGGCTCCATCGGGGGTGTTGCCAGAATGCCGAAAGGCCTGATGGTCACCCTCTTTGTAAACTGGATCGTGAAGCCCTTTAGCATGGCCTTGCTGGCCTGGATCTTCATGCAGCACGTCTTCGCCAAGTGGATTGATGTGGAGACCGCGAAGAACTACACCGCCGGGCTCATCATCCTCGCAGTTGCTCCCTGCACGGCGATGGTCTTTGTCTGGTCCTACCTTACTGATGGGGACCCCGCCTACACGCTCGTTCAGGTGGCTGTGAATGACCTCATCATGCTTGTAGCCTTCGCCCCGATCGTCATGTTCCTGTGCGGGGTGTCCGGGGTCGTGGTGCCCTCGGCTGTGCTGATTACCTCCGTACTTGTCTTCATTGTCATCCCCCTAGCGACTGGATGGCTTACCCGTACAACTCTCCTCAAAACCCACGGGACCGAGTGGTTTGAGAAATCCTTCCTCCCCAAATTCCAGCCCGTGACCATGGCGGCACTTCTTCTGACACTCGTGCTGATCTTTGCGTTTCAGGCGGAGAATCTGATCCATCGCTGGCTTGCCGTACTGCTGTTGGCCATCCCGATCATTATCCAGGTCTATTTCAACTCCAGCCTCACCTACCTCCTGATGCGCTGGCTGAAGGTTCCCCATAATATCGCGGCCCCCGGAGCCTTGATCGGTGCCAGTAATTTTTTCGAGCTTGCGGTAGCAGTGGCCATCACCCTATTCGGACCAAGTTCCGGAGCCGCCCTGGCAACCGTGGTCGGGGTCCTTGTCGAAGTTCCGGTCATGCTCTCCGTCTGCAGTGCCTGTAATGCCACCCGCAGTTGGTTCCCTAAAGAAGAATCGAGCCGTTAATCAAACAATGAGGAGATCCGGGGTGAGGGCTTAGCAGGTGGACCTGCACGACCGTTCAACCCCTTCAGACACAGACGAGCAGGGTAATATCATCGGGTAACAAGGAGGCCACTTCACGGATAATATTTCCACGCAGCATATGGATAAGGCTGCTGCGTTGTGGGGCCCCCAGCAGGACACGCTCCGCGCCGATGGTCGAGGCAAGGTCGGCAATGGTGTGTGCGGGAGCATCGCTAACGGCGTAGCAGGGAATGATGGTCTCCCCCAGACCCTTGCCGCGCAACGATTCGAACGTCTCCCTTGCCTGCGTGTCCTCAGTCCACTTCCGACGTCTGTCACCCGGGGCAATGACCGGCTGCTCACGGACAAAAAGGACATAGAGAGGCTGACCGTTTTCCGCAGCTTCCTTGACGGCAAAATCGAGGGTGCGACCGGCACCTCGGACAGCGGTGAGGATCGGGCCCGAGTAGCGCACTGCTGGTGGGGCGGGAGCAATGGCCGTTCCCGTGCCGATGGAGGCACTCGATGTCTCTGAGAGATGAGGGGAAGAATGCCTGACTGCGGCGAGCGCCTTGGCCTTCCTTTCGGCACTCTCTTTTGCCAAGCCTCGCAAGATGAGCCCGATGGCAAGAACGATGAGGGTGAAGATGCGTGCATTCGGTTTATCGATGAAGAGCGAAAACTCGATCGCCGTCATGATGAGGGCGGTGATTAACATGACGCCACGTTCAAACTGGTTGAGATCCAATTTCCAGTCGGTGCTGGTGGCCCCCAGATTCACGGCGATAGCCCCGACAACGCCCACGGCGTAAAGATCTGCAAGGCCAGACATATCGCTCACCGCAATGACCAGGGCTGCGGGGACTAGCACGGCAAAGAAAAGGCCGGCGTTGGGAACTCCGAAGGAATTCAGTTTTGCAAAGATGGGTGGCAATTCGTGATCACGGGCCATCAGGAAGGAGATGCCGCTCAACGCCACGATTGCGGTGTTCACGGCGCTGAGAAGGAGGACGCCAAAGACAATGCTTACGGTCCAGGCCGCGATGTGACCGAAGACCGGGCCGAGGAGGTTGCCACCGAAGATCTGGGCCATGTAGCGCAGCATGTAGTCCCTGACTCCGTCGGCCCCCGGGGCATTGACATCACCATTTGCAGCCACCATGCCTGGAAGCGCGGCCATGGCAAGTCCCAAGAGGGCAGTGAAGACGCAGACTTCCAACATCACCACGACGATCGCCTTGTTGGCGGTCTTGGAGACGTTCGGTTTTTCAAGCGTGCTTCCGGGATTGAGTAACATGACTCCGGTGGAGTTTGCGATCGCCTCGACGCCTGAAAGGGCGAGAACGATGGCGACGAAAGCATTCCAATTATGGAAAAATCCCCCGTGGAGAGGTTGTGTGTGTGTGAACGCATCACCAAGATGGGGAATCGCGAGGATGCCTAGCAGGATCACCACGATGGCCGTCGGAACGGCTATGAGCACAGCGGCTCCGCCTGTGTGCTTCGGCCCGAAGTAATTCAATGCCCCGATGACGGCAATGGAGGCTGCTGCGAATAACTCGGGGTGAGGTACCCCGAGGTAGAGGAAAGCAGAAAGGGCGCTGACGGCCGCCGTTACAATGTAATCGGCGACCAGTAGGAATGCGCCCACGATGGAGATGATCTCGGAACGATGCCGGACGCTCGCATAAACGCCGCCACCGTTCGGATAATGACGGCAAATCGCCATGTAATTGAACCCGACCAGCGCCGTGAGCAGGCACATACCGCCGATGAGCCAAGGGGAACTGTATCCCGCCACGGCGAAGGCGAGTCCGATGACGTAGGCCTTACTCGTGCCCCAGTCGCCGTAAAGGATTGCCGCCGCTCGCTTCCAATCGACGTTACGAGGTCTGGTGGTTGTGCTGAATTCCATCGGCGAAGATTAAGGTGTTAAGGGTTTAGCGGCCACAGCCGCAGGATCCGTGCGACAACTCATCAGGAAGTGTCTGTCCTCCGCCACAGCAGCCCCCGTCATTCTTGGAACTTCCGCCGCAGCAACCGGATTTTTCTTCACTGATCAGGACAACTTCCAGCCCGATTTGCTGGAGGCCAAGCTGATCGCGGGCGCGTCCTAGGAATTCCATGGCTCGCTGAGGAGGCTCGGAAGTGGTACGCAGTTCGATGCGAACCGGCTTGCCCAAAAGATGGGGAAAGTTTTCCCTCATCTCTCCGTCGAGGATGAAAGAGACGTAGGCATTGAGCTTTTCCTGAAGCTGGAAGAGCTGGCGTTCCCCGTATTCCCAAGGGCGCGTCTCAAACATGGCGAGGACAAGAACATCCTCGCGCGTGTCATGCGCAAAGGCATCCAGCATTCCGGTCCTCTCGAGACTAGCACCGGCGGGGGGTGGGTTCGTGCCAGTTAAGTCTTCGCGGAGGGAAACCATACGTAGAGCATCATGTAGACGAGCACACCTGTCACCGAGACATAGAGCCAGATCGGGAGCGTCCATCGGGCCATCCGCTTGTGAGCGTCAAAGCGTTGTTGAACGGCCGGAATGATCGTCAGGGCTATCAAAGGCACGATCGTCAATGCCAGAGGAAGGTGGGTGAAGAGGATCAGAAAGTAGAGAACCCTCGGCCAACCCTGATGAGTAAAAATCACATGACCAACATGGTAGTGGTAGTAAAGATAACAGCCAAGAAAGGCGGCCGAGGTGACGATGGCCCCGATCATGCAGGAGGCGTGGAGCACTTTGCGATGGGTCCTGATCATGATCCATCCCGTGATGATCAGAAGGGTGCTGATGGCGTTAAGGGTGGCGTTGAGCGCCGGAAGTTGGTGGACTGTCATCTGCTTCCCGGCCTCAGGCTTCCAAGGAGGAAGAAAGGGGATGTTCCCGACCGATCTCGCGGCAGGTCTTGACCATGATCCAGAACATGAACCCAACTACTGCAAAGACAATCCCGATCATAAAGAGGGTGCTGGAGGAGAAAGCAGCCTTTGAAACCACCGTCAGAGGCTCAATCTGCCCCCCGGTCCCTTGCAAGGCACAGTCGGGACAGGCCACGGCGTTGGTAAGTGTCAGGAGAAGAACCGGAAAGAAGGAATAAAACTTCATGGTGCTAAAGAGGACTTGCCAAAAGGTTCCCTCAGCAAGGAACCGATGTCGATCAAAAGCTTCTGGACCAGTTCGGGCTCGTCCAACTTGCGAAGGATCCGGATCTGTCCCTCACGGTCGATGACCAGAAAACGGGTGGAGTGCACGGTGGCGGCAGGATTGGTGGGATCGGTGGACAGGGCCTGTAACATCCCCTTGGTCGTGAACTCCTGAACGCGATCCTTGGGGCCGGTGAGGAAGATCCATCGCTCGGGGTCGGCTCCGAAGTGTGAAGCGTACTCCTTGAGTACTTCAGGAGTGTCATGATCCGGATCGATTGAGAGGGAAACAAGACGAACATCCTTAGCCTTTTTCAGCTCTTTGGAGATCTCAGCCAGTCGCGATGACATCAGCGGGCATGGACCGGGACAGCGGGTAAAGAAAAAGTCAATGACCCAGACTTTTCCGAGGAGATCGTTTCGGGTGAGGGGCTTCCCGTCTTGAGTGGTGAACCGGAAGTCCGGAACGGTGCCGATGGGAGGAAGGGGGTCGGACGATTTGCGTTCCGAAGAACGAAAGAGTTTGGCGGCCCCCGCAATCAGGATGATGGCGATCAGGAAGGCGATCACCCATGCCATGACGGGGAGCCGTTCGGGCGAATTCCCGCTTGGGTTTTTGCTCACGGAGCCGGTTGGTGACTAGAACAAATACAGGATCGTGTAGAGGAAGACCCAGACCACGTCGACGAAGTGCCAGTAGAGACCGACGTTATCAAGGGCGACATGACGCTTCGGTGAGAAGGTCCCCTTGGTGACCTGAAGGAAGAAGCACCAGAGAATCAATAGGACGCCGACGCAGACATGTGCGCCATGAAACCCGGTGAGCGTGAAGAAAGTTGACCCGTAGACGCCCCCTTTGTTGAACCAAAGGCCTTCGTGATAGAGCTCTGTCCATTCAACGCACTGCAGTCCGATGAAGGTGGCTCCCATCATGGCAGCCAGAAGCATCCAACGTGCGCCCGATTTTCCTTTCTTCACGGCCACCTCAGCACCGTGGAACGCGAACGAACTGCCGACAAGGATGACCGTGTTGATTCCAGTGAGAAGCTTCGGCATCGGTGGCAGCTCAATCCCGTCACCAAAATTCGGCGGCCAGGAACCGGCTGATTCACGGAGCACTAGATAGGCGGAAATCAGCCCACTAAAGAGCAGGGCCTCGGAACAGAGAAAGATGCACATGCCCAGCTTGCAGGTCGCGGGAGGCGTCGGCGGAGCGGCATGATGATCATGCTCGGAAACCTCGGCGAGCATCGGCGCATGAAAGAGAGAGGAGTCGTTGTAGGCAGCGTTGTTCATCGGAAGTGATCAGTAAGCCACGGCAGGACCGCGACGCAACATCATGATCACGACAAGCGCACAGAGGGCGAGCGCAAAAACGATCAAACCCGCCAGAATTGTCAGCTGAGCCTTACGTTTTGACTGCATGATCACGGGTTGAGTTGGGTTTCAATCTTCCTATTTCAACGGGCGAAGGCGATCAGTGCTCCAAGCAACAAGGGAAGGTAGATGATCGAGGCAAAAAAAAGGCGACGTGATGCGGTGTCGGTCCTGTTTCTGACAAAGGCCACTGCGAGGTGAATCATGGCCCCGCCTAAAGCCAGGGCAGCGAAGAAATAGTAGGGAGAGGCCATGCCAAGGATACCCGGCAGGAGTGATACGGCTAAAAGGGCGATTGAATAAATGAGGGCCTGCCACGCAGTGGACCATCCATCCGGATCGCGAGTGCTAAGCATCTTGAATCCAGCCACCGCATACTGCTCACGATAGAGCCACGCGATAGCCAGGAAGTGAGGCAACTGCCAGAACCAAAGGATCAGGAAAAGAACGCACCCGCCAAGACCGATCTGGTCTGTAGCCGCTGTCCATCCAAGCAGTGGAGGCAGGGCTCCGGGAATGGCGCCGATGAGGGTATTAAGCTCCGTAAACCTCTTGAGAGGGGTGTAGAGTGCGGCATAGATAAGAATCGTCATTCCAGCGAGCAAGGCGGTCAGGGGATTCGCCAAGAAGGCTAGGATCGCAACACCGCTCCCACTGCAGAGCAGTCCAAAGAGAAGGGCGTCGGAGGGGTGCATTCGACGTCCAGGCAACGGGCGGTCGCAGGTTCGGGGCATCAGTGCATCGAGATCACGTTCCATCCACTGATTAATGGCCGAGGCCCCGGCGGCGCTGAGGGCTGTCCCGAGCAGGGTGGAGATGAGTAGGGTATAATTCATGGATCCCCGCCATCCCAGGAGGAAGCCAACCAGTGTCGTGAGTAGGACCAAGAAAGAGAGGCGCGCCTTGGAAAGTTCGCTTAGATCCGAAAGGAGGCTGACCGGCCTTGTAACGACTGTTTCAGTGCTGCTCATCGGGCGGAACTTGCCATTGGTTTTGCTGCGCAGAACACCCGGAATGTGAAGAGAATGGAGAAGCTTGTCAGAAGAGCTCCGAGTGCCATATGGGAGGTGGCCACATCGGCCGCCTTGTTACTCCAGATGGTGATTCCGCCAAGCAGGATTTGGAGGAGGATGGCCCCGACCCAGAGAAGGCTCCAAGAGCGGATCCAATGACCGAGAGGCGTGATGGCAACGGCACGAGCCGCCGTCATGATCACGACAAGCAGGAGAAGCACAGCCCCGGCGCGATGCATCAGTTGCAGGTAAATCTGCAAGGCCGAAACAGGAGCGATCAGATCATGCGCGCGTTCCTCGTTAATCCGAGCCAAGGCAGAACTCGAGATGTCGGGAAGCACGGTTCCATATGCGGTCGGGAAATCACGGATGGCAAGCGGGGCATGTTGATGGCGAATAGTGGCAGCCACACCGAGTTGGAAGTAGGTGAGGAGCAATCCTGCAACAACAAGCCACCGCAGTGAAGCGGCGGAGTGATCGCCGAACCAACTTCCTGAGAGGAATCCTTTGCCTGTGACTGCTGTGATTATCAGAAGCAGTCCGAAGAAACTCTGGGCAAGCGCCGCATGGAAGATGCCGATCTGATCCTTGTAGAGGGTCACCCGTAAGCCACCCAGAACGCCCTGAGAGATCACGGCAAGGACTGCCAGCAAGGCGAGCCCCTT
>Ga0208497_1000598_pt1 | contig 15981 bp, 16 predicted proteins | sample CryBogCBE25Aug07_FD_184555 | JGI IMG/M metagenome (GOLD analysis project Ga0208497, IMG submission 184555) | Freshwater microbial communities from Crystal Bog, Wisconsin, USA - CBE25Aug07 (SPAdes) | ecosystem: Environmental > Aquatic > Freshwater > Lake | place: Crystal Bog, Wisconsin, USA...
ATGGCTTCTGGATGTTTCAACACTAAACATTTGATTTCAAAACCTGAAACCATTTTATTATCCATCAACTCTTTTGTTGTAATGACCTTCTTTACTTGGCCAAATAATCCTTCTAATACGAGTTTGTGTGTCTTGGAACCATCTAAGGTGCCTGTAAGACCAATACGATACTTTGTCTTGTTAGATGATGTAAGTATCTTGGTGAGTGATTGTGACTTAAACAGGTGTGCTTCATCGCCTATAATGTAATCAAACTGTTCAAAATATTCTTTAGGCATTTGATACAAAGACTGCCACGTAGATATGATTAATGGTTTATCTGATACTTTATCTTTGCCTTGATACACTCTATGCACATATTGGTCCATAGAACCATTATTATAATCACCAAAGTCTGAGTATAACTGTTCAACCAATGATGTAGTTGGAACAATAATCAAACCTTTTAGTTTTTGAAACCTGAGTAACTGCCTAAAAATAAGGTAGATGATTAACGATTTGCCTGATGCCGTTGGTGATAACAACAAAGTTCTACGTCTTTGCATTGCATGTACAAATGCTTGCAACTGATGTTCATTGGCTTTGATTGGTTTGCCGTTGCTATGTAGATTCAATGAGTCAGCAAACTTCTCCGCATGATACATAGAGAACTCATCTTCAATATCAGGCCTTGGGTCTTCATAATCTATTGTGTAACCACGGTCTTTACAGAATTCTTCCACATACGGAAGTAAACCTAGGTAGATAGTTTGATTGAGTAAAACGAATAATCTTATCTGGCCATCCCAGATTTTATTTTTGTAAGCTGGAACATATTGATAACCTGGTACAAAAAAAGTAAAATAGGAAGAAAGTTCTCTTGCTACATGTTTTTCACATAGTATTTTTGCATAAACTTCATCCTTTTTGGATATAATCAAATCACTTTTTTGTTCCATTGTATTTTTGCTTTTTCACTTAACTTATTAATATATTCTTCACTTTGGTTTCTTTTCGTTACCGAGCACATTATGCAACAATACTTTCTTCTTTTTTCATATTCCACTTACAAACTTTTCCCAATCAATATATGATTTTATTTCCCAATGGCGATTTTTCAATTCAGCCATAATAGATTCAATGACTGATACCACTTCCTCGTGATATACTTTCTTTTCCAGTAATTTAATCAAGTCTTTATCAGACTCTAAGTATATATTGATGTCAGATTTGAGTGTAAATTGAAATGGTTCCCAACCGTGTTCTTCCAATTCTTCTTGTGATAATTTACCGGTATAGTATTCCCATTTCAGTTTACGCATCCGCAAGTAATCAAAGTGAGCTCTTTTAACAGCCACTTTATGCTTAGTAAGAATGGTTAGATATTTACCGTGTAGAATAGGTATCTGTAAGAGTGCCGAACCTGCTTCTGTTTGGTCAATGACGGCATCTGTTTCCCAATATTTTAAAATTTGTTCAAGAGTTTCCATGGTATAAAGTGGTAATCAAAAAAACATAATAACACAAAAGTGTTAAACTGTCAAGTAGTTATATGATTCGTACCTAAATGTGGCCTTGCAGGTCATAATTGTATCGGCTGATTCTTTGGTATCAAAGGTCAAATCGGACATAGTTAACGGAAAAATATTTCTAAATTGTATTCTAAGAACCGGATTATTCAAGGCTGATAATATGGTCAAAGTGGCATCTGAAAGATGTTCGTTTTGTTTTACCAATGTTCCGTCTCTTTGTTCAAAACCATCTGGATCCGCAATAGAGATGAACCATTTATACAGGTCTTTCCACGATTGTAGTTCCTCGTCTACGATAAAATCGATATCAAAAGGATCGTATTTCAATTTGGTACCTGGAGAATACATGTCTAAGAAAGGTGTTTCACGTACAACTTCACCCAACACAACACCAGGAACATTTACAGTTTGGCAAAAATACTGCACGTTTGGTATTCTGTCGAACACCAATAAGAATTTCGTGGGTTGTAATAGATTAGTATTCTGTGGATTTCTGTTCAGTACAGTCATCAATATCTCCTTTGTGTAGTATTTAGGAGCATAAAAAAACCGCCTATGAAAGGCGGTTTGATTAATGGGTTAGAATCCGAACCAGCGTTTAACGCCGGTCATTACTTTCCCAATAGTGAGTCCACCTTTGGCTCAACGGCATTCAAACGTGCCTCTAATGCATCCAAATCAGCATCTGAAGGAGTAGCAACTGCAACAGCAACTTGTGCTTGAATTGCTGTGCTTACCTTGTCAACACCTGTAGCGGTAGCAATGATATCAGAAACCATGGCTGATGTAGCTGCTGCAACTTCTGGTGCTGGAGCTGGAACTTCAGCAACTGCGCTTGTGATGGCAATAGTAATTGCTTCTGGATTAGTAACAACTGCTGGATCGGCTGTAACAACTGCTGAAACGGCGGCTGCAACTGCTGCGGCTGCGTTGTCATCAGTAATTGCATCAGCTGATTGTTGAGCTGCAACTACGTTAGAAACGATAGCGGCTGCTTCTGGAACATCAACACTTGGAGACAAAGCAACAACTTGGTCAACTGTTACTGGAGCTGCATCAGCAGGAGCAGAAACAATAGCGTCAACGTGTTCTTGTGTCTTCTCGGCAATCAAATGATCCACTTGTACTTCTACAACGGACAATCTGGAATCTAAATCTGCAATAGTGGCAGGTGTATCGGAATTAACTGTTGTACCAGTCAATGTTGCCAATTTGGCCTCAACTGCTACCAATCTTGTGGCTAGGTCGTCAAATCTCATTCGGTTACTCCTTAAGGTTAAAATTGTAGGATGTCCCTACCACCATATTTAGGGTAAGTACTGGCTGAAATACGGAGGTCATAAAAAAAGGGACTCGAAAGTCCCTTTTGAAATGCCACTCTTAACGGTGGCTTTTTCTGTGATTGATATCACATTAGATTTTTTACGCCGAACAAACGGTAGTAAGCATTTGTTCTTTCGTTCAATGCACCGCCGCCACGAACCAATTGTTGTGCAAATGGGTTAGCAACCATGCCGTAACGAGTCTTAAATCCAATTTTTGGTTGGAATGTGAACTGGTCAACTGCACGAACCATTTGTAGAGGAACGTATGGACAGTAGAATAGACCAGCATCATAAGGAGAAGAACCCTTATAACCGATTGTAACCAATTCTTGGTTAGATGTGTAACCGCCATAATATGGATCGATGTACACTTTGATACGACCGTGCAACAAACCAGCAAATGTGTTACCAGTATCGTCAACTTGTAGGTCAGCAGACAAAGCAGGTGTATAAGACAACACACCAGCCATAGCCATAGCAGAAGCAACGTCTGAAGAAACGATCAGAACGTTACCTTTACCCCTACGAGTTTCTTTGGCAATAACGTTAGCGTCACGTTCGATTTGGAAAATCAAACCTTTGAAACGCTCAACAGACCAACGACCGTTAGAGTCTGTGTCTAGGTCAAAGTAACCTTGAGTAGTTGTACCATACAAAGCACCTTTCTTAGCAGACAAGTAAACTGTACGGATAACTTCACGGTTAATCTCAGCAAGAATCTCAGTAGAAAGAATGTTAGACAATTCTGTCTCAGCATCCAAACCGTGGATTGCTTTCAAGTCTTGTGCTAGTTCTAGTGAGTATTCAGCTTTCAATGCACGTGATTGAGCAGTAACAGTAACTTTCTCAATAGAGAATGCCATTTGTTGGAAAGCACCACCAGAATCAGAACCCAAGAATTCAGCATTTGCTGTAGGCATTGCGATACCAGTTGTTGTAGTACCAGTAGTTGGGTTTTGGAACGTGTTAGCCACATCGTGTGCATTGTCACCCTGGAATCCGTAAGGATTGTTCAAAGAACCTGTACCAGAGAAGATTGTGTTAGCTTCGTTATAGAAAGCTTCATCACCTGCGCCTGAACCAGTTTTGTCGCCTTGTGTGTTGTATAGAGCACGCATTGCAAAAATCAAACCTGTAGGACCAGTCATTGGCTGAACGCCAGCGATGTCATAAGCAATCAAGTTAGGTAGTGAACGGCGAACCAAGCTGATTAGGATTGGGTCGAAATTGTTGATACCACCTGTTGTGTTTGTTGGACCAGCATCCGTTTCGTTCAATTGCTGACGCTCTGAACGCATAGCTTGTACTTGGTTCTCAAGTACCAAAGCTGTAACGGCTTTCTTATAAGGATCAGCGATTGGAGCCAAATCTTCGTGATTCAGCACGCTGTCCCATTTCTTTTGTAGTTCTTCTGTCATGAACATGTTAGATAACTCCTGTTATTATTATTGTGGTAAGTAATATTTAGTAAATTACTTATTCACGGATTTAGAAATTGCTTTCGCAAAGAAGTCAATGTCTGGGTCAACCGATTTGGACTTTTTCTCGTCCTCGATGATGACTTCCTCATTGAGTGCAGAACTGCCACTTGTATTTACTGGAGTCTTAAAGTATGATTCTTTAATTGTATCCAATTTTTCAGTGAACTCTTCCAAATTAGTGAACTCAACACTCTCTGCGAGCGACTTTAGTTTTTCCACTTGGGTCTGCGTTGTCAGGCCTTCACATGCTGCGTGTATAGCCTCAATTTTTAGTTGTTCGTTTAGAGCTTTAGTCAACTCAACAGAAGTATTGATTTGTTCGTTCAATTCTTCTTCTAGTTCTTCAACTCTAGTTACCAATTCTTCCACAACATCCGTTTGTTCTTCTGGGATATTGATATAGTGTTCTTTGAATAGATTGTGCAATCCGCCAATGAAGTCTTCAACAACTTGTGCCTTCAAGCCAGATGTGATTGCTACTTCATTGTCTTTAACCCATTCTTCTACCATGTAATTTAGGTAGTCATCAAGTTTGGATGCCAAGTCTTCTTTAACTTGTTCAACGGCTTCAACGAATTGTTCTTCCAATTCTTCCTCAGCTGCAGCGATAACTTCTTCAGCACGAGCAATAACGGCAGCTTCAAAAATTGTAGTGGCTTTAGAAACAAATTCTTCAGAAAGGTTTTCTCCGCCCAATAGAGCGTCCATGTCTTCCTTCATTTTCTCTTTCATCTTCTCTTTAGCCATCATCTTCTTGAACAATTTCTTGTCTTCAGCTTCATCAGGATGAGATTTGTTTTCGTGATGCATTTTTTCATCAAGCAAATTACCGTTCTCATCGTACTCAGCTTCTTCACCGTAACCCTGCATTGTAGCACCAGGATTCATTTGCATTGTTTGTTTTGGTTTTTTACCAGCAATACGGTCACGAATGTTTTCGTAAGATGTTGCATCGTGTTGGTCACCAAACTTAAGGTCGCCACGACCCATAGTTTCTTGTGGTTGACCTTGTGGCTTCTTAGCACCAACGCCATCTTTTTCTGAACCAACAGGTGGTGTTGCACCAGGAGGTGTTGCTGTAGGTGTGCCTTTTAGGTAATCTGGTAATTCATCGCTGTCTTTTTCTGGAGAATGACCAACTAAACCTGCATCTTTTTCGCCATAGGCAACAGATGCTTTTACTTTGTCTTTACCGACTTCACCATGTTTGTGTGAGTCTTGGCCACGCATACCTTGTTTAGCCTTGATATTGGCTTCAAAGGTGCCTCTTGAGTCTTCACTCAAAAGAGCTTTAGCGGCATCTGATAGATTAAATTTTCCCATTTTGAAAATCTCCTTGATTTGGTATTGGATATTTATATTTAAAGTTTTTTCATGAAGTTTTCGAAGATTTGCAAGCTTACTTTCTCAATATCTCTTTGAGAAGCTTTGCGGACTTCTTTGATAGCTTGCGCTTGGTCAACTTCAGTCCACACTCCTTCAACTAACATCCATTCTTTTCCTTCCATAATGCCTTGAACAAAAGCTCCAGGCGCAGAAGGGTCTGCTACAATATCAGCCGCTGTGGCTAGATAAAAATCGTTCTGAACAACATTAACACCGTTAACATTTTTCAATGAACCCATGCCTCGTGATGATACACCTAGTTGTGCGCCACCTTCAATAAGGTTTCTGGCAATTGCACCCATTGGTGTGTCGAGAATTTTTGCTTTACCAATCCATGTTGTACCATCTTCTCTAAGAGAAGTAATCAAATGTGATACACGGTCTAGATTGATAGATGGTGACTCAGGATGTCCTAGTTCACCAAATGCACGATGCTTATTGATGTACTCATTAGTATAACGAGCAACTTCATTTTTCATCGTTGCATATTCGTATAAACGACCGTTACGGTTTTTCTTTTCCGCAACCAAAAACGGTCCTTCAATGTGAAGGACTTTTTTACCGTCAGCTTCTTCTACAAGATAGTTAACGGTTTCGTTGATTTCTTTAATTAGTTTCATGGTCTGACACCATATGGTCCGTAGTTGAAAGCACCTGGGTCGTTGAATTGACCACGTTGGTAAGTAGAGTTGTCTTTACGCAACTCAATAATGAGTGTATAAGAATTATTTGCAGCCATACCTCTTGTACGAACACCAATATCACCATTACATGAAGTAACCATATTGTTTGCTTTTGCTGAATTGGGTATTGTTACCCAGTTTGCTGCACCGTCATATTCATATGTACCAGAAACCAATAGAGCAGTTTCTGTTGGATTTGCATTCCAGTAAATATCAACATCTGCTGCACTTGGATTAACACAGTCGTACCACACTCTGAAAATGGATAGACCATAGTAGTCTAAAGCAGTGTTACTTAAACTAGCTGCTGTGTGTAGTGGAACACCATTGGCGTCCAAAGCACCGTACAAAGTATTTGCTTGAATACGGTGTGCATTGTCTTCTTGACCGGAACCATCAAACTTACCAGTTAATTTAATAACTGCTTTTTCTGTGGTGTCTTTTATGACTTGATATGTAAAAGCGTTAGCCATTTATTATTCCTCTTGACTGTATTCTTCTTCAGACTCAACTTCATCATCTAGTTCTTCTGGAAAAAGACTTTGTGCTACGTTCACTTTTTGAGCTTGAATATGTGCATTAACTCGGTCGTGGATAGAGGCATACAAGGCATCACGCATTGCCTTAGCATCATCGTTCATTGCATAATCTATAATTGCTCTTGTGTCCATGTTAATCTCCTTTGTGGATCCTATTTATAATATACGTTTTAACTTACCAAATGTTGTTTCTTCGGCTTTGGATTTAGCTGCATCAGTTGCTTTTGCTTCTTGTTCCGCTGCCGCTTGATCCGCAGCCACATCATCTGGATGTTGTGGTTGTTGTGGAATATCTGATGCCATCATTTGACCAGCAACACCGTTCATCACCTCAACTGGTAAACCAAGGCCTTCTTTTTTCTCTTTATCAATTTCTTTTTGCATCTCAGCAATGTTATTGTCGTTCAAACGTAATACATTCTTTTGAATCCACTTCTGAGAGAAGTATCTTCCTGTATATGGATCGATTTCGCTGAGTAGAGATAGTCTTTCTCTCATCAACTCAGCATCTTTTAACTCTGTGAAGTTGTTGTCTTTGATGAAGTTGTAATAGATGTGTTCTTTAAACAGTTCCCATTCTTCAGCAGTACAGATACCTTTAAGTACACATTGTGCTCTCAAGGCTTGGTCAAATACATCCGCAAACTTATTACGGAGTCTGTCTACAAACTTACTAAATTTTAATTCGTCACGAGTTACTTCAGATACTCTACCTAAAGAGAAACCTTGATTAGGTTCCAAACGAGAGATTGGTACACTCAACGACTTGTATAGTTTACGTTCAAAGTATTTAACGTCTTCCAACTCACCTAAGTTTTGACCACCAGGTAATGTTGTAATTTCTGTACCTTTACCACCTTCTCTACGTGGCAACCAGAAATCTTCCATCATAGACAAGAACTTACGGTCATCTCTGACTTCACCGGTGTTGGCATCATATACCAACTTGTTCTTGTACTTGACCATGATATCACGGAGGTACTGTTCAGCCTTTAGTTTAGGCAAGTTACCAACGTCAATGTAAAAAATTCTACGTTCTGGTGCACGAGAGATGCGATAGATAACTGTCGCATCTTCAATCATACGCAATTGATTTAAAGGTTTGATTGCCTTATGCAAATACGACAACACAACCGCTCTACGTGAATCCATAAGGCCGGATACAACTGAAATAATGGAATCAGTAGTGATACGAACACCAACAGGACCAAAATTGCTAGATGCACCAGTAGTGACCTTGTCGTTGTAAATATAGTATTCATTGATTACGTCCATTACATCAACGCCAGTGCGTTCATCTTTTTTCTTTTTAATCTCACGCACCTTGCGTAGTTTACGTGGATCAATATATCTCAACTCTTTGATGCCTTGAGTTGGATTTTCTCTGTCGATAATAATGTGGTAATACATTTTACCATCAATATAGTATCTACGGAAAATATCCTGAGCCATGTTGTTATAGTTCAACAGTTTCAGGATAGTTTGAAATTCTGCTCGAATAGCTTTCTTAATCTTTTCGGATTCATTTAGATTATCCAATACGATATCGATAATCTTACCATCATCATCTTGGCAAATTGCTTCGTTAACAATATCATCAATTGCCGATTCTATTTCAGGTTGCATGGCCATCTCACGATAACGAGAGATTAACTCAACCTCATTTTTTGCTGTACCGTCTAAGTCTACATATGTACCATAATATGCTGCAGAAGTTATCGTCAGAGCACCATCGTCATTCGTTGGAGGCGAAAACGATTGTTGTACCGATTGTTCTTGCTCGTTCTTATCACGAGAGATAGAAAAACCGAATAGAGAAAACTTATTGATTGCTGCCATATTTTTTAAAATTCCATTTCAAATAACCATAAAAGAGGAGCCGAAGCTCCTCTACATAAAAACATCAATATATTAGGTAGTAGTATTTGCTTCCCAGTATTGGAATGCAAATGTTGCTGCATATTCTTCAATCGTATCGTTTGATCCCCAGTCTAGGTCGATAGCAGCCAAATCAGTTGGGAATAAACCAACAAAGTTGTAAGTCTTTAGTGCTTGACCAGCTTTACCGTATTGTGTAACTGTGGCATCTACTGAATAACCAGCAGGTGCAACAGCGTTAGCGTTACGGACGTTACCAGCGTGACTGTTAAGAGCGTTCATCCAATTCTCAAGACTATTACGAATCAAGAAATCTTCATCGTTAATAATAGTCAATGTCCAATCGGTGAATGTTCTGTTACCTGAGAACTTGAGTTCACGACCAAAATATGGAACTGTTACAGTACCAACTGTTGATCCAGGTAATTGTGCAGATTTAGCCAAGAAAGTTGTTTTCTGAGCAGCTGCATTGCCGTTAGTTACGATAGTAGGGAAATTTAAAGAAACAGAGAATAGATTGGGACGGGCACCGTCTCCAACCATATTCGCTCTGAATTCTGCTACATTAAATGCCATTCTTTTCTCCTGTTATGTTGTATTTATTAGACTGCACCAACAACTGTTGTGAAGTCAACACCAGTGCCTACAGCAACAAAGTTCAACTGGATGAAGTTGATAGAGCGAGCAGGCTTAATGTAGATGTCACCAACAAAACGGTTAGTATCAATAACTTGTCCAGTATTGTTTGTTGTATCACAAACCACTTTGAAGTCAGTAATACCACGGCGACCTTGTACATCTCTCAAGAATGGAGTAACTAGAGCAACAAACTGACCACGAGTGAATTCGTCATTGAATTCAAACAATGAGTATTGAGCTGCTGTTGCAATTGATTTCTCAAGAATGATGAACAATCTGCGAACATTGATTCTATCAAATGCAGATGGTTTAGCTTGTAGTGTTTTGTCTCCGTAAAGAATTGTACCTTGACCTGGGAAGGATACAACTGGATTTACACCAGCTGCATACAATGTGTCACGGTATGTCTTAGATGGATTCCATGCCAACTTGATACAATTCTTGATTGCACCACGGTTGAAACCAGCAGGTGAGAACCATGGATCTCTTACTGTATCTGTGTAAGCACATAGACCAGCAACGTCACCGTTCAATGGAATCCAACGATATACATTGTTGTATTTGTCAAATTGGTATTTCCAACCAGAATCAGCAACTGCATAAGAAGTTGAACGACTCAATGCAGCCAACCAAGCAGTAATGTTTGTTGTTTCGTTACCAGCTTGATTAACAACATTAGAAGATGGTGGAGAAATGAAAGCGATACAATCAGCACGTTCATTTGCAATGTTATCAATAACGTATTGTTGAACCGTAATGTCAGCGTCACCAGTCAACACCAAAGAAATATTGATGTTTTCTTTGTTTTGGAACAAACCATATGCAGTTTCTAAGTTACCATCTGATGGTTTTGCATCTGTACCGTTAACCAATGTAACAGATTTGCTTGCGTTCAATGTAGCAAATGTTGTGCTACCAGTTTGACCCCAAGTTGCGCTTGTGTTAGCATAGTCAACAGGATCAACAGCGTAAACATACTTAGAGTTATTGAAAATAACTTGTTTATAGTAGTTTGTTGAACCATTCAATGTGGCATCAGAAGCTTTAGATACAAAAGCGTATGTCTCCAACACAGTACCTTGAGTGCCTGTGAATAAACCGCCAGCATCAACAACAACAACGTGAATCTCATCGTTTGCACCACCAGCATTTGCAACAAAATCTGATGTACCTGGTGCTGATGTGAAGTAACCTTTGTATGCCCATGCACTAAAACCTGTAGCATCAGTAACAGAGACTTCTAATGAGTTACCCATGGCACCAGGGAATCTGGCCATGAAAGCACCGTATGTATTAGAATTGTTATTGTTTAGATAAGATGCTTCAAAAACGTCAGCGTTATCAACTTGAATCTTTGCACTAGAATTTGCAGTAGCATTGTTTGATGTGGCTCCAACCGCACGAACAATGCTCAAATTGTTACCGTAAGCCAAGAAGTTGGCAGCGGTAAAGAAAGAGATTGCTGAGTTAGAATCAGGATCACCGAATGTTTTTGCTAAAGTTATTTCGCTGTCAACTAAGACCACTTTGTTCGCTGGACCCCAATTGAATGTTCCAGCAAATGCGCCAGCAGTAGATAGAATCGAAGGTACGACTGTTGTTAAGTCTACTTCAGATACATTTACGCCTGGAGAGATTTGAAATGCCATTTTATTCTCCTTGAATTATTATGTGTTTTGGCAGTGATTACCATGAGGATATTTATGAAGAACGGTTTTTACATTATTTGTGTATGCTTCTGAAGTATCCTGAGTAAATATCTTCAGAACCAGCCATTTCCCATACATCACCACCTTCAATCATTAGAGGTCTTTCGAGTCCGTCTTCAATAATCATTGATGGTAGAGTCTCATCATCTTCTTGGTTCATAGTTTGCAACTGAAGTTGTTTCCTTAAATCATGATTAACGATTTCTCTAAAGTACTTTTGTGTGGCTGCCCAAGCAAATAGTACCAAAGTCATTACCACATCATCATTAGCACCTTCTTCAGCCGCAAACGATGTTTTACTGGCCACAAAAGTGGTCAATTCTGAATAGGTATCAAAATCACAAATTTGTAACTTGTCAGTTTCAATCAATGTCTTGAGGTTAGAGCAACCAATTTTTTTGGTTGATGGTGACATTCTTAGACCCATCTGTGTTCCACGTTGGAATCCAGCAGATAGTTGTTGTGCTTGTTTGTTACCTGTATACACTTTGAGTAAATTTTCATACTCTAAATCCGCATGAAGTGTCATAGCCACCTCAGGATTATTGTTGATTTCCACCAAAACATATGCATCATTGTAGTATCTGGCTGCATTATAGATGACCGTTGGGAATAGAATTGGTGAAATAGACGAACTCTTATATACAGCCACTTGTCGGTATGGTGTTTCTGAGATATCAAACACCGAGAAGGCTGATGAATCTAAGTTTTTACCTTCAGAAACGTCAACTGTAATGGCATACAAATGGTCTTTGAGATTCTTTTCGCCATCTTCTTTGATAGGATATTCATAGATTTTGAGTAGGTCATGGTTGGCAATTGGTTCTTTATACACCAAACTCTGTAACTTGATACCAGAAACCAATGTATTTGAAGAACCCAAGAACATGGTTTCAAACTCTTGTTGAAACTGTCGTAGTGATGTGTTTCTAATCGTTTCTTCTTTCCAGGCCTCATCACGACCTGGTATCATCGACCAGTGAATCTCAAATGGTACATAATCAGACTTCTTATTGACCGCATCAGACCACAACTTATAGAATAGGTTCATTCCGTTCGGTGTTGACACGATAATAATCTTTGTGGTTTTACCAGATGAAATAACAGGGTAAACGGAGTTAAAGAACTCGTGTGCCATATTGGCTGGAACGAAAGCGAATTCGTCCAAGAATACAATGTTGAATGATCCTCCACGAACAGCAGAACTGGATGTGGATGCAGCAATCAGTTTAGAACCATTCTCTAGTTCCACATTACCCTTGTTCCAAGTGATTACACCTTGTTGCAACCATTGTGGTAAATTTTCATAGGCCAGTTGATACTTAGCTAGAATGTCACGAGCCAAAGAACCTTTGTTGGCCAAAATGGCTACGTTCTGTGACTCTGTAAAGATAGTTGCGTGTAAAAGGTATGCCACGGTGGTAGTGGTTTTACCCACCTGACGAGGACATTTAGTGATAACGAAACGATTGTTTTGGAAAAGTTGTAACATCTCCTGTTGAAATGGCCACATCTTAAAAGGCATTAAACCTTCATCAACGTTAACAATCTTCATATATTTCATGGCAAAGTAAATGGCATCTTGAGAGCATTTGATATACTCCTCAATCTGTTCTTGTGAATAACTTACTTCAACACCCGCACGTTTCAGTAGCGGATTATCACGATAGGAATCTTTTGTACTAACTGCCATTGTTACCTTTTAGAAATTTACTCAATTCGGATGTTGATCCTACGAATATAGCCTTATCAATTGTGGTACCAGAATCTTTCTTTCTGCCTTCAATCTCACGCATCTCTTTTTGAATCTTTAGAAGTCTATCATTGGCTTCTGTCATGTTCTTTAGAAGTGTGGCATAGACTTCAAAGGCTCTTGGGTGTTGACCTGCTTTGGCAATCTGGAGTATTTCTTCCATGGCATCTTTGCCCGAATCAATAATCTCTTGGATGTTTTCTTTGGATTGTTGATACGCATCCACCAAGTCCTGTTTGTCATCGCTTGGTGGATTGTAATGTGTCGTAACAATCGGCTGTGCCTTCTTAGGCTCAGTAGGAGTCACATCAAAGATTTGCTCCATGTTCTTGTCAAAGTTATTCATAATAAATCTTTATATTATGCTAAGTAATCACGGCCAGGTTCCAAGAAGAATTTAACTTGGCCTGATGTAATTGCTTGAATATTTGTTCCAGAAGATTGTGTTAACTGTAATGGTGTAGAAGGTACTGTGAAGTCGCCTGTATAAACACCAACACCAACTGTCCAACGCATATCGGTTAAGTAACCACCAAAATATTCTGTTGTTAATGCACCGGCTTTACCTGCAAGGAATAAAGTTTGGCCGGTTGTATCAACTCCAGTAAATGAGAAAGTACTTCCTTGATGAACACCATCTTGATAAACAGTAACTGTACCACCCACACACGATATGGCAAAATGGTGCCAAGCACCCCTTCTAGTTACAGAATAGATGTTATGGTAATGAGTATTTTCTTCAATATAGAATGTTCCTGGTTCTCCACCTTCCATACTAACACCCATTAAATTATCACCAACACAGAAAGGCCTTGGGAAATTGTTTGGAATAGTTTCTTTTTGGAACCATTCAATTGTCCAATCTGTTCCTAATGATAAGTGAGAAGCGTCATAATGTAAACGACTCTGTGTACCTTCAAAGTAATAACTTTGCAGGCCAGCAAAAGGTGCATCAGATGAAACTGTAGGAGCATAAGGATCGACTACTTGTGACCTGAGAGTAATGCCGCCTGTGAATGTTGTACCGCCGTTGATTATTAAAGCCATTTAATTAAACTCCTGAATGGTTGTATTTGCTATATAGTTACTTGAAGCATTAGCATTCAACGGATTGGGCACCGTAGTGATAGTAACAAATTTCTGTGGCGTCAAGTTGTATGATGTAAAGGTATAATTGGCATTTGTAACTTCACCTCGAATGGATTGTGATGATACAAAGTTACCATTTATATTTGATAGTTGCAGTATATTGTTATTAAATTCAACCACCTTAGCTGTTGCTGTGGCAGTACTTTTGGAATAACCTTGATAAACAACTTCACCAATTTGATATTCACCAAGTCCACTTGAAGGTTCAATAGTAAACTGAACTACATCAGTAGGTAAAATCTCATTGTATATATTGGTGATGGATGTTTTAATGACACCAACATCTGATATAGGACCATAAACAAAGCCTTTAACAGTAAAGTTTAAAGTCCAAATGATTGTTCTGGTATCTATATCTCTATCACCTTCATATTCAGTTTCGTGTGAAGCCGAATTCAAAACAATAGGAAGTTCTTTAACAATTCCCATTTCAGGAATTAAATTCAATTTGATTGTATAGTCTGGTGTGAAGTATGACAGAATGTGTTCCATCAACTGTGTACCATCTTCAATATTTCTTACATACAAATACAAATTAAAATCATAATCATAAGGAACTGGATTGTATTGAGACACAACACCACCAGTTGTCGAAGCAAAGTTTCTGATGTTTGTATTTTGTTTTCTGGATGTATCATACTTTAGACCCATCATTTCATATGATAGTCTTGGCAAAGTCATCTGAACTTTTTTGTCCAGATTAGGATCACCCTGAAGTCTTTGTACATAAACTTCTTTGGCTGCATAGGCGATAGGAACAATGAAACGTTCCGCCTCAGAGTTATCAGCATTGTAACGAACAAGAGTTAGATTGTCGAATAGGTTACCAAAACCTACAACAATCTTTCTCATCACACGATTATAGAATACATTAGCTGCCATTATAGTTTTCCAAACGGATTAATTTCTGAAGTATTGGTAATATCAGTACCTTGTATATTGATGTACTGATTGTCATATACTTCTTTTCTTGCTGGATTTTCTAATGGATCAAACGATACCAAAGTAGATTGTGCATTACTTGAAGAACCAATAACAAGTTGATTCAAGTTAAACTCACCAGCAATATTGGTGACTGTTAACAAACCTAAACTTGGAGTCCATGTTTGAACTAGAGCCACAGCAGTTGCATTGGCTTGTGTATAGTCTGGTGTTTGAAATACAACTTCTTTAAAGGTGTAATTGATATTGTTCGTACCACTCATATAAAGATTAATTGTGTATGCTGAATCAGTAACCACAGAATCAATATCATCGTTACCAGTTTGAATGGCTTCTTGTGAGTAACGGAATTTCTCTAAGTCTAATTCATAGAAATATGGTACTTGTCGACCTAACATGAAGAAGTCTTTAGTTTGATTAACAAAAGTAATTTCAAACAACTCTCCTGTTCCGTTAAGAAAAGGAATATAAATTAAATCACCTTCTCTTGGTCTTGTAAAAGTATTTTGTGGAACTCTTTCAGAAAAAGAGCGCTTAGACATAGTGACAGTTACTTTATTTTTTATTTCCAATCCAAATTTAGAAAAGAATTCTTTCTCGCCACCATATTCAGTAAAATTATTGACATAAATCTCAACTGGAAAAGATGATTCAAATTTTTTGGTTGGGTCTTCTCCGTAAAGCAAATCACGAGCTTGACTATTATCATTTGGTAGATAATAAGTATCAACACCCATCACTTTTATGGATTCCACAATTATATCTTCTATTAGGCGCTGCTCACCTTTATTATTATAATTTCCGAAATAGTGATTGGTCGCCAAAATATAATCCTTTATAAATAAGTGTATGTCGCCGGACTGGCATCCGCACATACTCTAACGCTTGAAAGGAGCATCAGCATGGGTATTTATACACCACAATTAATCTTCTATGTCTACGCCTATCTTAGAACAGATGGCACACCTTATTATATCGGAAAAGGT
>Ga0208497_1000599_pt1 | contig 15978 bp, 10 predicted proteins | sample CryBogCBE25Aug07_FD_184555 | JGI IMG/M metagenome (GOLD analysis project Ga0208497, IMG submission 184555) | Freshwater microbial communities from Crystal Bog, Wisconsin, USA - CBE25Aug07 (SPAdes) | ecosystem: Environmental > Aquatic > Freshwater > Lake | place: Crystal Bog, Wisconsin, USA...
AAGTCATTGCTTATTACACAATGACAGGTTCAGAACTAGCTAACGATGTGATCCGTCTATACTTGGCACAACCAGGTACAATGATTGATCCAGCATATAGCTCAGTTGTCGGAACTGGTATTGCTGCAACAGCAACAATTAACGTAGGTGATGATGACACAACTGGTAACTACATTTATGGTAGCACAGCAGTCGTCGCATCAGCTACTCGCTACGCATCTGGCTTAAACGTCGCTGCCGCTTCAACAAGTCCAATCGGATTTGCAAGTGGCGTTTCATTAACCATCCCATATCAAATCGGTGCATTAGCAGTTGAGCCTCAAGGTTCATCCGCTGGTACTGGTATTGCTGGTGCATGGGTATATGCAACATTTGCTACACTAGCTACACCAGTAGCTAATCAAACATTAGTATTCCGCTTAAAGGTTGTTAAACCTTAATTCGGTAGATTAAGTATATGGGCTATCATCCGCGAGTTGGACGCTGGTGGTAGCCCTAACTTTTTTATAACATGCAACAACTCTCACAGACAGACATTTGTAACTTGGCCTTAATGCAATTAGGGCAGCGCAAGATACAATCTATAAACAATCAAAGTGATGCTAACGCTATAGCTTGTAATGTTGCATGGAACGAAGCGTTTGGCTCTGTAGCTCGTGAAGCTCCGTGGAATTGCTTAAAGGCATTAGCAACCCTTCCGCAGTTTGTAGTTCCTGTAACGGCTACCAATCCTAACAATCCAAACATACCATCTACGGCAACGGTATGGACACCAGGAACATCATACGCCGTGAATGCTTACGTCACATATGCTGGATACTTATATCAGTGCTTAATAGCAAACGTAGCATCAACCAATTTTGCGTCAGACTTAACAAAGGGTTATTGGTTTCAAACCAACCTATTCTCCGCATCCTATCTAGGACCACTTCCTGGCAACACAGTACCAGCAAGTGAATGGGCTTATGCTTATGCCCTTCCTAGCGATTTCATTACGCTAATAGAGCTTAATAACAACAATGTATGGGGTGGAGGAGCAACGGCATGGGGTACTGCTGGTAGCCAAGGTGCTAGCCATGAGATATTCCAGAATGCTTTATACACCAATCAGACATTTGCTAACATCAAGTACGTACAGTATCAGCCTGATACGACTAAGTATGATGCGCTATTTACAGATGCGTTAACTTTAAAACTGGCAGCTATTATAGCTACAGATCTACGTAAAGATGACGCCACTCTTTCATTACGATTAAAGCAAGAATACAAACAAGTCTTGTCTGAAGCTCGTACCAAAAATGCTGGTGAAGATAAGCTCCGTCGTTACAACATAGTAAGCGAATCCCGCTTCATCAGAAGTCGTTGGAGAAGCACTAACGGATAATGCCACATACACTTAATACACTCGCAGCGTTCTCAGCGGGCGAATGGTCGCCTACGCTAGATAGTCGTGTTGACTTACCAGGATATAGAAAAGCCTGCCGTAAGTTACGTAACATGATTCCTATGAAACAAGGCGGTGCTACACGTCGTCCTGGCTTACAATACTTAGGAAATGGCGGACAGAACAGACTGGGCAACAAAGCAGTGAGTAGGCTTGAAGCATTTCAATATGCTCCTGGTACAACATTCCAACTTGAGTTCTGCGACTACGGCGTAAGATTCTGGAATGATAGTGGTCAGGTACAAGTTGATCCATCTATTGTTGTTAATTGGGCTCTACCTTCCGTGAATGATGGTAGCTTTGTTGTAGGCCAATATTACAAGATATTAGTAGTTGGTACGACAAATTGGGCAGCAGTGGGCGTATCAGGAACTCCCGCAGTTGGTACACTATTCACGGCAACTAGTGCTGGTGGTAGTGGTACAGGCAAGGCTGGGGCAGTGAGTGCTTATCCAGCAGGACAATTTCTAAAGTCGTCCATCAATAGCTTAACGTATTACAACACGGTTTCAGGATACGCTCCTAATGACCCTTCTATTGATACTACAAGGTTTATTCAGCAGACGGCATACGAAGTACCTAGTCCCTATTCTGCGACGGGTACAACCAGTTTAACAGGCACTGTAACCCCATTCACAGCACCCAACTACTGGAACTGCGATATATTCCAATTACAGTTTAAGCAGATTAACGATGTTGTTTACATAGTACATCCCAACTTCCCAGTTTGGAAACTGACACGTTATGCTAATAACAACTGGGTAATGCAGGAGGTTCAGTTTCTCACGCCAGCAATGTTGGATGAGAATGCTACAGATCTTACTATTTCCGCATCCTCTACAAGTTCCGTATCTGGCCCTGTAGAGCTTTTAGTACGTGCTAATGACTTTTGGACTGCGCACACAGTTTATGTTCCTGGCAACTCTGTGTACGCTCAGCCTACAGGATCATCCATTGATTACATTTACGTATGTATAGTAGCTAATACGTCCAGCGTATCATTCGACGCAGACTTAGCTGCTGGTTATTGGAGAATACAAGAGACGTTCCAATCAGGCCATGTCGGTAGTTACTGGCAGATGGCTTACAATAGACCCGTATCTAACATTGAGTTTGATGCTGGTGGTAGTAGCGGCAGTTATACTTTCAGTAGTGGTACGTGGGTTGGTGATAGCACGTTATATTTAGTTGGTACATGGGAAGTGCAAACCTACGGAGCTTGGTATGGCAATGTGGTCATATCCGTATCATACGACAACGGCGTTACGTTTCAGCGTGTAACAACGCTTACGAGCAAAGCAGACGCCAATTATTCCATTTCTGGTAAAGAGCTTACAGGCGGCATATACACATTTACAGTCGAAGGTAACACAACGTCTGTAGCTAGCAGTACACCACCTAGAATTGTACTCACCGCAGACAATCAATTTATCTACGGCTTAGTACAAATTACTTCTGTTACGGACATTAACACGGCTTACGGCAATGTTATAGGATTAGATTTGTACTACCCAACAAAGTTACAAGCAGCTTGGAATAGCAGCACAACTTACCAAGTGGGTGATATAGTAAGTTATAGCGGTACTAACTATTCATGTACCCTACCCAACTTAAACAAGCAGCCTGATACCAATCCCGTACAATGGACTGCTAACCTTCCTATTACGCAATTCTGGTCAGAAGGCGCATGGTCAAATGTACGTGGCTATCCGCAAGCAGTGACCATCTATCAAGAGCGTGCATGGTACGGCGGTACATACTACCAGCCACAACGCATTTGGGGTACGCAGACAAACGACATTGAGAACTTTGCTATAGTAGACCAATCACAGGCTACGTATGGATTAGCATTTGATTTGAATGCCCCAGGTCGTGGTCCTATTAATTGGATGACGGCACAGACTGATTTGATGGTTGGACTATCCGCAGCAGAATGGATTGTAAGCTCAGGTCAGCCTAATACGGCAATTAGTCCTACGTCTATTACGGCACTAGAACATTCTGCCAATGGATCTACGGAATACCTACAAGGCCAGATTATTGGTAATGCAGCCTTTTACGTTCAAAGACGCGGAACTAACTTTGAGCAGATGCTATTCTCGGTATTTACCAATAAGTATATGTCTCAGGATGTACTGACATATTCTCAGCATCTCACAAATTCGGGCATCCAACAATTCGACTATCAGCAAGAGTTTGAAAACCAATCTATCCTCTGGGCTGTATGCGGAAATGGCAGTTTGATAGGTATGACTTATAGCTTGGAGCAGGAAATCTTTGCATGGGCTAAGCATACGACAGGCGAGGATAATGGTGATAAAATACTTTCTGTGTCAGTAATATACGGAGCTAATGGTCAAGATGACGAGGTTTGGGTAACAGTATTACGTAATCCAGCAACGGCTCTTGGATGCACAATAGAACGTGTCTACCCTGTGGGCTGGCAAACCTACAATGTTGGACAACCAGCTTTGTCTCAAGCCTGCTTTGTGGATTGTGCTACGTCCTATACACCTTCAACAGGCGGATCTAACACCCTTACAGGACTACCAGCATGTCTGTACAACCGTACGCTTGTAGCAGCTCTCATCCCTGCTTCAGGCACGGGCATTATTAGCTTTAGAAACCTAACCTGTAGCAATACGGGTACAGTGACTTTACCAAACTATAAGCCTACTACGGGAGACGTAATTTGGGTAGGACTGCCAATTAATTGGTACTTACAGCCTATGAGACTAGATGTTGATCCTAGGGCTGGTGAGGTGGTTGGTCTAACCCGCGCTTTAAGCAAGCTATACGTCCGTGTGGTTAATTCCATTGGTGGACAATGGTCTACGCCGCAAGGTGATGTTGTAGACATACAGGTTTACCCCATTACTGAGAACTCTGGCAACCCTCCGCCATTTGTTCCTAATAAGCCATTAGACCTAGAATTAGACGTAGGTGGGCTTACGCAATATGAGCTGGATGCTACCTTCACTTTACAGGGCTATGACCCGCTTCCAATGACTGTTTTAGGCGTAACTATTAAGCAGGATATAGGAGGCGCACCATGAACCTAAGGCTTATAGACCGTGAGAAAGACTACCCAGAAATTAGCTCTTGGTGGACAAAACGTGGCCTAGCTCCCGTACCATTAGCCTGCCTACCATCCTTAGGGGTGATAGTGGAACATGGCGTGGGTATAGCAGCTGGATGGTGCTACGTTGACCAAGGCGGTAGAATTGCCGTTATAGACTTTATAACCACCAACCCTAGCGTTGCTATGGGTAGGACGACAAATGACGCTATAAGCCATATAATAGGCTTCTTTGAGGCCAATGCTAAGGACGAGCAGATCCCTTGCATATTGTCATTTGTGGCTAAGGATACGGGTTTACATCGCTTTATGGTCAGAAACGGGTTTACTGATAACGTAAGTAGCCCTCATATATTACTTTCAAAATCCTTATAGTCATGGCTTTACCCGCAATACCACTAGCAATAGCAGCTACAGCACAAGCCGTAAGCGCAGGAGTACAGGCTTATGATGCTAGTAAAAACGCTACTTATGCCGCTAAGGTGGCTGATTATAATGCCAAAGTAGACATAGCTAACGCTCAACAGCAGGCTATGAATGCTCAGGCTAATATAGCCAAAGAGCGCGTACAGAACGAAGCCTACCTTTCAAGCCAACGTGCAGCTTATGCGGCATCAGGCATACTTTCAGATAGCGGCAGTCCGTTAATGGTACAAGCAACCACCGCAGCTAGAATGGAAACCAATATCCAACAACAATGGATGACTGCTCAACAGCAAGAAGCTACGGGATATGCTGCAGCAGAACAAGCTGTAGCGCAAGGAAAGGCTCAAGCTGAAGCCTATCACCTTCAAGGAATGGCAGATATATTTAAAGGTGTTGGAAGTATAGCACTAGCATTTGCTGGCGGCGCATCAGGAGGCAGTTTGGCTAGCGAACAAGCAGCAGGTGATTTGGCTGGTACAAGTGCTTTCACGCCAATGATGAGCAATCTTATAACAACTATTAACTAATGGCTAATATACCTACAATTCCAGGCACAGAATCGGTACAAAGCCCACAAATAGGAGTTCAGATTGATCCTAGGGCTGGTTTACAAGTTGGTGCATCATTAAGCCAAGCAGTAGGTGCAGCAGCAGATGCTATTTCCGCGTACGAAGAAAAGAAACAAAAGTTAATAGATATTAACGTACAAAACACTGCGGCATTAACACTTACTAAAGCAGCTAATGATTATAGAAATCGTATAGCAAAAGGTGAAATACCAGACGACCAAGTAGTTCCAGGCTGGCAAGAAACTTTTAATAACGTACACGCCCAATTAGGGGACGAGCTTTCAAAGGCATCCCCAGAAGCACGTCAGGCTATTAACTATCAAGTTCAAATGAAGGGACTTGATACCACGGGTGAGATGCAAGCGGTGTCGGCAAAGATGCTTATTAACAAAACAATAGGCACATCTGACGCACGTATTAAGAATGCGGTATTAACTGGAGACATGAGCTTAGTGCCAGGCATTAAAGCCAATTTAGATCAGCTCGTATCTCAAAAAGTATTAACTCAAGAAGAAGCTGACTTGAAACTAACTGAGGCAAAACAAGGCATAATAGAAAACAACGCTGCACACACTATTTCAGCGAATCCACAACTTGTAATAGATACTGTCAACGCTGGGGGGTACAAAGAAATTCTTAACCAGAACAAACGTGATGGGTTGGTTCATATGGCTATGGATCAACAAAGGAACAACTTATCCAGTTTAGTAAGCCAAAACATAGATCCTATTTCAGGGCAAGTTCCAGAAAACTTAGTTAATGAATGGATGGATAGTGGTTTAATTAACAGAAAAGCTGGAACGGGCATTATAAACGGACAGAGACGTCAAGATTACAGTGTAAATGTACAAGGCTCTCGTGAAATCAGATCTCTTATAAGAAATCCCGCAACATGGCAAAACGGAAATGCAAGCGTAATAGCAGATGACTTTGCTAACAGAATAGTTACTGAAATTACGAACGTGCCATTACGTGATAGCTTGATGGCTTATTTAAACAAGCAAGTAGATGCTGTTCAAAAAACTGGCAAGACAAGTGAACCAGAGTTTATACGCACTGGTTTAACAGAACTTAATAATGATCCGTTAAACACTACTGCATCAATTTACAAAGCAGTTACTGCTAAAGATAATAAAAATGTCTATCAAATCACAGATAGACAATTAACCAGATTGTATTCTGGTTATGGTTCAAACAGACAAGAAATAATAAAAAGTTTACAATCAATTAACGCAAAACAACAGGATGATTTTGCGCAAAAGATGCAGGATTTTGTTGATGCTAATAAACGTCCACCAACTGCAACGGAAAAGTTAAAGATTAAGAACGATGTGTTAAGTAGCAATATTACCGCTAACGTACTTTCAGCATTTCACGGCAAAACAGTATCAGCACCAATTCCATACAGAAACGATGTTGTATTAGTTACAAGACCTGATGGCGTAATAGGCACGATAAAGAAAACAGATGTTACACAAGCATTAGCTGCTGGATATAAACTTAATCAATAAACATGGCTGATGATGCAAAACCTCCGTTCGAGTTTACGCCAATTAATCAATCTACTGATACTGGCAGTAAACCATCGTTTCAATTTACACCTATAAACCAAGAACAGAAGGCTTTATTACCTGATCCAAAACCAACTAATATATATTCAGTATTTGGTGGATCTCTTGATACATTACACGAAAGAGTAAATCCGCAACAAGCAGATGTACTTAAACAATTAGATGTTCTTGGGCCAGAAGTTAATGACGCTAGGGCTAAGATTGCATTACGTTATGATATTGAAAACTCTGGGTTGTATAAGATAGGCGCATTACAACAAGGTTATGAGGATACTAATTGGGAACAACTCAGAGATGATTACTATTCCAATTATACCAAGTTAAACACAAAGGGTAAGTCAGACGCAGATGTGTATGCTATGCGTCAAGAACAGTTGATGAATGATGCTAGAGCTGCTCAATATGGTAGTTTTAGACCTCCAACAGCATTAGAGAAAGTTTCATTAGCTTGGGATAAATACACAGGTGGATTCTTTAATCCTGGTGTTAAAGCAGCACCAATACACGCAGAAGGAGTAACGTCAGATTGGACTGATTGGCCTCACAGAATAACTAATTGGGCTTTAGAACAAGCTCTGACTCCAGCTAACATTGCAACTGGAATAGTGGGCGGAGCTGCAACTGGCGTATCTAAATCTGCTACTGCGGCATCCACTGCTTTAGAATATGGTGGTAAGGTATATGGTGGTTTAGCACTGTCTCAGTTACCCGCAGGTTTACAGAAAACAATTTTAGACGTTGAAGATCCTACCGCAACTAAAGCGCAAGTAATTGAGGATTTAGTAACAACTGGTTTTCAAGCATACATAGCTAAATCAACATTAACGTCTGGTGATCTTGCGTTAAAATCAAAGTATTCTGTTTATAACGCTATTAGTGGTTTACCTAAAGACATGGCAGGTGATTTAGCTAGAGATCTTTACAAAACAACACCAATAGAAGCATCAAAAGTCCTTTACGAGTATGGTAATAAAACAACTGGTTTAAGCGCTGATAAGTTATATGAGGCATCTGAAAACATGCGTAAGATGTCTGAGGTAGAGCCAGAAGATGCTAAGGTTTTAAACAGAATGCAAAGAGCTTGGGGTGAGGTACAAAGCATTATTGCACCAGAATCTCGCACACCAGAAGCCAGACAGATGGCTAATATCTTGCGTCAAAGAACAGGAAACATTGCAAGGTCTGTTGCCGTAGCTACCGATTCTTTAAAGGAAGCTAGTGATGTTTTCGATAACATTGCAGACGATCAAAGATTTGAATTTATAAACAATATAGAAACAGGTCAGCCACAACCTGAGCTTATTAACAATTTAGATAATAAAATAGATGCTCAAAAGGTTCAAATGTTTGATGATACAATTAGAACTGTTTACGAGCAGGACAAAAAAGATTTAGAATCATTAAAACCAGATGAGCGCAGAGACTGGATTGAAAACTATTTTGTTCATCAATGGAAAGATCCAGAAGCAGCAAGAGAGAAAATACAAAAGCAATACACTGGTGATAAACTTTTAGGTAATAAGAACTTTTTACTTAAGCGTACTATACCAACAATAAAAGATGGTATGATCCCAGAATCGCAAGGTGGTCCTGGTCTTGTGCCAGTAAGCTCTAACCCTGTTGAATTAACTCTTAATTACCACAGACAAGTAAGAAACTATATTGAAGGACAGAAAGCTATAGCGGAAGCTAAAGATAAAAATCTTATCAAGGCAGTAATGGGTGGCGGTGAAATACCAGAAGGTTATGTTCGTGTAGAAGGGCCATTGGGTAATATTTACGGACCTAAGTATGGTGCAGTAGGACTCCCAGACAAAGCATCGGGCGTTGTTGAACCAGATGATGTACGTGTATACGGAAAGCGTATAATGGGTAACTATTATGCCACTCCAGATGTTGCTTTGATATTGAACAACTTTTCTTCCCAAGGACTTGAGAAGTACAAAGGTTATAGAGCATATATGAGCCTTTCTAATGCTCAAAATCAATTACAACTTGGATTGTCCGCCCTTCACGGAACAACAACATCAATTAATTCCGTAATTAGCAGAATGGCTCTTGTTACACAAAATGCTTTTGAAGCAGGACGTACTGGAGATGTTGAGTACGTAAAAGATGCTTTCAAGAATTTGGTTCAAGTTCCAGTAGCTCCAATAACAGATCTGTTTAAATCTAACGCTTACAGAAAAGCATACGTATTACCTGGTTCATTGGGCGAAGAACTCGCAAAAGAACTTGATGCCTATGCCAGCGGTGGTGGATCAGCATTCAGAGACGAGCGTTTTAAAACAAACGTAACACGTCAAATGAAGGACTATTTTGCTCAAAACACTATTCCTTCAAATTTAAAAGGTGCTTTAGCAGTTCCGTTTGCTTTATCAGAAAACTTAACGGGCGTTATAATGGATCAATATGTACCACGTATTAAGCTATCTGTTGCAGTAGATAATTTAAAATTGGAACTTAATAAACTTGGACAAGATGCAACTATTGAACAAGTCAGAGAATCTGCGAGAAAAGTAATTGATAGTGTCGATAACAGATTTGGTCAGATGTCTTATGATAATTTGTTTTGGAATAAAACACTCAAAGACGTTTCATTTGGTTCTATACGTGCAGTAGGTTGGGATTTAGGTACAATACGTGAAGCAGGTGGTGCGGCGTTTGATACTGCTGCATTCTTAAAAGACACGTTAGATCCTAAAAAGAAAGCTGAGTTTACACAACGTATGGCTTACATGATTAGTTTTCCAATAGTCACAATGACTATGGGGGCTATTTATCAGTACCTAAAAACAGGAGAAAAACCACAAGAACTTAAAGACTATTTCTTTCCAAAGAATGGTGCTACAGATCAGTATGGCAATCCAATGCGGTCGTCATTGTTTGCTTACACAAAAGACTATTACAATTACTATACAGATCCTGTAGGTACTGTTACTAGCAAGGTCAATCCTACCATTACTACGTTCTATGATATGATTAGAAACAAAGATTTTTATGGTAAGGAAATAGTAAATGCAGATGATCCTTTAATTAAAGAACTATCAGACTTTGCAAATTATCTTTATAAAACAAATAAGCCTATTGGATTACGTCAGTTTGAAACTTCTGGAGTAGTTCCTAAAACAACTGAACAATACGCAGAACAACTTGCTGGTATTGGTGCGCCGCCAAAAGCTGTTGGTAAAACACAAGCAGAACTGTTGGCTGCAAAGACTCTCAGTAAGAGACCATTTGGTGATAAACCTTATGATGCAGAACGCCAAAGTGAGCTTAACCTAATTGAGAAATATCTGCGTACAGGTACACCACAAGAACAAGGCTTAGCTCAAGACAAACTGGATGACATGCTTGATAAAGGAATTATTACAAAGCGTGAAAAGGATATTATTGAGCGTGGTACTGAAATGACCTATCTCCAAAAAGCAGTTGAACGTATGACTGTAGATGAAGCTCTAAAGGTTTACAGTAAAGCTACAATTAAAGAACAGGACGAAATAAGAGATTTCTTAGAACGTAAGATTAACCGTCTCAAAGTTGATGGCGACAAGAGAGATGAATACATGGACAAGTTGGACAATTTATCAAAAGTCAGAAATGTAGACACTTCATTACGATGAGTAGCCCATTTCCAGACGAAGTTGAATATGACATGAATATGGCTGAGACGGGCCGTAGTGGATGTCTTATTCCCGAAATTGAGGATGACTCCTCAGGAGACCCAGATTATGATGAGACGGATTAAAGCAGCAGCAGTTAAAGACTCTAATGGCGTTCTCCATACCGCACGTATGCACGATGATACGGGGGTCATAGGAGAGCGTGGGTTTCTGCTTAATGATGGTTCCTTTGTAGACCGCTATGAAGGGATGAAGGTTGCCCGCAAATCAAGCCAGCTCATGGACGACGAGGGTCGTGAGGACTTACACAGCCGTATGACCATGATGGATGACTACCCAGATGACGTAGGACCTGGCAAAGAGAATGACGTCATTTCTGAGAAGATTGCCCTAGTGTGCTGTAACCCCTTGTTCTGTTCCCTAGCCGAAAGATTTGGGCGGGACTTCAAGAAGGTTTACCTACACATCCCTTATGCAGGGTCTTTCCCCACCATGAACTCTGGGCTAATAGGCACAGGGCTTAAGAACGTGGAGTTGGTTGATGATGTCTTTGGACCCCACTTTGATAAGGTGGACATATTCATATTCCCCGACCTTGGTACAGCAGCCTTACAGATACACCTAGAGAAGCTAGGAAAGCGTGTTTGGGGGCCACGGAATGCTGAGGAGCTAGAACAGTACAGAGAGCTATGTAAAAAGCTCATGGAGGAGCGAGGGCTACCTGTACAGCCTTGGAAGGTGGTAAAGGGCGTAACGGCCTTAGAAACGCATCTAAAGGCCCATCCACGGCAGCATGTAAAGATTGATAAGTGGCGCGGGGTAACAGAAACCTTCTTCAGCCCTGAATGGGACGTTGTAGAACCAAAGGTGCATGCCATAGCTAATGACATAGGCGGCTTCAAAGAGGAGCTTGAGTTCATTGTTGAGGACGACCTCCCAGACCGCGTAGAGGTGGGTATAGACACCTATTGCATAGACGGCATGTATCCCGACGCTACCCTATTTGGCATAGAGGCCAAGGACATGGGCTATGTAGGACAGATGGTTAAATGGGATGATATACCTGAGCCCTTAAGAAGATGGAATGAAACCTTTGCTCCTTTGTTTGCCCAATATGGATGCCGTGCGTCGGTCTCTAACGAAGTACGTATAGGCAAGGACTTAAAGCCTTACATGGTGGATGCGACGATACGTGCCCCTTCCCCGCCATCAGAACTATGGCAAGAGCTATTCACCAACCTATCCGAGATAGTATGGTATGGATCAGAGGGGATCCTTGTAGAGCCTAAGCCTGCGGGCAAATGGGGCGTAGAGGTACTTATTAAGTCCCAATGGGCTAAGGACAACTGGCAAGCCGTTGATTACCCAGAGAAGTATGCCAACCAGATAAAGCTCTATAATTGCGTAGTCATTGATGGTAAACGCTTTGTAGTAACCCAGCATGAGGACATGATAGAGATAGGAGCTGTGGTAGGCTGGGGAGACACCCTAGAAGAAGCCGTAGAACATGCTAGGGAGGCGGGAGAATCCATCAAAGGCTATGGCATCAAATTTAACATGGGTCCAATCGACACCGTGAACAAAGCCATTGAGGAGTTGGTGGAAATTGGTATTTCGCCCTTCAAGATGGACAAAGAAGAAAAACAATCTAAACCAGACTAACAATGAGTATTACAACCACAACCAGCAAGGTGCAATATACCTTATCGTCTACTACACAGACGCTTACGGTAAGTTTCCCTTTTAACCTTCCTACAGACTTGTTGGTGACAGATGGTGCTAACATACTTGTCTACAATAGCGACTACACGGTGACGGGAGGCGGATATAACGCAGCCAACCAAATGCAGACAGGTAGCATTACGCTATTAACGACAGGCAGCTTTCCTTGTAGCGTAGGAGACACAGTTACTATCCAGCGCAACGTACCCCTCACCCAGACAACAACTTTCAGTTCTACGGGTATTCTTACACCCCTAATGATTGAGCAGGATGATGACAAGCTCACCACCATAGCTCAGCAACTAAGCGCAGGACAATATTACCCATTCCCTAATAATAGCGGAGTGCCACAGGTATTGTGCCTACCTTGGATTACGCAAGAAGCCGTCTCTACGACACAGGGTACGCCAACGTCTTTAAACAGCATTAATGTAACCAACATACCTACCACAGCATTGCCTATGATTGTGGCTACCACGATTACGTACAATAGCGGTGGGGATGGATTACAGTTCTGGAAGCTCAGACCAAACAACGGAACAACCGATCCTAATGTTTACATCCCTGGAGCTTTCGTTATTCCGCTCTATCACGGCAGCAGTCAGAACTTGATTTGGGTAAGAGTAGGATAATATGCCTTCTACCTCCAACTTTGACCTCACCTATAACCAACAGAATGTGGTTGCTGGTGGAGCATTGTCTAATTCATCGACAACGCCTACAGGCACGGGCGCAGGGGGAGTAGATCAGATTATAGCTGGTAGTAATATAACTATCAGCCCTACGTCTGGTGTTGGCACTGTTACCATTTCCGCAACTGGGGGTGGTACAGGAACTGTTAGCCGAGTTGATACAGGTACTGGCTTAACTGGAGGTCCTATAACCACTATAGGTACTGTGAGCTTGGCTACGGCTTATGCTGGCAATGGAATAGGCACTGTTAACGGAATAGCTAAAGGCAACGGGCTTGGTGCTATTACGGCAGCTACGGCAGGTACAGACTACGTTATACCAAGTGGTTCCATTACGGGCACTGCTTCCAATATCACGGCAACTACCAATAGCACGTTAACTACTTTAAGTGCATTAAGCCTTCCTGGTAGTCAGGTGAGCGGAAATATAGCTGGTAATAGTGCTAATGTAACAGGCACTGTGGCTATTACGAATGGCGGAACTGGGGCAACCACGGCTTCCTCAGCACGTACCAATTTAGGTTTAGGCACTGTAGCAACCCAAGCAGCTCCATCTGGAACGTCTAGCCAGCTCTTGGCAAACAACGGTTCTGGTGGGTTTAGCAATGTTTCTGTAGGCTCTGGATTGTCCTATTCTGGTGGTACATTAACGGCTTCATCAAGTGGTGGTAGCGTTACCAGAGTTGATACATCGGGTTCTGTAAACGGCATCACTCTCACAGGCGGTCCTATCACAACTACGGGTACAGTTACTCTTGGCGGCACATTAAGCGGAATAGCCAATAGCCAGCTTACTAATAGCTCTGTAACCGTGAGCGCAGGCACAGGACTGTCTGGAGGTGGTACAGTGGCTTTGGGTGGCACTACGACGCTTACAAATGCTGGTGTTACATCCCTTGCATCATCTGGTTCTATTACCCTTTCTGGCAGTACAGGAAACGTTACAATCGGTACAACAGGTTCAACTCTGCCAACTGGCGGCACACAAGGACAAGTATTATTACAAGGTGCTTCATCAGCAGGATGGTACAACCATGCCTATAACGTGACAGCATTTGCTAGTTTATCTGCGGCAATAACAGCAGCAGGATCTACTGGCGTACTTTACTTTCCTACGGCATACACAATTCCTAATGGAACAACTATCAGTCTGCCTATTATAGTTGAAGGACTTCTTACATGTTCTGGTACTGCTGTGTTTAATGGAACTATCCAAGCTCCTTTAAAACAAATCTTTAGTGGTGGTACAATAAGCATAGGACCTAATACACCTTACATTTATCCAGAGTGGTTTGGTGCAACTAAGACAGGATCGTCAGATGACCAACCATCAATATCATCAGCTTTGTCATCAGTGACTTTAGCATCTGGTAGTGGTGCTCCTAATCAATTTGTGGTGCTTACTGGTACGTATTACCTTGGTAGCGCTTTGACACTTACCAACAGCCAAATGTTTAAAGTGGTAGGTGGAGCTTCATTTTATCCGTATAGCACTTACACAGGAGATTGTATTGTTTATCAGTATAACAGTAATAACACTGTAACGGATATACCTACAATAGTTGGATTTACTACAGGTGCAGGATTAACACTTCTTGGTTGTAACGTACTTAAAGCCACAGGCTTTATGATTAAGAATTGTAAGTATGGCATTAAGATAAAAGCTACCAGCGCACATACAGTTTTAGATAACTACGTTAATGTGCATTTTATACCAGACTGCCAATATGGTGTATATGTAACTGACGACGGTTCTGGTGCTACAATACAAGGCAATGAAATCTATTCTAACTTTTATACCAACGATAACATCTCAAGTAACCCTTGGGTATCAGGTGGTTATGCTAGTGGTATAGTTGCGTGTTATTGGGACAATCTTAATAACGACGGTTGGAATGGTAATAAAATTCAAATTAAAGCTGTAGATATAAATGGCGCTACAAGCTCTTACGGATTTTATAACGCATCTACTAATGCCACTAGCTCTTATTTAAATAACTGGGATATAGACTGTTCACTTTGGTTTGGTGGTATTAACACGAACAACGCTACGTCTGCTTCTTTTATGAGCGGTAGGTTTGCTGGATGTACAGCTAGGTATTGCATACAAGGAGATTTAGCTAGTTTGCCTTATAGCACTATGTCTATTACTGGGAATACCAATCGCATTATATTCCTTAATGGAGGTGGTAACTGGAATGTTTACCCAGCAGCTGGACAACCAGCGGCAGCATTTGCCGTGTCTACAACCTCTAGTCGTTCTTCATTCTCTAGTTATGCCCCATACAGCAATAGACTTACGTGCAAATACAATATCACTTCTAGCATAGCTGCTGGTAGTGTATTACAACTTTATGTCTACAGTCCTTTAACAGATGCATACACGTCAGGTGGCGTAACAGGCGGTTCAGGAAATATATACGCTGTACCCTATCCTAATTCTACAGGTGGTACTCCTATTGGTTTAGTATTTGAAGCTGCATTTGATAACTCAGCTAATGTAGGAAATGAAATCATTCTCTTCTTCCGAAACTGCTCTGGGTCTACAATTAATTCTGGTACAGGCTTCTTTGATTTTATTGTAACAGTTGGATTATAAACTTTATGAAACGTCTATTCTTATTCCTTTTAACTGCTGGATGCCTATTAGGGCAAAGCATGAACGTCACGGTACAACCTAATGGCTCAGGCACAGGGACGTTTAATAACCCACAGATTAACTACTACCTCGCTGCTACAGGACAGACATGGGATTTCCGTAATGCTACGGTTTATCTTCCTAGCTCATTCAGCTCAGGCGTTACACAGATAGTAGCTGGTAGTAACATATCCATTAGTCCTTCTGGTGGTAC
>Ga0208497_1000601_pt1 | contig 15931 bp, 24 predicted proteins | sample CryBogCBE25Aug07_FD_184555 | JGI IMG/M metagenome (GOLD analysis project Ga0208497, IMG submission 184555) | Freshwater microbial communities from Crystal Bog, Wisconsin, USA - CBE25Aug07 (SPAdes) | ecosystem: Environmental > Aquatic > Freshwater > Lake | place: Crystal Bog, Wisconsin, USA...
GTAGCACATCGTGGAGGAGCCTGGTTCACCTGGCGTGACATCAAGGCACAAGGCCGTGACGCTTTCTTTGAGCAAATCTGGAACAGCGGCAAGGCAAACGAGTTCGAGGCAGAGATTATCGATGCCATCAAAAAGGGCTCAGGCATTACAGAGGTTGAGAACGATGAGTTCTTTGGCCGACCACTAACAGCAGACACCGAAGATCTGCACGATCCAGAAATTTAGGAGATAGAAATGAACGTTGGAGACACAGTAGTAGACGTACGATCAGTTGGCACCATTGTTGGCGTTGCCAAGAGTGGTAACCCAGTTGTACAGTGGCCAGTAATTGGCGGAGACTTGTTTGAGGAATCATTGCCTGAAGACTTGATCCTCGTGTCACTGCCTACGCCCGTTGAGGAGCTCGACCCTTCAAAGGATGCAGAATGAGCGAAGAAGAGTACGAAGGCGTAACGTTATACGTTAGTGCTGAAGGCTGGCCTGATAACTTAGCTGGTATCATGGTCAAAGAGCAAACAACTATGCGCTTGGAAGATGGACGTGTTAAAATCATTGGTGATCCTATCTGGAACGCTGAGGCACCAAATGAGTTGGATTAACCACTTCTGCCATGAGTGTAAGCTAAAGTTTTTGAAGGCTAAGGACTTTATGCTACATCATAACGATCACCACCTTGACCATCAAGTCAAGGTTGATAGACGGAATAGAGACCAGAACCCATGACAGACTACGTACCTAAGAAATCAGTGTGCAAGAATTGTATGCGAAAGTTCGGTGATACCAAGGAGATTATCCAAGGGGTTGAGGGCACTTGGGTGCATACGTTTAGCAATGGGCAACACTACGCAATCAAATGCAACCCTTGGGAACAGTGGGTAGCAGAACCGAAAGAAGAATAATGAATAACTCAGACAACAAAGCACCTGCTAACCAAACTACATTTGAAAAGGTGTTGCAGGAGATTCATGATCTTCACAATAAGAAACAGTCTGACTACGGTCGTCCAGAACAGGGCGACCCTTTTGCCAATGTACGTGCCAGTGAGGACTTCGGTATTCCTGGCTGGTTGGGTGCCGTAATCAGAGCTAACGATAAGGTACGCCGCATTCAGAAGTATTCACGTGGTGGCACTATGGTTAACGAATCTGTAGAGGACTCGTTACTTGACGCAGCAGTTTATTTCATGATAGCTTTGTGCTTATTTAGGGAGCAAAATGGAATCAGCACGTGAGAACATAGCAAAGTGGCTTGAAGACTTTAGAGCTAAAGATAAAGAGCGTACAACTTCTGTCGAGGTTGATTTCTCAGATGAAGAAGAAGCATCTATCCTAAAAGCTGCTACTTCATTGGGTATGACTTTTAATGAATACTGTAACTATGTTTTAGAGAAGGTTGTCTTCTCAAAGAAATGCCCAACATGTTTACAATACAGACCTGATCGATCAAAGATCTGCAAGTTCTGCGGAGAGGTAGAATGATGGAATACACCCAGAACTACTTGATTAACCAGGTTGGCCAACTCAATGACCAACTAAAGAGAATCAAAGATATTTGTGCTATCAGTAATATTACTGACAACATCAAGGTTGCAATGATCAAAGGCGTACTTGATCCTCAGCCAAACATTAAGTACGAATATGAAGCGTAACTTATGGAGCAAAGTAGACCGTGAAGGTGACTGTTGGGTGTGGACTGGCAGTGTAGCCAATCGTGGCTACGGTAGCATCCACCACAATGGTAGGAATGGCTACTTACCTCACCGTCTAGCTTGGGAGCTGCTACGTGGCCCCATTCCAGAGGGCCTTGTACTTGACCACATGTGCCAGAATAGACGTTGCATTAACCCTAGGCACCTAGACCCTGTAACAAACCGTGTTAATATCTTGCGTGGTAAGAGCATCGCTGCGCTTAACTTTATCAAAACAGAATGTATCAATGGCCATCCATTTGACCAGAAGAATACAAAGATTAGGAAGGACAAGACGAGATCATGTCGTCAGTGCGAAAGAGAACGTCTAAGGAAGTTTCGGGAGAATCAGAAACTAAAAAAGCATCAAAGTTGAAGAAGGTTAAGCAGCTTAGGAAAGAACTTAAGCAATTAACAAAGGAAAATTTAATTATGGGTAGGAAACTAAACGCCGCCATTCAACAAGTATACGCTCTTAACGTAGAAGCATATACTAAGGTTGATCACTCGCCCAATGACTTCAACAATGGCTACGCCACTGGGCTCACAGAAGCTATCAGAACCATGCGCGATATCGAACGTGGGAATTACTTTAGATTCCCCCTCTTCAACACAAAGAAGAAGAAGTAGTGGAGACAGAAAGCCACTGGCGTAACGAGCACAAGAAGCTCGAGTTGCAGCTCAGAGAAACGTATGCTCAAGTCAATTATTATGTCAATGAAAACACTAAGCTCCGTGAAGAGAATGTGGTGCTGAGAGATAAGCTGGGTATCAGTGACCAACCCGTATAAGATCTGGGCAGTAAAGTATGATGGTAAGCATATGCATATCGTGTATGCAACTAGATTACCACGCAAACTAAAGAAGTTTGTTAAGACAATCTTTGAGATAGTGGAAGACGGGCACGATAATTTTGTCGTTGTTAGTCCTTCTTTCGGAAAGTTGACAGAAGAATGGGTAAATTCCAGCAAAGATTTAGCCAACGGCAAGAGCGTGAGCTCGAAGAACAGTGGCCTCATTCACGTCGTACCGTAGGATCTGGTAACAAGTGGGAGAAGGGCGACCTCTCCACTAAAGAACAGCACATGATGGAGTTTGTCATCGAGGCAAAGTCCACCCAGGCTGCATCGTTTAGTATCACCAAGAAGATCTGGGACACTGTGAAAGGTCAAGCACATGACCGTAGTTGGTTAGCTAGACCAGTGTTGGCAGTACGTTTGTATGGCCCTACCAACCAAAAGGCTGAGTGGGGTGGGGATATTGCTCATACCCCTGAGACACTGCCAGTAGAACTAGACCTTATCTGCATGGACAAGGATGACTTCCTTGAGCTATACTACGACTACATACGCTTAAAGGAAAAAGAAAATGGCTGAAGAACAGCTGCAGTTTGATATCTTTGAGAAGCCAAGAATTGTTGCTTGTGGTTGTGACGTAGTTAAAGGCACAACCCACTATGCATTAAATGCAGCTAAAGGCATAACTCACTATGCATTAATTAAGGAAGAAAATGAGTAGCTTCCTCGAGCGCACGCTAGCTGCGTATCAAAACGATGAGCCTATTACACGCTACATCGAAGAAGCATTGATGCTGGGTGATGTGTTCCCTGAGGAGTATCCTGTCAAGGTATACAACAAGGAGCGCAAATTTGATAACATGTATCACCCTTCATCAGACGTAACGGCGGGGGAATTGCAGCTATATTATAGATTCCATCCCGAAATGAGACTGCTATGCCAAGAACAAAGAATGACTCCAACCCTCGCTATGACCTTTCAAGTTGGTTCGGTTTTTCATTCAGTGCTTCAGAACCTTCTTATACACCTGGGGTTTACAACGTTGGACAAGGTAGAGGTGAAGTTCAAAAACGAGGAGCGGATGATTGCTGGGGCCGTAGATGTGCTGGAGCTTGTAACGCCTGACGGTACTTTCCTTGTAGACATTAAGAGCACCAACCAGCTCCCCAAGGAAGCTAGTGAGCAGTATGCCATGCAGCTCAGAGTGTATCAGGACAACTGCCCTGGTGCCCCTGACCGCATGGCTTTGCTATTTGTTCAGAAGTCTTACCCTCACAAGATCAAGACTATTGAGGTAAAGAGAGATGACGAAGCCTTACATAAGGTATACGACAAGTGGGACCGTGTTCGTGTTGCCATCAGAAACTCCGATCCATCTGAGCTCAAGCACTGCTGCAATGGTCCTACAGATGAAGTATTTCTTGGATGCCCTGCAAGAAAAATCTGCCACTACTGGAACAAATGATGAATGATTGCAGGCATGTAAAGACTGTAAACACCTTCTTCGGTGAAGAAGAGCAGCCATATACTAGCTTGTTCTGCCCCGATTGCAATAAACGTATGCAACAGCCTGGGCCAACACAACCGTTTAAGCTAAGAAACCGATGACTAATCCTAACAAAGCTAAGGGTAGCAAATGGGAGCTTGATGTTGCTAAATACTTTAATGAGTGTGGCTTCCCAGACGTAGAGCGTCGATATGGTGCTGGCGCTACGTTAGATAAAGGTGACATCAATGGCGTCAAAGATACAGTTGTAGAAGCTAAGAACTGGGCCAAGATCTCTCTTTCTACCATTGTGGATGAGGCATTGGTAGAGCAAAAGAATGCTAAGAAACGTTTTGGTATTAGTGTAATCAAACGTCGTAATCGTAACGTTAAAGAAGCTTACGTTGTTATGACACTTGAACAATGGATCGACTTATATTCATTCTTTGCTAATAAGTAAATACTTGATATAATAGGGTTATTAAAGTATTATCTATAGAGGAATGGATACACTATGAGTTACAGCGGCTTCCGTAAAGGTTTAGAGGGGTTAACAGAACCTGAGCTTGATGCTGCCCATGACGATAAATTCGGTGAGCTTCACCACTTCGTTGTACGTGCTTTCCGCTGGGAAGGCAAGCCCGAAGAAAAAGAAATGCTCGAGAGCATTGAAAGCACCGTTGAAGTCTTTATTGATGAGTATTTAAATCCAGCTGAAGTAATCATTGCTCGCTTTAATGCTGATAATACTATTAACGGTGCAGAGGGTGATCGTTTGTTCTTGAACTTGCAGAGCGCCATTGTTGCTATCGAATCAGAAGTCACTAGGCGTTATCTTAAGGCTCAGTTTGCTTATTACATGCTCGATGATAAGTATAACGCATCGTACATTAAATATGCTAAGGGTACAACTAATGACCTCAATGCTCGTGCTCGGGTAGAGACCAGAGACGACAGAATGTTTTACTTCGTCCAGTATGCCGCTTGGCGTATCATCAACGACAAAGTAAATAGTTTGAAAGCAACCCAAAGATACATTCAAAACCAATTGTATCGTAGGAGCAGTGGTGGGCAGTACTCCTAGAAAAAGTCGTAAGCAAGAAGTGATCCAGGGGCAAATGACCTGGCAAATTCTTGAACGACTTTTGAATAATTATTGGGAATGGCAAGAAGTATATAAATCAACGGGCAACCCTGACCTCAAATTAAACAACGGTATCACCGTTAACATTTACGATATTCTAACTGGTATTGACAAGCTGCCTCCAAGACAAAAGCAGGCAGTTGTTTTGTCATGCCTGGAGAATCGTAAAGAGGTAGAAGTAGCCAGAATAATGGGATTCACTAAGTGGTCAAGCCAAGTAGGCATGTACAAAAGGAAAGCCTTGAAGACATTATGCCAAACGGTTTGGTTGCATGAGAATGACTAGCCCAGAAGAACAATTTGAAAAACTAGAAGAAAAGTACTTTGAACGTCTACCCAAAAACTGGAATGAGATGAGCAAGCAAGCAAAGCTTGACTGGTTTGGTCACCGTATCTTGTTAGATCTTCGTGAAGAAACTGGCAGAGAAGGCTCCAAAGACTGGGGTTTTCTTAGCGATTACCAGCTAGAACGACGTCGGCGCCGTGAGGTGCAAAGCAAGCTTGGTGGTTGGGATGAGCTTCCCGCTAAGCAAGGTATATTCCGCCGAGTTCATGTAGATAAAAATAACTTAGTTATTAACCGAGAGGACAAGAAGGACGATGGACAGAAGAACGCGTGAGTATAAAGATCTAGTTAAGATGACGCCAACTACGGCTGAGCTCCTTAGCGAAGAGATCGATGGCGAGATATTCCTTTATAAGTACTCGCCACTGTGCAAGATTTGCAATAGCAGCGATGAGCTTAAGAGTGTTATTGATTCTCTATTGCTATTCCCCAAGACTTATAAAGAAGTTTTATCACTGATTCAGCCGTTGCAGGATAAGCTAGGCATAGAAGGAACAGAGCGTATTAACTATGAAAACATCCGTAATCACCAGAAGAACCACCTTCCTTTTGAGAAGAAGCTGGTCCGTGATATTGTTGAGCGTCGTGCTCGTGAAAAGAACCGTAGTATCCTTGATACAAGCGACCGCTTGCTCACCGCTGAGGCTTTCTACGAGGTTATTGTTGCTAAAGGTTGGGAAGACATTGCGCAAGGGTATGAGAAGCCTACACTAACCCAGACTATGCATGCCATGGAAATGCTTCAGAAGCTCGAGAAAGAAGGGCAAGACAACTACCGCCCCGAGGATCTCATCAACCAGCTTGATACTATTCTCTTGGCTATCCGTGATGTTATCCCTGCAGCTCTTAAAGAAGAACTGTTCCGTAAGATTGAAGAATATCAAAACGGCAGCATTGATATACCTGGTAAGCCTAAGAAGCTTAAGAAGGCTGATATCGATATAGAACCTGAATATATCGATGAAGATTTCTTTGAAGAAGACCTATAAAACTTCACCCTTTTATGTAAAAGTTATTGTAAAACGCTGCAGTTATTGTAACTATTAGGGGTTTATATGGCTAAACAAGATGACAGCACCTGGGGAAGAGAGATTCAGTCAGAGCTGGCAATATTCCCTGTCCCAGTGCGTGCTAACCCTACAGAGATCACAGAAGTATACTTTCCTCCCAATCTTTCTGATGATTTAGACCTGCAGCAAAGCTTGGTTCCTATTTCTCTGGACCCTAGTACGTTTACAAGACAGCTTGAATCACATGGTAGAGGTAATGAAGACTACGGTGACCCTGCTGAGTATGGTACTTCAAAAGCTTCCAGTCCAAATAAATGGTCAAAAGATAAATCTATGACTATAGAAGGCACTCGTAACCACCACGGTAAAATCGACCCTCTTACAGGATCATCAAAAAGTGTGCACTGTGACCGTTGCGGAAAGCTTATTTCCCCAACACCTTCATCGGCAAAGATTAAGTTCTCACCAGAAAAGAAGAAAAACGTGATTGTTTGCCGTAATAACTGCAAAAACTGGAAAGGCAGAAGGAGATACTAATGCCCGATGCCAACACACAATTAAGAGAATACAGCAGAGAATACGGTAAAAAGAAATCTGAATTTGGTACAGACTACAGAAAAAATAATGGCAAGGGTGATAATTCCATCGCCATTCTCATTGCTGGCAAAAGGTTTGCTGACGTACGCCGCTCTGCGGTGCCTCACCTTTACAGTTTGCTTAAGAAAAATGCAGATAAGATTAGTCAGTTTGGTCAACAATCATATCCTGTCTTGAGCTATGACAGCGTAAATAAGCAGCTTTCTAATTCTCCTGCTTTATCTAGCACCCTTAATAAATATAGCGATAGCCCCAAACCTTTTGATAAAGAAAATAAGCCTAGTAAAATTCTTGATATACTTGGCAGCCTTTTCCCTAATGGTGCTGATTACAAAGGTGAAAAAATTCACCCATGCATTGTTTCATATGATGGTGGTCGCACCCAAACTGACTTTTATGGCAGTAAGTTCAAGCACCCAAGAGGCTTACAGGAACTTGTAGAACAGAATAATAAAGACGGTGTTGGTGGCCTAAGCAAGACTGGTTTAGCTTATTGTGGCAAAGGCGAAGAATGCTATGACTGCATTGATTGCAAAGCACACCAAGAAGAGATAAGAAATTCTTTAGCTGGCATTACTTCAGATAAGGGTACAGACGATGGTGTTCGACTCATGCATGTTAAGAACCTTATCTCCACGCTGAATAGCTGGGCATCTCACCAAGATAGTCGCGGTGGTGACAAAGAAACACAATCAGACCCTTCTTACGAAGCATGCTACCCACAACACCAAACTCTGGCAACTAATTTAAGAATTATTGCCGATGAGTTCCACAATGCATTGGACAGTGATTACAAAACCTCTAACGGTACTGGTGGCGGTAAGCACCGCGACATTATCTATGGCGACAATAAGGTAGGTTACTAATGAAACTGAGTGAGATTTTTTCAAGGAATACTAAAGTTGCTGAGACTGAAACAGAAAAAATACAGAAAAAGTATTTTGCCCCATATCTTTTAAATAGAAACACTGAAAGATTAAGTGATGTTGAAATCCAAAGGCACGTCAGTGGTTGTAATTGCGTTAAAGTGATGGATGGCGAAAGATTAACAGTTGATGAGAGAGATCAACTAAGCAGAGAAGTGCCTTTTTCTGATGGAATTGGTACTGTGATACGTGATGATCAGGGTAGACCTGTTCGTCGTGTAGACAAAAACAATAATAAAATTCCTACTGATTCGCCAGATGAATATGCTAGACAAAAAAGTGATAGAACAACAGCCTTTCATAAGATTATTGTTGATCGTTTTAAAAATCTTATGGCCCGGGGCGAAGTTGGTAAACTTTCACAGTTGGGTAGTAACCCTATAGCATTGATGGATCACTTCCTTAGACACGTTGAGGCTGCGAACATTAACCCAAACGATGTAGGTATCTCTAATGAAATGTACCGTAAGTTCAGGGGTGCTAAAGCCAGCTTACAACAGAATCTTCAGATAAGAGATAAGCGAAGAGCTGCAGAGCAAGAAAGCCAAAAAGTCAAAGGTTATGCTTACCCTACAGAAGATTGTGGCGTTTGTGAGCAATATCGCAAACAATTCAATGATGGTATCTTGCATCTAAAAGATAAAGCTGCTAGAGATATTATGCGCAGCAACCCACGAGGTAAAGTACAAGGGCCTCCCGTATCGCAAGAATTCGCTGAAGAATCTGCCGCTCAATTATCAAAAGAAACTACTGACGCCTGGAGAAGAGGCGAAGTAATTGAACGCAGAAAAGACAACCCACTTGCTTACAAGTTGCATGGAATTCTTAATAATTGGGATGCTCACCACGAGCAGGCACACAAAATCTCAATCACTAATTTGCACGGTCCAGACCCACGTGTCCCTGTAACAATTGACACTGAGACACAAGGTCGTAAACCAAACATTGAAAGTGTTTACGATGAGTTACTTAACCAGGGTTCTGGATGGTCAAAGCAATTAGCACCTGAGCGTGAAGACCCATTTAGTATTGAAAACCCAGACACTGGCCAAAAAAGAGACCGCTTTCCACGAAAACGTGATAGCGAAACAGAAAAAAATTACAAACAGCGTGCTACAGAAGAAGCTATGCAGGTTATGGAAGAAGGGTCTGTCCCTATTTCTCAATCTATTGGTGACCTTAAGCCAAAAATTGTATATCAAGCACCTGATGAATACTTAGGTACTTTTGAAAAAACACCAGAACAAAAAAGAAATAATCCAAGCGGTAATTATCTTGACGTTTACAAAGACAGAGGGATGTTCCCTGCTGAGCATTTTATTCGCAACGATGCTGGTAACGAAGGCGAAGCTATTCCTGTACCAAAGGGCTTACAGAAGAAGCTACTTCCTGGATCACGTGTAAAAACTATTGCTGAATTTCCATGGGGTTCTGCTATTGGGTACGAAGAGCGTAACCCAAATAGACAAACGAACTACATGACAGATAGAGACTATATAAAAACACCTGTCGTATATAACGCTGACGAGGATAAAAGACCACTAAAGATTAAAAGCTTGGCAGAAGTACCTGGCGCACCAGAAATTGAGAACACAGAACTTCTCCAGGGTGAAGAAGCAAACATCCCCAGAAAAGATAAGTTCCTCTTTCAACAATCTGGCATGATGCCTGACCTTACGCTTGTAAAGCTTCACAATCAAAAAATGATTGAGTATCAGCAGCAGCCTGATGTCGAAAATGAAATTTCTCATTATGTAACACGTGGTGTGGGTGCTCTTTATAAGCACGTTCAGGAAGAAATTACACCAAACCCAAGCATACCCAATTTAAAGTCTATTATTACTCGTAGAGTACCTGATCTTGATGAAGAGGGCAACCAGAAGTACGAAAAGTATGAGCAATATCCTGTATTCAAAGATAAAACTAAAACAGAAACACGTAGAGGAATAGGTATTGTTCCAGGTACTAGTAAAACAACAGCAGTTGAGTATGAGCCAGTACAGCTTAATTCAGAAAATTTTGATCAGCTAGTTAACGAAGGTTTGGGAACGCTACACAACCAGCAAACTGTACGTGCAATGCTTCGTGAACATTTCAATCGTGTGCACCGTAATAGTCCTTTAGATGCAAATTATGAGTACAACCTTGCTACGGGTCAACGTGACGCTATCCAAAAACTTGATGATCAGAGAGCGCCCGAGGACAAGCTTCCACGAACACAATTAGATGAAATTGATTGGGAATCTATTCCAGGGTTTAAAAATTGGAAATCTCCTCTCAGACATTATGTAACTGTTAATAAACCAACAGTTCGTATTCCTAAAGTGTACGAAGAGCATGAATTAGATGAGCCTGCTAGAAGAGGTTACGCCAGGCCGGTTGACCAAAATGGTGAGCCTATTGCTAATGTAGGACTTAGAGACTACGATAGTTTGCTTGCTCACCAAAGCAAAACAAAAATGGAACAACTTGAAAGAGAAATTCCTGATACAGAAGAAAAAAGGATGGTTATTGACCGTTTGCAGCGTCATTCTGAATGGCTAAAGAAATGGCATGACGTTAACTCTGAAGAGCACTTTGAAACAGAGTCCGGCCCAACTGGGACGTCTATTATAAATTATGATAAATCTCTAGGGTTCTTCCCAAAGATTAAAGCAGAAAAATATGAAGGTGATAAGAGTTTATATGATTACCAGGTAGAAGTACCAGACCTAGATAAGATACCTGCTGAACGTCGTATGCCTAAGCCTGAATTTGATGCTGAAAAAGCCCGTGATCGCTATCAGCAGTCTCGCTCTAAGGCAATGATCAAGTTGTTTGGTTCTGATGATGAAGAAGCAGAAAAGAAGCTTGAAGAAGCGCACCTTAATGCGTTCAAGGAAAAGGGCCAAGCACTTATTAATAGCCCAAAGAACAAGAGATTTATCTCAAAGAAAGTGAGCGACATGCCACAATATAGATTCAATTCCAATAGAAAAGAAGCTGCTCAATCAAGTTTGTTTTTTGACTTAGGTCAAGCTTGGCATGGCCTTAAGGACGTTGGCCACGTTCTTATGACTCCTGTTAACCAAATTAGAGAACTCATGAGCCCCTCGCACAACATTCCAGACATTGAAAGACACCAAGATGCATTTGTAGAACTTATGGGTGAAGGTTATGGCGCTAGCCGTTTGCTTGAAAAAGGAATAGACAAATACGACGAAGCTGTGGAGCTCCGACCAAGTGTTAAAAACAAAGTAGATAAAGCTCGTAAGCTTCTCCATCCAACAAAATGGGGTGAAGATGAATATTATAACAAAACGTCTAGCGTAATTGCAGAGCTATCTGCTAGAGTTAGTGCTACCAAAAAGACTTGCATCAATTGTGGTAAGAAGTGCAAAGACAAAAATGAATGCAAGGCTAACCAAGACCAGGCTAAGCGTGACCGTGCAGCCGAGAACGCTTACTATAACGATTAAGAAAGATTAGGATGACAACCAACCCCAATGACCTTCCTGGAATTCGGCCAGAGGATGTTAAGCAAACACCTGAACAACAGGCTCAGATTGCTGCATTTCTTGCTGAACAAAAGCGTGAAGAAGAAGAGCTCGGTAAGGAACAGCCTATTGAGCTTATGGAATCAGAGCTTATGGGAGTATGGAAGCTCCTCCAGGAACTCCAGTACAAGTATGGCAACCGTAAGGGTAGCTATGCTAACTTGCTCTCTATGCAGCAAGAAGCTGATGAGAAGTTTGCTGCTCTTGGATTCCAGGTTGTTGTTGACTGGGTTATGCCTGGTTTGATGCAGGCTAATGGGAATGACCGCCCGCAGCCTCCTACTATCACTATCGTTGGTCGTCTTGATGGCTCAGAGTACAACCCTGAGCAGAACCGTTATGAAACTGGTATGGGCGTTGCTGACTCTTACTACGATGCTAAGCGCAAGTCATTGGGCATGGGCAACAAGAAGCTTATACTACCAGGGATGTAACATATGGGTTGGATCGAATCGTTATTTAATTCAAAGCATGCGAGTGCTAACCCTCTCGATGATTTTTTGAAGGCTATCGATGATAAGCATGAGGTAACTTTTGATTACCAAGGTGCTAAAGATCCAGCCCCTCAGACCCGTACGGTTATCCCCGTCCGTAAAGAAGGACCCCACATTATTGCATTCGACCCTGCCAGAGAGAATGAATTTGATGATGGTTACCGTAAGTTCAACCCTAAGAACATTTCAACGGTTCATAGCACACGTCCTCGCTCGGTAGAACCACCAGCAGAAAAACCCAAGGATGGGCCTACTACATATGTTCCACAGGAGTTCGCACCAGAGGGTACCTATCCTAAGCCAAAACCATTTGGTGCACCAGTTGAGCAGCCAGTTGTTCAACAAGATGAACAACCAGTCACAACCTTACGACCAAGCGAACCCGTTGGTAGGCAACCAAAAGCTTGGGAAGAAAGAGACAAATACAAAGACTGGTTGCTTGAAAGCCAATCAAAACCATGGCAGTCTGATGATGATAGACGCATGCCACGTGAATACAACGTTATTCCAACGTTAGAAGAATATAAGGATGCTAGAGCATCAGACTTTGACCCTGATACATTTGATAAGGCTACTTATAAACGTTTACGTAATATGCCTGGGGTTACCCACCAGAATATTAAAGACGCTTTGGAATCAGGAATACCTGTTGAAGATTATGAAACTGCTCGCATAAACAACCCTGATAGCCATTCAAGTGCTAAAGATGAAGCATTAAAGTACCAAGACTATTACGACAGAATGATGTTGAAAAATAGAATGCAGCATCTATCTGCGCAAGGTAGAAGATATTCTGGCGTAGATTTGCTTAACCCACAAGACCACCTTAGCCTTGTGAGAAACTTAATGTTCCACCATGGTAGCTTAAAAAATGCACCATCATTTGAGGAACCATACTCAGACACACCGTGGAGAAGAAGAGCAAACCGTTGGCTAATGAGTGAGTGTGGAAAACTTGAGCCTTCTCAAAAGAAGTATATTAAGGTAGATGACCTCTACGATGAGAACTCTATCATGAACCCTGATGAATATGATGACACTATTAGTAAATTGATAAAGCATCATACGGTTAAGCAAATGAATGCTGTAAGTCTTAATGATTACATGAAGAGCTCTAGAATCATAAATGCTTTATCTAATATTGGTAGCAGCAAATTCCTGCCAACCCTCTACACTCATGATAAGTATGAGGAGTAAAATGTTTAATTCTAAATACGCTAAAGGACAACCTCGTACTAGTGGTCATGATTTGCCTGTGCTAGGCGATGGTGCTTTTGAACGATCAACCCCAAAAGAGAGACGCTATGAGGGTGTTCCTAAGCTAATGGTTGCTTGGGATACAGAAACTACTGGTTTCCACGACTACAAAGCAGATGAAGAAAGCAGCCCAGGAGCTGGTGATGCTGGTAGATCGGCAAAAGGTCGACCAATTTCTTATGGTCTTGTTGTGTACCGCAATGGCATTGAACAGCCACATGAGAACCAACACTTTCTTGTATTAAATGATAAAAAAGAAAGCCCAATGAGTGAAGGTGCTTATAAAACTCACTTAATTTCTCATGCACAGCTCGAAGCCAGCCATGCAGGTAAAATTACCGCAGACTATACGGGCAACCCTCTTGAACCAGCTCTTCACCCATCAGTAGCAGTGTCACGTTTCTTACAAACGTTGGCACATTATCAGAAGCAGGGAGCAAAGTTCTTAGGCCACAACCTTGACTTTGACTACAAAATGCTTGAAGAAGCTCACAAAGGTGAACATGATGGGCTTTCTCCAACTCAGTTTGATTTTGAAGGTGCTAGAAAAAATACTATTGACACCATGCTCCATGCTCGAGTCCGTGGGGATCTTGGCTTTGATCAATCAAAGGGTAGGATGTCAGATAGCTTAACTGGCTGCAGTAATTTATATGAGATTAAGCCTGGTGGTCACACGGCAGTAGACGACGCCCGCGCTGCTGCGCAAGTGTTCTTTAACCAAGTTGCTAATAACATAGGTATACAGACTGGTGCAGAAATAAACCGTCCATGTCCTACCTGTGGAACGATGAACAGTCGTAAAGACAACCCAAAACACCCGTTTTGCAATAGAATTTGTGAAGCTCATGCCGTAATCAACAATAATGATTCAAAATGCCCTGTATGCCAAAAGCCAACACCATTTGATGCTGACACATACCACCCAGCATGGTGGCCATTCTGTAGCCCTGGTCATGATCGTTTGGGTCGTAGTAAAGAAGCTAGCAAGGGGCAAAGTGGCGTTGATTACGCTAGAATTATGCCATTTTGTGAGGGTGAACATTGCCCAAGCTGCTTGCATATTGCAGAAGCCGACGCTGCAAACCGTGATGAATCAGGTAAAGCTATTAATAAACGGCATGAAATGATCATTAAAAATGTGAAAATTCTGCACGAAGATGTAGATGGCCTTAAGAAAGGTAAATAATGCGTAAAGTATCAAGAGCAGACGAAACATACGACGTTAACTTCCGTACAGCAGCGACAGACGACACTACATATAAGACTGCATCAGTGCGTACCGCAGAAGCATGGCCTAGCAAAGTAGACCATGACCACCACATTCGTGAAATGAGTACACTACTCGACCACCACGACGCTGGTGAGCAGTGGCACTCAGAGCGTGGTGAAATGGATAAGGCTCGTCGTCATGGTGATGCTGCCGATGCTCTACGCGATGCTATCTATGCATGCGAGCAAGCTAAGTAATCATGTCTTGGTCAGAACGTTACGCTAGTGATAAGCCGTGGAACGATGAAGATCCCGATCACGGTAAACACAGCAAGTTGTCCCCCGAACAAAAAGCAAAGGCAAAGGCACGTGCTAAAGCGCACGATCGTCCTTACCCTAACTGGGTGGACAATGCCTGGGCCTCTAAGCATGGATCTTATAGTGGCCATGGCCAAGCTATGGACGAAGCGATTGAAGTTACTGGGCATGAAGGTGTCCCAGGAGAAGGCATACACCCTGATTATGAGGGCATCGATATCTGCATGAAGTGCCCAGGCCACACAACTTGGCCCTGCAAAGTTGTTAACAATTATTTAGATAGGAATTAATATGAATTGGAATTTGCGTTACGCAAAGGATAAGGAAGAGAAGAGTAGCGGCAAGTTTAAGCCACCAGCTGGTGTGGTGTCTGCTGCTAAGCACGCACTTAAGCTAATCGCTGCGGGTAAGGCCGGTGATGGTTTCACGAGCGTAGGACGCCACCGCGCTCATCAGCTCGCTGCTGGTGAGATGGTACCACTTAGTGACATCAAGCGTATGCACTCATACTTCTCACGCCACGGTGTTGACAAGAAAGGTAAGGACTGGAACAATGACAGTCCCGGTAAGGTAGCTTGGCTTGCATGGGGTGGCGATGCCGGTAAGTCATGGGCTGCTAGCATAGTTGCAAAACATGGCGGCGGGGATAACAAGAAAGAAGCTGCCAGGTACAGAGATGAGAAATGCTTAGAATGCCGAGAAAGAAATCGGCAAAAAGACAGCCCCTTCTGTGGCCAAGAATGCCAGAGCGAATATACATTTCACAGAGAGTTTGGACCAGAAGGGTGGCACGAAACTCGTTACCCTGGACCACCAGAACCTCGTAGAGAACCAGAAGAACTCTAATGAACTTCAACGAGCGTTACGCTAAAGAAAAGAAAGACCACTACCAATACATCAAAGAACGTAATGGTAAGTGGGTCATTCTACAAAAAGGTACCGGTAAGGTACTCTCTACTCACGATACCCGTGAGAAAGCTATCGCTTCGTTCAAGGCCATGATGGCTCATAAGCATGGTAGTGCAGTTCAAATGATGCAACACCCAATTAGTGGCACTCCATTTGGTTATAGATTCTACCCAGACGAAGAAGAACATAAAGTAATGCGTGCACCTGCAGC